>SAMEA104404097__coassemble_18724_pt1 | contig 2408 bp, 1 predicted proteins | sample SAMEA104404097__metabat2_low_PE_058 | metagenome-assembled genome bin SAMEA104404097 (sample SAMEA104404097) | Balaenoptera acutorostrata | reverse complement strand
CCAACGTCGCCTCTTACCATTACAGTAACAAGGCCTCCACCTACCAGCACTTTGCCGGCAAGTGATACATTTGCTGCCTTTACCATTGCATCGGCAGCTTCAATTGAACCAACAAGACCTTTGGTTTCAATCATTCCTAATGCTTCTGTGTTTGCCATATCTCATCCTCCTCATCTATTTTAGTATAGTTTCAGGTCTGTTCCTGAAGCTTTACTTTCTAACATTTTCTGTGCAACTTCAGCAATAAGTGCTCCTGCTTCTGATGGAATTGTACCATTAGAATGGATATTTGATATTACTGTACGTTTTGACTCTGGAATACCTACGTATCCTTCGTATGTCATATATGCACTTAGTGATTCATAAGTTGAAAGACCTGGTCTTTCGCCAATAAGAATAATTGTAACTTTTGATTTTAAGTTTTCTGTAATTACGTCCATTGCTGGTACTCTTGAATACTTAACGTAAACAGGCGTTCCTGCTTTCAGTCCCTGAGCATGAATACCCTGGTTAATAGCTGCTAAAAGATCTGTAAGGTTTCTTTCAATAGCTGTGCTTGACAACCCTTCTGATACAATAATCTGAACGTCAGGAGAGTTGACACAGTCCTTCTTCATGGCTGCTAAAGTCTCTTCTGAAAAAAGTTTTCCAAGATCAGGCCTTGTCATATACATATCTTTGTCTTTGCAAAGTGTCTGTACAGGGTAAAGTCCGTTCTTTTCAATAAGTTCTGCTGGTGGTTCATTTCTTACAGCATCAAGAGCTCCTGCGTGGTCAGCAAGTAATCTTAAGTATGGCTGAGTCTTGTATCTTGGACCGCAGCGTCCAATACCAATTCTTGCGTCTGTCTGCTTCCTGATTCTAAGGAATTCTTCTGGATTTGCAGGGTTTTCTACTAAAGAAAACTGTGTATAATCTACTGAACGGATGTCTGGAATACTGTCTTCACTACCTGAAGTCATTTTCTCTGCTTTCTTGTCTTCTGGTTTTTCCCCAGCATATTTTTCCTCTATAATTTCAGCAATAAGCTTTTCTAAATCTTTTGTGTCCATTGCATATACCTTCCTTATTCTCTATTTAAGAAATATTGATCCGTCTCCGGCAATTTCTGTTAATCTGCCTTCTTCGTCCATAATGCCCTTCTTTACACACCACTTGTGGAATTCTGGCGCTGGTTTTTTGTTCATTAATTCACGAAGTGCAACGTCATCATGATAACTTGTATCCATATATGCAAGCATTACATCGTCACCACCAGGTACGCCCATAAAGTAGTTTGAACCAGCCATTGTAAGAAGCATTGTTCCAATCTGCTGATCATCAATATTAATAGGTGTGTGATTTGTAAAGCATGGAGCCATTCCCATTGGAAGACCCATAATCTTACCCATGAATAAGTCTTCAAGGTTAGCTCTTAACATTTCTTTTCCATCATAAATAGTTTCAGGTCCGATAAATCCTGATACGTTGTTTACCATAAACGGTTTAAAGAATCTTGCAAATCCGTACTTTCTGCCTTCAAGTGTCATTTCGTCAACACCTTCATCTCCGTTTACTGTAACTTCTGAACCCTGTCCAGTTTCGAAATACAGAAGGTTTGGTCCCTTGTTAAATCCATACTGAGATGCAACATGGTATGCTTCTAAAAGCAGGTCTTTTGATACCCCGAAGTCTTCGTTTGTTTTCTGAGTTCCTGCAATTGACTGGAAGCACATTGACAGAGGAACACCTTTTCTAAGCGCTTCCATCTGTGTTGTAACATGTGATAAAACTGTAAGCTGGGTTGGTACATGTTCTTTATCAAGAAATTCAAACAGTTTGTCAGCAATACGTTTTGTACTTTCGATATTATCTTCTACAGGGTTAATACCAATGCAGGCATCTCCTGAGCCAAAGCTCAGCGCTTCCATTACTCCTAACAGAATTGTTTCAGGATTATCTGTTGTACTGTTTGCCTGACATCTGTAAGAAAGTGTTCCAGGCTGACCGATTTCTGTATTACATCTTGTTACTTTGTGGATTTTGCTTGCACCATAAACCAGGTCCATAGCTCCGCAAAGCTTTGCAACACCTGCTGCTACTTCACCAGTAATACCTGTTGAAAGTCTCTTAAGGTCTTCTTCTGTAGTTTTGTGTGAAAGAATGTACTCTCTTAGATCTCCAATTGTCATGTTCTTGTAGAATTCGTAATTTCTCTTATTCATTCCATCAAGGTTAACACGTGTTACTTCGTCCTTTTCGTAAGGAACTGTTGGATTTTCAACTAAATCCTTAACTGTAAGATCTGCAAGAACAATCTTTGCAGCTACTCTTTCAGTTTCATTTTCTGCACCAATTGCCTGAAGTCTGTCAGCTGACTTAGGTTCATTTGCCTTTGCTAATACATCTTTTACGTCCTTAAATGCATA
>SAMEA104404097__coassemble_18715_pt1 | contig 2409 bp, 3 predicted proteins | sample SAMEA104404097__metabat2_low_PE_058 | metagenome-assembled genome bin SAMEA104404097 (sample SAMEA104404097) | Balaenoptera acutorostrata | reverse complement strand
CTATGCATTAGCTTCATACTTAAGATTTGCAGCTGGAAAGACAGCTCTTTATGATATGACTGACTTAACTAAAGCTGAAAATCCTAAAGAAACTGAAACAGTTTTACCTATAGTGGGTCCTAATGGTAATGCTACGGTTGTAACTGATAAGACATCCATAAATATTGCACCTTCAGAAATCAAGAACTTAACAAATGAACTAACAGTTAAGTTAGCAGATAAGACTGTTAAGTATGATAAGAAGGCAATGGATGCTATTAAGAAACAAATCCCAGCAGACGCTAAGAATGTTGAAATTGTTTTAGAAAAAGTTGAAAAAGGATATAACAATAAGCAGGCTGAAACAATTAAAGAAAGTAAAGCTTTAGGAGTGTTCAGCGTTAAACTTATTGTTACAAGAGCAGATGGAACAATGTTTGAAATCCATGACTTTAATGGTGGAAAAGCAACTATTACAGTACCATTTGCAAATCCAAAGAACCTGAAACTTGAAGTTCACCGCGTAGAAGCAGATGGATCATTAAAACTTATGAACAGCACATACAAGAATGGAATGATTTCATGGGTAACAGACGGTCACTCATACTACATGGTAACTGAAGAAGGAACAGCAAAAGCTGCAACTGAAAAAACAACTCCTAAGACAGGTGATACTAATAACATGATTCCATGGTCAGTATTGCTTCTTGGAGCAGCAGGAGCTGTAACATTAATAAGACGTAAAAAGAATAGTAATTATAACTAAACTTTAGAACTCTTTATGGGGGAGCCATTAATCTGGCTCTCCTGTTTTATTTGGGCAGGGATTATTCGTAAATTAACTGCAGATGCATTACAAGAAAAAGAGCACTACATTCTTATCAAATGACAAGAGGTAAGTGCTCTTCTAATTAGAAAGTTGCTGTGGCTATTAAATACGTAACTCCTGATGTATGGGATTATTGATACTATGCATGTAATACGCCTATTAGAACAATAAGCAACCCTGCAATAGCTATTAGTGTAAGGATGATTTGGAAAAAAGCGACTGGTGCACTATAAGTCTTCTGTTTCCATGCCTTGTAAATATCTGCAAAAGTCCATAAAAGCAGCAGAATCGAAATAATAAGGCATAGCTTAAAGGCACCAAATCCTATAGTAAAATCTGCTGTGTGTCCTATGACATAAGTAAGTACATCAATAATAATAAAGATTAACAGACCTATAAAAATTATTTTTTTATTAAATTTTTTATCCATTGTAATTTCTCCTTTTACAAATGATTAAAAGCCTCGTACATCGGTCACAGATGTTCTCATTACAGAAACTTTTTCACCTTTTCGATATACTTGTTCTCTATACTGGTGATATTCAAGAGTCACACCATGGGTTTTAATATAAGTGCTGTTGCTTAAAAGAGACGTTGAAATACTAGAAATCGTTTTTGTGATTTTTCGCTTTATTGTCTCACTAATAATTGTAGCGCCTCCAGCCGTAGCATAGATCAATGCAATTACAGCTGCTGTACTTATTGCCATACCAGTTACGCGAATAATATCAGCATAAGTATAAGATCTTGTAAAATATGAAGAACTATTCGCTAAAGGTACAATGTTTTGTGAAATCATGATTTCGTTAGAATACTCAGATGTTAGAACATAATCATGATTATAAGCTGGAACTGTAAAACTATTAGTTATTGCACCTGAAGAATTCTTTATGAAGGCGGTTCTACCGTAGGCACTCTCATATACTTCAATAGTACTTTTGGTTCCATCAGCCTCAGTAACAGTATCAACTATTATTGGTGCAGAGGTTGATATGTGACTTTCGAATTCAGTTTTGTCAGTGCCTGCAAAGGATATAAGTGGAGCGGATACAAGCATCAAACATATAAGTAGCATAGATATTGATTTTTTCATAATGTTTACCTCCTGTTTTTATAATTTTACATATTTCTCATTTGATATTAAACTTATAACTTCCTTATTTACTGTTGCTTCAATTTTCACGCGATATTTACCACCGCTATAAGCAGAATAGGTAGTTGATAGAAACACATTACCGTTTTTATTAAATGGCCATTTTGCTTTATTAACCCACCTGCCAGAATTGTACTGCTGTAGATACATAGCACCAGTAACATGCATTGTATTATTTTTTGGACGAATGTTAGCATATGCAGTTATAATATTGCCGTTACTTTCAAGTGAGGAATATGCAGTGCTGGTATTGGTCCATAACGGTATTATGTGATTTTCAACATGTGCAGTATTATCATATTGATATTTGTTTTCATTTGTTCCAAAGGCAAATGTGCTTTGTGCAAACACAATCAATACAATAAAGCTTAAACTTATTAACTTTTTCTTCATAAAGACCTCCTCATATGTTCTTTTATTTATATAACGTATGAGAAGGGAAAAAGGG
>SAMEA104404097__coassemble_18188_pt1 | contig 2461 bp, 3 predicted proteins | sample SAMEA104404097__metabat2_low_PE_058 | metagenome-assembled genome bin SAMEA104404097 (sample SAMEA104404097) | Balaenoptera acutorostrata | reverse complement strand
AGTCTCTCATAAGTTTCTCCTTTAATTAATACTTTGATTTTAATTATCTCTAAAACATAATTTCCTCATTCTTTAAGTAGCGTGTTGTTTACAAATCAGAGTGTCGTGATAAACGTATTGATTCAACGCCATATGTAATCTGAGAAACAAGCCATATTACAGTAATGCATACTATTGGAAGCAGCCCTGTATGGATGAAATACCCTGCAAAGAAAACTGCTAACCATAAAACTATGCATGTAATATTCATGACAATAAATGCTTTATATGATGCCTGGCCGATTTGTCTCATTTCGTTTTCATCACAGCTGTCAATCCATTTCTTATGGAAATTCATATCATATATACTTCCCTTCTTTTCTGGATTAATGGATTTTTCTAAATCTACTGCCTTCTGCTGAAAAAGCATAATGAAAACAAGGTTAATAATGAACAGCACTAATACTATGACTGACCCTGTATTTGAAGAAGTATTCACAATGTGATTAATTCCAAACAGGAAGAAGGAAAGTACAGTGTGTACGGAAGTTAAAACTATCAGCAGTGAAAGCTTCGCTTCCGCAGTATCTATGACTTCTTCATCCTCTCCATTCCACAGAATATATAATCCTTTAGCGCCTTTATAAAATCTTAGTTCTGCAAATATAAATGCAACAGTAAGAATTACGTAAACATATGGATTAACCAAGTTAAGGAAGTTGTAAAACTTCTCTGCTATTTCTTCAGAGGCATAAGAACCACCCATAAATCCACTTATTAACCCAATAATTCCACCTGCTATACCACAGATTAACATCATACCTATGAACTTTGGAAGAGCCTTCCTGTTTTCTTTTTTAATATCTTTATTCATTTTCTTCTACCTCATATTGAAATATATCTTCTACTGTAACTCCACATACTCTTGCAATTTTAAGAGCAACTGTAACTGATGGTGAATAATCTCCTCTTTCAATCTGACTGATTGTCTGTCTGGAAACCCCAACAAGTCTTCCCATTTCCTGCTGATTAACATTTAACCGTGCACGATACTCTTTTAAATGATTTGTTAACGACATAAACCCTCCTATTATATGTATGCTATAGTTGGCAATATGACAACTATTTTTGTCATATTCATATTATCACTGACAAGAAAAGTTGTCAACAAGAAAATAACTTTCATATGATATTTATTGAAGCGAGAGGAGTCATAAAGCACTAAAACTATACCAGATTCAGCAGTACAGAAGCTATTATGCCAGGAGGAAACATTAGACTCTGCCTATTTGTCTTTTGGAATTTTCCAGTGTCCCGGGTCTGGGTATCACCATTAATTCTTTACTTTTCTGAGCGGGTTCTTTATCTGCTCAGGGAGTACATTGATTATTTTAGCGACGTTTGTCAAAATGGAAAAAATATTCTTCTTTTAACAAATTTTCGCATGAATATTTACATATATTACTAATTTTATACGTCAAATCAGGCGATATTGTCATCATGGATTTTTTTTAATGAAAACGACAAGAAAAACGCTGAATTTCTTGTCATTATGAAAATTATTTTTTCGAAGTGACAATATGTAGCCATTTGGAGGGCTTGCAATCAACGATTCTGGTCTCTGAACCATGATTTTCTTGTCATTATATAAATATTTTTTGCGAAGTGACAATAACGATAACTGTTATCACTTGTAGACGTATTTATGCATAAAAAAACCAGCTGCATTTTAAGAGCTGGCTATGAACACATATTTATTTTTCATTCATATAATTCTGACTTTCAACGAAAGTTACCATGATCATTAAACTTCTTTCTCAGTGCTTTTTCTATTGGAATGATTGTCAGTACCATAATAAAAATCTGAATAACAATAATTACTATAGAGATAATACCAACCTTATTTGCACTGCTATTTGTAAATGGCAGTTGTGCAAGCACTGTGGGGATCAAAAGAATCCATCCTGCTTTCCACCATAACTTACCAGCATAATCATGAGCAAATTTCCATGTATCAATATTCTTCATCGACTGTTTTGTACGATAACCACTAACAGAGTTAATATTACGAGGGCAATGCTTCCACATCCAGTATCCTGTAATAATCATTGTAATTGGAATTAACAGATTGCACACAAACAAAAACAACCAGAAGCCCATAGTGTTTCTCCTTCCTTGCTCACATTAACAGAATTGCACTTAATTAATATCTTTTTATTCTTAATGGCATTATATCATAGTATTAAAAATTAACAATTCTTCTATACTCTCCACTTATTTAAACATACCATCTGAATCAAAGCATAAAAAAAACAGGCTGAAACTCAACCTGCTAAAATTCTTAAATGGTGACTCCATCGAGAATCGAACTCGAGTTACCGCCGTGAAAGGGCGGTGTCTTAACCGCTTGACCATGGAGCCATAAAAAATGAAACCGGCAACGTCTTGCTTTCCCGGGCAGTCTCCCACCGAGTATCCTGAG
>SAMEA104404097__coassemble_17194_pt1 | contig 2567 bp, 2 predicted proteins | sample SAMEA104404097__metabat2_low_PE_058 | metagenome-assembled genome bin SAMEA104404097 (sample SAMEA104404097) | Balaenoptera acutorostrata | reverse complement strand
TGAAATTGAACAGTTTGAAATGAGTGGATTATCTAAAAAGGCATGGTGTGAGCAGAACTCCTTTTCCATCGACAAATTTAAAGGACATCAGGATTTCGTCTACAGAACGGTTGGAGAACATTTTGTTGAGAATCATGAATTCTACGAATTACGACTAGCCGATTATCCGGATGCTGAACCAGTTGAGCAGATTGAAATGCCAGAGCCTGATAAAAAAGCCATTGTAATTAAAGGCAGTGAGCTTGAAATAGAAATATATGAAACAGCTAAAGCAGATCAGCTTTCAGCTTTAGTGGAGGTGTTTAAACATGTTAAATAATATTAATCCAAAAGAATTTAAGAAAATATTCCTTGCATGTGGTTTTACAGATTTGAGGAATGGGATTGACGGACTTGCTGCAATTGTATCCTACAAGTTTGATCTCAATCCATTTGATGAAGGTACGTTGTTTCTCTTCTGTGGAAGAGACTGCAGAAAAATCAAAGGCCTTTTATGGGAAGGAGATGGTTTTCTTCTGCTATCAAAAAGACTTGAAAATGGCAGATACAGATGGCCAAGAAATTCTGAAGACGCTATCGAGTTATCTGACAGACAGGTAAGATGGCTCATGGAAGGCCTTGAAATAAACCAGAAAAAAGTAGTTCACAATGTATATCCACAGTACATACTTTAAGTTAAAATCATACAGCGTAAATATTGAAAATTCAACAAAAAAGCCTTAAATAAATATCAAAAAAGGCTTTTTTTGTTTTGTCAAAAATGGTATAATAAATATATGAAAAAGATTAAAAAATACAACAAAGAACAACTTAATAATATGAGTTCAGAAGAGCTAATAAACCTAATTATGGAGAATCAGGAACAGCTTAGTTCTTACGGAAAACAGATTGAAGTTCTTGAAGAACGTATTAAGGTGCTTAAGCTTAAACTATTCGGAGTATCAAGTGAAACAGTAAAACAGCTTACGAATCAGGACGATGCATTCAACGAACTTGAAGATTCTCTTGATAAGGAACCTGTTACGGGAGAAGAAGAAGTGTCACCTGAAGAAGAACCAGAGAAAGATACTCCTAAAAAGAAAAGATCACCAAGAAAGCCTGGAATATCACTCAAAGATGTTGAGAATTTACCGCGCAAGATTGTTCATCTTGATTTAACAGAAGAGGAAAAAAGAGCGTTCGGAGAAAGACTGCAGGAACTGAAAGAAGAAGTCTTCTACAAAACAGAAGCAATTCCAGCTCAGTTCTATGTGGTTGAGTATCATGTACATGTCTACAAAAATACTGAAACAGGTGAATTCAGAAGAGCTACAAAACCAGTTTCTCTTTTCGACCACAGCATGGCTACACCATCACTACTTGCAATGCTGATTAACGGCAAGTATGTAAACCATCTCCCATTAAACAGAATGGAACAGGATCTTGCACGCAACGAGCTCACCCTGAGAAGGCAGACTATGGCATACTGGATAAACAGAGCAACCGAAAGATATCTTTCATTAGTTTACGATAAGCTGAAAGAAAGTCTTTTAGTTGAGCATGTAATCCATGCCGACGAAACTCCGGTTGTCGTAAAGAAAGACGGCCGTAAAACCGGTGCTAAAAGTACAATGTGGATTTATCGTAATCCTCACAAGAGTGAAATACCAATTGTACTTTACGATTGCTGCATGACCAAGGCTGCCGACAACATTTCAAATTTCCTTGGAAAGTATTCCGGAACTATTGTATGTGATAGATACGCTGCATACAACAAGTATGAAAAGGAAAATCAGGAGAATGTACGAATAGCGGCTTGCTGGGCGCATGTAAGACGAAAGTTTGCAGACATAATAAAAAGTGCAAACAGTAGCGATAAGCTAAAAGACAAATATTCATTATCAGTTATCGCTATAGAAAAAATTAAAAAGATTTATGAGGAAGACAATAAACTTAAAGAGCTTCCTTATGCAGAAATCCTCACTAAAAGAAATGCCATAATAAGGCCGCTTATGGAGGACTACTTTGCGTGGGCGCATGAAATGGAAGCTAAAACAACTAAAGGAAGTAATATCGGCAAAGCAATACGCTATGGTCTAAACCGAGAAAAAGAACTTATGGTATGCCTGGAAGATCCGTATGTTACTCTTGATAACAATGCAGCCGAAAGAGGAATCAAAACTGTTGTATTAGGAAGAAAGAACTGGATGGCCTTTGATACAATAAGTGGTTCAACATGCAGTGCTATGCTGTATAGTATTTGTGAAACAGCAAAGCAGAATAACCTGAAACCATATGAATATCTGAAATATCTGCTGGAAGAAATTCCAAAGCACATGGATGATACAAATGATAAGTTTGTAAATGATTTACTACCATGGTCAAATAGCCTCCCAAAATTCTGCATTAACGAAGCTAAATAAAGAATATATAAAACCCTGAATCAATCACTTGGTTCAGGGTTTTGTCACTTGTCAATACGTGTGTTTTGTACCACTTACCTTTTACCATTTTCAGGCACTTTCTGAATGCACATAAAAAAAGAGGATACTACGAAAAACTTTGTTTTTCTGTATCCTCATGTCACC
>SAMEA104404097__coassemble_15918_pt1 | contig 2713 bp, 2 predicted proteins | sample SAMEA104404097__metabat2_low_PE_058 | metagenome-assembled genome bin SAMEA104404097 (sample SAMEA104404097) | Balaenoptera acutorostrata | reverse complement strand
CACTGAACTCCTCCTTTCCTTACTTATATCCGATTAGACATTGATTCGTTACAGTTTTTGAAAACTTTTTATATTTTTTATTATAAAATATCTTCATAAAATCAATTAATAACTGTAACGATATCTCATTAATTTCAGGTATATATTTTGTATTAATCAAATCTTTAAATTCTAGTACTTTATCCCCTATATAAGAATAAAAGCTCGATTCTATTTGAACCAAGCCTTAAATTACTTATAAAATCAGATAATCGACAACAGATCACCTATTGCTGAGCATTCATGATATATTTTTTTCTCCCATTAGGGAAAGAGATGTTATCCCATTGAACCTCCCAACAGAATTCTCTTTTCATAATTATGATATGCAGAACCCATTAAAAATGTCAAGTAATTATAAATATTTATTATCATCTTTGTTGCTCTTTCTCTTCTTTCTCTAACTTTTTTCAGCTATCTTCTCCTTGTTAATTCTAATCCTTTCATGGATAAATTTCTTTTCTTCTGTATTCTCCCTTTCCACTTTATAATCTATATTTTTTACAATCTGCTTCATAGCTCCACGAGTATTTGCTGTAACTTATTCTGCTATTTTAATTAGTTTTCTTTCTTCCAAGCTGCAAAAGCTTTAAAGATACAGAAGTACATAATCCTGCATATCTGTCAGATCAGCCATATAAGTTCTGAATCATTCATTACCTTTATTTCTCTGAAAGTTCAACCAGCTTTCAGCTGTCAGTTTTACTTCTTTCTATTGTATCTTGTCTTTCTTTTATTTATCGATAATTACTAACCATATACTGTAACACATAAATTTCCACAATAAAAAACCCCCAAGAACAATTGTCCTCAAGGGTTTTTAAGCTGTTTATTTTATTAGTGCAAAAAACTTAATGCCTGGATTATTTGCCCATCTGTGCTGCTACTTCAGCTGCGAAGTCTTCGTTTTTCTTTTCAAGACCTTCACCTGTTTCGAAACGAACGAATCTCTTAACTGTTACGTTTGCTTCGTTTTCTTTAGCAACTTTTTCTACGTATTTAGCTACTGAGTAGTCGCTGTCTTGTACGTATACCTGGTCTAATAAGCAGATTTCTTTCATTTCTTTGTTTAAACGACCAATGATCATTTTTTCAATGATGTTTTCTGGTTTTTCTGGGTTTTCGATTTTAGCCTGAGCTAATAAGATTTCTTTTTCATGTTCTAAGTAGCTAGCATCTACTTCTTCACGAGATACATATTTTGGAGACATAGCTGCTACCTGCATAGCTACGTTTCTTAAACATGCTCTGATTTCGTCGTTAACAACGTCTGTATCAGCTTCAACTAAAACACCAATTCTTCCGCCACCGTGGATATAATCAACTACACATCCTTCTGTTTCGATTTTTTCGAATCTTCTGATGTTTAAGTTTTCTCCGATAACAGAGATTTTTTCTACTAATGCTTCTTTAACTGTTTTGCTTTCGTCAGCTGCCCATGGTTCTGCAAAGAAAGCGTCCATGTCTGCTGCTTTTGTATTTAATGCCTGGTTAGCAACTTCTTCTACATATGCCTGGAAATCAGCATTTTTTGCAACGAAGTCTGTTTCAGAGTTAACTTCAACGATTGCTGCAGCTTTGTCATCTTTAACAACTGCTTTAACGATACCTTCAGCAGCGATTCTTCCTGCTTTTTTGTCAGCTTTAGCCTGACCATTTTTTCTTAAGTATTCTACTGCTTCATCCATGTTACCGTTTGTTTCGTTAAGAGCTTTTTTACAGTCCATCATTCCTGCGCCTGTCATTTCTCTTAATTCTTTTACCATACTTGCTGTGATTGCCATGATTAATTTCCTCCATTAATTAAAGTTCTTTTAAAAAATGCTTCAACCTGTCATTCAGGCTGAAGCATTCAAGTTCATATCTTAAGCTTCTTCTGTTGCTTCTACTTCTTCTGCAACTTCTTCGAATACTTCTTCAGCACCTGTTGCACCCTGGTTAGCTTCGATTACTGCGTCTGCCATTTTAGCAACGATTAATTTTACTGCTCTGATAGCATCATCGTTTCCAGGAATTACGTAATCTAATTCTTCTGGATCACAGTTTGTATCAGCAATACCAATTAATGGAATTCCAAGTGTATGTGCTTCCTGGATACAAATTCTTTCTTTTTTAGGGTCTACAACGAAGATTGCGTCTGGAGCTTTCTTCATGTTTTTGATTCCACCTAAGTTCTTTTCAAGTTTATCCCATTCTTTTTTGATTTCGATAACTTCTTTTTTAGGTAAAACATCAAATGTTCCGTCTTCAGACATTCTTTCGATATCTTTTAAACGAGCAATTCTACTTTGGATTGTTTTGAAGTTTGTAAGCATTCCACCTAACCATCTTTCGTTTACGTAGAACATTCCACAACGTTCAGCTTCTGTTCTGATAGCATCCTGTGCCTGTTTTTTAGTACCAACGAAAAGGATTGTACCACCTTCAGCTGCGATGTCAGAGATTGCTTTGTAAGCTTCATCTACTTTACCTACAGATTTCTGTAAGTCGATGATATAAATACCATTTCTTTCTGTGTAGATGTATTCAGCCATTTTAGGGTTCCATCTTCTTGTCTGATGTCCAAAGTGAACACCTGCTTCTAAAAGTTGTTTCATTGAAATAACGCTCATGTTTTTTCCTCCATTTGGTTTTTTACTTCCGTATGCTTCTACTCCTTAAGACCGTCTTATAA
>SAMEA104404097__coassemble_13958_pt1 | contig 2997 bp, 2 predicted proteins | sample SAMEA104404097__metabat2_low_PE_058 | metagenome-assembled genome bin SAMEA104404097 (sample SAMEA104404097) | Balaenoptera acutorostrata | reverse complement strand
CAAAAGACATATAAAAATAATACGAGTAATATTTTAAATGTTTAGACAAAGACTTAGAAAGAAAATTATAAACTGTTAAAGACCTCCGAATAATGCTTTTTATGGCACTATGCGGAGGTTTGTTGTATAATTAGGATATATATGCTTTGCAGAGATATCTGCTAGGCTTTTTGTGAAAACTAATAATTAGTACAGGAGATTAACTTATGAAGAAGTACACACTAAAGATAACACTACTAGAAACAGAACACGAAATATATAAAGAGGCAGTAGTGCCTGCTGGCATAACATTCTCACAGTTTGCAGTTCTTCTTAACTGCATTCTTGGTTATGAGGGAAGTACCGGATATAACTTTGCAGTTAACGAGGAGCAGATGTTTACTGAGGCAGGGGACTTTAAGCTTGCTGATGAAATGGAAATTACACTTCTTCCGGGCCACACAACATTTATTCAGAACTATCTTCACAAGGAAGATGTTATCATTTTCTACGATAATGGCTATGCTCACAGAATTGACATTCTTGATATAGAAGACTGTGATAAAAGTAAACTTGAATACGCCGAAGTAACATTCAGCTGTGGTAATTTCCCTGTTCCTGATGTAGGAAGTATTTACGAATGGGATGATATTCTTTCTGCATACTACGATGCTGACAGCCCTGTTCACGAAGAAGCAGCAGATTTCTTAAGTGAATATGAAGACTACGACATTTTAGATGTACAGGAAGAACTGGCAGAGCAGTACAGATATACATACGGAGAACCTGATCTTTCATGTGTGGAAGACATAGAACAGGGGATTTACGATGGTAATGGCATAAGAGCAGCAGCTTCAGAAAATCCTCTTGTAGCTATGGGAACAGTAAAGTCTGTTCACTTTGACCTGTTTGATGATGACGACTATGATGATTTTGATATTGAACGTGATTACGAAGGTCCTTTTGATAATGATGATTCTTATGCTCTTAGTGAGGACCTTTATTCAGACAGTCCTTTACGCGCCATGAGAGCCATGAGTGATTTAATGGAACAACTTGATCAGAACGGTTATGACAACGAAAAGAAATATACATTCATGGACTATACTAAGAAGGACCTTCTGGACCTTGCCCGTGATATGGGAGTTAAGAAGGTATCTTCGCTAAATAAAGCAGACCTTACGGAGCGTTTAATTGATGAGCTTTATGGCAAAGACAGAATCAGAAGATTTCTTATGACAGTAAGCCCTGTGGAACTTAACAGTATTGAAAGAGCTATAAAAAATCTTGAGAATGGAGATAACTGCTATAGAATTAAGAAGGGTGATGGTTTTGGAAGACTGAGTAACACACCTTATACAACAGTATACGCATTTGATAAAATTGTAATATGCAGAGATTTCCTGAAAACGGCAAAAGAGATTATCAGTGAAGAGGGATTCCATGAAAAACAGAGAAAGTCAGGATTTGCCATGAGTGCTCTTCATTTCGGTCTTTCATATTACGGATATATGCCACAGGACATTTACAGAAAACTTCTTGCCAAGAGTAGTGAGTTTACTTATACAGAAGAAGATATAGCTGAAATATTTGATGGTATTGCTTACGAAATCAGAAGAGCATTTGCTTTTGATGGAAAGGGCTATTTCGCTGCTGATGTAACTGAGTCATTAGATGAAGTTCTTGAAATTCTGGGCAATAAACCATATTATATTCCAACTGAAGAGGAAATTCTTCTATTTGGAGCATTGAACTATGACCCACTAGACAAGGGAGTCCGTATTGTTGCAAAGGCAATTATGGATGAAGGAGATAACGAAGTAAGAGCATATGCCATGGCAGGAGTAATTGCAGCCTTTGCTGCATCAGGAGAAGAGTTTCAGGTGATTATAAATCTTATGAGTGATGCGCTTGACCTTGACGGTATGAACTTTGAAAATGCCTTAGAACTTTTTAAGGAATCATACAACAACTTCAAGATGCTTTATAACAGGGGACATTCACCTGCTGAACTGGGGTCAGGCAACTAAATCAGAATAATAAGAGGAGGAGAGAGCTATGAGCATACTGTATCATTACTGCAATGCAGTAACAGCATTTAACATACTTAAGAGCAGCTCACTACAGATGAGCGATATCAGTAAGAGTAATGATTACAAGGAACTTAATCTGTTTTTTCCCGGGCTTTTCAGAAGCTTAATGAGAGCATATATTGAGAAACCATTTGAACTTACATTTAACGGCTTAAGCAATCTTGATGCATTTGCAGACCTGGTTGATGCTGTATATGACATATGGGAAGATAAGTTTGAAACAGGAGACTTTCTTAACTATGCAGCCTGCTTCAGCGAAAAGGAAGATTCACTTAATCAGTGGAGATGTTATTCTGATAACGGCAGAGGATGCTGCGTAGGATTCTCAAAGGAACAGATTGAGAAGTACTGCAGAAATTCAGGCGGCGTAGTACGCTTAGAGAAGATAAGGTACATAAGTAAGGCTGAGCTTCAACACGTAATTAATGAGAAAGCACGCAGCGTACTTGCTAATATATCTGCAGATCCTTATGGTGATATACTTGGAAGACTTAACAGCGCCATAGAAGACGTGTTTATAGACTCTCTTATGTATAAGTCCGATGCTTTTGAAGAGGAAGACGAATGGAGAATATTCTTATCTAAAGGAGCATATCTTGACCAGGATGCATTAGAAGAAAGCCATAAGGACGTATCAGATATATACAAGTTTCTAAAAAACAGAATAGAAATACATCCAACAGAAGACGACTTCGTATCATACTGCTCACTGTCATTTAACGAGTTCGAAAAAGACCCTGTAGAAGAAATATGGCTTGGACCAAAGAACATAGCTAAGAGAGCGGATATGGAGTTCATGCTTGATAAATTCGGATACAGCAGGTGCAGTATTAAGTTCTCAGATATCAGCTATTTTTAAGCAGAAAGACAGGTGATATATATGGATAAACCAATAGTAGCCCTTATGTACGACTTTGATAAAACA
>SAMEA104404097__coassemble_10201_pt1 | contig 3839 bp, 4 predicted proteins | sample SAMEA104404097__metabat2_low_PE_058 | metagenome-assembled genome bin SAMEA104404097 (sample SAMEA104404097) | Balaenoptera acutorostrata | reverse complement strand
GTGCTTTAATGTCTCTTACAAATACCGGTTTATTGTCATATGTATAACCAAGTACAATATTACCCAGTTTTTCTTTTAAATCGTCAATGCTTTCTGATAAGCACATAATAGCCATGATTTCACTTGCTACTGTAATTTCAAAGCCGTCTTCTCTTGGAACGCCGTTTACTTTTCCGCCCATACCATCAACAATATATCTCAGCTGTCTGTCATTCATGTCAACAGCTCTTTTCCATGTAATTCTTCTTGGATCTATGCCAAGTTCATTTCCCTGCTGAATGTGGTTGTCAAGCATAGCTGCAATAAGGTTGTTTGCTGCTCCAATAGCATGAAAGTCTCCAGTAAAGTGAAGGTTAATATCTTCCATAGGTACTACCTGTGCATAGCCTCCTCCTGCTGCGCCACCTTTAACACCAAATACAGGTCCAAGAGAAGGTTCTCTTAACGCTGCCATAACATTTACACCTTTTTTGTGTAAAGCATCAGCTAATCCTACAGCTGTAGTTGTCTTTCCTTCTCCTGCAGGAGTTGGTGAAATAGCTGTTACAAGAATAAGCTTTCCATCACTTGTATCTTTCTTTTCTTCCAGAATATTATAGTCAATTTTAGCTTTGTACTTCCCATAGTATTCCAGGTACTTTTCATCAATTTTAACTGAATCAGCAATTTCCTTAATTGGACTCATTACTGTTTCCTGTGCAATCTGGATGTCTGTTTTCATTGGTTACCTTTCCTTTCATAATTACATTTACTTATTGATATATTTTTTTAAAAAAGATCTGCGATGAACTGGTGTAAATCCATTTTCATCAAGACCCTCATAATGAGCCTTTGTACCGTAGCCCTTGTTAGATGCAAATCCATATCCCGGATAATCTTTGTCATAGGCTACCATCATACGGTCTCTGTATACTTTTGCCACAATTGAAGCTGCAGCAATTGAAACAGATTTTGCATCCCCCTTTATAATGGAGCTCTGTGGTTTTTTTACTTCAGGAATTGTCATGGCATCAAAAAGAATATAGTCTGTCTCTTTGCCTGTCTTTTCCTTAAGCATATTGTCAGCAGCAGCAACTGCATCTCTCATGGCAAGTTTTGTTGCTTCTAAAATATTTACTTCATCTATTACATTATTGTCTTTTTCACCTATTCCATAGCATATGGCATTTTCTAAAATAAGGTCATAAAGCTCATTTCTTTTCTTTTCTGTTACCTTCTTTGAGTCATCCACTCCGAGAATATTAAAATCAGCTGGAAGGACTACACAGGCTGCTACAACAGGTCCTGCAAGAGGACCCCTTCCTACTTCGTCAACTCCTGCAATAAAGGAATACCCTTCTTTATAAAGTTCTCTCTCAAGAGTTTTCATTTCCTCAAGACGGTTCTTAAGATATATTTCTTTTTCTGCTTTTGTCATGGTTAAATTCTTTCTAATGTGATGTGACCGATTTTTCCGCCTCTGAATTCATCAAGCACAGTGCGTGCTGTTCTTTCGTAGTCAGTTCTCTTTCCTGGGAAAATAAAGCCACGTTTAGTTGCTATTGCTTCCATTGTTTCTAATGGTGTTTCGCATATTTCTTCAAGCTTGTATCTTTCCATAAGAAGTTCTGGATACTTTTCGGAAAGAACACCAATAAGTTCCATGGCAAGTGTTGCAGTATCAAGAATTTCGTCCTTAATTGATCCGCAGAAAGCAAGGTTAAGACCTACTTCCGGATCTTCAAACTTAGGCCACAGAATACCAGGAGTATCAAGAAGCTGCATTCCGTTAGGAAGTGTAAGCCACTGTTTCCCCTTTGTAACACCAGGTCTGTCACCTGTCTTTGTGCTCTTCTTTCCTGTCATACGGTTAATCAGTGAAGATTTTCCAACGTTTGGAACACCTACAATCATCATGCGTAGTGGTTTCTTTCTGATTTTGTCCGCATTTCTTCTGTCCTGCTCTTTTTCTAACATTCTGAAAAGCTGCTTTACTCCGTTACCCAGCATACAGTTCATCATAAGAACTTCATCACCATTAGCTGCAAAGTAATCAGCCCACTTTTTATCTTCATTTGCATCAGCAAGGTCACTTTTATTTAAAATTATAATTCTCTTTTTTCCTTTAACAAGCTCGTCTATAATAGGATTTCTGCTTGAAACAGGAATTCTTGAGTCAATTACTTCAATTACAAGGTCTACCATCTTCAGGTTTTCCTGAATCATTTCCCTTGTCTTCTTCATGTGACCTGGATACCAGTTAATATTTTCTATCATTATTAAAACCTCTGTACAGTGTTATTTTTATATTACGAATAATATTCATTAATATTACCATAATATTACGATTTATGCAACGTTTTTCCTTGTATTCTTTAGTATCTATTATATAATATTCGTTTTAAATCGAACTATATGTTTTACCATCTATATATTGTTCGTAAAACAATAAAAAAACTACTCCTGACATACTTGAAATATATGCCCGCCTTTCTTAGAATAAAGATGTTATTGTTTTTCAGAATTTTTTTAAAATTATTAAGCATGAAAAGGTATTAATTTTATGAAAGTTGCTATTGCAGGAGTTGGCAAACTCGGAATTAAAATTGCACAGTCCCTGTTACGGGGAGACTACGAAATCACAATTATTGACAGGAACCCTGAAGTTCTTGCAAAAATGTCACAACAGCTTGACGTTATGACTATTGAAGGAGATGCAAGGGATACAGAAATTCTTAAATCAATGGGAATCGAATCCTTTGATTATCTCCCTTTTCCCTGGTCTTGGCATAAAAGGACTAAAAAATGCAAAACAGTTCTACATAGTATATATTTTTCTTACTGTTGCAGAATTTGTTCTCCTTGCAGTTTCGGAAATGCCTGTTGAAGAAACAATTGTTAACACACTGTTCTCCATAAGTACATCTGGAATACTTAACTTCAGCGGCACTGGTATTATTGAAATGACACCTTACATACAGACTGTATTTACACTTTTTACATTTTTAAGTTCCTGTAACTTTGCTGCATTCTTTGTACGCCAGGTTTCAGGCTTAAAGAAAAGTTTCAGAAGTACAGAATTTAAAGTATATGTATCACTTTTAGGTGCTTCAGGCATCTATGAGGGATTTTTCGAAACTCTCGGAATATCAGTTACGCAGGCTGTATCATTCAGCTCTACTTCAGGTTTTAAGGTTGCTGACACAAATATGTGGCCATCTACAGCAAAGTTCATTCTGCTGATCTTAGTATTCATTCTCTTTTAGTAAAAATGAGAATTCGGAAGGCTAGTAGCATTTAAAATCACTATACTGGCTTACAACTTGGATTTTTTTACCAGGAAGCATAAGGTTATCAAATTTCTTAATCACATTGCTTTTCTAATCTGCAAAATGCTCCAGGTCTTCTTCGTCATATGCTTTTGTCCAGTGATATGGCTGAAGTTCCTTTAATGGAACAAATAGCAGTTCCTTATTTTCTGTTGTTACTGCAACCTGTACATTATCGCCCCAGAAAAGGAGTCTTTCCTGGCAGATTCCGCAAGGCGTTAATACTTTAAACTCTGACTCCTCATCATCCCTTATGACACAGAGGCAGTGAGTAACCCTCTCATTATATTTATGAGCTTCACAAATTGCTCCTGTCTCAATACATAGTGATGCAGCCGCATTAGCTGTTTCAATAGAAACGCTTGAAAAATAGCTGTCTTTTTCTGTGTGCACAACTGCAGCTCCACCCCAGCCTTCGGGATATCTTTTTTCAATCAGTTCCTTTGCTACTTCAAGCATCTTCTTTTCAGTTTCGTAGTCTCTCATAAGTTTCTCCTTTAATTAATACTTTGATTTTAATTATCTCTAAAA
>SAMEA104404097__coassemble_9550_pt1 | contig 4040 bp, 3 predicted proteins | sample SAMEA104404097__metabat2_low_PE_058 | metagenome-assembled genome bin SAMEA104404097 (sample SAMEA104404097) | Balaenoptera acutorostrata | reverse complement strand
ATGTAACTTTATCTGAAAAACAGACACTTATATAAATCTGTCTGTTTTCTTTAACCACTGTATATCCTGCAATTTCAATGATTAAGGGGCTGTTTTCGTTCTACATGTGAACTTATTTTCTCAGCCATACGTATGACTCTTAATGGGTTATACAATTACACCCTTCCCTGCTGCTCTACCACCCCCTATAAACCTGTATTTTTCAATACTTCTGTAAAAAGTAACAAAATCAGACTGAATATTTTGTACAATATTTAAATTTTGTCTATTGAAAATTATAAAAATAGTTTTAATATGTTATGTATATTATATATTTAGTAGTTAGGAGCGTTAAGTATGAAAAAGAAATATGTTTATCTATTCAGAGAAGGCGACGCAGACATGCGTGAACTATTAGGCGGAAAAGGTGCTAACCTTGCAGAAATGAGCAGACTGGGAATGCCAGTTCCTGATGGTTTTACTATTACAACAGAAGTTTGTAACAAGTACTACAAAGATGGTGAAAAAATCAGTGATGAAATTCGCAGTGAAATAATGAACTATCTTAAGATTCTTGAATTACAGACTGGTAAAACTCTTGGTGATGCAGAAAATCCATTACTACTTTCAGTTCGTTCAGGTGCAAGAGCAAGTATGCCAGGCATGATGGATACAATTCTTAACTTAGGACTTAACGACATTGTTGTTGAATCCCTTGCAAAGAAATCAGAAAATCCTCGTTTTGCTTACGACTCATATCGTCGTTTTATTCAGATGTTCTCAGATGTAGTAAAAGGACTTTCAAAGAAACATTTTGAAGATATTATTGATGAAGTAAAAGCACATCGCGGAATTACAAGCGACCTTGATCTTACTGCAGACGACATGAAGCAGTTAGTAGTTCTTTTCAAACAGTTCTACAAAGCTGAACTGAAAGAGGACTTCCCTTCTGATCCAGTAACACAGCTTTTAGAATCCATTGAAGCTGTATTTAAATCATGGAACAACGACAGAGCTATCTACTACCGTCGTATGAACAATATCCCTGGAAACTGGGGAACAGCTGTAAACGTACAGATGATGGTATTTGGTAATATGGGCGAAGACTGCGGTACAGGTGTTGCCTTTACACGTAACCCTGCTACAGGAGAAAAAGGCGTATTCGGTGAATTCCTTATGAATGCACAGGGCGAAGACGTAGTTGCAGGTGTTCGTACACCACAGTCAATTGACCAGTTAAAAGAAATTGCTCCAGAAGCTTATGCAGAATTTATTGAAATCTGCAATCGTCTGGAATGGCACTACAAAAACATGCAGGATATGGAATTTACTATTGAACATGGTAAACTTTATATGCTTCAGACTCGTAACGGAAAACGTACAGCCCAGGCTGCGCTTAAGATTGCATGCGATATGGTTGAAGAAGGCCTTATTACAACTCACGAAGCACTTCTTACAGTTGAACCTGCTCAGCTTGATGCTCTCCTTCATCCAATGTTCGACCCTGAAGTCCTGAAAAACTCAGAACCAGTTACTACAGCTCTTCCTGCTTCCCCTGGAGCTGCATGCGGACAGATTGTCTTCTCAGCTGCAGAAGCAAAAGAAGAAGCTGAAGCCGGAAAGAAAGTTATCTTAGTAAGACTTGAAACATCACCTGAAGACATCGAAGGTATGGCTGTATCTCAGGGTATCCTGACAGTTCGTGGTGGTATGACATCTCACGCTGCTGTTGTAGCCCGTGGTATGGGTGCATGCTGCGTATCAGGTGCTGGAGACATTCAGATGCACGCTCAAGAAGGTTACTTTGTACTTCATGGTAAAGAATATCACAGAGGAGACTTTATCTCTATTGATGGTTCAACAGGACATGTTTATGATCACGCCATAAAAACAGTTCCAGCAGAAATTGCAGGTAACTTCGAAACATTTATGGACTGGGCAGACCAGGTAAGAAATCTTCACATCAGAACTAATGCTGACACACCTAAAGACGCAAAACAGGCTGTAGCTTTTGGTGCTGAAGGTATCGGACTTGTTCGTACAGAGCACATGTTCTTTGATGCAGATAAAATCAAACCTATGAGAGAAATGATTCTTGCTACTGATGATGAACAGATTACAGATGCACTTGCTAAATTAGAACCAATGCAGCAGGAAGACTTTGAAGGAATATTCGAAGCTATGGAAGGTAAACCAGTTACAATCCGTCTACTGGATCCACCTCTACACGAATTCCTTCCAAAGAAAGATAACGAAATCAAAGAACTTGCTGATGATATGAACATCCCTGAAGAAGCAGTTCATGCAGCCATTGCTTCACTTCACGAATTCAACCCAATGATGGGACTTCGTGGATGCCGTCTTGGTGTTTCACAGCCTAGAATCACAGCTATGCAGACAGAAGCAATTATCCGTGCTGCAATTAATATAAACGGAAAACATAAAAAATGGAACATTGAACCAGAAATCATGATTCCTCTTATTGGAGACGCTACAGAATTCCAGTATGTAAAGAAAATTGTTACTGATACAGCAGAAAAGATTCTTGCTGAAGAAGAAGCTCATCTTACATATCACGTAGGTACTATGATGGAAGTTCCAAGAGCTACTCTTCTTGCTGATGAAATCGCAAAGGATGCAGAATTCTTCTCATTTGGTACTAATGACCTTACACAGATGACATTCGGTTTCTCACGGGATGACTCAGGTAAATTCTTACCTAAGTACTACGATGCTAAAATTTATGAAAGCGATCCATTTGTTCACCTTGACCAGAAAGGTGTTGGAAAACTTGTACAGTACGCATCTGAAATGGGTAGAAAAGAAAAACCTGGTCTTAAGATTGGTATCTGCGGAGAACACGGCGGCGATCCAGACAGCATTGAATTCTGCAACGCTGTAGGACTTGACTATGTATCATGCTCACCTTACAGAGTTCCAATTGCAAGACTTGCAGCAGCACAGGCAGTTCTGAAAACAGAAAAGAAACATAAATAAATAAGTTAATACACTGGCGCAGCTTTAACAAGAATACTTCCTTAAAGCTGCGTCTTTTTTATTACATTCTATGTAAGAGTATCAAGAATCATATTATGTGTTCTGTTTATGATTCTTGGAAACTATATGACTAAAACTCACCAGAACTATACCATAGTTATAAAGCTTCCATGGACTCTTAACAGCACAGAAAACTGGAATAAGACTCACAGACTTGCTTCAAGACTTTATGCTCTTGCTGGTGCCATCCTTATTCTTTCATTAATCTGGTTACTCACATGGATTCTGATGGTAGTAATGATTGTATTACTTGTAGTTCCTGTCATCTACTCATTTATGCTATATAAAAAAGGAATTTAAGAAAAGTAAAATACCCCCTAAGGATCAAAATCCTTACGGGGTATTTTGTATATTAATATCGCAATTTACTAATCAAATTTTCTGTCGTACAGAAGTGCTGCATTTAAAACTACAAGGCATGAACCAGCGTTATGAACAATAGCACCTGTTACAGGATTTAATACTCCAAAAACTGATAAAGTTACTGCCACAGCATTAATACACATTGATGCTGTAATATTACCTTTAATTGTATTAAGAGTTGATTTTGAAAGTTTCTTTAAGTAAAGAATCTTATTAATATCATCTTTAACAAGAGCAATATCAGCTGCTTCAACAGCAATGACACTTCCCATTTCTCCCATAGCAACTCCCACTTCAGCAGTTTTAAGTGCAGGTGCGTCATTAACACCATCACCAATCATGCATACTTTTCTGCCTTCCTTCTGAAGTTCAGCTACTGCATTTACTTTGTCTTCTGGTAATAGCTCAGCCTTTACATTAATTAAGCCTGCCATATCAGCAAAGTGCATTGCCGTCCTTTTATTATCTCCTGTTAAAAGAACTGATTCTGTTCCAAGTTCCTTTAAGCCTTTAATAACCTAAAAGCAGTAAAAAGTATACTCAATTATTTTACGGACGTATAGCTAGTCCTATACGTCCATTCCTACCTACGGAACTAAAAAAAGACAACCCGATTGGATTGTCTTTTTTAGTAAAACCGG
>SAMEA104404097__coassemble_5466_pt1 | contig 6468 bp, 5 predicted proteins | sample SAMEA104404097__metabat2_low_PE_058 | metagenome-assembled genome bin SAMEA104404097 (sample SAMEA104404097) | Balaenoptera acutorostrata | reverse complement strand
GAGCAGGGGACTGAAAATCCCCGTGTCCTTGGTTCAATTCCGAGTCTGGGCACCACTTTACAGCTTCTCGCAGACAATAAGGTCCGAGGGGTTGTTTTTTTTTATATATTTATACAAAAGGAGAAGGAAAGGAAATGAAGAAGACTTTTCATATTACCACATTTGGATGTCAGATGAATGAGCATGATTCCGAGATCATGGCAGGCTTACTTATGGAAAAAGGTTTTGAACCTGTAAAAGAAAGAAAAGACGCAGACATTGCAGTAATTAATACATGCAGTATCAGAGATAATGCTGATAAAAGATTCTTTGGTACATTAGGTCAGCTAAAAAGAAGAAAAAAAGAAAATCCAGACTTCATTGTATGTGTTTGTGGATGCATGATGCAGCAGCAGCACATTATTGACGCAATAAAAGAAAAGTATCCATGGGTTGATATTATCTTTGGAACACATAACCTTCATGAATTTCCGGACATGGTGGATAAAGCCTTAGAAGGCCGTAAGAAACAGATTAACGTATGGGAAGAAGGTGGCCCTCTTGTAGAAGGTCTTCCATGCGAAAGAGTTTTCCAATCAAAGGCCCTTGTTAATATTATGCAGGGCTGTAATAACTTCTGTACTTACTGCATTGTTCCATATACAAGAGGAAGAGAAAGAAGCAGAATGGCTTCTGATATTGTAGAAGAAATAAAGGGACTTGTTGCTGATGGAGTAAAAGAAGTAATGCTCCTTGGACAGAACGTTAACTCATACAGCAGCCCTGATGGTACAGACTTCCCGGATCTTCTGTATATGATTAATGATATAGAAGGATTAGAAAGAATCAGATTTATGACATCTCATCCTAAAGATATGTCAGATAAACTTATTAACGCTTACGGAGAACTTGATAAGCTTTGTAAGTATGTACATCTTCCTGTTCAGGCAGGAAGTAGTGATGTTCTTAAGAGAATGAACAGAAGATATACAAGAGAAAGCTATTTAGAACTTGTAAGAAAGCTCAGAGAAGTGTGTCCTGATATTACTCTTTCAACAGATATTATTGTTGGTTTCCCGGGAGAAACAGAAGAAGACTTCGAAGAAACACTTAGTCTTGTTAAAGAAGTAAGATATGATTCAGCATTTACATTCCTTTATTCAGTCAGAAAGGGGACACCTGCTGAGAAGTTCGAAGATCAGATTCCAGAAGAAGTAAAGCACGAAAGATTTGAACGTCTTGTAGAAGTAATTAACGAAATCAGTGCTGAAAAGAACGTTCTATATAACGGCAGGGTAGAAAAGGTTCTTGTAGAAGGACCAAGTAAGAAGAACAGTAAGACTTATACAGGTAGAACTGATGGATTTAAACTTGTTAATTTTGAAGGAACACCTGATATGATTAACCAGATTGTAGAAGTTGAAATTACAGAAGGTAAGACATTCAGCTTAGACGGTAAGGTAGTAGGAAGATAATTTAATGGAGAATATGCCTGGTTGTGAGAAATCATGACCAGGTTTTCTTTTTAATTGAATTTCTCCATTACAGATGTTAAAATGAATTGGATATTTAAGAAGAAAAGGTGATTTTTATGAATAAGAATGAATACAGAAAAGGTGTTATAAGTATACTTACATGTGGCTTCCTGTGGGGAGTGCTTCCGGTGTACTGGAATGCTCTTAAACCTATAGATTCCTTTGTAATTATCTTTTACAGAATTGTTTTAATGGCCCTGGTGTGTTTAGCAGTATGCGTGCATAAGTACGGCTTAAAAGGACTTTTTAAGCCTATGTTTGAGAGTAAGAAGAACTTTATTACCTTCTTTACAGCAGGCCTTGTTATAACTTTTAACTGGAGCATATATATATGGGCTGTTAATGCAGGTTTTGTAATACAGTCAAGCATGGGCTATTTCTTAGAGCCACTTCTTGTATGCATATTCGGAGTAATAATATACAAAGAAAGAATGAACAGGTTCAAGAAGATATCAATGATTTTTGCATTCTGCGGTCTTCTTGTTATGGTAACAGGTTACAGACAGGTACCCCTTATTGCAGTAGGACTTGGCCTTACATTTGCCGTCTACTCAGCAATAAAAAAGAGCGTAAATGCTGATCCTATGCAGAGCCTTCTTTACGAGACAGTACTTCTCGTACCAGTTGCCCTTGGATTTATTTCCTATTACGAAACTACAGGTGTGGGAGCCATTGCAGCAGGTGGTACAGGCAGGTTTATACTGCTTCTCTTTGCAGGCATTGCAACAGCAGTACCTCTTGGACTTTTTGGTTATGCAGCATCAAGACTTCCACTAATTACTCTTGGTATATCAGAATATATTTCACCGTCAATATCTCTTGTTCTTGGAATATTCCTGTTCAGAGAGCCATTTGACATAATCCAGTTCAGCGCCTTTGTACTGATCTGGATAGGACTTGTTTTCTTTACATTTGGGGAAGTACGAGATCAGAAGGAGTTAAAGAATTGAACCAGAAAAAACTGACATATTTTAATGTGGCTGCCATGTACGTAGGTGCAATTATGGGAGCAGGATTTGCTTCAGGAAGAGAAGGATGGCAGTTCTTTGGAGTTTTTGGAACTAAAGGATTTGCAGGTCTTTTTATTGCAGGCCTTCTCTTTGTTGCCATGGGAGTAATGATAAGCTATATTGCTACTGAACTAAATACAAAGGACATGGGCAGAATTATTGTTCCATGGAATAACGAAGTACTTATTGAGATGGTGGGATGGTTCCTTGCAGCCATTCTCTACACCATTATTATTTCCATGTCAGCAGCAGGAGGATCCTTTCTTAATCAGCAGTTTGGATTACATCAGTCTGTTGGCGGAATAATTATAGTTGTACTGGTGCTCTTTACTGTACTTGGTAATTTCGAAAGAATTTCAAAGGTGTTCAGATTTATTGTGCCTGTGCTATTTACTCTTGATATACTGCTCTGCCTCCTTGTTATATTTTCTGATATTAATCAGAGTGGTGCCGTTACAGGATTTAAGACAAGTTCCCTTGCTCCACAGTGGGCAATAGCAGCAGTGCTTTTTACTGCATATAACATGCTTGGCACAGTACCAATAATAGCGGAGGCTTCATTAAATGCAGTGGACAGAAAAAATGGTATTGCAGGAGGCGGTCTTGGGGGAGTAATGCTTACAGTGCTTACTGCTTTTCTTGTGCTTACCTTAAGAAAAGACATGGCATTTACTGATGGAATGGATTTACCTATGCTGGCATATTCAGAAAGACTTGGAAGTCTTCCTAACCTGATATTTGGAATAATACTCTTTGCAGCTATTTATTCAGCAGCTACAAGCCTCTATTATGGTTTTTCTACCAAGATAAAGGAAAGCCCGAAGAAAAAGTACATCTTAATTATTGGAGCTGTAATAGGGTTCTTCTGCGGACTATCCGGATTTAAGAACGTGGTTTCATTTCTATATCCTTTAGAAGGATATATTGGTCTTGCCATTATGACCATGATAACCATTAACTTTGTTAAACTAAAAAGAAGAAAGAAGAAACAAAATGAGTAATACATTCAGCAGTGACATATATATAAGTTTTCCTGGTCATGACAGATTTGCATATCCGGAATATATTAAGAGAGTAACAGCAGGATACGGCGGTGAAACTCTTCTCATATTTACAGAAGAAAAGACGGCTCTTTATGACTGCGGCATGGCATACTGTCATAAAGGAACAGTGAGAAACATTGAAGAGGCTCTTAAAGAAAGAGGAAGAACTTCCATAGACTATATACTTCTTTCTCACAGCCACTATGATCATATAGGGGCCCTGCCATATATACTTAAGAAATGGCCAGATGCAGTAGTAACAGGCGCAGAGAAAATCTTTTCTGTATTTAAAAGTGAAGGCGCAAAGAAGACCATGAAACGCCTTGGTGAAGAAGCAAGAGAAAACTTTCATGGTGACCCTTGCGAAGAAATACTTGTAGATGGATTTCGCATAGACAGAGCAGTTTATGATGGTGATGAAATAGATATGGGAAATGGAAAGTTCTTTAAAGTTCTTGAGACAAAAGGTCATACGGACTGTTCTCTTACATATGTGTTTGAGCCATACGGACTTATGTTTCTTACTGAAAGTACAGGAGTACTGAGAAAACCGGGAATGATGCATACTGCAATTCTTAAAAACTACGAAGAGACTATTGAGTCAGCAAAGAAGTGCAGGGACTACAGACCTGAGCAGCTTCTTGGACCTCATTATGGTCTTGTACCAGAAGAGTATACAGAAGAATACTTTAATCTGTATATGAAAGAGGCTGAGGAACTAAAGGAATATATTCTTTATTTTGCAGAACAAGGCCTTGATCATGATGAACTTCTTAAGAAAGTAGAAGAAAAGTGCTGGTCAGAAGAAAGAGGAAGAGCTCAGCCAAAGGCAGCATTTTTGGAAAATGCAGGATATACGGTGGACTTAATAAGAAATGAGTTCCTAAAAAAGATGAATAAACCTGATCAGAAAAGCAATGTACTGGAGAAATATGATGAGATACGATGATTCAAATTATGAAGATGAGCCTTACAGAAGTAGGGCTGTAAATACAGGAGCATATATAGTAATTAATAAGATAATAAAAGAACAGAATATAAAGGGGTGCATGTGTGGCATTAATGATTATGGAAAAGGGCTTCTCCTTGATATGGCATCATGCAATGTAATTACAGGAAATGATGGCATAGATGGGTATGATAATTATGCATACCGCCATCCTCTTATGACTCCGGGACATAAGATATTTTCTAATGCTACTGTTAAAAGATTCTGCTCTGAAATAGATGATGAATTTGTGCAGACTTTTCTGGGACTCTGGAATTCAGAAAAAGGAGACCCTGAAAAATCATATATACTGATAGAATCAGCAGATTGTATGAATAATATTTTCTGCTTTGACAGAGAAACTCATACTCCTTTATGCTATAAGCAGTATGTAGGAGAAAGAAACCCTGCAGAACTGGAAAGTGTCATAGCGGGCTTCAAAAGCCAGGAATATACTACAGATATATGTGCTGCATTTAACGAAGAATACTTTAGCAGAGAGAATATGGAACTTTTATATAAAGCAAAATATGACTACGCAATTGTATGTTCTCTGAAAGATCCTGTAATAAGGGAGATTGTTCTTAATAATATGGGAAGCTTTGAAAATAAGAAGATAAACTATATCAGAAAATGGGATTCATATGCTGTTACAGTAAAGACAAAGCTATACAGCGAAGACAGGGAAGTATATGTGCATATATATTATATGGATGAACGTGGAAAAAATCTGACTTCAAATATACAGCAGAATATAGAATATATAAGAAGTGTACTTGATAATTCAAAAGGAATGGACATACAGTTTCTAAAAATGTACGAAACTTATTTTGAACTTAAATACGATGAGATGCATAATTTCACAGGATACAGTGTGAAGGATGACGCCATAGAAATAGAAAAGAAACTGGCTCCATATTCTGTAATTGTAACTTCTTCAGAAATGACTGCTGCCGAAGCAATTGATTTATACAGGTACAATGATTATTTAACAGAGCGATTTAATAGAAATGAAGCTTCTGATAATAGTGGTGATTACGGCATATATAATATAAGTGATTACAAAAGAGGCTTTATTGACTTCCTTTCCCTTATTATATGCAATGGAATAGAAACAGAAATTGATAAGTTTATGAACGAAAGCGTTAATGGTAATATAAAATACCTTACTCTGAATGATGTAATTGCAGAACTAGAGTGTATAGAGCTTATCAGGAACAGAGGAAGTAAGTACGGTCCTGACAGAGAGCTGAGTTTCTACCAGATATTAATTCTGGGAGCATTTGGAATTAATGTAAAGTCTTTTAAGACTATGGCAGAAACCATAGGAATGGAGCTTGAACATGGTGAGCCTCCTGAAGAAGAGTATGATTATGGGACATGTATGACATTTAACTGCTGATATTTTATAATGGTATCGGCCCCATATACGCCCTATAGTAATGAAGCAATTTCAAATATCAGACAGAAACAGTCTGTTCAGAGATTTTTTTCTCTAAACGGACTGTTTTTATATTAGTATATAAACTATATTCTTTGATTTCTCCTGATTTTATCTATAATTTTACATTGCTGATCATAGATATTTTGATGCGGTTTTTTTCTTGCTATATGGCTATATCAATGTTTTCTGCCAAATTTCCTATGGATGAATTATTTCCTGTTTTATCAAGTAGCATTTATATATAAATACCTGTCTTTAAGAGTAATACTGTAGTTTTGCTGCAGCATAAAATATTTTTTTGCTAAAATCTTTTCAAAAAATGTGGTTCTGTTAGCGAAATATTAAGATAACGTATTAAAAGCAGTATAAGAAATGCTTATTCACAAATAAATACAGAACAAATGTTTGCATTTTTGAAAAGGGTGATGTATAATAGAAACAGGATATGGAAGATACTGTAAAATAATCT
>SAMEA104404097__coassemble_3632_pt1 | contig 9251 bp, 9 predicted proteins | sample SAMEA104404097__metabat2_low_PE_058 | metagenome-assembled genome bin SAMEA104404097 (sample SAMEA104404097) | Balaenoptera acutorostrata | reverse complement strand
AAAAGAAGAAAACTACGATATATTTGAAATTAACGAAGTGCTCTTTGCCTTTGACCAGAACCTGCTCATGTAAAGAAAAAGAAAACAAAAAACTTTCAATTGTCGCATGCAGTGCGACCATACTACTTCCTGCTTCCGCTATTATGTAAGTAACATAAAGAACGGAGGAACAGAAAATGAGAACGAATTTAACAGAAGTAGTATTTATACTTGATAGAAGCGGATCAATGTCAGGATTAGAAAAGGATACAATCGGAGGATTTAATTCACTAATCGAAAAACAGAAAAAAGAAGATGGAGAAGCATATGTATCAGCAGTACTCTTTGATGACCGTCAGGACGTAATCTACGACAGAGTACCAGTTGATAAGGTAAGACCTATGACAGAAAAGGACTACTACGTAAGAGGATGCACAGCACTTCTTGATGCAGTAGGAGGAGCAATTAACCATATTGGTAATATCCATAAATATGCAAGACCAGAAGATGTACCAGAAAAGACACTGTTTATCATTACAACAGACGGTATGGAAAATGCCAGCAGAAGATATACCTTTAAGAAACTTAAGGATATGATAGAAAGACAGCAGGAAAAGTACGGATGGGAATTCCTTTTCCTTGGAGCAAATATTGATGCTGCAGAAACAGCAGGCTCCTTTGGAATAGACGCTGACCATGCAGTAGAATATCGCTCAGACAGCAGAGGAACAACACTAAACTACGAAGTAATGTGCGATGCAATTTCTGATGTTCGTAAGGGACACAAAATAAAGGCTGGCTGGAAAGCAAGAATCGATGAAGACTTCGAAAGAAGATAAGAAAACACGGGGGAGCATAAAACCACCGTGTTTTCTCATATATCTGCATATTAATATTTTCCTGATTATCAGTCAGTTAGAATTCATCACTAAGCAGAAAATCTGCTACGTGCATTGTTTTAACACCTTCATAATTTCCGCCTGCAAAATCATCAGTTCTGAGTACATACTTCGGATAGTTATCATCTATCTGAAGAAGTCTTTCGTACTCACGTTTCTCTGTTTTTTCAGAATTAATTTCCTGTGTTACCTGAATATATATTTTTTTGTTCTGCTTTTCGCCAGTAAAATCAATTTCGCCATTCTGCGTTTTTCCAACATATACAGAATATCCTCTTCTGCATAATTCCAGATACACTACATTTTCAAGTGCAGATGCAAAGGAATCACTATTGTATCCAAGCGCGGCATACCTTAATGCTGTATCTGCAAGATAGAATTTCTCCTGTGTCTTAAGCAGTTCCTTTCCCTGAATATCATATCTTGAACATCTGTGTATCAGATAGGCTTTTTCAAGTTTTAAAAGATAACTGTATACAGTCTCATTATCAAGAGACCTTTTTTCAGACTTCATATACTTTGATATGGCTGAAGCGGAAAAAGTATTTCCCACATTGTCAAAAGTGAACTTAACAATCCTCTCCAGCTGATCCACTTTGCGAATCTGACTACGTCTCACAATGTCTGAGAATACAGTTGAGTTGTATATGTCCCTTACAATTGTATATATTTCATCATCCGAATAATCTCCAAGGCAAACTGCTGGAAATCCTCCCCTGCGCACATATTCGTTAAGAGCAGCACGGGTGTCAGGTCTTTTTCCTGTGCATTCTTCCCTGAAAGTCAGGTACTCAGCATACGAAAGTGTATATATGTGAAACGAGATATACCTTCCTGTAAGATAAGTTGCAATTTCAGATGACATCATGCGGCTATTAGAACCTGTTACATAAATATCAGTATCATAATCTGACTGAATAGAATTAACTACTTTCTCCCATTCCTCTACTTCCTGAACTTCATCAAGAAAGAAATATGTTTTTCCTGATGTGCAAATGTGTCCTTTTAATTCGGAATACATTTCTTTTGCAGTCATACCGTAATATTCCATGGAATCAAATCTATAGCTTACTATCTGTTCTTCAGGAATTCCTCTTTCTTCAATCAGAATCTGCTGAATCATTTTTAATATGGTTGACTTTCCACTTCTGCGAACACCCGTTAATATTTTTACAAGGGGTGCATCAACATATCTCATTATCTGTTCTGTGTATAGCGGTCTGTAAATCATTTCCATCACCTCTTTCTACAATTATAACCGCAAAACTATCAATACTCAAGACGTTTATCGGGTTATAATCGCAAAACTTTTTCTTTTCATCGTACTTTTGCGGTTATGATTTCAGATTCTGCAGTGTGAGCAGCCCGTAATGACTACAAGTCCTTTGTCAGTTCTGCATACTATGGCTGAGTCTTCTCTGCAGTAGTCAGTTTCCTCTTTTCCATCCTTAACTACTCTTCCCATGTTAACAAGAGTTTCAAAAGGGTTAACCTTGAGGAACTTCTCCAAGGAAGATGCAGTTCTCTGATATATTATATGGTCCTTCTGATGGAATGTATTCCATCAGACCTTTTACATCCTCTTCAGTAAATGGTGATCCAATATATCCGCTTTCGTCATACTTAGGCCAGAAGCAGCCAGGATGAGCAATAAGCTTCACCTTTGATAAGTCAAATTTCTCAGCAAGATACTTTAAGTCCGTGAGCGTGGTCATCGTGACCGTGTGACAGTACAATATGAGTTACACCGCCAAGATCAATTTCCATTTCCTCAGAATTTTCAAAAATGATGTCTGAATATCCTGTGTCAAAGAGAATCTTCACATCATCAACATCTGTCACCTCTTTCGTCTTTCTTACTTGTTCGCTTTCCCCTGAACCATATATCTGTTGTATTCGTCTCCTGCAAGGTCCTTCCAGTAGAACATGCCATCTTCGTAAATCATATAGCTGTGAGCTGAGTCCTGCTTTGGAATAGATACTGATCCAGGATTCATGTAAATGAATCCTTCCTTTTCTTCACATGCAGGAACGTGAGTATGTCCGTTAAGAAGAATATCTCCTTCTTTCAGCATTGGAAGATTAGATGGATTCCACTTGTGACCGTGAGTTACAAACATATTTACGCCGTCAATATTAAAGAATGAGTAATCAGCAAGAACCGGGAACTCAAGAACCATCTGGTCTACTTCTGTATCACAGTTACCCCTTACACAGAAGATATCCTGCTTCTTTTCATTGAGCATTGCAATTACTTCCTTAGGAGCATAATCCCTTGGTAAGTCATTACGTGGTCCGTGATAAAGAATGTCACCTAACAGAAGAAGTCTGTCTGCCTTTTCTCTTTCATAAGCTTCAAGCATCTTCTTACAGAAAAATGCTGAGCCGTGTATATCTGAAGCTATCATTAATTTCATATATATTTCTCCTCGCATTAAAATCTACGTATATTATACTACGAACAGCGCCCGCAGGCACTCAGAAGTTTTTCTCCTGCATATATTAAAAGACAGGCCCTGCATAACAGAAGCCTGCCTTTATAACCTTTTATTCTAATAGCCAGTCAATTACGTTTATAAGTTTTATTCCCTCTTCAGAGCGAACAAAACTTCTGTCCATTGACAATACTATTTTTTCATAATTATCTTTTATCATCTTAAGAGGTCTTAATTCTCTTTCCCTTGTTTCTGGACTATCCATACTTTCAGTGACCTGAATATATATTCTTTCATCCGGCTTTTCGGCTACAAAGTCTACCTCTGTTTCACCTACTTTGCCAATGTATACCCTGTAGTCTCTTCTTATGAGTTCAAGGAACACAACATTTTCGAGTATATGGCCTCTGTCCATATCTCTGTATCCCAGAAGCATATTTCTGAATCCAAGGTCTGTTACATAGTTTTTTCCTAAAGTTTTCAGTAACTGTTTACCTTTCACATCATATCTTCCCACCTGATAAAAGACATATGCCTTTTCAAGAAGATCAATATATTCACTTACCTTTTTCCCAGGTATGGATTTTCCTTTATTATTTTTCAGTTCTTTTTCCGCTATAAGGACATTCCCTATTTTGTTAGGCGATGTTATGCTGCCTATATTGTCACACAGAAACATTACTATCTTCTGAAGCACTTTTCTGTCAGCCTTTTCATTTCTGTCAAGGATATCACGCAGAATTACAGTTGAATAAATTCCTTCAAGTGCCTGAAGACTTCTTGGTTCATTGAATTCATATTCTCTTAGTACAGGCATGCCGCCAAACTGAATATATCTTGAAAACTTCTCTTCCATGGTTATTGCAGTATCAAATTCATAGAAAGAAAGGAATTCTCTGAATGACAGCGGAAGCATTTTAATTTCCACATATCTTCCAGAAAGAAGAGTTGAGAATTCGCCTGAAAGCAGATATGCATTAGAACCAGTAATGTATATATCAACATCAAAATCTATTCTGAATGATTCCACTGCTTTTTCCCATTCACTGACAACCTGCAGTTCGTCAAACAGCAGATATGTTCTTCCTGTATGAGGAATTAATGATGCTACATAGTCGTAAAAAGATAAACAGTCCCATAAATCCCTGTAACGTAAAGACTCAAGATTCATGTGTATAATATGGTCCTTTTCTACGCCCTGTTCAACCAAGTACTGATGAAACAGTTCCATAAGAGAAGACTTCCCGCATCTTCTGATTCCTGTAATTACTTTTACAAGATCCACATCTTTATTTTCTATTAACTGATTTAGATATTCTGGTCTGCTAATTAAATCTCTCATTTTTCACTCCTCCTTTTCTCTCTATTATATATCAGACTTCCATATTTTCAAGAGTTTCAGTCATATTTTGACCAAAACTTCATTTTTTAATAGAGTTTCAGTCATATTTTACTAAAACTTTATTTTTGACAGAGTTTCAGTACGTTTCTGACTGAAACTTCCTGCTTCTTCCCACGAAAAAACCACTGCCTTAGCCCCGCAGTGGTTTCTTCTGATGTAAATGTGTATCTCATGCTCCTCACTATACGATTTCTTTCAGAGGTGCTATTTCAATTCCTTCCTTCTGGAAAGCTTCGCGTATTTTTTCTACAAATTTAAGTGCCTTTTCTCCGTCACCGTGAACGCATACAGAATCAGCTTTAATAGGAATGTCCCTGCCTGTAATAGCAGTAACCTTTTCCTCTTTAATCATTCTTACTACTCTTTCAATAGCAAGATTTTCATCTGTAATCATGGCGCCTTCTTTTCTTCTGTTAACAAGGCTTCCATCCTCTTCATAAGCACGGTCAGCAAATACTTCACGGGCTACTCTTAATCCCATGTCCTCTGCTGCCCTTACAAGCTCACCACCAGAAAGAGCCATAATGATAAGACTGTCATCATACTCTTTTACTGCTTCACATATTGCCTTTGCAAGTTCATAGTCTTTGCCAGCCATATTGTAAAGAGCGCCGTGAGGTTTTACGTGCTGAAGTTTCATTCCGTTAACTTTTGCAAATGCATCAAGAGCACCAATCTGATATGTTACATAAGCCTTTGCTTCTGCAGGGCTTACTGCCATATTTCTTCTGCCAAATCCCATAAGGTCTGGAAATCCCGGATGTGCTCCTGCTTCAATACCTGCGTCCTTTGCCATCTTAATAGTATCAGAAAGAACTACAGGATCACCAGCGTGAAAGCCACATGCCACATTAGCTGATGATATTAAAGGAATGATTTTATCATCGTTTCCCATTTTGTAGTTACCAAAGCTTTCGCCAAGGTCACTGTTAAGGTCTACTCTGTACATAATTCTCTCCTATCTGCCATTACTCTTAGGCATTATACTTTCAATAAATCCTGTGTCTGCTCTTCCCTCTTCAAATACAGGATGACCCATAATCTGATACTGGAAGTCCAGATTTGTTTCAATTCCAACAATCACCATTTCGTCAAGTGCTGCCTTCATTTTCATAAGCGCTGCCTCTCTTGTAGGTGCATGCACCATTACTTTGGCAATCATGGAGTCGTATTCAATTGGAATTCTGTAGCCTTCGTAAAGAGCTGTGTCAACTCTTACTCCGTTACCAGCAGGAAGATGAATGTGTTCAACTAATCCCGGACTTGGCATAAAGTTCTTTTCAGGAATTTCTGCATTGATTCTGCATTCAATGGCATGGCCTTTAATAGCTACATCTTCCTGAGTAAAGCTCAGTTCTTCCCCATTGGCAACTCTTATCTGTTCAATAATCAGGTCAGTGCCAGTTACCATTTCTGTTACGCCGTGCTCAACCTGAATTCTTGTATTCATTTCCATAAAGTAGAACTTTCCTTCTGGATTTACAATAAATTCAATAGTACCTGCATTAGTGTATCCAACAGCCTTTGCAGCAAGTACTGCGTACTCGTTCATCTTCTGTCTTGTTTCTTCGTTAATAGCCGGAGATGGACTTTCTTCAATAAGCTTCTGATGGTTTCTCTGAACAGAACAGTCTCTGTCACCAAGAGCTACTACATTACCGTGGCTGTCTGCCATAATCTGAATTTCAACGTGGCGTGGGTTTTCCACAAAGTGTTCAATATACATTGTGTCATCACCAAAGGCATTTGCTGACTCTCTCTGAGCTAAATTAAACTGAAACTCAAATTCGTTCTCGTTTTCTGCAACTCGCATGCCCTTTCCGCCACCGCCAGATGAAGCCTTGATCATTACAGGATAACCGATTTTTGCAGCTTCAGCCTTTGCTACATCAGCATCGTACACTGGTTCCTTTGTTCCAGGAACTACAGGAATGCCGTTTTCCATCATGGTCTTACGAGCCTGGCTCTTGTTACCCATTTTGTCAATTACATCAGCTGATGGCCCTATAAAAGTAATTCCGTTTTCCTGGCACTTCCTTACAAATTCACTGTTTTCTGAAAGGAATCCAAAACCAGGGTGAATTGCATCTGCTCCCACATTAAGAGCAGCTGTGATTATCTGGTCCATATTAAGGTAGTTATTTCTTGCTGATCCTTCACCAATACAGATTCTCTGATCTGCAAGCTGAATGTGAAGGCTGTTTTCATCTTCCTTTGAATATACAGCTACACTTGGGATTCCCATATTTCTGCAGGCTCTGGCAATACGAACTGCTATTTCGCCTCTGTTGGCTATTAATATTTTATGTATCACAGTTCCTCCCCCTTCCTGCTACAGTTTCTTTACTCTGAATAATGGCTGTCCGTATTCAACCTTCTGCTCGTTACTTACTAATACTGCTTCGATTTCACAGTCAAAATCACTCTGAATTTCGTTCATAAGCTTCATTGCTTCTAAGATGCATACTGTCTGACCATTTTTAACGTGGTCACCAACTTTTACAAAAGCAGGTGCATCTGGTGCTGGTGCTGAATAAAATGTTCCTACAATTGGTGAAGTAATAAACGCTTCATCTTCATCTTCTTCTCTTGCAGCATCAGGAAGTACGGCCTGAGCCTGTACAGGCTGTGCAGCTGCAACTGGTGCACCCTGAGTAATAATTGGCGGATTGTCAAGTTTACTCATTGAAATTTCAAATTCATCATCACTGTAGCTGAATTCCATAAGTGATGAGTTATCTATAATTTTTACCATTTTCTCTAATTTTTCAATATCCATATTTCTTCTCCTTATTAAAACAGTTTTCTGATTCTCTTTGCTACAAGTCTGCACTCAAGAACTTCCTTGCATGGCTGATGAATGATTTTTCTCATTTCATCAAATTCCTTCATTTCCTTTATGATAAGTTTCTGTGCCTCCTGAACGGAAACAGCCTGAAACTTAAGTCTGTGGTCTGTCTTTCTCTGAACTATCTTTGGAATATCAACTGACGCAACAGTTGCAATCTTTGCATATCCACCAGTAGTCTGTCTGTCAGAAAGAAGGATTATTGGTTTACCATGACTTGGTACCTGAATAGATCCAAGAGCTATACCATCAGATATAATATCGGATTTGTCCTTTGCTGCAATAAACGGTCCGTCCATTCTGCAGCCCATTCTGTCAAAATCACTGGTTACTGTGTATTCGCTGTTTAAGAAAGTCTTTATTCCTTCTTTTGTAAAAGCATCATCCTGAGGTCCCATTACTACTCGTATGGTTTCCTGTTCACTATCAAAAGTATCTGCAGGAAGTTTCCTTGATAAAAAGAATGGAAGATAACGTCTCTTTACTCTGAACATAATGCAGTCATCCTGCTGCAGCTTACGTCCCTTAAATCCGCCTACAGAGCTCTTCATGTTAGTACATCTGCTTCCCATTACTACAGGAACATCAAGATAACTTGAAAATGCCACGTAGCCGCGACTGCCTGTTCTTGCACTGCCAAATTTAAGAATATCTCCCTTTGACATATATATTGCCTCGTACATAGGAGCAGGTTCCCCGTTAATAGTCGGCTGGAAGTCTCCTCCTGTAATTGCAATAATTGTTTCTGATGTAAATTCCAGTGTAGGTCCGATAAGTGTAAACTCTAACACTGCCTCATTTTCCGGATTATCAAGAAGTAGGTTAGCTATTTTAAATGAACGTTTATCCATTACTCCTGCAACACTGAATCCCTGGCTCTGGTAACCTGTTCTTCCAAGGTCCTGAACCGTTGTCAGCATGCCTGGTTTTAAAACTCTGATGCCCATTTATTCCCCTCCTTCTATAATATTTACCTGGTATTCATTTCTGTCTGCCAGTTCCTTTATTCTGTCATATTCAGCTCTGTCTACTGGAATAAAGCGGATATAGTCTCCTGCTTCAACAAGTATTGGTGTTTCCCTGTCAGGGTCATATGTCTTAACAGGAGTTTTCCCCATAAGCTGCCATCCTCCAGGTGACTCTAATGGATAAATTCCAGTCTGAGATCCGCCAATACCCACGCTTCCTGCCTCAATTCTGATTCTCGGATTAACAAGTCTTGGAGTAAAAATTCTTTCGTCAAGTCCTCCAAGATAGCAGAATCCCGGTAAGAATCCCAGCATGTAAATAAGGTAGTCTCTTGAAGAATGTATATCAATAACTTCCTGTTCGCTTAAACCTGCATGCTTTGCAATGTTAGCAAGGTCAGGGCCGAATTCTCCTCCATAGCATACAGGAATCTCAAATATTCTCTTTACTTCCTTTTCCACCTTTGCATCTACCTTAAGAAGGTGCTTCATTCTTTTTACAAGAGCTGCATATGTAATTACTCTTGGGTCATAGTTAATGAGAAGTGATGCAAAAGCAGGAATAACATCTACTACGCCCTCAATATGCTGCTCCTTCATAAGCTGCACAGTTGCTGATATTCTTTTATTAATATCCGGGCTTATTTCTTTTCCAAATTCAATTAACAGGGATGAGTCTCCTGCTGTTAATATCCTTATTTCACTCATAAAATTCTCCTT
>SAMEA104404097__coassemble_3286_pt1 | contig 10008 bp, 6 predicted proteins | sample SAMEA104404097__metabat2_low_PE_058 | metagenome-assembled genome bin SAMEA104404097 (sample SAMEA104404097) | Balaenoptera acutorostrata | reverse complement strand
CTCTTGAGCATGGAGTTTTACAATCACCATTATGATTTGAAATAAGGAGTTCAAGGTTTGTTTTTCTTGACTCTATAACTCTGTCAGTGTTTGTCATAATTATCATGCCAGGCGCAATTTCTGTAGCGCAGGCTTTGCATAATTTAGGATTTCCTTCTACTTCTACCGTACAGAGACCACATGATCCATATGTCTCTGTTCTTTCGTCATAGCAGAGTGTAGGAATAAATATATCATTTTCTCTGGCAACTTCCAGAATTGTCTGACCCGGAAGACCAAACACTTCTTTGCCGTCAATATTAAGTCTTAACTTTTTCATAGTGCTTTATCCTCCTACTTCTTAATAATTGCACCAAACTTACATGTTTCAAGACATCTTCCGCACTTGATACATACATCAGGGTCAATTGTGTGTTTATTCTTTACTTCACCGCTAATAGCATTTACAGGACACTGTCTTGCACATGCAGTACATCCTATACATTTATCAGTAATTTCGAAGCTGATAAGATTCTTACATGATTTAGCTGTACATTTGTGGTTGTAAATGTGGTCCTCGTATTCGTTTCTGAAGTACTTGATTGTTGTAAGTACAGGATTTGGAGCTGTCTGACCAAGTCCGCATAAAGAACCGTTCTTGATTTTATCTGCAAGTTCTTCAAGAAGCTCAATATCTCCGTCTCTGCCCTTGCCTTCTGTAATTCTTTCAAGGATTTCCAGCATTCTCTTTGTTCCGATTCTGCAGTAGTTGCATTTACCACATGATTCTTTTCTTGTAAAATCAAGGAAGTATCTGGCCATGTCAACCATACATGTGTCTTCGTCCATAACAATCATACCACCTGAACCAACAATAGCTCCTGTTTTGTTAATGTCTTCGTATGTAACTGGTGTATCTATTAAAGATGCAGGAATGCAGCCTCCTGATGGACCTCCCATCTGAACGGCTTTGAATTGTTTGTCATTTTTGATACCGCCTCCGATTCCAAAAATAACATCCTTAAGAGGAAGACCCATAGGTACTTCCACAAGTCCGCCCTTCTTGATTTTTCCTGCTAAAGCAAATACCTTTGTTCCTTTGGATTTTTCTGTTCCCATTGCACCAAAAGCTGCGCCTCCGTTAACAATAATCCATGGAACGTTGGCATATGTTTCTACGTTATTAATATTTGTAGGCTGTTTCCAGTATCCTTTTGCTGCAGGGAATGGAGGTTTTAGTCTAGGCATGCCTCTTTCACCTTCAAGTGATGCAATAAGTGCTGTTTCTTCACCACATACAAAAGCTCCAGCTCCTGCCTTGATTCTGATATCGAAGTCATATCCGCTTCCAAAAATGTCTTTTCCAAGATATCCTTTTTCTCTTGCCTGCGCCATGGCAGTTTCTAAACGTTTAATAGCTAATGGGTATTCTGCACGGCAGTAAATAATACCTTCTGTTGCACCCATAGCAAATCCGCCTATAATCATACCTTCGATTACTGCGTGAGGGTCACCTTCAAGAACTGAACGGTCCATAAATGCACCCGGGTCACCTTCGTCCGCATTACAGACAATATATTTATCTTTACCAGGATTGCCTTTTGCAGCATTCCACTTAAACCATGTAGGGAAACCTGCACCGCCTCGGCCTCTTAGTCCTGATACTTTAATTTCTTCGATTACTTCGTCCTGAGTCATTGAAGTAACTACTTTTTTTGTAGCTTCATATCCGCCTTCTGCAATATACTCTTCAATTTTTTCCGGATTAATTTTTCCGCAGTTACGCAGAACTACTCTTTTCTGTTTTCCAATAAACTCTTTATCTTCTGCTGCAATTGAGTATTCTTCAACTGGTTTACCACCCATTAAATGTTCTGTAACAATTCTGTCAACCTTTTCTGGCTGAACTTTGACATAGCGTGTCATTCTGCCATCGTCTTCATATACGTCTACAATTGGTTCCAGATAACATGTTCCCACACATCCTGTAAAATCAAGTGTGGCATTGCAGCCGTGCTCAGATAAACGGGCTCTGAATTCAGCTTCTGTTTTCTTTGCGCCTGTAGCAATACCGCAGCTTCCCTGTCCTATAACTACCTTCATTGTTCCCGCTCCTTTCTAAGCTCTCGCCCTGATTTCGTCTAAAATCTCTACAACCTTTTTCTTTGTAAGATTTCCATAAGTTTCATCGCCATCTGCATTCTTGATCATCATAACAGGTGCAAGTGAACAGCATCCAAGACAGGCCACGTTATTAAGTGTAAAAAGACCATCTTCAGTTGTTTCTCCATCCTTTATGCCAAGATGTTCGCATACTGCCTCTTCAATCTGTGCAGCACCGTTTACATGACAGGCTGTACCCTGACACAGCATAATAAGGTTTTTGCCTACAGGCTGTAGTCTGAACTGTGCGTAGAATGTAGCAACGCCATATATCTTTGCAGGAGCAATTCCTGTTGCTTCTGATATATGGTTAATAGTATCAATTGACAAATAACCATAAAGTTCCTGAGCCTGCTGTAAAATTGTAATCAGGCTTCCAGGCACTTTGGCATACTTTAAAAGAACCGGTTCAAGTTCCTTGAACTGATCACATTGTGTGTCATTACCACAACAACATTTCCTTTCCATTATATATCCTCCTGTATCGTATAAAACTAGTCGTAATTGAAGTATATATTGTTTATTGAATAAAATCAAGTGGTGATAGTCATTTTTTTAACAAAGTTTTTGGAAAATGTTGTATACTGTACAACAGCCTACTCAAGATGTAGTTGTCAGTATAAAAAAAACAGCCTGAGCAGCAACTTTACTGGCAGCCGTATTTTTCCTGAGAAGCAGGACACCAGAGCAGGAACTCAGAAGTGAAAAATATTTTTTATTTCGGAATTTTCACCAGAATCAAAGCAAAAAGTAAAGTGAGCAGATGAATATGCACTATAAAATAAGGGGCAAAGTGAATATTTATTTTAACTTTAGAATTTTAACGAGAAATCAGAGTTTTTTCGTTAATAAAATGAAATTAAAAAAAATATTAACGAAAATGTCATAATATGGAAGAAAATAGAGCTTATCTGAAGGAAAATACGATGAAAAAAGTGAATTCCCCATAGTTACTCTGGAAAATTCACTTTCACCTTTTTCTGCACCTTCTGGAAATGGAAATTCCGGTCATAGCCTCACTTTCTTTGATTATTGCTTAAGCATCAGTTTTTTAGGTTTAGAAGATAAATACAATTACATTTGTCCTGACTCAAGGTGCGTACATACAAAATACCTCCTTCTTAAGTAATTAATAATTCTGTTTGTATCAGCATTGCTCTCACAATGACGCCTGGCATTTTTAATATCAAATTTGATTTCTTAATCCTAATTGCCCCTGCTGCCTTTGCACTACCCCTCTAATTACCCTAATAAAAAAAGGCTTACTCATCCATAAGGACAAGTTCAGCCTTCATTTCTACTCTTTGTCTGATTGACGTTCTTTTTCTTTTCCGCCTGCAAGCTTCTTTTTCTTCATTCCTTCAAAATCAATTTCTGTAACAAATAGCGCAGCCACCATAATTACTGCTCCAATATATGATTTAAATGTAAGTACCTCATGTGCAAAGAAGAATGCCACAATACCTGCAAATACAGGTTCAAGTGTAAAGATAACACCTACATGTGATGCTGTTGTATATTTCTGTGCAATAGCCTGAACAATAAAGGCAACGCCAGTGCAGAAGATTGAAAGAAATGCAATACTTCCTATTACTGAAGCCTCACCTGGCACTGATGGTGTTTCAAAAACAAATCCCAGAATGAGCATATACACTCCTGTAACTCCAAGCTGAAAAACACCTAACTGAAACGCATTTACCTTTTCGTGAGATACTGCCTTTTCCGTAAGAATAAGGTCAATTGCGTATGCTACAGCACACATCATGCTTAGCAGATCGCCTTTAAGATTTCCAAAATTAATGGAGAAATCATCTTTCAGTGTAAGCAGCATTATTCCAATTAAACTCATAGTTACTGCAATAAGCATTTTCTTTTCCGGTCTCTTCTTTAAAAAGACAAACTCTATAATAGGAACAAAAATTACTGTAAGTGCACAAAGGAATCCTGCATTGGATAATGATGTGTACATTACTCCAAAGGTCGCCCCTATATATACAAATACAAGTGCACTTCCCACAAGAAAACTGTATTTCAGTGTTTCCATATTTACTGTTTTTAATTTTTTAAATGCAATAATTCCAGCAATCAGAAATGCTCCGAGAAATCTGTATGCATTTAGTGTAAAAGGTCCCAGTTCTGCAAGTGCCACATCAATAAGGTAGTACGATACGCCCCAGCACAAGGTTACAAGAACCAGCATCATATCTGCTTTAATCTGTGTCTTCATAAAATATTTTCCTTTCTATATGCCTGCAATAAATAATTCCAGGGCAGTACGATCATCAAGAAGTCCTGTTTTAATGTTTCTATCTACTTCATAAAGTGAAATAAGTATGCTTTTCAGCTTATCTTCGGAATATCTGTTTACAAAAGGCATGGCTTTCTTAATTCGAAAATCACCACATCCCAGTTTTTTCATCATGGTTGCCATATCTACTCCGTCTTCCCTCAGCTGTTTGACAGAAAGCATAAATTCGAACTGATTAGCAAAGGTGGAAAGAATAGCAAAAGCACTTCCACCAGTACTTAGCATGTTGTAAAGAATCTGAAATGCCACTTCCTTATGATTATTAATAATTCCATCCATAAGTGCAAATACAAAGGTTTCCATATCTCCGCACACAACAGATTCTATGTCTCTGTCAGAAACTCTGCCGCCTTCTGTATGAGCAATAATCTTCTCAATATCATTTGCGAAATTAAAAAGTCTGTATTCGCTGTTTCTGTTAAAATATCCCGTAACATCAATTAACAGCTTAACTGAAGAAGGTGATATATCAACTCCTGCCGCCTTAAACCTCTTAAGTGCAAATCCTTTAAAAGTTGCATAATCAAGTCTGCAGAAGTTATATACATCAGCAGTTTTCTTAAGTTTTGCAGGTATTTCCGCTTTAAGCTTTATATCTTCATTTCCTGAGAAAATCAGTATTGTACCATCATTACTTCTTTCCAGATAATCAGAAAGCATATTTATCTGATCTTTTGAATACCCTTTTGCAGTATCGCTATAAAGAAGTTTAAAGTCCTTAACCCATACAACTCTCTTCTCAGAAAACATGGAAAAAGTTTCGCATGTTTCTATAATATTTTCACATGTTGCATTTTCATCAAGTTTCACATAATCCATGGACTTTGTTGCAGTATTTACGTATTTTTTTACAATATTTTCAACTGCCCAGTTAACCAGAAACTGCTCCTCTCCATACATAAATACGAGTTTCGGAGTCTTTCCCTGCTTCATGTTACTGGTAAATATTTTAAAACTATGTGTTTCCTGTTTAAATGCCATTTGCAATTTCCTTTCTGATATTATAGGAATATTATACATATATTATGAGTGCATTTCAAATAGAAATAGAAAGAATATATGCCATCATGAAGAAAAGAAAGTATACCTTTGCAAGCATAAGATATTCTTTTCTCAGTCTGTGAACTGTAAAAAACTCCGAAGATACAAAAAATATACAGGAGTAATATAACACCAGATAAAAAGGCGATGCAATAGTTATATCAGACGAAAGAAACTCTGATCCTTCAAATAGTGAATTAATCCATACAATAAGGTCTGCCATATTCATCAGGAAGTATTCTATAACCTTAAAAGATATACCACTTATCATGTAAAAAAAGAAAGCAATTACTCCCGCAGGTACAAGAATGCCGGCGAGAAACACCGTAGGAATATTAAGGACGATTCCCCGAAGTGAGCACTTATCAAAAGTATACATTATATATGGCAGAAGTCCTGCCTGAACTGCCATAACCATTGACCAGTATGTTCCAATATATTCTGTAAATAAAGGCATTAGAAAAGCTATTGAAACCACCGCAAGAAAGGACATCTGAAAGCCAGCTGTAAAAAGATAGTATGGATTTTTTAAAAGTATAATAAATGAAGAAAAAAATGCAGCTGTAAGCATATCGTATGGTCTGTCTGTTAATTCCCCTGTCATTAAAACAAGAATCATAATTACAGCACGGGCAACAGAAACAGACCACCCTGCTGCAGTTCCATAAATAAACAGGAGCAGCAGATATATAAATGTAAAAAGTTTCTTTCTTAACTTTTTCTGAACAAATTTATAGAAACCGTAAAGAATACCTATATGAAGACCGCTTACAGCTAGAATGTGAGCAGTACCATTATAGCTGAAGAGTTCCCTTGTTTCTTCATTCATAAAGCTGGTATTGCCAAAGAGAATACCGGAAAGAAAACCCTTTGAATCATTTCTCTCCTTAAATCTGTCAGTAAAGTGGCTCTGCTTTAAAAGTATTCTGCGCTTAAACTGAGTAAAGGGACTGTTTACAAAATCACCAAGAAGGAAACCATTAATATTCGATGTATATGAGCATCCGCTGCTTCTTGCATAGAAGTCGCCTTCTGCTCTTCCAGGTCTCAGTGTAAATAGAATGCGTCTGCCTGTAATACTGTAACAATTATTAATCTCACCCTTATAGTAGCAGAGAACTCCTGTACCATTAACTTCTGCTACAATTCTGAACCTTCCATCCTTAGCAGGCTTTATATCATTAATATAACCATAACATGTATATGGTAACCCAATATGACTTTCCATTTCCTTATCATACATATTACAGTCTGCCACGGTTATCCTTATAAAGCCTGCAAGAAACATAATGACAAGGATCATTACAAACCTGCCCTCTTCACTGCTGCATTTCCTTAAGCTCTTTACAAAGAGCAGTCCCGTACCAGCAAACAGCACCATTATTCTGTATCCTGCAAGTCCACTTACTATGCCCATCATAAAAAATACAACATAGGCTACAAGTCTGCGTCTCATAATTCATTTAACATTCAGCAATATGTTCTATTTATTTTATACCATTTTATTCCATATTGCAATGCAATAAAACACTTACCTTTATACGGCATATATGGTATAATGTTGTGGTAAATATTCTTTACAGAAAGGAATGTATTGTTATGCGTAGTGACAAAAACAAAAAAAAGAAAGATAAGACAGGTACACGCAGAATTCCATGGAAAAGAATTCTTCAGGTACTTATAGGTCTTATTCTTGCTCTTGTCTTGGCAGTAGGTGTTTACGTATGTGTTGTAATCGCCAAAACTCCAAAGATAGATACAGAAAACATTACAGATATTCTGTCACAGAGTACAGTTATTTATGACTCGGATGGTAAAGAAATAGACACTGTTTCTTCAAGCACTGACAGAACAAATGTAAAATATGAGGATTTACCTGAAAATCTTGTAAACGCCTTCGTATCCCTTGAAGATAAAACATTCTGGGATCACCATGGCTTTAACTTCATAAGAATTGCAGGTGCTGTTGTTGAAAGTGTATTTACAGACAACCCTATTAGCGGTACAAGTACTATTACACAGCAGTTATCCAGAAACCTTTTCTTACATGAAACACGTTATGATCATGATTACAAGAGAAAAATACAGGAAGCCTACTATTCAGTAATTCTTGAAAAGGAACTTTCTAAAGAACAGATTTTAGAAGCCTATCTTAATACTATTGACTTCGGATATCACAGCAGTGGTGTTCAGGCAGCATCTCAGGCGTATTTCTCAAAAGACGTACAGGACCTGACATTAGAAGAGTGTGCAGCTCTTGCTCCTCTTGCACAGTTACCGACAGCCTATGCTCTTGTAGAGTTTGTACCAAACGAATCAGTTTCTCCTGATGACGAAAACATTCTTAAGAGAACTGCTAATGGTACATTTATCATTAACAACGATAGTGATAATCGTCGTAATACATGCCTGACACTTATGGAAGAACAGGGATATATTACTAAAGAAGAAATGAACGCTGCAAAAGAAAAGACTTTAAAAGATATGCTTAACCCTGATTACAAAACACCTACAGGTGAAGCTGCATACTTTGCAGACTATGTAATTTCAAAGGTTATTGATGATCTTGTAGAAGTAAACGGAATGAAGTACGAAGATGCAGAAAAAGCAGTATACAGCGGCGGACTTCGCATTTATTCCACACTTGATTCACAGGCTCAGGCAGTAGTTGAAGCAGAATTTGACAATCCTGCAAACTTCCCTGGGGTATATGCTCCAACAGACGGTAATGGTAATATTATTAAAGATGGAAATGTGGTTCTTTATGACTATGATAATTACTTTGATGAAGAAGGAAATTTCACATTTACTACTGACGAAATCAGAATAAATGAAGATGGTTCCCTTACAATCTTAGATGGACACAGATTAAACATTTACAACACCGAAGTAAATGGTACAAAAGACTACAGTATTGAATTTAAAAATCTTTATACATATGAAGACAACACTCTTTACTCTATTGCTGGTGGATTTATTAACGTTCCACAGGAATACAAGTCAAGAGACGATGAAGGTGACGTAACTATTGACGCTTCATTCTTCAAAGAATACAAAGATTTCTTTATTTTTAATGATGACGGAACAGTTACACTACCATCCTCATCATATAGCCTGAACCAGCGTGTAATTCAGCCTCAGGGCGCTATGACAATTGTAGAAAACTCAACTGGTCACATTAAAGCCATGGTAGGTGGAAGACAGACAACAGGAAGAATGCTGTATAACCGTGCTACATCACCTAAACAGCCAGGTTCCTCAATTAAACCTCTTGGTGTTTATGCTCCTGCCATTGAACAGAGTGGTCAGGAAGCAGCAAATGGCCAGAAGCATCAGTTTGTAAACTTTAACATTGACGAACAGGGTGCTGATATGTGGGGTGACTATCTGACAGCTGCTTCAGTTATTATTGACGAAAAAACTCACATCGAAGGAAGAGACTGGCCACAGAATGCTACCCGAACATTTTCAGGCCCATTAACTATGCGTAATGCTTTAACTCATTCAATAAATACTTGTGCCGTAAAAACTTTCTATCAAATTGGTACAGATTATTCATATAGCACTCTTGAAAGATTTGGACTTGAACATCTTTCAGATATAGACAGAAATGCAGCCGCCCTTGCTCTTGGTGGTATGAGCTCCGGAGCTTCAACTCTGGAAATGGCAAGTGCATATACAGTATTCCCTAATGGTGGAACACGTGTTGAAACAACGCCATACACAAAGGTTGTAGATCAGAAAGGCAATACTGTTCTTACAAGTGGAGAACAGAAAGTACACGAAGTTCTGAGCCCTGGTACATCTTTTATTATGACTGATATGCTACAATATGCAATTACACACGGTCATTCTGGAGGCGCTGCCATTTCTGGAGTACGTGTAGGTGGTAAGACAGGTACAACAGATAATGAAACAAATCTCTGGTTTGTTGGATTCACACCAAACTATTCTGCATCATTATGGATGGGATGTGACCAGAACCTACAACTTACAAAAGACAGTTCATTTACTGCAGGTATCTGGGGAAATATTATGGACCAGATTTCAAACGCAAAGACTGGCTCCTACCCTGGTGCACCTTCTTCAGTTGTTTATGTTAATGGAGAATACTTCCTTAACGGTACACAGACAGGTCTTGTAGACCCTGCGAAACTTGAAGAAGAAATAACAATATGCGAAGACTCAGGTTTCCTTGCTACACCAGAATGTGTTCACGTAAAGAAATCAAAAGTTAAAAATTACGGCAAGGATAAAGACAAAAATTCTAAGTATTATTGTAATAAACATAATCCTGATATTACAAAGTATCCAATAGATCCAAAGGTGAAACTTGAAGTTCCAAAGCCTGTTGAACCAGAAGAACCTGTAGAACCTGATCCAGAGGATCCGGGCGTGACTCCTGAAGGAAACGAGCCTGCCCTTCCTCCTGAACAGAACGAGGATTAAATTAATATAAAACGTAAAAAAAGTGGCTTCGCCACGTTTTGTGTGACTCGCAGTTTATCTGTGGAGTC
>SAMEA104404097__coassemble_3174_pt1 | contig 10337 bp, 8 predicted proteins | sample SAMEA104404097__metabat2_low_PE_058 | metagenome-assembled genome bin SAMEA104404097 (sample SAMEA104404097) | Balaenoptera acutorostrata | reverse complement strand
TTTTCTTCGATCTCCTCTTCTTCATTTTACAGCTGTCCTGTAAGACTATCGTATTTTCTTAAATATTCGCTTACTTTATCTGGATTCATTTCTCTTAACTTCATCAGAAGAACATCACAAAAGTACATTGAAAGAATTGCCGAATTAAAAAAAGTATCCACAGAACTCTTTGTTTTAATGTAATCACATGTGACGCCAAGAGCTTTTGCAGTTATGTCCGAATCAGTAATAAGGAAAATTCCTGCTCCTGTTTCCCTGATATAATCTGCAAGCCATATGTCACTATCCTGTAGTCTCGGATAACATGATGCTATTACAAAATCATTACTGGAAAGACTTATAAGTTTGTCTTTCATTGACAGACCTTCTTCACAAACCTTAACAGTTCTTATTCCCATAAGGGGCAGATAATTACATAAAAACTCTACAATTGTTTTGTCAGATCCAATACCATAAATATACACTGTCTGCGCTTCAATTATATTTCTGCACAGACGGTCTATCATATCCATATTCATGTTTTCAAAAAAGTTTTTCACATCTTTTTCGACTTTGGTATAGTATCCTTTAATTGCAATTTCGTTAAGCAGCCCGTAACTTTTGCTGTTTTTATCCGATAAACTTTCTACAATACGATTTTCTTGCTTCAGTTCATTTTTTAATGTTAAAAACCCTTTATGACCTAATGATTTTGCAAAGCGTACTACAGTTGCATCGCTGACTCCTGTAATTCTGGCAAGGTCACCATTTGATAGTGTAAGTATTTCGTCATAATGGTCAACAATATATTTCCCTACCTTTTTTTCTTGTGACGACAACGAATCGTAAGCATCTATAATTTTATTCTTTAGTGTTTTTTCCATTACGCATACATCCCTTCCCAGATATTTATCCATATTATACCATAAAAAATTCTGGCTTACACTAAAAAGTAACTATAACAAGCCATTCTGAATTATTATTATGCTCTTTCTGCATAGTCCAAAAGCCAGAAACCGTTATAGTTTTGGTATATATGCTTTTTCCATTTTGGTACTTTTTTATTGTAATTCTCTATTGTACACTAATTACGTTTACATTAACTTTATTAGGAGGCATACTATATGCAGAAAAAGAAAAAAACAAATATGGATACCGATGAAAAGTCTTTTTCATCAAAACTTTTTGAAAAACTTGAGCTGAGACCTCAGCAGATTATATATCTTCTGCTTGCCAATATAGGATATGCTCTTGCAGTGCACCTGTTCTATATGGAAAATAACATTACAGCAGGAGGCCTTACAGGTATAGGTACACTAATTGACCATTTCCTTGGTATACCAGTAGGTGTTGCCGTATTCTGCCTGAATCTTCCTATATGTCTGTGGGGACTTACAATCAAAGGGAAAAAATACATATTGTATTCCGTTATAACTGTCGGAGTCTTTTCTTTTATTATAGACTCTCTTTCATTCCTACCCTGTCTTACAAATGACAAGCTTGTAGCTGTGGTATGTGGTGGAATTATTTATGGCGTTGCAGCTTACTGCTCCATAAGAGCTCAGATTTCAACTGGTGGAACTGACCTGCTTGCAAAACTGCTTATTACCAAATTCAAATGTATTACAATAGGCCAGATGATGATGTTAATTGACGGTTCTATTGTGGTTCTGGCAATTATTGTGTACCATAATATTGAAGCCGGAATTTATGCCCTTCTTGCAATTGCTGTATCAGCCATTGTCACTGACAAACTAAGCAGTGGATTTAACAAAGCAACAATGTTTTATATTTTCCCTACAAAGAATATGGAAAAGATGACATATGCCATTATTAACGATATGGTTCGTGGCGGAACTGTTCTTAACGGAAGAGGAATTTACGCTAATACAGATAAAGAGATTTTATTATGCGTTGTAAAAACCTCCGAAACACCAAGACTTAAGGATATTGTTCATAAATATGATCCTTCTGCATTTATAATTCTTTCGCCTGCTACAGAAATTATTGGCCAGGGTTTCGAAAGTCTGAATCTGACATCAACTATTCACGATGACGACAATGTTGATTCGGAAGCATAAACAGATTAACACTCATATAAATAACTCATATAGCAGAAAGAAACTGATGATATGATGCCTTCAGCATACATACAGCCAGTTTCTTTTTTTATAGAAAAAGCAGGGAACCATAGTCCTTTCTGACCATGGCTCCCTGTTTTTGTATAAATATGTATTATTAATTAGTTTTATGGATTTCCTTAATTGCGTTCATTCCAACCTCAATAGCTGCTGGTATGCAGTCTTCATCAAGGTCAAACTCAGCATTATGAACTGGCATTGTAGTATCTGTACCTATACCAATGTATGTTCCTACACCACCATTTTTCTGTGCTTTCAGAATCATTGATGCAGCATCATCAGTTCCACCTACATTACCTTCAAAGCTGATTTTTGTAAACCATGGAACCTTCTTAGCCGCTCTTTCTATAATTTCCATAATAGAATCGTCTGATTTAGCAGCTTCTACCTGACCATAGTCTTCATATGTATATGTTATACCATACATAGCTGCTGCACCGTCAAGAACCTCAAATACACGTTTTTCGAGGTATTTGCATATTTCTTCATTCTCGCCTCTGTATTCGATCTTAATAAGTGCATTTGGCGCAATTGTGTTTGGTGCAATTCCCGCATACATTTCACCAACATTAATAGTTGAAAGACCTTCTGCATGCTGTGCAATTGCATGAAGATTAAGTGTAGCTGTGCAGGCTGCAAGTAAAGCATTTCTGCCTTCCTGAGGTGCTGTACATGGATGAGAAGCCACTCCATGGAAAGATACATCAAGCTGTCTGCAGCTTACAAAATCTTTGCATCCACATGCAAGTTCATGAGACTTCAGCAGTTTGTTTTCTGCCATAATAGCAACATGGAATGCAATAACATTGTCAACGTCATCAAGATGTCCTTTATCAACAACAGAAAGTGCTCCTCCAAAAGTTTCTTCTGCAGGCTGGAAAATCAGTCTTATCTTACCACATAACTGTTCATGTTCTTCTTCCATAAGTGCAGATGCAATTCCAAGTCCCATTGCAGTATGTGCATCATGTCCGCAGGCATGTACGCAGTCTTCATTTACAGAAATATATCCTTCATCATATGGTCTGTATCCCGGCTTCTGCGGTTCTGAATATGGAAGACAGTCAATATCAAATCTAAACGCAGTTACAGGACCTTCTTTACCTGTATCATACTCAGCAATTACACCTGATATGCCTTTTGTTCTCTCTACAAATTCCGGATTTGCACCCTGTTCAACAGCTCTTTCCATGTTCATCTTTTTCTTTTCTTCATCTGGGCGAATGAGACTTACAATTGATTCTGTGTTAACAACATCTTCCCCCATAATGCATTCGTATCCCATATTTGTAAGAATTTCAGCAATTCTTGCTGATGTTCTGATCTCGTCCCACCCATTTTCCGGATACTTGTGGAACTCTCTTCTGTATTCAACAAATTTATTCATTCTTCTTCTCCTGTTTTATTTTTACAGACGTCGATTGACTCTGCTAAAATCCCAATTCCTCTTACTATTTCTTCTGATGTACAATTTTAGTATGCCAGTCTTATATGACCAGTGCCCTGATTACCATAAGGATAGAAAACAAATCCCGGCATAATAATAAGTCCTCTACGTTTAGCTTCTTCCACAAGGTCAGATTCCTTTATATCGTCAATCTCACACCATATGGAAAGTCCTCCTTCTGGAAGTGTGCATCTTATGCCTTTATCTTTTATTTTCTGAAGCTCTCTATACATAATATCTCTTCGTTTTCTGATTTCCGGAACAAGTCGTTCTATGTGTTCATCATAATATCCTAATTCTATGAACTCATTAAAAATACGATGTGTAAGTGAACCTATTGTTGTTTCTGTAATTACAACATATCTTCCAAACATATCTATAAAATCATATGGTCCTATAACATATGCAATCTTTATATCATATGGGAATGAAAGAGTAAATGAATCAATACATATTACCGACTCATTCTTATCAATAGCGTAAAGAGATGGCAGTCTCCTTCCTGAATAATTAAATACATCCTGGGAAGTTTCTTCTATAATTGGAATGTCATATTTATTTGCTATTTTTAGTAACTCAAATCTTTTTTCTAATGACATGGTAATACCTGTAGGATTATGATATGTAGGTAGCGTATATATGAATTTAGGTCTTTTTTTAGCTACCACATTCTCAAGTATTCGCATATTCATTCCATCTTCTTCCATAGGTATGGTTACAAGTTCAATACCTTTATTTCTGAATAATGCAATGTTATCAGCAATAATCGGTTCTTCTGCTACAACTATATCTCCCTCCGAAAGAAATAAATCACATATCTGATTTAGAATCTGATTTGTTTCTGTGCTTATCTGGATGTTCTTTTCATTTACATATATATTTTCTTTTTCAAGCATGCTGCAGATATTCTTCTTCAGTCTCAGAACCTCATCATTACTTGTGTTACAGCATATATGAGACATAATCTGGCAGAATTCTTCTTCATTTTCATTTAGGAAACTTACATTAATTCCACCCATAGAAATATAGTTATTCTCTTCCATGCCTAAATCATAAAGATTAAAAAATAACCTTTCGTTCTGAGTAAAGTTATATCTCAGTCTTTTACCCAGAGGGAAGAATCTTCCTGTAAAGCTTTTGTCCTTTTCAGTATCTACTACAAAGTAACCTTTCGGTGCAACTCTTGATACTGTTACATATCCTTCTGCCACAAGTTCAGCATATGCCTTAATGACAGTGTTTCTATGTACATTTAATTCTTCAGCCAGCTTTCTCTCTGAAGGAAGTTTAAAACCCGGGAAAAGTTCTTCAGTTGTTATTAAATTTCTTATACCATTTTTTATCTGAAGATAAACAGGTGTTTTGCTATTACGATCAATTTTAATGTTCATAAATAATATAACTCCTTATTATGGCATATCAGTTAAATTTACACCATATAGTACAGAAACTTACAATAGGCGGGTTTTCCCGCCTATTGATGTTTCAGTATAATTAAATTAACGTATAATTAAATTCCAATAACAATACCAACAACCATTAATATGCACTGTAATGCAAATATCATTGCAAATAACTTAAGAATCAGTTTATACCATGATTTTAATGATACTCCCATAATACCACATTCAAGTGCTACTGCTGTAGGCCAGATCATGTTTGAGAATCCATCACCGAACTGGTAAGCAATACATGCCATCTGACGTGACATACCAACTACGTCTGCTAAAGGTGCCATAATAGGCATCATTACTACAGCCTGACCTGATCCTGATGGGATAAAGAAGTTGATTAAGTTCTGTACTACTAACATTCCAATACCTGTTAGTGATGTTGGAAGTGATCCTACAACTGTACTTAATCCGTATACTACTGTATCGATAATTCCACCAGCTGCCATAACCATTGAGATACCTCTTGAGAATCCTACTAAAAGCATTCCGTAAACAGATTCTTTAGTTGATTCTACAAATGCATCAGCAATTTCATTAAGTGACATTTTGTTAATAAATGCTGTAATCAGCATAAAGATAAAGAATAGTGATGCGATTTCGCTGAACCACCAGCCTTTTTCAATAATACCCCATACAAGAATAACAAGAAGTATAATAAATCCAATCATTGAAAGTTTATGTTTCTTTGTGAATTCAATTGACATACATTCTTCTCTTGTCATCATTCCTGTAAGGTCTTCGTGAGTACCATACAGAATACTCTTTGTAGGGTCTTTTCTGATTTTTGCACCATATCTCATAAGATATCCGCAAATTAATCCAACAAACAGAATAAATGCTACTACACGGAAAATTGTAACTTTAGGTTCAACAAGTGGTACATTTGCAACTCCTGCAGCTACACCAATTGTGAATGGGTTAATAATAGCTGCTGAGAAACCAGCTGATACACCAAGATAAACAATTGCTCCACCAAGTAATCTGTCATAGCCTAATGTTATAGCCATTACAATAAATACCGGGATTAAAGCGTATGTTTCTTCGAACATACCAAATGTAGTTCCTCCAATAGCAAAGAATGTGAAGAATACCGGAATCATAAGGTAATCTTTGTTACCAACAAGTTTCATTAATCTTCCTGTTACTGCATTAAGTGCATTACTTTTTGAAAGTACAAATACGTAAGCGCTGGCAAACAGAATGAAGAACATAATGTCTGAAGCATCAACGAATCCCTGGAAGAAACAGTTAAGGAACTGCCATGGTCCTACTGGATGACTTTCAACAATTTCGAATGAACCCGGAACAACAACTTCTCTGCCTGTTGCTGCATCCATTACTCTTTCAAATGATCCTGCAGGAATAATCCATGTAAGGATTGCGCATAGGATCATAATGCTGAATACAATTACAAAAGCATTAGGCTCAAAATGCTTTTTCTTTTTTTCTTTCTTCTCTCTCATTATAATATCCTCCTCGTGATAAATAGATTTGATAATTGCGTGCAAAATTTCTTGATTTCATTGTGCACTTGCATAGTATCATAATCAAAGTATGTGGTTAAGTACCAAACGCTTTCTTTCTGTTAGTCCAAAATACCCACGTAAGCTTTCTTGGACTACGCCCGGCAGGATAATATGGTTCTTGCTTTATGCATCCCTTTTGTTAAGATGATTATTATAATATTAATTTTAGGGAGGACTACCATGATTTTATTTAAAAACTGTCGCCTTATAGGTGAACTGACTGAAGGATACGACAAAGAATTTGCAGATATCCTTGTAAATGATAAAGATAAAATAGAAGCTATTGCTACACCTGGTGAACTTTCAGAGGACAATGTAAAAGTTGTAGATGTAAAAGGAATGACTGTTCTGCCAGGGTTCTTCGATCTTCATTGTCACCTGTTTCTTACAGGTCTTGACTTTAAAGAATTATGTCAGAAAAATATCATAGATACATGTACAGACAGTTACGCTTTTGCAAGAGAATACCTTAAACAGGGTTACACCACATTAAGAGAAGCAGGCTCACCATACAACATTCCTGCAGGACTTGAAAAAGCAGCATCAAAAGGTATTATAAATATTCCGCAGATTATTTCATCAGGACTTATTCTCACACCAACAGAAAATGGTAATGATACTTTCAGTACAATATACAGAGAAGTTGATTCTCCTTATGAAGTAAGAAAAGCTGTAAGAGAACAGTTTGATAAAGGAAATCAGGTAATTAAATATATGGTAACAGGCGCTTATCTAAATGAATCAGGTAACCCTGGAGACCAGATTGCACTTGAAGATGAACTTCGTGAAGCAGTTAAAATTGCTGAACTTAAAAACAGCTATGTTATGGGCCATGCTCACGGTGCAGAAGGAATAAAAGCAGGTATACGTGCAGGTTTAAGAACTATTGAACACGGAAGCTTTATTGACGAAGAAGGCATTCAGATGTTAAAAGACAGAAGTAACTCTACATGGCTTGTTCCTACAGCTGCAATTGGCATAGCATGTCTTGATGATGATGGTGATACATTATCCGAAGACGCTATGGAAAAAGCTCAGAAATACGAAAAGGCTGAAAAAGATGCTGTTAACAGTGCTTACAACGCCGGACTTAAACTGGGCTTCGGTTCAGATATTGACTATGCTAACCTTGTAAAGCACCCCGGCATGGAGTTCTATGCAAGAACAGACTGGTTTGATTTTAAATATATTGATATTTTATTACAGGCTACTAAATACAGTGCTGAAATCGCAGGACTTGACCACTGCAAAGGTACAATTAAAGTAGGTAAGAATGCTGAACTAGTTGTAATTGACGGTAAACCAGAAGAAGATATTTACGTTATGAAAAATATGCCCGTATATGTTTACTATAACGGTGAACTTATTGAAAACAGGTAATACATTCATCCTTTCCAGATTTATTATACTTATGGAAAAATCCCCTTAGTGGGGATTTTTTTCGTATACTTCTTATTCTTATGACATTGTTTTTTCAGATCCACTAAAAACAAAAGGACTGATTTCAAGCTCCGTCCCGGCTTAATAATCAGTCCATTATATTTCTATTCCCCAAGTCTGTTCAGGTATTTTTCTTCTTTTTTCTTTTTCTTTTTTCTCTTAAACTTACCCGCTTTTGCATCAAGATATACACGTACAAAACCAGCTAAGATAAGGAACATTGCTCCTATTACTGCAAGCCATCTGAATTCTGTTACAAGTCTCAGCCCAAAAAAAAGTATGCCTGCTCCAATAAATCCTCTATAAAGTTTTTCCAGCATTATTATCTTCCTTTCCTGATCTTACTTATCAGCTCTTACAGGTAGTCTCTCAGCTTTTACAGATTTAATAAATGCAGCTACTGCACCAAACATTATAAATATAAATGGGAAGGCCGCTGCAAGTGAAATTGTCTGAAGTGGTTTAAGGCCACCTGCCATAAGTAAGCCTACAGCCATTACGGACTGTACTACACCCCATACGATTTTTTTACTGTTAGGAGGGTTCTGATTTCCATCAGATGTAAGCATTGACAGTACATATACGCCTGAGTTAGCTGATGTTACAAAGAATGCACATAGTGATAAAATTGCAACAACTGAAAGTATAAATCCTAGTGGATACTGTCCAAGAACAGCAAACAGTCCCTTTTCTGGAGCTGCTGCAATAGCCTCTAATACGCTTTTTGAAAGAATTCCTTTTTCGCCTAATGAAATTCCAAGTGTACCAAATACTGAACCCCATATACATGATGCAATTGCAGGTACAAGAACTACTCCAAGAATAAATTCTTTTATTGTTCTTCCTTTTGAAATTCGTGCAATAAATACCCCTACAAATGGAGCCCATGCAATGAACCATGCCCAGTAGAACAGTCTCCAGCTGCCAAACCAGCTGTTGTCTCCATAAGTATTAATAGCAAGAGCATCTGGAATAAAGTGTCCGATGTACTGGCCCATACCATTTACAAAGCTGTTTAGTATTTCTGTTTTAGGTCCTACAATAAAGACTACAACCATTAGCCCAATAGCAACATAAAGGTTTACGTCTGATATAACTTTAATACCTTTATCAAGGCCTGATACTGCTGATGAAATATATATAAATGAAACTACCGCAATAATAATTATCTGAACCATAAGTGTTGTTGGAATTCCAAACATTTCGTTAAATCCGGCATTGATCTGTAATGTGCCTAGACCTAATGACGTTACAACTCCTGCAACAGTAGCAAATACTGCAAGAATGTCAACTAATTTTCCCAGCCATCCATTTGCCAGTTTTTCACCAATTAATGGTTCCAAAAGACTGCTGATAAGACCTTTTTTCTTCTTACGGAACATAAAATATGCAAGAGCAAGCCCTATAACTGCATAGTTTGCCCAAGGCAGAATTCCCCAGTGCATGAAGAATGACTTCATAGCAAAATCTGCAGCCTCAGGTGTGCTTCCAGCCATACCCATAGGGTTAAGATAATGGCAGAGTGGTTCTGCAACTCCCCAGAATACAAGTCCTACTCCCATTCCACATCCGAACAGCAGACCAAACCATGTCATATTACTGTATTCCGGTTTGGAATCATCATCACCTAATCTGATACTTCCATATTTACTGAATGCAATATAGACTACAAATACTAAAAATACTATCATGGCTAATAAATACAGCCATCCAAAATCTGTTGTTAAAAAGTTAAATGCAATATTAGATAATTTCGTAAAATTTTCATTAAATATTACTGACCAGATAGCTACAATTGTTATCATAGCCATAGAAACGCCAAAAACTATTTTGGCAGATTTGCTATTTTTCATAATTAAATTAGGTTGCAAAAACACACTTCCTTCTGGATGTGCCAGAAGCAACCAGTTTCCTTTCTTCTATATTTCCTGATGTTTACATACGGTTATTCTCTGAAATCCTTTTGCCCTAAAATATGATACTAAGTTTATCTTTTTAGTATTTTACCCATTAAACCAGCTTATCTTTAAACCTTCAATAAGTGGCTGCTTCAGGCAATATACGCTTCAGAATAAGTGGCTGCAGTCCATCTCTGAACTGCTATTTGCACGCATACCATAATTCTTTTACTAACAGATTAAATCAGAATCTGTATCACCTGAAAACGCAGGGTACTGCGACATAAATCTCTTAAAATTTTGTCACCATTGAATTCTAACATGCTGTTTTTTGCAAGTAAACCCATTTCCCCTGCTGTTATGCACTTTAATATTTTTTGGACTACTTTTTTTCAGAATATTTTTTATTTTTCCGTTAAAAGTATTATCAAGTGACAAAATGAAAACCAGGC
>SAMEA104404097__coassemble_3099_pt1 | contig 10547 bp, 8 predicted proteins | sample SAMEA104404097__metabat2_low_PE_058 | metagenome-assembled genome bin SAMEA104404097 (sample SAMEA104404097) | Balaenoptera acutorostrata | reverse complement strand
TAGAAAGCCTCTGAGGTAGAAAGGATACTGAATCTCAGAGTGCAATATGAGTATATAACGTCTCTTTGATTCAGGAAATTAAGGAGGCGTTTTTTATGAAGAAAACTAAAAAGTTGTTAGTGATATTACTGACAATGGCAATGGTACTGGGCCTTATGCCGGTAAGTGCATTTGCAGAAGGGGAAGAACACGAAGAATTTGTAAATGTAAGTGTTGCAGTTTATGGATTAGACGATTCAGATATGTCACATGAACAAGTTGTACAATTCCCGAAAGGCAGAGCCGAATCTGTTAATCTTATTGCAGATGAATTAAATGTTCCAGAAGGTAAAGTTATTAATTTTTTGGAAATTGGACAGAAGTCATATCCTAATCATATGGGAAATGTAGACGGTACAATAACTTTTGATAGTGATGCTTCAATAGCAGCCCATGTTACAGATGCTGTAAAAGCTGAATATATTACAGACTCTGGTGATACCATGGTGGATTATGGCGGAAAACCATTTTCTGAAATGAATTTTGCAAAAGAAGATATGTGTACTGTTGGTGAATTAGCTAGTTTTGCAGTAGCACCAGAAGGAAAAGTAATAGATTATGTACTTGTTAATGGAGTTAAATATGAACCTGGAAGTTCTGACTACTATAATACTATGCTGACTCTAAATGAATCGATAAAGGTTATATATCATTTAGAATCTGGAATCAGTATTAATTTTAAATCAAATAATGGCAGTAAATATGATTGCGTGTATGTAATACCAAATAAAGAAATAGAAATTTATGAAATTCTTCAGGGTATTGAGAGTGATAATGAATACACCTTAATTGACTCTGTAGTTATTAATGGAAAGGAATACAGCAGCGAAAACGGAGGCTTTGTGGAAAGAGTTTCTTTTGATAAAGAAACTACTATTCAGCTTAACTGGATAGATGCTGTAAAAGTAACATATGTTTCGGATATAGAAATTCCATGTACTTACGTACCTAAAAACAGAAATCTCAGATTGTACGAATTATTACATTTTAGTGAAGTACAGAACGGCAAAGTTCTTCATTCTGTAGTTATTAATGGTAAGACATATGTATCTGGACCAGAAGACTATGATAAAGTTTTCAATTTTGATAAAGACATTGAAATTAAGCTTAACTGGGTAGATGCAGTTAAAGTGATATATTCTTCTGATGTACCAATTGAAATAAGCGAATCATATGTTGCAAGAAATACAGATTTATCTTTATATGACTTATTAAATTTCAGCTTTGAACAGAATGGAAAAATTCTCGATTCGGTAGTTATTGAGGGTGAAACATATTATGTTGGAGATGATAATTCGGATATAGTATTCAATTTAAAAGAAGATCTGGGTATTCTACTTAATTGGACAGATGCCGTATATGTAAAATACAATATCGGTGAAGGTGGTACTTCAGATGGCTTTTATGATCCTGAATTAGGACCAGGTCGCTGGGTAGTAAAAGGAAATCCGGTTGGTGCTGAAGAATTTGCATTTGATGTAATTGCTAATGAAGGTAAAGTTATAGACAAAATATTATTGAATGGTAAAGTGATATACAGCGAGTGGGATGAATATGACAGCCCTGCAGTTGTATTTGAAAACGACTCAGTAGTTGATATTACATTTGCAGACGCAGTAAAAGTAAATGTTGATGCGAATGGTAAAGAAGCAATCGGCTCGGATGGCGAACCACTTGAATACTTCTATGCAATTAAAGGAAGACCTGTTAGCGTGTACAGATTAGACCGTATAAACTGGCCAGAAGGATATGTTGCTATACTTGATGTAAACGGTGTTGAATATCCTGATAATATGGAAAAGGTTACACTGACAGAAGAAACAACAGTAAAATACCGTTGGGAAAAAGTGTACAATGTATTTATTGACTTAAACGGTGCAGTATATAGAGATGAATGGCAGGAAGGCGCAGAAGAACCATGGATGTTCGATCAGAGAACATATTGTGTTGGTGAATTCTATATGTCCGACATACTGATTGTTCCAGAAGGCAAAAAACTTGTTGCTGTTGAAATCGATGGTAAGAGATATTACAATCTTGATACAGAATTCAAACTTGACAAAGATATTGATGTTAAGTACATCTGGGAAACTGTTAAAGTTGATAAAAAGAAACCTGTAATCGAAAACAAGGTATCTGAAGAAGCAATTGTAAAAGGCAGTGTAATTAAGACTATTCCAGAGGATAAACCTTTATCAGTTGAAGTTAAAACGGGTACAGTTGAATACAACGAAGCAGCTATGAAAGTTATTAAAGATAAAGTTGCTGATGGCGACAGAGTTATTGTAAAATTAGATAGGACAGATGTAAAAGAAGCTGGTAACAAGAAACAGCAGGCTGCAATTAAGACAAACAAAGGTCTTGAGGTATTTGAAATCACATTAGAGATAATTAAAGCTGACGGAACAAAGAAAGCTGAAATCAAGGACTTCAATGGTGGTAAAGTTACAGTAACAGTAGATTTTCCTAACCCGGAAAAGAAAGAACTTCAGGTATACCGTGTTGAAGATAATGGAACGTTAACACCTATGGAAACAACATACAAAGATGGTAAGTTAACATGGGTTACAGACGGACATTCATATTATATGGTTGCTGAAGCTAAGGCTGAAGAAATAACACCAGTAGTAAAACCAGGCACAACAAAGCCTACAGTTACTCCTGACGCTGAAAAATCAGAAGCAGATAAAGATGCTGCTCCTAAGACTGGCGATGAAGCTAACATGGGAATGTGGGTTCTATTACTTATGACAGCTGCTGCAGCTGTATTAGTAGTTAAGAAAGAATCAGAAAAATAATTTAATATGATTTTTATGGCAGGGCCTTTTGACCCTGTCTTTATTTTTTTGTTTATATGCTTGCCATATTGACAAAATGGGTAAAAAAGAATATATTAGTAGTACACTGAGACTACTTAGTAAACTAATTAAACAAAGGAGGCAGAAATGGAAAAATCAAAGACAGTAACATGCTCTTTTACCATGGACAGAGATATATACAATGCTTACAAAGGTATTGTTTCTTCTAATGGTGAGAATGTTAAAGGAAATTTAGTCAGATATATGATGAATGTAATACGCTATGAGACTCCGGACTCAGAAAAAGTTATTGAAATGGAAATGGCAGATAAACTGAAAGAGGTATAGAATATGGCGTTTACACACTTACATGTACATACAGAGTACAGTCTGCTTGATGGAGCATCAAGGATACCTGATCTTGTGGCAAGGGCCAAAGAACTTGGCATGGACTCTCTTGCAATTACTGACCACGGAGTAATGTTCGGTGTAATTGATTTTTACAGAGAGTGCAAGAAGCAGGGAATCAAACCTATTATTGGATGCGAAGTCTATACAGCAGCACGAACCATGTACGATAAAGCATCAGACAGGGATAAACACCATGGACATCTGATACTTTTAGCTAAAAATAATGAAGGGTATAAGAACCTCATTAAGATAGTATCAAAAGGTTTTACAGAAGGATACTATTACAAGCCCCGTATTGACAAAGACGTTTTAAGAGCTCACAGTGAAGGAATTATTGCTACTTCAGCATGCCTTGCAGGAAGAGTTCAGAACAGACTTCTTAACAATGATTATGAAGGGGCAAAACAGGAAGCTATGGAAATGGATGAAATCTTCGGACACGGAAACTTCTACCTGGAACTTCAGGATCAGGGATTAGAGGAAGAAGCAAAAATCAATCCACAGCTTGTTAAACTGTCAAAAGAACTTGATATTCCAATGGTTGCAACCAATGACTGTCATTATGTAAGGCAGGAAGATGCAGAAGCTCATGACATTCTTCTCTGTATTCAGATGGCTACAACTATTGATGATGAAAAACGTATGCGCTTTCCAAATGATCAGTTCTATCTTAAGAGTGAAGATGAAATGCGTAAGATATTCGCATTTGCACCTGAAGCAATTGATAATACTCATAAGATTGCAGAGCAGTGTAATGTTGAATTTACATTTGGAGAGTATCATCTTCCGGAATTTATTCCTCCGGAAGGTAAGACTAACGCACAGTACTTAAGAGAACTGTGTCAGAAGGGACTAGAAGAAAGATACAATCCTGTTACTCCTGATTTACAGGAAAGACTTGATTATGAACTAGGTGTAATTGAGTCAATGGGTTATGTTGAATATTTCTTAATTGTATGGGACTTCATTAATTTTGCAAAGGAAAACAAGATTATGGTTGGACCGGGAAGAGGATCTGCAGCAGGAAGTATTGTTGCATATACTTTAAGAATCACAGACATTGACCCTATTAAATACAGCCTTATTTTCGAACGTTTCCTGAATCCGGAACGTGTAAGTATGCCTGATATTGATATTGACTTCTGTATTGAAAGACGTGAAGAAGTAATTGATTATGTTAAGAGAAAATATGGCAAAGACAACGTTTCGCAGATTATTACCTTTGGTACAATGAAGGCAAAGGCTGCCATAAGGGACGTTGGAAGAGCACTGAATTTAAGCTATGCAGATACAGACAGAATTGCAAAAGCAGTTCCCGCTGACCTTAAGATGACCATAGACAAGGCCATTGAAATGAACCCTGAACTTAAGAACATGTATGAAAATGATGACAGGGTAAGGAAGGTCCTTGATATGTCAAGAGCTATTGAAGGAATGCCAAGACATGCATCAACACATGCAGCTGGCGTTGTAATCTCAAAACTTCCTCTTGATGAATATGTTCCACTTTATTCGTCAGATAAAGGCATAGCTACACAGTTCAATATGACAACTATTGAAGAGTTAGGGCTTCTTAAAATGGACGTGCGAATTGTTCGCTGACGAAACACTCCAGAAATGGAAACAAGTCAGCGGGACAGAAAAAATCTGTCTAACTATTGATTTGATCAGGCTGGTGAAATTCCAGCTACGGAGTAAATGCTGATACTCCACTCCCTGATACTCCGACATGCCAATCAGACTTAAACTGAAAGGTATGAAGCTCGGTGAAGTCGGCTTAAAAAGAACTTATTAACAGAAATTTTATATATTATAAAGTAAGTCGGGGGTCCTGAAAAATGCAATATGCTGACACACCAGGAATCGTCGTATGAAAGGCTCGTAATTGAAGTCATGGCATTAGTATTGTCCGTTGCTAATGCTGTTTGTATCCGTTTTGGGATATTAGTTTTTATTCCATTCAGCTAAAGGAAAAAAGAACGGCTTGCGAGTTAAAGACGACAGCTAAGTTGCTATAATTAAAGGATAGAATCAATGGAACAATTGAAGCTCAGAAGAAAATGTTAAGGTGATTAAGCACCAATGTTTCTAACAGGTAGGAAATGACCTGCGAATCTGAGTGGCAGCAGCCCGTAGTAGTGATGAAGCAGAGTAATGTCTGCAGAGCGAAGGGGCATAGCCAGAACAGAAATATCTGAAGTCTGGTGGAACGCCGTGTGCGATGAAAGCCGCATGCACGGTGTGAAGTGGGGGAAAACGACCCGTAACAGATAATGCTGACGGAGATTGTTACCTATCACTATTTTCTGGGTCTTAGAAACCTTACAGTTATAAGAGACGCTCTTGAAATGATAGAAAGAGATTACGGCGAAAAGATTGATTTCGCAAGCATGGATTATGATGATCCAGGTGTTTACGAAATGATCGCATCAGGTAATACAAGTGGTGTTTTCCAGCTTGAAAGTGGTGGAATGACACAGTTTATGAAAAACCTGAAACCAACGTGCTTTGAAGACGTTGTAGCCGGAATATCACTTTACAGACCCGGCCCTATGGATTCAATTCCAAAGTATATTGAGAACAAAAAAAATCCGGGGAACATTAAGTATGTAACACCGGAACTTGCGCCAATACTTGACGTAACCTACGGTTGTTTAGTTTACCAGGAACAGGTAAGTGCGACACGTTTCGCGTAAAGATAAGTAATTATCGGAAAAGCGACGCATAGAAATATCTATGAAGAACTTATAATTTGAAGAGTAGAATGACAGGGTAACGCCTTGAAATGCTCTCTCTGATAGTCCCCACATGCATGAGAAGCTGAATATTCAATTGTATGAAGCTGGGTAAGACAGGCTGAGAATCACCCTGACAGAGAAGTAAAAATAATAATCTTAGTAAATCACTGGTATAAAAGAGACCAGAGTCCACCTGTGAAAGAAAGGAATAGAATTTTACTGAGCTGAGGAAATTTGTTCAGAGGTGAACAATGTGATCTATAGGCCGCGAGGCTACAAAATATCTATGGTGAGAATGTATATTTAAATACTGACGAACTTCCGAATGTACGGGTCCTGAGTTCTGAATGCGCAGAAATGCCATGGCCACAAATGTGGAGTTAGTGAGGTTTAGTAAGAGTTTGCTTTATGAAAGACCTTATAGTGTTACAGGCACTATCAAGCTAACGGGCTTAAAGGAAGCACCTAAGGATATATGTAAAGCTAAAATTATAGGAACGTGGAAAACTGAGAATATGGAGGAAATTCAATTCCGGGGAAGTATTGATAAGGAAAAGCATAGCCGCTATAACTTATCTTAATCTCAGTGAGAGTGAAGCCACAGTACCTTTGAAGCAGTGATAATAAGCTGTGGAGGGATAGGCTTTAGTCGGAATAGAATAATGATTAATTACAGAAATTGCAATTATATATAAATTTTATTAAATCGTTATATATTCGATGGAACGCCGTATGAGCAGGAAACTCTCATGTACGGTGTGAAGCGGGGGAAAAGCTGGAGATAATGTCAAAAGCTTACCTATCGCTATTGCAGATTGTACGTGAACTTGCTGGCTACAGCTATGGTCGTTCAGACCTTGTTCGCCGTGCAATGAGTAAAAAGAAGAAGGATGTAATGCTTGAAGAAAAGCAGTACTTCATTCATGGTAAACTTGATAACAATGGAAATATTGAGATTCCGGGATGCGTAAGAAACGGAATTTCAGAAGAAGCAGCGGAAGCAATCTTCGCAGATATGGAGACTTTCGCCCAGTATGCTTTTAACAAAAGTCATGCAGCAGCTTACGCAGTAGTAGCGTACGAAACAGGGTACCTTAAGAAACACTATCCAGTGGAATTCATGGCAGCCCTGATGACTTCGGTTATTGGAAATCCTGGCGATGTTGCAAAATACATCAGAAACTGTCAGGAGAATGGCATAGAGGTACTGCCTCCATGCATTAACGAAAGTCAGAAGAAGTTCTCCTGTGTTGATGGCAAAATACGTTTTGGACTTTTAGGTGTTAAGAACGTAGGTGAAAATGCTATTGATGCAATTATCAGAGCACGTAATGAAAAGGGAATGCCAAAGGACATTTTCCAGTTCATTACTAACCTGGAAATCAGAGAAGTAAATAAAAAGGCAATTGAATCACTAATCAAGGCCGGTGCTCTTGACTGTCTTAACACAAACAGAGCTGCTCACCTTGCAGTGTACGAAAGCCTTATGGAATCTGCTCAGAATACTGCAAAGAAAAATATTGCAGGACAGATGTCACTTTTCCAGATGAACACTGAAGAAATGAACACAGGAACAATAACATCAAAGCTTCCTCTTGTTGAAAACTTCAGCCAGGATATTCTTCTTGCCATGGAAAAGGAAATGACAGGAGTATATATTACAGATCATCCATTAAACGAATACAAGGAAAAAATAGAGAAAATATCAAATGTTAACTATGATATTCTTGCTACAGTTACAGATGAAAATAATACAGAACCTAAAGTAATTGACGGTATGACTGCTACTATTGCAGGTATGATTACAGGTGTGAAAAAACTTGTAACAAAGAGCAATCAGATGATGGCTTTTGTAGACCTTGAAGACCTTTACGGTACAGTTGAAATCGTAGTATTCCCTAAGACCTACGAAAGATATAAGGCTGATATTGCAGAGGATAAGGTAGTTGTAATTAAAGGTAAACTTAACTTCAAGGAAGAGGAAATGCCAAAGATTCTTGCTGATTCCGTTATAAACATTGATAATGTGGATGACAGTAAGCCGGAACCTCCAAGAGAGTATAGAAGAAGAGAAGAAAGACCAGTACAGAATCACAATGAGGCTGTTAAGGTAAGAATCCCTGAAGACTGCAATCAGCAGCAGGTTCTTAATGAACTTCAGAATGTATTCAGAGATAACAGAGGTGACGCCCCTGTTCTGATTTACCTTCAGGATGGAAAGATTGTAGGTACTGGAGAAGGAATGGGAGTTTATCCATCCTTAGAGTTCTTCGATACAGTAGCTGACATTGTAGGAAGACCAAATATTAAGGGAAAACCTGTCTTTTAAAAGAAAAATATTGTACAAAAGCCGAAAAAATCAAATAAATCTTGGATAAATCTGCAGAGTCATATCCATACAGATGTGATATAATTAGTGGGTATAAAATTATGAATATAGCAGACCATGTTCTGAATAAGGAAGATTAGAGAAAGGTAGATTTTGTATTATGAAAAAGATAGGCGTATTAACCAGCGGTGGCGATGCTCCTGGTATGAATGCAGCCGTGCGCTCAGTTGTAAGATGTGCAATTGACAAGGGTATGGAGGTATATGGCATATCAAGGGGTTACGAAGGACTTATGGATGGAGAAATCGAAAAGCTTGAAAGAAGCTCAGTAGGTGATATTCTTCACCGTGGAGGAACATTCTTAAAGACTGCAAGAAGTGAAAGATTCCGGACTGAAGAGGGTCAGAAGCATGCCAAGGCAATGCTTGACGCTTTTGGTATTGAAGGAATTGTAGTAATCGGAGGAGATGGCTCCTTAAGAGGAGGTCTTGATCTTTCAAGACTTGGAATTCCTGTAATGGGATTACCAGGAACAATTGATAATGATCTTGGATATACTGACTATACAATTGGTTTTGATACTGCAGTCAGTACTGTTTTAGAAGCTATTTCAAAAATCAGAGATACTTCATCATCACACGAAAGAACTACAGTTATTGAAGTAATGGGAAGACACTGCGGAGACATTGCTCTTTATGCAGGTCTTGCAGGCGGAGCAGAATCAGTTCTTGTTCCTGAAATTCCAAATGACATTAAGGATATCTGCAAGAAGATTGTTATAGGGGCTAACAGACACAAACAGCACAGCATTATCATTAAAGCTGAAGGTGTTGATATTTCATCTCAGGACCTTGTTGAACAGATTGAAAGCCTTACAGGTAAGGAAACAAGACTTGTTGTTTTATCATACCTTCAGAGAGGCGGAGTTCCAACTTCATGCGACAGAGTGCTTGCAACTCTTATGGGCGCAAAGGCAGTTGAAATGCTTGCGCAGGATTCAGGCAGCAAGGCAATTGGAACAATTGACGGAAAGATTGTTGCATATGACCTTGAAACAGCTCTTGAACAAAAGAGAGATTTCGATATGGAAATGTATGACCTTATCGGAGTTTTAAGTAAATAGATGAGAAGGTGGAGTTTTTGAATAAAGTTGCAGTAGTTTACACAAGTAAATATGGCTCAACAGCAAAGTATGCAAAGTGGATTGCAGAAGATACAGGAGCGGATCTTTTTAAGGCGGCAGATTGTAAAGCATCTGACCTTGCATCATATGATGTAATAGTTTATGGTGGTGCAGTTCACGCAGGAGGAATCCTGGGACTTGATTTTCTTAAGAAGAACATCAGGAAGTTAGAAGGAAAGAGGATTCTCACCTTTGCTGTTGGCTTAAGCTTTGGTAATGAAGAAACTGAAAAAGAGTGCAGAGAAATTAACTTTGTAAAGAAACTTAAAGATCTGCCATGCTACTTCTTTAAAGGTGCATATAACCCGGAAGAAATAAAGGGTGTTGACAGCACTATTATGAAGGTAGTAAAGAAAATGGTTTCTGGTAATGATCCTGCACAGAAGGCACTTGTTGATGCCATTGATAATGGTGCAGACTTTACTGACAGAGACAGTATAAAGGAGCTTGTTGAAGAAGCTCTTAAATAGAAAAAGAAACTCAGAGTATGAGTTTCTTTCAGGCTGTAAATAAAAGGGGCAATCAGTGAACTGGATGCCTCTTTTATATATTTTTGAATTTATTTTTTTGAGCCTTTCCTTTCTTACAGGTCAATACCAATGTCGTTATTTATTACCTGGCCGAAGGTAATGGCACCTGAGCCAAACTTCCTTCGTATTTCATCCATGGTCTTTTCCATGGATTCTTTCCTGGTTTTATCCTGTTCAGCACCTGCAAAGAGAGAAAGCTGTTCCTCTTCATCTTCATCGCAGAGATTTATGGCTGTTACTGTAAGAAGCCTTATAGGTTCATCCATGTTCCAGCTCTTTTTTATTATTTCCATGGCAGCCTTGCGAATGTCAAGGGCAAGGTGAGTAGGAGTAATAAGCTGTTTCTGTCTTGATATGGTTTTAAGGTTTCTGTCCTTTATATCAACCTTTATACCGTAAGCCTTCATCTCATATTTTCGGAGTCTGCCTGCAACTGTATCAGAAAGGCTTGTAATTGCAGTAAGTATTTCATAAATTAAATCCTTTCGTTTGCCATAGGCGGAAACCCACTACCTTCAG
>SAMEA104404097__coassemble_3033_pt1 | contig 10771 bp, 10 predicted proteins | sample SAMEA104404097__metabat2_low_PE_058 | metagenome-assembled genome bin SAMEA104404097 (sample SAMEA104404097) | Balaenoptera acutorostrata | reverse complement strand
GCTCGTCGGGCTCATAACCCGGAGGTCGCAGGTTCAAGTCCTGTCCCCGCAACCATGTTTATAGCATAGCAGGCGTTGGAGAAATTCTAAGCTTGCTATTTTTTATTGCCTTTATTTAACCATTCGGTAAAAAAATCTGGCAGCTTATGTGAACTACCAGATCTTCTTATTATTTTCCTTCAATTTTTTCGAATAACTCTCTTATATTGCTTCGCTTTCCAAGAAGCATTACAATATCATTCTTTTTTATTATGGTGTCTGGTGTTGCCTGCTTTGCATCACCATAAGGTGTTTTTACCATAAGTACCATAATGTTGTGCTCCGTTCTTATGGTGGAGTCAGAAAGCTTTGTGTTCCTCAGGCAGTCCGGGACTATTCTTACATAGGCCTGAGCAACTACCATATCATCATAGTCTTCAATAATTACAATAGGGTTGGATTTGTTACCGAACATAAAGAGGTTACCGAGAAACTCTATTTTCTTGTCAAACTTTGTTTTTATCATTGGTGTGTTTCTCATTAAAATGAACATAATAATAACAAAGAGCAGAAGTGGAATTATCTCAATAAAAGCTTTTAGTTCACTCTTACTTATATTAGTAAAAAAGTTAACCATTGTTGCAACTATGGTTACTGTAAATGCATAACCGAAGAGCATTGTTGCTCTTGCAAGTCTTCGTCTTACTTTTGATGATACAATAGCTTCACTTTCACGTGTTGTAAACCCTGAGTTTGTAAGAAGGGAAATGACCTGGAATCTGGCATTTTCTTCTGTTAAACCTGTAAGCCTGAAAAAAACTGTAATAATGTCGGAAATAACGACATATATAATTACAAATATTACAAATAGAACTAATGCGCCAGCCAAAGCAGGCCTCCTTTCTTTAACTAAAATAATACCGTATATATTTATTTTATCAGAGAAGCAATGCTATTTCTACATTAAAAACTCCTCTATAGCCTTATGATACTTTTCCGGTGCAACTGCAATGCTTTCTGCATGTGCAGCTCCGGCAATAATAAGAAGTCTTTTTTTCGCAGAACATGCTTTGTAAAGTTCTTCTGCCATATATGTGGGAACCATTTTATCATTTTCGCCATGTACAAACAGTGTAGGCGTATGTGATTTTGCCACCTGACTTACTGGTGTTGCTGTTTTAAAGTCATATCCTGCAACTATTTTGCAGCTTAAGTTTGCAATATTAGCAACAGGAAAAACAGGCATATGGAAATTTTCTCTGATGTGATACTTCAGCTGCTGGTACATGGAAGTGTATCCACAGTCACATATAATACCTTTTACCTGTTCAGGCAGAGTCTCTTCGCCTGATGCGGCAGCTACTGTAGCGCCACCCATGGAAACGCCGTGAAGAAGAATTTCTATGTTTTCTCCGAATTTTTCTACCATATATACAGCCCAGTCTTTGCAGTCAGTCCTGTCAAGAACTCCCATGCCAAGCTGATTCCCCTCGCTTTTCCAGTGACCTCTGTCGTCAGGAATTACAAGGTTATATCCTTTTGAATGGTAATACTCTATATATGGAGCAAACTCTCTTCTTGGACCTGATTTAAATCCATGAATACCAAGTACAAATTTACTGGTCTTTTCAGGGCAGGGATAAAAGTAAGCGTGAAGCTTAAGTCCGTCAAAAGATGTGATATACAGGTCTTCGTTTGGAAGTGATTCCATGGCAGACATACCTTTTTCTATGGCTGCTTTCAAGGGGCTGTTCTGAAAAAAAGAGGTATCAAAGCCCTTTGGAACCTGTTTAGAATCAGAGCGTGCAAGCATAAGTTTTAGCTGACTTATTGCAAATACAAACATTGCAATTGTTAAGACTAAGAAAAAAACAGATAAAAGAATCAGGAAAATTTTCATTTTACGCCTCCTTAAAAGAAAAGCTCAGGAAAAATCCTGAGCTTAAACTGGTATCGCCTAGGGGAGTCGAACCCCTGATTCAGCCGTGAGAGGGCTACGTCTTGACCACTTGACCAAGGCGACATATTAAGTTTCTTTGGATATTGAAATATCACAACATTTATTATATACTTTATATTAAATCTTGTCCAGTAAAATTTGGAAGTTAGGAAGGAGAAGTATATGAGAAAATTCAGAAGCACCAGAGGAAACAGTACAGAATTAACAGGAGCACAGGCTATAATCAAAGGTATTGCAGAGGACAGAGGCCTTTTTGTACCAGTAGAACTTCCTGTTCTTCCATTTAAAACAGAGGATATGATCGGGAAGTCATATCAGGAAATCGCTTTTAAGGTTATTGGCGCATTTTTTGATGACTATACAGAAGAAGAAATGAAACACTGCATATATAGTGCATATGATTCAAAATTTGAAGCAGAAGAGGTTGCACCAATTGTAGAAGCAGGAGATGCGTACTTCCTTGAACTTTATCACGGAAAAACTGCTGCTTTTAAAGATATGGCTTTATCGATTCTGCCTTATCTTCTGACAACAGCCATGAAGAAAGAAAAAGAAGAAAACAAAATATGCATTCTTACAGCAACATCAGGAGATACTGGTAAGGCTGCACTAGAAGGCTTTGCAGATGTAGAAAATACAGAAATCGTGGTATTTTTCCCTAACCAGGGTGTAAGTCAGGTTCAGGAAAGACAGATGATTACCCAGGAAGGAAAAAACACTCACGTTTTTGCTGTTAATGGAAACTTTGATGATGCACAGACTGGTGTTAAGAATATTTTTGGAAACAGAGAATTTGCTGAAGAACTTGCTGCAAAAGGATGCAGACTTTCATCAGCTAACTCTATTAATATTGGAAGACTTGTTCCTCAGGTAGCGTACTATGTTTACAGCTATATCAGGCTTGTGGAAAGAGGAGTTCTTAAGAACGGTGAACCTATGAACATTGTTGTTCCAACAGGTAACTTTGGTAATATTTTAGCTGGATATTATGCAAAACAGATGGGCATACCTGTAAATCGTTTTATTTGTGCATCAAACGAAAACAAAGTTCTTACAGACTTTATTAATACAGGGGTTTATGACATAAGACGAGACTTTTATCTTACAAGTTCACCATCAATGGACATCCTCATTTCAAGTAACTTAGAAAGACTTCTTTATCATGTTTCAGGTGGAAATGGTGCAGAAGTAAAATCACTTATGGATAAGCTTGACAGCGAAAAGGTATACGAAGTAAGTGCTGAAATTAAAGAGGGCATGAAGGATTTTTATGGTGGATTTGCTGACCAGGAAATGACTCAGGAAGCGATTAAAGAAATGTATGATAAACATAGCTATCTTATGGATACTCATACTGCAGTTGCTTACAGAGTTTACGAAGATTACAGAAAAGAAACTGGTGATAACACACCAACAGTAATTGCATCAACTGCAAGTGCATATAAGTTTGCGGAAAGTGTTTCCAATGCCATTGGTATTACAGGAAAAGAAAACGGATTTGAATATCTTGAGGCTCTTAACAGAAAAACAGGAGTAAAGGTACCATCAGGACTTCAGAACCTTGATAAGAAGGAAGTAAGACACACTGGTGTAATTAATATCTGTGATATGCAGAAAACAGTTGGAGAAGTGGTAGAATAAGAAAAGATAATGTAAGACTCAGCATCAGAAATGACGCTGAGTTTTTTTAATATGTGAATTCTTAAGTAGAAAATATTCACTTCTGCATATAGCAGGCAGACATAGAAGTCATTCTTTTTCTAGTCCACTGAGAATATTATAATTCGTTCACGCTTGTTATTCCCAGGGAAAAGATCAGCACAGTCTATTTCATCATAAAAGGAAAAGCCCTGGTGTGTCATAAGGTGAGCAATGTATTCTTCTGAAGGATAGTAGAAGAACAGCAGCATTTCTCTTGGATTTTCATAATATGATTCCAGTATTTTGTTAAGTACACTGAAGAGGATTTCCACGGAAAATGGATTAAAGAAATAGAATCTGTCACTGTCAGGAGGAAGTACAAATTCTTCTGCTTTTCCAAGGTGAAACTCACATCTTCCTGATACAGACTTTTCTTTATTTGCCATGGCTGCCATATATATTCTTTCGTCGTATTCAATGCCTGCTGATTTACAGCGACACTGGTAAGAAAGATAGAATCCTGCTCTTCCTTTACCGCAGCCATAATCGATTAACATATTATTTTTGTTTATGAGACCACTATTGCCAAGACGTTCTAATACTGAATAAGGAGTAGGCTCATAAGGGTAGTTGTATTCATCTGCAATTGTATCATCTCTGCCACTTGTACGTATTCTGAGTATTTCGTCAAAGCGGTGTTCTGTATTGTCCATAATATATCTCCGTTTTCAAAGTTTAACGAGATTAATTATAGCAGAAATACTGTAATTGTGCTATGATATAGCGGTATGAGAAAAGAATTATTATTCAAGAGGAGAAATGGTTTTGAAAAAATACGGACTATTACTTAACCCTGGTCATAACAGGGTCTACTATAAAGCGTCTCAGCAGATGTCACTTGCTGAGTTCGAAATTACAGCTCAGAAAATGGAGTGCAGTGTAAATGAAGTAAAGGGTGAACTTATTGCAGGAGTTTACTATCTTACTTTTACATGTGAAAATGAACTTTCGGAAAAGGACCTTGATAAAATAGCTGACCTTTCATTTGTATTTGCTCTTTTCAGAATGGAAGGGGAAGCACTTATCCCTGTGATTATTCCAAAGGCAGATTTAACAGATGTTAACCTTAGCAGCATGCTGAAATACACAGGTAAAACAAACGAAATATTTACAAGAATGATGATTAATGTTGCTGTTTCATCATGCAAAATGGCTGAGCCTGAAAGAATTAATCTGCTTGATCCTATTGCAGGAAAAGGAACTACTCTTTTCGAAGGAATCACCATGGGTTATGATGCTTCTGGTATTGAAATTGGAGATAAAGCAGCAGCTGAGTCATATCACTATCTTAAAAAATACCTGGAAATTGAAAGAATCAAGCATAAGGCTAACCCTCATAAGCAGAAGGAAGCAGACAAGAAATTTACATGTATGCATTACGAAATAGATCTTGGTAAAACAAAGGATGCATTTAAGAAACACGAAGAACAGCACTGGCATCTTGTATGCGGAAACTCACTTTATGCAGATCACTACTTTGGAAAAAACAAGTTTCACATTCTTGTGGGAGACCTTCCATACGGCGTTCAGCACGGAAATGTAACTGCAGAAAACCAGTCTTCATTTACAAGAAATCCTAAGGAACTTGTAAAGGCATGTCTTCCTGCATGGAAGAAGGTTCTTAAGACAGGAGGCGTTATTGTGCTCTCATGGAATACTCACGTTCTTCCAAAAGCACAGCTTGCAGAAGTGTTTGAAGAGGCAGGATTTGAAGTACTTCTTGAAGGACCATATGATAAGTTTATGCACAGAGTTGATAACTCAATTATGAGAGATATTATTGTAGCAAGAAAATAGATAAGATTAACCGCAGTTTATGCGGTTTTTTCTTTAGTTAGGCATCCCAAACTAATATCTTGACATATACCCCCATATGGTATATTATATGCAATGTAGTAAAGAAGATTTTTACCCTGTAAGGAGGAATAGAAAATGCAACAGTTTAACGTAACAGGTATGAGCTGTGCAGCATGTAGTGCACGCGTAGAAAAAGCTGTTAATGATATAGAAGGCGTAACAGGATGTTCTGTAAGTCTTCTTACAAATTCAATGGGAGTTGAAGGCACAGCATCAGCTGCTGATATTATTGCTGCAGTTACAAATGCAGGATATGGATGTAAAGAAAAGGGTGCAGGTGGAGAAAGCAAAGCGCCGTCTATGGAAGATGCTGCAGAAGCTCTGGAAGACCACGAAACACCAGTACTCAAAAGACGCCTTATTACTTCACTTGGCTTCCTGATTGTACTTATGTACTTTTCAATGGGACATAATATGTGGGGATGGCCAGTACCAGAATTTCTTGATAATCCTGCATCAAACGGAATAATCCAGCTAATACTTGCAGGTATAGTAATGGTCATAAACAAGAAGTTCTTTACAAGCGGATTTAAAGCACTGATTAACCGTGCACCAAATATGGACACACTTGTGGCTATGGGATCAGCTGTTTCTTATGCATGGAGTATTTATGCACTTCTTGCAATGACAAATCAGATGAACCTTGGCAATATGGAAATGGCTCACCACTATATGCATGAGTTCTACTTTGAATCAGCTGCAATGATACTTACACTTATTACAGTTGGCAAAATGCTGGAAGCCCGTTCAAAAGGTAAAACAACAGACGCACTAAAAGGTCTTATGAAACTTGCACCTAAAACAGCAGTCCTTTACAGAGATGGAAAAGAAACAGAAGTGCCTGTTGAAGAGGTAAAAAAAGGAGATATATTTGTAGTAAGACCTGGAGAAAATGTTCCTGTAGACGGTATTGTAATTGAAGGAATAAGTGCAGTAAACGAAGCTGCTCTTACAGGTGAATCCATACCGGTTGACAAGGCAGCAGGAGATGGCGTATCAGCTGCTACAACTAACCTTTCAGGATATATCAGGTGCGAAGCAACAAGAGTAGGTGAAGATACGACTTTATCACAGATTATTCAGATGGTTTCTGATGCTGCTGCAACTAAGGCACCTATTGCAAAGATTGCTGATAAAGTGGCCGGAGTATTTGTACCAACAGTTATTTCAATTGCAGTAGTTACATTTATTGTATGGATGTTTATTAAACCAGATGCAGGTTATGCTCTTGCAAGAGCAATTTCTGTTCTTGTAATTTCATGCCCATGTTCCCTTGGACTTGCAACTCCTGTAGCTATTATGGTAGGTAATGGTCTTGGAGCCAAGAACGGAATACTGTTTAAGACAGCTGTTTCACTAGAAGAAACAGGAAGAGTTTCTGTTGTAGCTCTTGACAAAACAGGAACAATTACATCTGGAGAACCAGAAGTTACAGATATTATTCCGGCAGAAGGATATACTGAAGAGGAACTTGTTTTACATGCGTATTCTTTAGAAACAAAGAGTGAACATCCTCTTGCAAAGGCAATAGTTGCTTATGCCGAAGAAAAGAATATGAATGCATATTCTGTTGATGATTTTGCTGCACTTCCAGGAAACGGTTTAACAGCAAAACTTAATGGGAAAGTATTATACGGTGGAAGTAACAAGTTTATTAAAACAGTTACAGAGGTTCCATCCGACCTGCAGAAACAGTCAGATGTACTTGCTGAGGCTGGAAAAACACCACTATTCTTTACCGAAGATGGAAAACTTGCAGGTATTATTGCTGTAGCAGATACTATTAAAGAAGACAGCCCTCAGGCCGTAAGAGAGCTTCAGAAAATGGGAGTTCACGTAGTAATGCTTACAGGAGATAATGAACGTACAGCAAAAGCAATTGGAGCACAGGCAGGTGTAGACGAAGTAATTGCAGGAGTCTTACCAGATGGAAAAGAAGCAGTAATCAGAGAGCTACAGAAACGTGGTAAGGTTGCCATGGTAGGAGACGGAATTAATGATGCACCGGCCCTTACAAGAGCAGATATGGGAATAGCAATTGGAGCAGGAGCAGACGTAGCCATAGATGCTGCAGACGTAGTACTGATGCAGTCAAAACTAAGCGATGTACCTGCAGCAGTAAGATTAAGCCGTGCAACACTGAAGAATATTCATGAGAACCTGTTCTGGGCATTCTTCTACAATTCAATAGGTATTCCTATTGCAGCAGGCGTGCTGATTCCTATTGGAATTACATTAAATCCAATGCTTGGTGCAGCAGCAATGAGTTTATCAAGTTTCTGCGTTGTAACTAATGCACTGCGTCTGAACCTGTTTAAACTTCACGATGCATCAAAAGATAAACCGCTTAAGGTGAAGGCAGAAAACAAACCTGTTGCTTTACCAGCTGAAGAGGAGCTTGCAGAATCAGCAGCTTCAACTGGCTGTGGATGCCCTCTTGCAAATGCAGAAAGAAGAACCCTTCATATTGAAGGAATGATGTGTGAACACTGCGAAGCCCATGTAAAAGAAGCTCTTGAAGCAATTGACGGAGTTGAGTACGCAGAAGCAGACCATAAGAAAGGAACAGCAGAAGTTACACTTACTAAGGATGTTGATAACAATATTATGAAATCAGCAGTAGAAGCAGAAGATTATCAAGTGCTTTCAATTGATGGTGGAAATGCAGTAAAAGAAAAGAGAACTCTTCATATTGAAGGAATGATGTGTGAACACTGCGAAGCTCATGTAAAAGAAGCTCTTGAAAAGATCAAAGGTGTCGAAAGCGCTGAAGCAAGTCACGAAAAAGGAATTGCAGTAGTTACACTTTCTGAAGATGTAGACAATGATGTTATGAAAACCGCAGTAGAAGCAGAGGATTACGAAGTCCTTTCAATTGATGCGGAGAAATAAAGGAGAAGAAAAATGGAAAAGACAATGAAAATCAATGGCATGATGTGCCCAAAATGTGAAGCCAGAGCAGTTAAAGCATTAGAAGCAGTTGACGGAGTAGAAAAGGCAGTAGCAAGTCACACTGACAATAACGCGGTTGTAACACTTGCAAAAGATGTTGATAATGCAGAACTTAAGAAAGCTGTAGAAGGTGCTGGCTACGAAGTAGTTGAAATTAACTAGTTCCTGAAATCAGAAAAGGAGCATATTCTGATATATGTTAAGTCATATTTCAGAGTGTGCTCCTGTTTATTTAAGAATATAAAACAAAAAGCCATATTCCACCCAGGACTTATAGATGCTGGGAGAGATATGGCTGATTCTCATAAAAATCGCGCACAGCTTTTCTTAGATCATTGCAATGGCTTCTATTTCTACAAGTCCTGCTTTTGGAAGATTTGCAACTTCAAATGCTGATCTTGAAGGATAGCTTCCTTCTGTAAAGAATGTTGCATATACTTCGTTCATTGGTCCGAAATTGTTAATGTCACTTAAATAGCATGTCGTTTTCAGAACTTTGTCAAGTCCTGAGCCGGCTTCTTCTAAAATAGCCTGCAGGTTTTTTAGTGCCTGTTCTGTCTGCTCCTTAATTCCGCCTGGAACAAATTCACCAGTAGCAGGGTCAATAGGTAGCTGACCAGATGTAAATACAAGGTTACCTGCAATATTAGCCTGTGAATAAGGGCCGATTGCTGCAGGAGCTTTTTCTGTTGCTATAATTTTTTTCATTTTTACCTCCTGTTTAAAGCGCAGCCTTAATTGCAGCAAGAAGATCATCAAATGCTTCGTATGCTGGAATATCAGGGTTGTCTGCTTTTATGCTTTCTGTACTTCTGAATAAGAAACCTGCCTTACCTGCTTTAATCATTTTTAAGTCATTAAAGCTGTCTCCTGAAGCAATAGTTTCAAATCCAATGGACTGAAGTCCTTTTACTGTTGTATATTTTGAATCGCTGCAACGCATTTTGTAGCCTGTAATTGTGCCATCTGCTGCAACTTCAAGTGAGTTACAGAGTATTGTGGGCCATCCTAGTTTTTCCATGAGAGGCTTTGCAAATTCTTCAAATGTATCACTTATAATTACAACCTGTGTAACAGGTCTTAGTGTGTCTAAAAATTCTTTTGCACCTGGTAATGGGTCTATACGTGAGATTGTTTCCTGAATTTCTTTTAAACCAAGACCGTGTTCTTTAAGAATGTCAAGACGATATTTCATTAATTTGTCGTAATCTGGTTCATCTCGGGTTGTCTTTTTTAATTCAGGAATACCTGTTTCTTCTGCAAATGCAATCCATATTTCGGGTACTAATACACCTTCCATATCTAAGCATACCATATTCACTATAAATCACCTTCCTATATTAAAATCTGAATATTTATACGAATCATTATACAGCAATAAAAGATATTTTACAAGTATATCACGTTAAAGTATAAAAGTTTTTGAGCGCAGGTATTTTGCATCATAAATTCTGTTGAAGAAGAGATTATGCAGGAAAATACACCGGAATGAAAACTGAAGTATACATATACGTGCTTATATCTTTGTGAAAACATTAATGCAGAATATAACTTCTTCATTAACTCTGATTAAAAGGAGCACAGCCATTAAAATTTTTTTAAAGGATTTTTCACGTATTTATGAATAAAATTAATACCCCGTGTGTTATCAATGATAAGCCGGATATGAAACCTTGTATTTTACAGTGTTACATCAATTATGTATACAAATTGTAGCGTAATGTAAAAGGTTAATTGCTTTACAACAATGCAATAGCCATGTGAAAATTATATAGAAAGAAGTATGAGGAAAAAGAAGAGAAGGGAAGTTTGATATGAACATTGGACAACAAATATATCGCATTCGTAAGGAGGTAAATCTTACGCAGGAAGAGTTTGGTGACTTGTTTCATGTTACCCGTCAAACAGTATCTAATTGGGAGAATGAAAAGAGTTATCCTGATTTGGAATTGCTCGTAAAAATGAGCGATATGTTTGATATTTCCTTGGACGCATTGCTGAAAGGGGATTCAAAGATGGTAAAAACAATTGATCAGGAAAGACGTATAGGGATGATTAATTATAAAAACGGGTCAGGATTTTTACCAGATATGAGTGTAGGCGATTAGAAGAAAATTAGGAGAGGTGTAAAAATGAAAAGAATGAAAAAAGTTATAAGTGTGGCGTTAAGCTTAATGCTTATGGTAACAATGGTTGTTCCTCAGGCAACTGTTGTTTATGCAGCAGACAATGAAAATGAAGCAGCTGCTGAAGCGGCAACAAAAACTATTACAGTAAAATACAAGACATCAACAGGAGTTGATAAAGGACAGGAAAGGGTTA
>SAMEA104404097__coassemble_2350_pt1 | contig 13291 bp, 10 predicted proteins | sample SAMEA104404097__metabat2_low_PE_058 | metagenome-assembled genome bin SAMEA104404097 (sample SAMEA104404097) | Balaenoptera acutorostrata | reverse complement strand
TATATCAGCTGCTTTTGTCGAAGTCCAAAAAACTTTTTGAAAACAACAAGAAATATAAGGATTTTCTTGTCGTTATGAAAAAATAAATTAAACAATGACAAAATGCAGCCCATTGCAGACCGAAAACCCGTGTTTCAGCCTGCCAGAAGCTTGATTTCTTGTCATTACAAAAAAAATATTCCCAAAGTGACAATAACGATAATAATTATCAGTTACACCATCTTCTTATCACCGCTTTATAGGCTGCTACTACAAATATATACTAGTTGCCACTTGCCCTTCTGCACCCCTGACCGGCAAGTGGCTTCCTATCTACACTTACAATGAACGAATCTGCACCTGCAGATTCGAACCACTCCACATACATGGAAGAAAGCTGGCGCATAAGCGACCAGCTTTCCTCATCATCAATACAAATGACGAAAGCCGGTTAAGAATAGTCCGGCTTTCCACATCTAAAATATACAATGTCCGGAACCATTGCAGGTTCCGTTCCTCTTCAAAAAATCAGAAGAAACCCGCGTGCCGTGCACTGCAGGTTTCTATATCTTCACCTGATTTACTTTACTACCATCAGGGTGCCCAGGCACCTCTGTTTCTTAACATTCCATTATATAATCTTTGTAGTCCAGTCTTCAATGTTCCAGATGTCTGTAACAACACCTTCGTAGAATTCGGGTTCGTGGGATACTAAGATTACAGTTCCCTTAAATTCTCTTACCGCTTCCTTTAACACATCCTTTGCCACAGGATCAAGGTGGTTAGTAGGTTCGTCAAGAACAAGAAGGTTCATTGGATTCTGCATAAGCTTACATAATCTGAACTTGGCATTTTCACCACCAGATAATACTCTTACCTGACTTTCTATATGCTCATTAGTAAGACCGCATTTTGCAAGAGCTCTTCTTGCTTCACCATTATCAAGTGATGGGAATTCATCCCAGAAATCCTGAAGAGCAGTTTTGCTGCTTCCATCATGTTCCTGCTCAAAATATGCAGGTTCAGCATAATAGTCAAGTTTAACTTCTCCTCCAAAAGGCGGAATAATACCGAGCATTGTCTTAAGAAGGGTTGACTTACCTAACCCGTTAACTCCCTTGATAGCAATCTTCTTACCTCTTTCAACGTTAAAAGTAAGCGGGTTTGTAAGGGCTTCGTCATATCCCAGAACAAGGTCCTTGGCTTCAATAACATATTTACCTGGTGCTCTTGAATATTCAAACTTAAATACCGGCTTTGGTTTATCCTTAATAAGCTCGATTTTCTCCATTTTATCAAGCTTCTTCTGACGTGATTTTGCCATATTTGTAGTTGCAATTCTTGCCTTGTTACGTGCAATAAAATCTTCAAGGTCAGCAATTTCCTTCTGCTGTTTCTTGTATGCCTGTTCAAGCTGAGCACGTTTAATATCGTACATACGCATGAAGTCATCATAGTTACCTGTGTATCTTGTAAGTTCTGCATCTTCAACGTGGTAAATTACATTACATACATCATTTAAGAATGGAACATCATGAGATACAAGAATAAAGGCATTTTCGTAATTCTGTAAAAATCTTGTTAACCATACAATATGATTTTCATCAAGATAGTTAGTAGGTTCGTCTAAGATCAGAATCATAGGATTTTCTAAAAGCAGTTTTGTAAGTAAAACCTTTGAACGCTGTCCTCCAGAAAGTTCAGTTACATCCTTATCAAGTCCGATATCTCCAAGTCCAAGACCATTTGCAAATTCTTCTATTCTTGAGTCAATAGTATAGAAACCACTCTGTTCAAGCATTTCCTGAATTTCAGCAGCATCTTCCATAAGTTTTGTCATTTCTTCAGGGTCAGCATCGCCCATTTTGTCATAGCACTGAAGCATTTCCTGTTCCAGATCAAAATACTTCGCAAAAGCATCCTGAAGAACCTCTCTGATAGTTTTACCAGCTTCAAGAGTAGTTCTCTGGTCAAGATAACCAGTTGTAATATGGTTACACCAGGAAACCTTTCCCTCATCAGGCATTAAAGTACCTGTAATAATATTAAGGAAAGTACTCTTTCCTTCTCCGTTAGCACCAACAAGGCCAACATGTTCACCTTTATTTAATCTGAAAGATGCATCCTCTAAAATCTGACGTCCGCCAAAACCATGAGATACATGTTCAACAACTAATACGCTCATTTATATCCTCCGTAAATTTATTCATAAAAAAAGCATAGCCTGTTAGAGACTATACTTTCTAATTACCTTATCTCGAGTGTATCATTTTTCTGATGTGACTGCAAGTAAATATTTCTTACATAGAGCTGACATGCAAAGGAATTACACACATTCCACAGTATGCCCCTTGGATCAGAACTGGTCTTTTCTTTTGGCATGGAAGTACCATGAAATGCATGGCCTACTGCTTCTTCTACCTTCTGACAAAACTCATTATATCCTGTTTCAGGACTGATTGTTCTCACTGCAAGTTTAATAAGTCTTGAAATCTCATTAATTGTATATACAGGCTTAAGAACTGCAATTACAAACAAAGAGGCCACTGCTTCTCTGTCATACTTCTTGTTAACCGGTGCCTTTAAAAACTTCTGCTTAACATAATTGTTAACCATTGTTTTGGTCATTACTTTTTTACCTTCTATAATAAGGTAACCTCCTACCCACTCATCCAGAAGTGATAAAACCTGATCCAGGTATAGGTCTACTGAAGGAAGTTCTTCCCATCTTGGCATTCTGAAATTCTCTAAACCGTTTGTTCTTGCCATATTTGCCCTCCTTTTAATAGGTTATACTTTACCATATGATTTTTTTCTTGTCAACACTTGACAAAGTTATCTTAATAAGTTAATATAGTTTCAATAACTATGTAACGCGGATATTGATAGCCGTGTTTTCTTGATTATATTTATAGGAGAATTCATAATGAAAGTTAACAAAATCAAGCACTCAACTGAATTATTCCCTTCAGTTCTTCATAAGAACATGAGAGAACTTATTAACTACGGTGCAGAAAAATATACCACAAGCGATGCCTTTATTCTTAAAGAAAAGAAGGGCAAAGAAATATCATACAGACAGATCAGCTTTATTGAATTTAAGAATCATGTAAACTGGTTTGGTACAGGAATGATGGCAAGAGGACTTGAAGGCAAAAGAATTGCTGTAATGGGAAACAACTGTTATCAGTGGTGTCTTGGTTACTTCTCAACACTTGCAGGTCTTGGAATGTGCGTTCCTCTTGACAAAGCTCTTCCATATGACGAAATGGAATCATCACTTGCAAGAAGTTATGCAGATGTACTTATTTTCGACAAAGCCCACGTAGAAAATGTAGAAAGACTAAAATCCGAAGGAAAAACTTCTGTTACAGAATTTATCTGCATGGATAATATTGAAGGATATGCTACTGTTGAACAGATTATTTTAGAAGGAAAGAAAGAAATGGAAGCTGGAAACCTGAGATACCTTTCACTTCCAATTGACGAATATGCAACAACACTTCTGCTTTTCACATCTGGAACAACTTCCATGGCAAAAGCAGTTAAACTTTCACAGTACAATATTTTAGCAAACACATATGCTATGCTTAAAGTAGAAGACATTAAACATGGCGACAGAACTATGGCATTCTTACCTTACCACCACACATTCGGTTCAACAGGTCAGGTAGTAATGCTTGCAGCTGGTGTTACAACAACATACTGCGACGGACTAAAATACGTACAGAAAAATATTGTTGAATACAAAATCACTTTATTCATCTGCGTTCCAATTCTAATAGAAACAATCTACAAAAAGATCATGCAGCAGGTTAAAAAGCAGGGTCTTGAAAAGAAAGTTAAAATGGGTATGAAAGTATGTAATGCTCTTCAGAAAGTGGGCATTGACGTTCGTAGAAAAGTATTCAAAGATATTCTTGACCAGCTTGGTGGAGAACTAAGATTTATTATCAGTGGAGCATCAGCTCTTAATCCAGAAGCTCACCAGGGCTTTATGGCATTTGGTATTAATACAGTTCAGGGATATGGTCTTACAGAAACTGCTCCAGTACTTGCTGCTGAAACAGTTGTTAACCACAAAATCGGATCAATCGGCCTTGCACTTCCTGGTATAGAACTTGATGTTTTCGAACCTAACGAAGAAGGCATCGGAGAACTTATTGCAAAAGGTCCTAACGTAATGTCTGGATACTACGAAAATGACGAAGAAACAGAAAAGGTAATTGTTGACGGATGGTTCCACACAGGCGACCTTGTTTCAGTTGACAAAGACGGATACATCTTCATCAGAGGAAGAAAGAAAAACGTTATTGTTCTTAAGAATGGTAAAAACGTTTATCCAGAAGAAATTGAAGTCCTTATTAACGAATATCCATATGTTGAAGAATCCATGGTTTATGGTGAACCAAGATACAACGACGGAAACGAAACAGACCTTGCAGTATGTGCAAAAATCGTATACAAGAAAGACTATATGAAGGAACACTTTAACACAGAAGATCATGACGAAATCGAAAAGATTATTCAGGCTGACATTGATAAGTTAAATGAAAACCTTCCTGCTTACAAGCATATGTTCCGTGTAACAGTTACTGATGAACCAATGATCAAAACAACAACTGGTAAGGTAAAGAGACACGAAGAACTAAAGAAATAACTAAAGCGTACAAGAGAATTTAACCTTTCACACTATAAAGCTAAGCTCCCAGGATTTCCCGGGAGTTTTTGCTTTGTATAAATTACTGTAGAATCCGAACCTGAACAGAGTGAAGGTTCGCTCCTTTTATTATTATAGTTCAAACCTGCTATGACAGGTTTGTTCCTATAGATATATATGGCAGGAATCCGAGGGGCGGATTCCATCATCTTCATCATACAGGTCAGAAGTGAAAATTCTAAAGTAACTATGGGGAATTCACTTTTTTTAAATGGGATTCTTCTTCCAGGCAGCATATCACAGCTGAAATCAGGCTCAATAGTTAAAAATATTTTTTACTCTCAGATATTAACGAAAAAACATCATATTTTCGTTAAAAAATCATAGTAGAAAAAAATATTCACTTATCAACACATATAGAGCCCTCTTGCGAGCTCAGGTTCCTGGTTTTCAGCTCCAAAATAGTGAAAATTCTAATCTGAAATATAATTTTCACTTTCACCCTGCTGGCATCACAATTGATACAGAGAAATAACTTCCCCTACCCCAGAAAACAAAACACTAAAGAAGCAGGAATACCCCTTTAGTGTTTTATGATGAATTTATGATAGTTTAGTTTGCTTCGTAAAGTTCTAAAATTGCTCCATCTTTCCAAACAAAAGCAAGTCTGTCTTTTTCACCTACATCCATAGGTCCGATAATTACGCGGTCTGCGTCTTCCATGTACTTTTCTAAGTCATCAACTTTATAAGCAACATGTGGATTACGGTGAATTTCTTCAGGAAATGGTGTTCCCTCTTCAAACTTAAGATATTCGATTTTGTAGTCATAATCATCTACGTCTGAAACCCAGAATTTTGCATCTTCGTTATATGTCATGTCAGGTTTACGGTTAGTAACTGGAATTCCAATGTGCATATATTCACAAGCCATGTCTTTACCTACTTTCTTTCATTCTTAATTGTTTCGTACACTTCTAAAGCCTGAGCAGGTTTATAGTTTTCGTGTACAACTTTACCAATAGCTGCCGCCATTCCTTCTGGGCAGTCTGACTGGAAGATATTTCTTCCCATATCAACTCCGTGAGCACCTTCCTGAATAGCTCTGTATGCCATTTCAAGAGCTTCAAGTTCTGGAAGTTTCTTTCCGCCTGCAATTACAATTGGAACAGGGCATGCAGCTGCCACTTTTTCGAATCCTTCACAGTAGTAGCTCTTAACAATATTAGCTCCTGTTTCTGCCACAACTCTTGTTGCAAGCTGGAAGAACTTCTGTGTTCTTTCCATATCTTTACCTACAGCTACAACACCAAGAGTAGGAATTCCATATCTTGTGCCAGCATCAGCTGTACGTGATAAAAGTTCTAATGATCTTGATTCACCAGGTGCTCCGATAAATGTCTGTACTGCCATACAGTCTGCATTCATTCTGATAGCGTTTTCAATGTCACATGAAATTCCGCCGCCGTTTGACATTTCATCATAAAGAACTGTTGAGTCATATGTAACTCTTACGCATTTTGCAACGTCTGCTTCTGGTCCGATGCATGAACGGATAACGCCCTTTGTTCCCATAAGTACATCAACATATGGAACAAGAGGTGGAATTGCAAGGTCTATTCTTTCAAGACCAGCAGTTGGTCCCATAATATATCCATGATCAAAAGCCATCATCACTGTATTTCCTGACTCAGGGTTAAAGATATGTGATAATCTGTTCTGCATTCCCCAGTCAGCATGGCCAGCTCCCTTTACAAAGAAACCTTCCTGAGCTACAGGCACATCTAAATGATAGTCGTGTGCCACTTTATTTCCAATATTATCTGCCATATTTAAATCTCCTTATCTTTTACTGAATGCTGGTGTGTGGCAAGGTGTATTCCACAGACGAAGCATTTCTTCATCATATTTTGCAATGTTCATCTGGAAACCTGCAGCTTCCTGAACTGTTAAGATTTCTCCTACCATATTAGCAACAACATTGACACCTCTGCCTTTTAAATATTCTACTGTATCCTTGAAAAGAATAAGCATTTCCATATTTGTTGTAGCTCCGCATCCATTAATCATTACGAAGGCATCGTCTCCTTCTTTTAATCCAATGTGATCACATAGTTTTGGAGCAATAGTTTCAACTGTTTCTTTTGAAGACATCATAGGAACTCTTACTCCGCCGCCTTCTCCATGCTGGCCAGCTCCGATTTCCATTAAATCAGTTTCTCCTAAGTCACCAAAACTCATTCCATTCTGAGGATGTGTAGCATCTGTTGTTTTTACTGTAACAGAAGCCATATTATCAGCATAGCGCTGAGCAATTTCAGCAACTTCATCCAAGCTCTTTCCTTCCTTTGCAGCTGCTGCAGCAACGTGGTAAAGACCAACTGCTCCTGCTAACCCTCTCTGGTTGTCTTCTCCTTCTGGATCGTACTGGATTTCTTCTCCAGTGATTACCTGACGGAAGTTAAGACCTTCTTTTTTAGCAAGTTTAATTGCCTGTTTTCCTGCAAGCTGATCTCCTGCATAGTTAAGTGTAAGTAAAAGAACTCCGTGTCCTTTATCTGCTAATTTCATTGCATCGAAAACAAGTTTGGCATTAGGTGCTGCGAAAATATCTCCAACAGCCTGAACGTCAAGCATTCCTTCTCCCACAAATCCTGCCTGTGCTGGTTCGTGACCTGATCCGCCATATGTAACAATTGTTACTCTGTCTGCATCCTCTAAATCTTTGCTGATTACAAGATGTCCGTCCACTGTAACAATATCTGAATATGCTAATCCTAAACCTGCTAATTCTTCATCAGTAATAGTTTCTGCTGCGTTAATAAATTTCTTCATTTTCATGGTTAGTTTTCCTTTCTGATTTCTGTTAAATTTCAATCTGACAAATTGCCAGGCCTTTAAAGAAGTATGCCATGGATGTTGCTCCAGCATCCGGTGTTCCGATTGTCTGCTCGCCATAGCTCTTTGCTCTTCCAAATTTTGATACAAAGTTTCTGCTGTTTTCTGCTCCTTTAAGTGCTGCTTCAGCTGCTAAATCAAACAGTTCCTTTTCGTCATTTCCCTCATAAGCTGCAATAGCTTCACTTGCAGGAATAAGGGCATCCATCATTGTCTTATCGCCCACTTTTGCTCCTGAAATATCATTAAGTTCATCAAGAGCATGTGCAAAGATTTCTTTTAGTTCTTCTACATTAATGACTTCTCCTTCAGGTGCATTTTCTTGTAAACCGTCTATCCACACGTTCCATAGTGGAACAGCGCTTCCTCCATTTAATGACATAACTTCCATAGCCGCGTCATCTAGCATTTCCTGAATTCCGCCCTGGCTCTGTTCAACTGCCGAAAGAATTGCATTACCAATTTTTTTCATTGTCAAACCATGGTCTGCATCACCAAATTTTGAGTCAATTTCTGTAAGCTCATCTTCTGCTTCCAGTACAGTTTCGCAGGCATTTTTTAATCTGATTTTCAGTTCTTCTTTAGTCATATTCATCCTCCTGAACTTTTCTGCCTCATTTAATGTTGATTATATATGCTCAGGTTACATTTGTAAAGCATATTCAGTATTTTTGTTACATTTTTAATCATTTTCTTTATTTTTTCATAAAAAAAGACCTCAACTCGCCTTTTTAAGCAAATTGAGGTTACATATGTAACTAAATATTTAACATTTTTTCAACAAGTTCCTTACGGGCCACAATATGTGTAAAAAGTTCGGATCTCATTGCACCGCGAAGTGCTTTTTCGCTTGTTGTTGCCGAGCACACCCCAATAATATTAGGACACTTTCTCAGAACCTCCAGCGGAATCTGAATGGCAAAATCCTGATCTGATTCTATGATTTTCCCTTTCTCGTTAAAATAGTAAACAAGAAGTCTTCCACATGTTTTATTTTCAGAAAGCAGACTTCCATATCTCACAAGGGACGCAAAGTCCGGACTTGAGGGATAATTACCAATGTTTACAATTGCTGCATCCATGTGGTTCCATTTATCCAGAATCTGACTGTATACTGTAGTTGAGCACAGAATTTCTTTTTCTTCCAGACTTTCCGGAAGCGCAGGAAGATACATAAATGAAGGTCGTGCTCCAAGCTGCTCAGCCATAATTCGTACGTTTTCGTTTGTCTGATAATTTCTTGCAGGAATGCTTGCATTACCTACCATAGGAAAAACTTCAGAAACCATGTTGTTATACTTTGGATTCTTTTCAAGCCATGAAACAAGTTCCCCTATGAGATGGCCCCAGCCCACTCCGATTTTCTTAGCCCCTATATTTTCAAGAAGCTCCACAGTTCCCTTGGAAAGATCCTGATTTATGAGAAAATCACTTTCTCTTTCTTCTACAAGTGCTCCACCTTTTATGGAGTACATTTCCTCAAGGCGTTCAAGAAGAAAGTCTTCTCTGTTGCCAAATTCCTTTACCTTTATTTCCACAATGCCAAGGTCCCTTGCTTCCTTAAGAAGTTTGCTAACCATAGGTCTTGACACTCCCAGTGCCTTTGCAATGTCACTCTGGGTTTTATCTTTTATATAGTATTGTGTTGCCACATATGATAGTCTGTACATTTTATCATGATTAAAAGTCATAAATTCTCCCTTCGAAGAGTGTAAAACACATTTCTTCATAAAAAATTTCAGTTAATTATATCAGAAAAGAATTTCCTTTTCTATATTTCCTCTAATAGATTTCCAGCACAATATACTGTCTGTCTTTTCTTGACTTTCCTCTTATTTCTCTGAGGCAGGCCTTTCCCTTTCCTCTGAGCACGATTTTATCTTCTTCTTTTATCTGATAATCAGCCTTCATAATCTGCATATGATTTACAAAAACCAAACCTCTGCTTATGGCTTCTGACGACTTTCCTCTTGAAAGTCCAAAGGCTGAGCTTACTACATTATCAAGCCGTAAAGACGCTACTGTATCAACAATTTCTCTCCTCTTCACTTCTGGAATTATGAGTTCTCCTATAGGGACCTCCGTTACCGAAATACTTGTTCTTCCAACCTGAATGTAATTCATAAGTACAAAATCAGCTATTTCTTTTAATGCAATAATATCTGCTCCGTCTTCTCTTACAAGAATATCGCCAAAAGAATCTCTTTTTAGTCCAAGGCCTAAAAGAGCTCCAAGGTAGTCTCTGTGAGTAAGTTCTTTTCCACCAGGTGTCCTTGTTACTCTCAGAACTGTTAAAGGATTATCCTGTTCAATTGTTGCATAGTCAGGAAGATTTATCATTATAACTCTTTCTGCATCCTCATATCCACCATAAAAAACTGTTCTTGCAGGTGGGTATTCTTTCATTTCCCACTCGCCAGAGCTTTCTTTATGTTCTCCATAAGCAGGACACTCATCAAACACAGGCACAAAATTTTTCCTGCAGTATGTTCTTGCAAGTGACTGCTGATGCTGATCAAGAAAGCCCGTGCTTGTTACTATATATTTGTTACGGCACTTTGAAATATTATCTTCAATTCTGCCTGATAAAAAATTATCTTCTTTCATATCTGTTTTCCGTTTCTTTTTAAACTCTAACCCTAATTCTATCATAATTCACACAACTTTCACCTTTTTTTACGCAATAAATATTGAAAAATGTTTTCACTATGGTATAATCGGTTTACAAGTGTATAACTCACCAATTTAAAAGGGAGTAGCTGGCAGTCATGTGACTGCAGTAATATGCGTCAATACGATTATTTTAATCCGCGATTACTTGAAATAGCAAGACTTTTAAGAGATAACTGTAGGCAGTTCTCTTAATAGTCTTTTTTTATTATCCGGCTTTAAGAAGAACGAACCAGAAAAAACAAGGAGGAAAAAAATGTATTTTAACAAGAATACGGAAGAAATCTTAAAGAAATTCCATTCATGTAAAGACGGCCTCACTCATGAGCAGGCCCAGAAGAACATGGAAGAATTCGGCGAGAACAAGTTAAAAGAAAAGAAAGAAAAAAGCACATTTGTAGTATTTCTTGAACAGTTTAAGGATCTGTTAGTAGTCATCCTTATTATTGCAGCAATTATTTCAGCTGCTACAGGCAATATAGAAAGTACTGTTGTAATTATTGCAGTACTCATTATGAATGCAATACTAAGTACAGTGCAGTATGTAAAATCAAAGAAAAGCCTTGACAGTTTAAAGAAACTGTCAGCACCGGTTGCCAAGGTAATACGTGATGGCGAAGTACATCAGATACCAGCTGCAGAACTTGTATGTGGAGATATAATAAGGCTTGAAGCAGGTGATGTTGTTCCTGCTGACGGTAGAATTATTGAATCCTATTCACTTACAGTAAACGAAAGTGCACTTACTGGTGAATCAGAATCAGTTGAAAAATCAAGCGATGTTATTAATGAAGAAAAAGTTGCTTTAGGGGACCAGAAAAATATGGTATTTTCAAGTTCTCTTGTTTCTTATGGACGTGGTACAGTTGTAATCACATCAGTAGGTCAGCAGACTGAACTTGGCAAAATTGCCACACTTATGGATAGCACAGCCGAGAGAAAAACACCTCTTCAGGTTACAATGGACAACTTCAGTAAAAAGCTTTCTATTGGTATTATCTTAATCTGTATTCTTGTATTCGGTTTAAGTGTATACAGAGACATGCCAATGCTTGATGCTATGCTCTTTGCCATTGCTCTTGCAATTGCTGCTATTCCAGAAGCTCTTTCATCAATTATAACTATCTCACTTGCAATCGGAACTTCACGAATGGCTAACGAAAATGCCATTATCAAGCAGCTTAATGCTGTAGAGGGACTTGGCTGCGTATCTGTTATATGTTCAGACAAAACAGGAACACTTACACAGAACAAAATGACTGTGGAGCATATTGCATCACCACAGCACAGAGAAGAAGCTCTTATGCAGTGTAGTATTTTGTGTAACGATACAGCATTTTCTGCCACTGGCGACCTTGTTGGAGACCCTACAGAAACTGCTCTTGTTACATACTATAAAAAGGAAAAAGACGATTATGATAAAGTAAAAGCAGCTCTTCCAAGACTTGCAGAAATTCCTTTTGACTCAGACAGAAAACTTATGAGTACTCTTCATAATATTGATGGTACATTTACAATCTATACTAAGGGTGCCCCTGACATGCTTCTTGCAAGAATCTCAGGATTAACTGAAGAAGAAAAAGAAGAAATCGCAACTATTAATAACGACTTCTCAAAACAGGGTCTCAGAGTACTTGCTTTTGCAAGAAAGACAATTGATTCCGAAAGAGAACTGACTTTGGAAGATGAATACAATTTAGAGTTCTTAGGTCTTATGGCAGAAATGGACCCACCTAGAGAAGAATCTGCAAAGGCTGTTGCTGATTGTATTAAAGCTGGCATTAAACCTATAATGATTACTGGTGACCACAAGATTACAGCTTCAGCTATTGCTGAAAGAATCGGAATTCTTCAGGAAGGCGATATTGCTGTTACTGGTCTTGAACTTGACGACATGACAGATGAAGAACTTTACGAAAAGCTTCCTCACATCAGTGTTTACGCAAGAGTAAGCCCTGATAACAAAATCAGAATCGTGCAGGCATGGCAGGAAATGGGCCACATTGTAGCCATGACTGGTGATGGTGTAAATGACGCTCCTGCTCTTAAGAACGCTGACGTTGGTATCGCCATGGGTATAACAGGAACTGAAGTATCAAAAGATGCTGCTTCAATGATTCTTACAGACGATAACTTTGCTACTATTATCAAGTCAGTATTAAACGGCAGAAATATTTATGAAAACATTAAGAACGCCATTATATTCCTGCTTTCAGGAAATGCAGCTGCAATTGTAGTTGTTCTTCTTGCTTCACTAATGGGTCTTCCTACACCATTTACAGCAGTACAGTTACTGTTTATCAACCTTATTACAGACAGTTTACCTGCACTTGCCATCAGCATGGAGCCATCAAATCCTGAACTGATTAAGCAGAAACCTCGTGCCCGTTCTGAATCAGTACTTACAAAATCAACACTGTTCCTGATTTCATATCAGGGAATACTGATTTCAATTGCTACTATTGCAGCCTTCTTTATAGGTCTTAAAATCAGCCCTACTGCTGCTTCTACAATGGCATTTGCAACACTTTGTCTTGCACGTTTATGGCATGGATTTAACTCAAGAGGAAGACAGTCAATATTCAGACTCGGACTTACAACTAATATCTATACAATTGGTGCCTTTGCTATAGGTGCTGCCCTGCTCTTTGCTATTCTTCTTATACCAGCTCTTGCTGGAGCATTTGGAGTTGCTCAGGTTGGAGCAGCAAACATTGGATGGATCTGCTTACTTGCATTCCTTCCAACAGTATGCATTCAGATTATTAAAGTAGTAAGAGACGCTAAAGTCAGATAACATAAAATATACTGAAGACCTGGTCAGATGATGGCCAGGTCTTTTTGTCTAAAAAATATTCAGATATCAGGAGAAAATATCAATGCTACGAATAAGGGATATGAATGACTTCTTCTTTGACCTCCTTCAATGCCTCTTTTTTCGTCCCGGCTTTAAGTCCTCATTCTGAGTCCATGCCATAACATTGGAGTAAAATTTGTATGATCGTACTTTTATCAATGCCTTTGATACCCAAAGCTTTTAAATCAATATCTTCTTTTTCCATACATGACAGAAATTCTTTCATAT
>SAMEA104404097__coassemble_2163_pt1 | contig 14208 bp, 9 predicted proteins | sample SAMEA104404097__metabat2_low_PE_058 | metagenome-assembled genome bin SAMEA104404097 (sample SAMEA104404097) | Balaenoptera acutorostrata | reverse complement strand
TTTTTTAATGCATATGAAGATATGGTGAAGAAGAGTTGTCTGCATATTGAAAAGCAGAAAGCAGCTCTTTTTTTTTATTGAAAAGAAGGAGTCAGAGATATATACTTATTCTGAGACTGATTAAAAAATTTGAAGGAGTTTGTATGTCAAAGTATTGCGTAAAGAAACCATTTACAGTGCTTGTAGCTGTAGTAATGGTAATAGTTCTTGGAGTTATCAGTTTTACAAAGATTACAACTGATTTACTTCCAAGTATAAGTTTTCCATATGTTATGGCAGTAACATCCTATCCGGGTGCTTCTCCAGAAAAGGTGGAGAAGTCTGTAACGGAGCAGGTGGAAAGATCACTTGGACGAGTGAACAAGGTGAAAAATGTATCCAGTATTTCTCAGGAAAACATGAGTATGGTAATGCTGGAATTTGAAGAGAATACAAATATGGACAGCGCCATGGTAAAGCTTTCAACTGCGGCAGAGAAGGTCAGAGAAAGCCTCCCGGAAGAAGCTTCTGCTCCAATGCTTCTTGAGATTTCACCTGATATGATGGCAACCATGACAGTGGGTATATCATATGACGGTAAAGATATAAGGGAGCTTAGCCGATTTGTAAATAAGGAGATTCTTCCTAAGCTGGAAAGAGAAGAAGGAGTTGCAAGTGCTGAAGCCATAGGCGGAGCAATAGAAAGAGTTGAAATCCGTATTAACGAAAGCAAGGTAAATGCTGTTAATGACAGTATTCTTTCCAAGATGGATGTAAGCTTTGCAAGAGCAGAATCAGCTTTAGCTGAAAAGGAAGGTGAACTTAAGGCAGCAACGGAAGAACTGAAAGTACAGAAAGAAAAGCTGTCTGAAGAAGAAACCAGAACATATGATGAGCTTATCACTTTAAGTCAGGCTATTGACGAGATGGTTGCAACTTCTGCATCCTACAGTGCAAATCTGCAGAGCCTTAAAACAAGCAGGGCTGCACTTGAAAAAGAAAAACAGGGATTAAACGATGCATTAGAGCAAATGCCTGGAATTCCAATGCCTGACATTACAAAGAGAATTTCAGAAATAGATGCAGAACTAAACAACCTTAATACACAGATTGTTGCAGCTGAAGTATCCTGTAATGCTATTAACGGCCAGATAGAATCAGCTAAGAATAATTACAGACTTGTAGAACAGGGAAAACTTTCTGCAGCGGCAGCTATGGGAGCGGCAAAAGCAGAAATGTCTTCAGGTTCAGCAAAACTTGCAGAAGCGCAGGGTGAAATGAATAAAGCAAGGGGCGAGTATGAGAAAACAAGAGAAGATGCAATAGCATCTGCAGGAATAGATAAGCTTCTTGACATTACAACACTTTCACAACTGATATATGCTCAGAACTTTGAAATGCCAGCAGGTTATATGGAAGATAAGGATAACAAGGTTCTGCTTAAAGTAGGTAACAGCTTCAGTTCTCTAAAGGAATTAGAAGACATGATGCTGCTTGAAATGGATGGCATAGGAAAGGTAAGAATTGGTGATGTAGCTGATGTTATTGTTACAGATAACTCAGCAGACAGCTATGCCAAAATAGACGGTAATGATGCAGTTGTTCTGAACATTACAAAGTCATCTGTTGCAGGTACATCAGATGTTTCCAAAACACTTAATAAGTCTATTTCAGAACTTGAGGAAAAGTATGATGGACTGCACTTTACCATGCTTATGGATCAGGGGGCATATATCGGGTTAATAATCAATGCTATTCTTAAAAACCTGATTATTGGCGCTCTGCTTGCAATTATTGTACTGGCATTTTTCCTTAAGGACTTTAAACCTACTGTAGTAGTTGCATTCAGTATACCTTTAAGTGTGTTGTTTGCTGTTGTACTTATGTATTTTTCAGGAGTATCAGTAAACCTTATTTCCCTGTCAGGACTTGCCCTCGGGGTTGGTATGCTTGTTGATAACTCCATAGTAGTTATAGAGAATATTTACAGACTGAGACAGCTTGGAATTCCAGCACCGAAGGCAGCTGTTATGGGTGCAAAACAGGTAGCAGGTGCAATATTTGCGTCAACGCTGACAACTATATGTGTATTCCTTCCAATAGTATTTACTGATGGAATGACGAGAGAACTATTTACAGATATGGCTCTTACCATGGCATATTCCCTGTTAGCTTCTCTTGTTGTGGCGCTCACATTTGTTCCATCCATGAGTTCTACACTTCTTAAGAATGCAGGAGCAAAAGAACACAGGCTGTTTGACAGAATGCTTGTAAAATATGAGAAAGCGCTTAACTTCTGTCTTAAGAAAAAAATAATTCCACTTGCTGTTGCTGTAATTCTTTTAGTAATATCAGCAGCTGGTGCTGGAAGAATGGGAATGGAAATGATTCCTCAGATGTCAGGAGGATATATTGGTGTTTCCATGGAAATGGATGATGAACTTTCGCAGGAAGAAATATATGAAAAGGTTGATTCCTTTAACGAAAAAATTCTTGATGTTGAAGGAGTTGAAACCATAGGAGCTATGTCAGGAAACGGCATGATGATGCAGAATGATCCTGATAGAAAGAAAACAGAATTTACTCTTTTTGTTCAGCTTGAAGAAGGTAAAGAAAAGATGGATAAAAAGATTTCAAGTGTTATTGAAAGGGAAGCAGAAAAGGAAAAAGCCATAAAAGAACTACTGACAAGCAGCAATAACATGGATATGTCAGCCTTAGGCGGCTCAGGCATGGAAGTAAAAATTGAGGGCGAAAATCTTGAGGAAATGCTTGAGGTAAGTCAGGATATAATGAGTATTTTAGGAGAAACAGAGGGCTTTACTGAAATCTCAAATGGTCAGGAAGAAGGCAGCGAAGCAGTAAGATTAGTGCTTGATAAGGATAAGCTTATGAAGGAAGGTCTTACTGTAGCAGGTGTTTACAGTGAAATTGGTAATGCATTAAAAACTGAAAATGCAGCAGTAACTTTATCGCTTAATGGCGATGATTATGAAGTTGCAGTGGTTGATGAGAACAACAGACTGACAAAAGATAATATTCTTGATTTCAGATTAGAAGGTAAAGGAGCTGATGGTAAAGAGTATTCAGCAGTACTTGGTGATTTTGCTACTATTGAAGAAGCACCTTCAGTTTCAGCTATTTCAAGAGATAATCAGGCAAGATATATTACGGTATCTGCAACTACTGAAGAGGGCTATAATACGGCACTTCTGAGCAGAGATGCAGAGAAGAGCTTAAAGGAGTACAAGGCTCCCGAGGGTATCAGTGTGGAAGTTGTAGGGGAAATCATGAATATAAAGGATATGATGACAGAAATGTTCAAAATGATGGCTCTTGCCATAGCCTTTATTTATATGATTATGGTGGCACAGTTCCAGAGCCTGTTATCTCCGTTTATTGTTCTCTTTACAATTCCTCTGGCATTTACAGGAGGTCTGCTGGCATTGTGGATGTCAGGTGATACTATTTCCATGATAGCAATGATGGGATTCCTTGTACTTGCAGGTGTAGTTGTTAATAACGGTATTGTGTTTGTTGACTATGTAAATCAGTTAAGGTTAAGCGGATCGTCAAAACACGATGCACTTGTAGAGGCTGGAAAAACAAGAATGAGACCAATACTTATGACAGCACTTACTACAATTCTTGCAATGTCAACTATGGCATTTAGCAGAGAGGTAACTGCAGAAATGAGTCGCGGCATGGCAATGGTAACAATTGGCGGACTGGCGTATGCAACACTTATGACGCTGTTTATTGTACCAGTGCTATATGATATTCTGTTCAGACGTGAACTAAAAGAAGTTGATGTTGATACTGATTTAATAGAAGAATAAGAAAAAATATACCCCTGACTTTTCGAAGGTCAGGGGTTATTTATAGCATTTTTCTTTTAATCTATGGTCAGATAAACAGAGCTTACAAAGGTCTTTTCTTCAGCTCTGAATCTTGTGGAGCCATGGTACTTTTCAGCAATAGCTTTTACAGAGCAAAGTCCTGTGCCTGTTTCGTCTCTCTTTGAAGAGTAGAAATTACCATTAATCTCTTTTACAATTCCGGAAAAGCTGTTTTCAAGAAAAATTACAAGTCTGTGAGACTTAAATGAACTCTTTATGGTAATAAACCGGTCTCCTGCATCATCCATTCTGTTACATGCCTCAGTTGCGTTTTCGAGAAGATTGGCAAATACAACGCAAAGGTCGCTGTCTAAGGCAAAATTATCTGTATCAGGAACTACCACTTCTGCTTTAAAACGTATATTACTACTTTCACATTCTGATGCAAAGTGAGATATTACAGCATTTACAATACCATTTTCGCAGTAAGAAGCTTTTCTGGCAGGAATCTGATGAATTACAGTACTGATATATTCCTGGAGTTTTTCGTTATCCTCACCTGCAAGCTGGGAAATAACTGTAAGATGGTGGCGTAAATCATGACGCTGCCTGCTAAGACGTTCTTCGTTTTTTACAAGTAGCATTTTGTTTTCTCTCTGTTCTTCAGTCTGCAGATCCAGCATTTTCTTTTCAAATGCAAGTTCCTTCTCTTTCTTCTGAAGTTCAACACTGTCTTTAATTGTAAGACCTGCAATAAATCCCATAATCAGCAGGAAGAGAAATGTTCCAATGAGAGCAGGAGGAAAGTACATAGGAATAAAAGGGAAGCCTTTCATAATTACTTCAACTGCTGCTGAAATGGTAAATATTATCATTGGAATCACAAATCGTTTTGCAGTGGTATTTCTGTATATGGCTGATTCGTATATTATGAGTCCTGTAACAATAATCAGCACAGGAACAAGAAGAAGTCTTGTAAAATACCTGCTTATATGTAGTGGAAGTATGCCAAGAAGCTGAAGGCCAAAGGCCACAATTGCAACAAAAACTGTAAAGCATTTAATATATTTCAGGTATTCTGGTTTCGTAAAGTCAATAGCTGCACTAATATACTGAAGAAGTGCAGGAAGACACATAATTACTCCTATAAATGACATCATATAGAGGAATGTGGTATCTGGAAATACTGTAATTGCAAAATCGTTTGATCCCATAAACCAGCTTCCGGTAACAAGAGAAAAGAGGCCGAGCCACGTAAAAATAATTCCCTTTCTGTCAATAATAGCTATTCCAAGTGAAGTAAGTATTAAAGATATTCCGGAAATAATAAGTGAAATGGAAATAACCCATGACAGTCCAAAGGATGACGATTTATCAAGAATAATTTCTTTTGCAGACCCGAGCATAAGTGGGAATATGTGAAGGCTTCTGACTGTTTCTGGTGATGTCATTTCAATTCTTACATTAATATCCCTGTTTTCACCATAAGTTTCAATAACATGGATTTCTGTGGCAGGGTCCTGCATAAATTCCGGATAGTTTTCATCTTTACCAAAGGTAAAAACCAGCTGGTCATCAAAATATACATCAGCCTTGGAATATATGGTTTTAAAATAGAGACCGTCGTCAGCTTGTGGCCTTATAACTGTTTTCAGAGTAACAGGAGTTAAAGGTTCAAGATTGTTAATATCAGCTGGAAGACTGTATTCTCTGAAATCTCCGTGGTTAACGCTGATCTCTGCTGTATTAATATGACGTATATTGTCAGTATCAGGGCTGTCACGCTTAAATCCAATAGAACTTATTATGAGTACAAAAACCATAATAAGGGTAATGAGCATTGGAACATATGATATTAAAAATTTAGGAAGATGTTTCTGCATAATCATACTCCGAATTCGTTCTCAAAGATGTAGTCGTCAAGGCTGCGTTTTGCAAGAGATATGCTTTCGCGTCTTATTGGAATATTATCGCCATTAGTCATAACAAAGGTTTTTAACTCGTTATCAACATACTTTACATAGGCAAAGTTTACTACGTAGCTTTTGTGGCAGTTAAAGAAACTACTGTCCTGAAGCTGCAGAAGCAGGTTGGAAATACGGTCATATACCTGTATTGTTTCTCCACTATCCATATGGATTATAACCTGACGCGTCTGCTGTTCGAGATAAAGAATTCTGAAAAGCTTTACTTTTGAAGGCATACCGTTTTTCTGAATAAGAAGAGAAGGTGCGCTGTCACTTTTCATCTTTGCAAGCTGGAGCATTTCTTCAAGGTCTTCCTGTTTAAAAGGTTTCTCAATGTATTTAAGTACAGAAAGCCTGTACCCTTCCAAAGCAAAATCTGTGCTTGTTGTAACGAAGGCAATAGGAGTATTATGATCTCTTTCCCTTATTCTGGAAACAGCGTCTACTCCTGTCATTCCCTGCATGTATATATCCATAAGAATCAAGTCATATTCCCCGGGTTTATATACTTTTAGAAAATCTTCTGCGCTTGAAAATGTGCTTGGCTGAGATGCTATACTGCATTTTTTCAATGTAGCAAGAAGTGTGTTCATTTCACTTTCAGTATCCTCACATATGGCTATTTTTAAGGAATTATCCATTCTAATCACTTCCTTCTTCAGTTCCTTTTATATCTGCCTAGATTATATCATTTAGAGAAGTATTATTCAATTTTAAGTAGAAAAAGAGGAAGCTTTGTGATAAAGTGAAAAGAAATATATCACGAAAAACAGAGGTGATTTTATGGAAAATGAATTAATGGAAATAATCGAATACTATGGCGGCAAAAGAAGAAGCTGTGACCAGGGGGAACTTGTAGAACTTCTAAGAGAAGCACAGGAACTCTGTGGAGGAATTCTTACAGAAGAAGTGCTGGAAACAGTATGCAGAGAGCTTAATCTAAAGCGAAACTATATAGATACAGTAATGAAGTTTATTCCGGATTTAAAGACGCAGAAAGTAAAGCACAGACTTGAGGTTTGCGGCGGAAAAGGCTGCAGTGCAAAGAAAGGCAGATTTCTTGCTGAATATATTGAATCTGAATATGATGTAACATCAGGCGGAGTAAGCGAAAAGGGAGAGTTTCTTTATAAAGTGGCTGGATGCATGAAGAACTGCAAAGATGGTCCGTGTATCAAATGGGATGGAGAGATTTATACAGAAGCTACAAAGGAAAAAATAAAGAGACTCGTAGAAAAGTAGTATAGGGTAAAACACGTACTGGCAGGGAGACCTGAAGGCTGAACACGAGCTCTGAAATCTTTTTGCATAGCCATTCAATACTATGATATAATTCTTTTATGTGACTTTTAAAAGAAAGATTTTTAATTATGGAAAACAGACTTAAAAAAAGAAAAATATATAAGATGGTTCTTGGTATATGGCGAGATGCAGAGAATTTTCTGAAGTGGGCCATACTCGGAGTGTCAACAGGTGCAATTGTAGGTGGAATAAGCAGTATTTTTGCAAGACTTATGGGACTTGCAACAGACTACAGAGATAATAACACGTGGGTTATTATGCTTCTTCCCTTTATTGGAATGTTTATTGTTTTTCTTTATGAAAAAATTGGTCAGGAAGACAGAGGTACTAATCAGGTACTTTCCACTATAAGATCAACTGATGAAGTTCCTGCAAGGACAGCTCCATTAATATTTATTTCGACTATTCTTACTCACTTTGCCGGGGCATCAGCAGGACGTGAAGGAGCAGCTATTCAGCTTGGTGGAAGTGTAGGAAATCAAATAGGAAGAACACTTAAACTGGATGAATCAGATAAGCATGTTATGGTAATGTGCGGAATGTGCTCGGCCTTCTCGGCAGTGTTCGGGACACCTATGGCAGCTGCGGTGTTTGCCATGGAAATTATAAGTGTAGGCGTAATGTATTATGCAGCGCTTTTTCCATGCATTGCAGGAGCACTTGTTGCAGCAAACTTCTCAGCAAACCTTGGCATTCACCCGGAAGAATTTTATGTATGGGGCATTCCTGAGGTAACTGTAGAAACAGTAATCAAAATATCCATAGTAGCATTGTGCTGTGGTGGAGCAAGTATATTATTCTGTATAATGCTTGACAAAGTTGCAGGCTTTTACAGAAAGTATCTGAGGAACCCCTATTTAAGAGTTGTTGCAGCATCCCTTGCAACAATTATTATTACTATTATTCTTGATACACCTGCTTATATGGGAGCAGGAATAAACCTTATTAGTGATGCTGTAGAAGGCGGACAGACAGAAACCTTTGCCTTCCTGATAAAAATGATTCTCACTGCCATATGCATGAGAGCAGGTTTCAGGGGAGGAGAAATTGTACCATCATTTGCAATAGGAGCAACACTTGGATGTCTTCTTGGACATCTGTTAAACCTGTCACCCTCATTATGCGCAGCAACTGGTATGGTTTCCATGTTTTGCGGTGTAACAAACTGCCCTATAACATCAGGACTTATTGCTTTCGAAATGTTTGGCTTTGACGGATATGCATATTATGTACTTGCTGTAGCAATAAGTTACGCAGTTTCCGGGTACTACGGGCTTTATCACGAGCAGACCATTGTGTATTCCAAATATAAAGCAAAATATATTAACAAACCTACAATTCATAAGTAAAAAAATAAAGAGTGATTTCTGTCTTATGGCAGAACACTCTTTTTTAGATACATGGTTTTTTAATTATATGTTTCGGAAGAGAAAGAAATGTGATAAGATAGTAGTAATTTTATTTGGAGGTATTGGTAGTGGCATTTGACAGATCAACAAGAAAAAAGGCAGCATCTAAAGCGCCTAAAAAAAGCGATATGGTATTTCTGGTGCATCTTCTTTTTAAAGAGGAAGTTGCCATTCCATCAGAAGAAGAATGTCTTTCAGTAATGGAAAAACACATAGGACCATCAGACTGTAAACACAATGGTAAAATGGCAGGATTTCATCCTAAAAAGTATGATCACGCAAGGTATGACAGTCATCCATATCTTATGATGAGTCCATGCACAGCAATGGATGATTTTAAAATAGACGAATTTACGAAGGCTCAGATAAGAGACTGTAATAATAAAGAAGAAATCCTGGAGAATGCAAAGTATCATATTATTGCAGCCGACTCTTTTACAAGTGATATGAACTACAAGAAAAGGGCAGCAATGCTTATGGAATATGTGGAAGGACTTGTTGAGCTGTTCCCTGAATGCATAGGTGTTCTTTTTCAGCCATCTGGAAAAATGTTCTCAAGAGATCAGATTGCAAATAACAGTATTTCAAAAGAAGATAAGTTTGTATACTTCGTGGTTAATGCAAGATGCTTCTATATTAATGAAGACGAAGCTGTAATTGATACCATGGGTCTTGGAATTCTGGGATTACCTGATATTCAGTATCATTTTGGTGGTATTGATCCAGCAGAAATTGCATATCATGCATATATTATTGCAAGCTTTATATATAACAATAATAACCCTGTTAATGAAAATGACAGTGTTGACGGAATAAAGAATGGAGAGTTTGATCCTGATACAGAATGGAAGTGCAGATACGAAGAGTCTCTGATTCAGCCTGTAAGAACTGTTATTGACATTAATACAGGAGAGTATGCAAGAGGTGTGAGATAGAGTTTAACAGGATGGTATTGACACTGGCAGGTGTATAAGATATTATTCAGTTAACCTGATGGGAGGTCCTGATATGGGAGAAATTTTCAGTATAATAGTGTTTATTGCAGGACTTACTGCTTTTGTGTATTTTATTTACAGATACAGAAATACAGAGGAAGTTCAGAAAAAGAGATTACATGGAAGAAATGCGTATATTTCACTTGTTATAGTGTCTGGCGAAATATATATCAGAATAGTGGAAGCCTTTCCGGACCTTAAATTTTTAGTGCTTATTGCCATAATAGCTGTACTGCTTAAGGCAACAGAACTTTTCAGAGGAAAAAGAAAATAGATATTTATGAGACTGTATGTCAGATAATATGTTCTGGTAAGCAGTCTTTTTTTTATCTTTCGAATAAATCATGAATATTATTACGTATCTATGCAGGAAAAAAGAGATAAATACGAACAATATAAAAATGCTTCGAGAGTTTTATTCGTGAATACGCCGATTTTTGACGAAAATGTGAAATCTTTTTATAAAAATATTGTATTTTTTTGAAATATGAATTGGAATCCTTGTAAGAAAGTTATATGCTATAGGGGTATTATTGTTTTATCTAATTAAGGAGAAAGGTTTTTATGGAAAAATTATTCAAGCTCAAAGAACACGGCACTGATGTAAAAACAGAAATCGTTGCCGGACTTACAACATTCTTATCCATGGTTTACATCCTTGCAGTTAACCCTATTATCTTAGGTGATGCAGGAATGAACAATGGAGGCGTATTTACTGCTACTGCTGTTTCAGCTGGTATTGCATGTCTTTTCATGGCATTCTTTGCTAACTATCCAGTAGCTCTTGCTTCAGGTATGGGTCTTAACGCATATTTTGCTTATTCAGTATGTATTCCACTTGCTGAAAAAGGTGTTGCTGATCCATGGAAAATCGCACTTGTTGCAGTATTAGTTGAAGGTATTGTTTTCATCCTTCTTTCATTCTGTAACTTCAGAGAAAAGTTAGTTAATGACGTACCTAAGAACTTAAAGTTCGCTATTACAGCAGGTATTGGTCTTTTCATTACACTTATCGGTCTTAAAGGTGCTGGCCTTGTAGTTGGAAGCCCTGCTACATTAGTAGATCTTGGTTCATTCTCAACACCACAGGCAGTACTTGCAATGGTAGGTATTATTATTACTGCAGTTCTTTTCCACTTCAATGTAAGAGGATACATCCTTATTGCTATTCTTGGAACATGGGTGCTTGGCATGATTGCTCAGGCAACAGGCTGGTATGTAGTAGATCCTGAAATCGGTCAGTTCTCACTATATCCTGATTTCTCAGGTTCATTTATACCTGCTACACCAGAACTATTTGCATTTGACTTCAAATGGATTGGTGAACATATTGTAGACTTTATTAACATTGTATTTGCTTTCCTTTTCGTTGACTTATTCGATACAGTTGGAACACTTATCGGTGTAGCTTCAAAAGGAGATTTATTAGATAAAGATGGAAATCTTCCAAGAGCTAAAGGCGCTTTAATGGCTGATGCTTGTGGTACAGTAGTTGGTGCATGTCTTGGTACTTCAACAGTAACATCATATGTTGAATCAAGTGCTGGTGTTGCTAACGGAGGTAGAACAGGTCTTACAGCTGTTACAGTTGGTGTTATGTTTATTCTTGCTTTATTCTTATCACCAATTTTCCTTGCTATTCCTTCATTTGCTACTGCTCCAGCTTTAATCTGGGTAGGATTACTTATGATTGGTTCAGTTAAGAACATGACATTTGATGGAGACATTGCAGAAGTTGTTGCAGGTTTCTTAGCACTTATCATGATGCCATTTACATATTCAATTGCAAACGGAATTATGTTTGGTATTCTTGTTTATGTAGTTCTTAAGGTTCTTACAGGAAGAGCTAAAGACGTTCCACCAGTAATGTGGGTTGCATTTGTATTATTTGCACTTCGTGTATTCACACTTGTTCGTGGAATCTCAATGTAGTTTAAGTAAAAACTTTAATAAAATATATCCGGAAAGGCATATCCTTTCCGGATTAATATTGTAATTTTAAAAATGAATAAAAGCTTCGGCCATTGTTAAATTTGTTATATATACACAAAAAAACTACTTGATATATGTAAATTTAACTGATATAATACTTGCGGATAACATATATATGCTTATAATAGTCACAAATGTGATGTGGGTAAGCGTCTCTACAAACTGCCAAACAGTTTACTATAGGTTATTGTAATTTATAGTACGCTTACAGGCTTTTTTTGTTTTTTGTAAGTAATATATGTTTAATCAGAAGGAGAAAGATATGAATTGTAACGTTGTAATTGTTGGGGCAGGTCCGGCTGGTATTTTTACAGCGCTGGAAATGATCAAAAAAGGAACAGAAAAGAAAATTATTCTTGTAGAAAAAGGTAAGGCTATAGAAAAGAGAACATGTCCTAAGCATAAGACAAAGGAATGTATTAACTGTAATCCATGTAATATTACTACAGGATTTTCAGGAGCTGGTGCCTTTTCAGATGGTAAGCTTTCACTAAGCTACGAAGTAGGTGGAGATTTACCAGAAATGATGGGCGCAGAATATATGCAGGAAATGATTAATTATACAGATAGCATATATCTGGAATTTGGTGCTGACACAAAGGTTGAAGGACTTGGTCAGACAGAAAAAGTTAAAGAAATAAGAAAGAAGGCTATTCAGTCAGGTTTAAAACTTGTTGATTGTCCTATCCGTCACTTAGGAACAGAAAAAGCTCAGGAGATTTATCTGTCAATTGAAAAATATCTTCAGGAGAATGGTGTTGAAATTCTTTTCAGACACAGCTGCGAAAATATTATTCTTGATGGAGAAACATGTAAGGGTGTTATTGTTAAGAACGAAGCAAAACCAGGTGAAGAACCATTTGAAATTCTTGCAGACAGCACAGTTGTTGCTGTTGGAAGAAGAGGTGCAGGCTGGTTAGAAAAGGTCTGTGAAGAACACGAAATTGCTCATGCTCCTGGAACTGTTGATATTGGAGTAAGAGTTGAAGTTCGTAACGAAATCATGGAAGATGTAAACAATGTTCTTTACGAATCAAAACTTATTGGATATCCACAGCCATTCAAAAACAAGGTAAGAACATTCTGCCAGAACCCTGGTGGTTTTGTAAGTCAGGAAAACTATGACAATGATCTTGCAGTAGTAAATGGTCACTCATACAAAGAACTGAAGTCAAAGAATACAAACCTTGCTATTCTTTGTTCACATAACTTTACAGAACCATTTAATCAGCCAATTGAATATGCTGAAAAAGTTGGTGAGCTTACAAATATGCTGGGTGATGGACATATTGTTGTTCAGCGTTTCGGAGATATTATTGATGGAAAGAGAACATGGCAGAAGGAATTATCAAGATCTAACGTTGTTCCATCTCTTCCAGACGCAGTAGCAGGTGATATTACAGCTGCAATGCCATACAGAGCAATGACAAACATTATTAACTTTATTAAAGATGTTGATACAGTTGTTCCTGGTTTTGCAAGTGATGAAACTTTACTTTATTCACCAGAACTTAAATTCTACAGTAACAAAGTAAAGATGGATACTGATTTTAATACAAATATTAAAGGATTCCACTGCTTAGGAGACTCAAGCGGATGGACAAGAGGACTTATGATGGCATCTGCTATGGGTGTTATTATGGGTAGACATCTGAAATAGATGATTTTGCGGGAAGGCCGGTTTATGCTGGTCTTCTTTTTTTATTTGGTAGGAAATATCGATTTTAACAGAAAAAAGAGTACAAAAAAAGATGGCATCACAAAATAGCCATCTCAAAGGGTGGAATTTAATAGTATTCGTTTAAGAAATAATGCATATCTAGCATGTCATTTGGTCTCATAGGACAGATTATTCGACACTTGTTCCTCATTACAGTAAACCCTATGTGATTCCAAGCGTGTATTCAATTGATGAGATTAAACGTATTGAAAATTCTATAGATACACCTACTATACAAGGTAAACGTGACTATGCGATAATTCTTCTTACTTCAAGAATGGGATTACGTTCGAGTGATATTGTAAAGTTGAGAATTGAGGACATAATAGAAAAAGATGAACTAAATATTATTCAGCAAAAAACAGGAAAGCCGCCTCATTTTCCACTTATTGATGAAGCATCTTCAGCTATTGTTGATTATCTTACAGTTAGACCTTCCTTAATGGTCAAAAAAATATTTTTAAGTGTTTGTGCTCCATATAATATAATCCGATATCGACTGGAACAATCAGAAATTCACTGAAAAAATATATGATTGCTGCAGGTATCGATGCTGGAAATCGAAGGAAATGACCTCATGCCTTACGTTCATCTTTAGCGAGTTCTATGGTTAATGATGATATATCGTATGAAACTGTCAGGAGAGTCTTAGGACACAGTTCTAAGAATGCAATAAAGTATTATGCTAAAATTAATGTTGAAAAGTTACGATAATACTGCCTGGAACCACCAAAGGTATCGGGGAATTTTAAAGCTTTCCTAAAAGGGGTGATTTAAGTATAATACGAATTAAAAGCTATTAGCTCTTAAGTCTGAATTAAATTTCTTGACTGTCGCTACAATGGTATCTTTGCTGGGCTGGACACATGCAACACATAACTCTTTCACATGTTCTGCCATCAGATCGATGTCATTTAGGTCCTCAAATGTTTTTTCTGTAATTTCTTTTTCCACTTTTCTTAGTATCTGTTGTATAATATGTTCCATAGAGATTATTCCTTTCGT
>SAMEA104404097__coassemble_1977_pt1 | contig 15238 bp, 11 predicted proteins | sample SAMEA104404097__metabat2_low_PE_058 | metagenome-assembled genome bin SAMEA104404097 (sample SAMEA104404097) | Balaenoptera acutorostrata | reverse complement strand
TTAAAGCTATTGACATTTATTATGCAAAGAATTATACTCTATATAACGAGTTAGGTATAGCTAACTAAATGCCATAATTATATACTAAAGTTCATGTAAAAGAAAATCCTCTGTAATGCAGAAAAATCTGCGTTGCAGGGGTTTTTTCGTATTGCAGCCACATGGATGGAAGAAAGTGATAATCATAAAAGGGCAGCCTTGATATTTACTTTGAGCATGAAAAAAGGTATAATATATTCACCTATATTTGAAGGGAAGAATAACATTGAGAAATAGTAAAAACAGAAAAACATATGATTTTGGAGATACAAAATACAGCCCTGAACTTATAAGGCAGTATGAGAACCCTGAGTATGCAAGGGCTGCAGAAGAATACGAAAGAAATGCAAAGAAAAAGAAAAGAAGAGAGCAGAGAAGTGATGAACCACCAAGTCTTGATGAGTTTGAAGAAATGCTTCAGGCTGAATATGGTCAGAGTAATTTAGAAATTCCAGAAAGACGCAGAAGTGGAAAAAAGGGCAGGAAAGGGAAGAAAGGCAGAAAAAAATACAGATGGAATAAGCTTAAGATTTTCAGAAATGTACTAATAGTTGTTCTGCTTCTTATTGTTGTTGCAGCAGCAGGTGCCTTTGTTGTAACTTCAGGTTTTGATAAAGAAAGTACATCAAGGGATGATTTTATGATTTCGCCAGAAGTAAATGACAGCATGAAGGACTATCGTAATATACTTATTCTGGGGTCTGACGCAAGAGCTGGTGAACCAATTGAAAACAGCAGAACAGATGCTATTATTATTATGAGCATTAACAAGAAGAACAATGATCTTACTCTTATATCTGTTATGAGAGACTCATACCTTAATATGTATTACGATTCGGATTCTATTCTTGATAAGCTTACTCATGCTCATGCTTTCGGAGGAGGGCTTAATACTGCAGTAGCCCTTAACAGAAGTCTTGATCTTAACATAAGTGAATACATTGTATTTAACTGGCAGGCAGTTTCTGATACAGTTGATACTCTTGGCGGAATAGAAATAGATGTAAAAGAAGACGAAATAGCTGATCTTAATCAGTATGGATATGAGACAGCAGCTAATGTGGGAGGTACATTTGTAGAAATAACATCTCCGGGTGTACAGGTTCTTGACGGAGTGCAGGCAACTACATACTGCAGAATCAGAAAGACATCAGGTGGAGACGAAGGAAGAACAGGAAGATACAAGAAGGTTCTTGCAGGGGTAATGAAGAAGGCAATCAGTAACCCTGTTAAAGCAACAGAAATTGTACCTGTAATAAGCCCTAATATTAAAACAAATATGGGACAGCTTGATATGATGTCAGCAGGTGTAAGAGCGCCTTTATTTGATATGCAGGACAGCATTTCATGGCCATTTGATTACTATTCAGGCCTTTTAAACGATGGTGTTGCATATGTTATACCTGAAACTTTAGAAAGCAACGTAGTTGAACTTCACGAAAAAGCTTTTGGACAGGCAGGTTACACTCTGTCAGATACAGCACAGGGCATCAGCCAGTGGATAATAGAGGATACAGGAATATATTAGAATTATATGGGGCCCGGATTCCGGGTCCTTTTTAAGGAGTAAAAATGAGACAGGTAAAAATCAAAGGAATTTACAGACACTTCAAAGGAAACTATTATCTTGTTGAAGATATTGCAAAAGACTCAGAAACAGAAGAAGATGTGGTTGTATACAGAAAGCTTTATGGAGACTGCGGATTATGGGTAAGACCTGTGAGCATGTTTTTAAGCGAAGTGGATAAGGAAAAATATCCGGAAACAGAGCAGAAGTACAGATTTGAACTTCAGGAAGTATAAAGACATATATGGAAAAGTTCACATGGAAAAGTTTTTTTAATGATTTCCCCTTGTAATATGGTCTCACAAGTGATAACATTTTATTGTGTGGAAAAATCCATAAAGACATATTTTGAGAAATGTATTTAGTAAATAGGAGGATATACCAATGTTTCAGAAATTAATCGAAGTTCTAAAAGAAAACCCAAGAAAATTAGTTTTCACAGAAGGTCATGATGCTCGTATCTTAGAAGCAGCAGCAAGACTTCACAAAGAAGGATTCCTTACACCAGTCTTAGTTGGTAATGTAGAAACTGTTAAAGCAGAAGCTGCTAAAGGTGGTTTTGACATTGAAGGAATTGAAATTCTTGATCCAGCTACATACGAAGAAATGGATGCTATGGTAGAAAAAATGGTAGAATTAAGAAAAGGAAAGATGACACCAGAAGAATGCCACGCAAACCTTCTTAAAGGAAACTACTTTGGTACAATGTTAGTAAAAATGGGTAAGGCAGACTGCTTACTAGGTGGAGCTACATACTCAACAGCTGATACAGTAAGACCAGCTTTACAGTTAATTAAAACAAAGCCAGGCAGCACATTAGTATCATCATGCTTTATTATGGTAAGAGGCGAAGAAAAATTAGCTATGGGTGACTGCGCTATTAACATTTCATACGAAGATAAACTTGACAAAGAAGGAAATGTTAAACAGACTGCTGCTGAACAGGTTGCAGAAGTTGCTATTGAAACAGAAAAGACAGCAAGAATCTTTGATATTGATCCAAGAGTTGCTATGCTTTCATATTCAACACATGGTTCAGGAAAAGGCAAGAGCGTAGATATGATGAGAGAAGCTACAGCTATCGTTAAGGAAAAATGCCCAGAAATGAAAGTTGACGGAGAAATGCAGTTCGACGCAGCTGTTGCTCCTGAAGTTGGACAGTTAAAATTCCCAGGATCAGAAGTAGCAGGACATGCTAATACATTTATCTTCCCAGAAATTCAGTCAGGAAACATCGGCTACAAAATCGCTGCAAGATTAGGCGGATTTGCTGCTTACGGTCCAATTCTTCAGGGATTAAACGCTCCAATCAACGACTTAAGCCGTGGTTGCAACGCTGAAGAAGTTTACAACATGTCAATCATTACAGCTGCTCTTAAATAGGCAGGGGTTTTGTAAAGAGAACTCTTCACAACTTAATATGATAGATTAAAGCTCAGTTTATACTGGGCTTTTTTAGTTGCATAAATACATAAAAATACATAGGTTTCTACCTTGACTGAATTGCATAAATGAACTAAGATTGTAATATATATGCAGGTTATGGCTGCAGATGTTTTGGAGATTTCAGATGGAAGATCATATAGAGATTAAGAAAAAAAAGAAAATCGGAGGGCTTTACAAGGTATCACCACTTAAGATAATACCAGTAGTTTTTGCCCTTATTATATTTACCGGGGCGGTGCTTCTGACTTTTCCTGCAGCGCAGAAAGAAGGGTTCACATCATTTAGTGATGCTTTGTTTACAGCAACATCAGCAACATGCGTAACAGGACTTGTAAGGTTTGATACGTTTACTCACTGGTCCCTGTTTGGACAGATTGTAATACTTGCCATGATACAGATTGGCGGAATAGGCTTTATGACTATTGCTGTATGGCTTATGTCCTTTACAAAGCACAAAATAGGGCTTAACAGCCGGTTTATTATGCAGAGTGCTATTGCATCACCTAACCTGGAAGGAATGGTAAGAATAACAAGATTTATACTTCTTGGAACCATTATTGTGGAAGGAACAGGAGCTGTACTTCTGTCAACAGTATTTGTACCAGAATTCGGAATAAAGAGAGGAATATATTACGGAATCTTTCATTCCATATCCGCATTCTGTAATGCAGGGTTTGACCTTATGGGTGCAAATAAACAGTTTTCATCAGTAACAGCATATAGCGGTAACTATATTGTAAATTTAACAATAATGAGCCTTATTGTTATTGGGGGACTTGGATTTATTGTATGGGAGGACCTTATAGACAAGAAGTTCAGATTCAGTAAACTGCGCCTTCATACAAAGATTGTTGTAACAGTAACGCTATCACTTATATTTGGAGGAGCACTGGTTCTGTTCCTGCTTGAAACAGGAACAGAAGCTTCGGCTGGCAAGCCCCTTGACGAAAGAGTACTTAATGCATTCTTTCAGTCTGTAACCGCAAGAACAGCCGGATTTAACTCAGTAGACCTTACTGCCATGTCAGAGTCATCAGTCTACGTCATGATATGGCTTATGATGATAGGCGGTTCACCAGGGTCCACTGCAGGAGGCATCAAGACTACTACATTTGCAGTGCTTATTATCAGTATAATTTCCGTATTCAGAAGAAAGAAAAACGAAGAGATTTATGGCAGAAGGCTGGAAGAAAGAGCTATGAGAACATCAGCATGCGTGTTTATGTCCTATCTTATTCTCACAACAGTAGCTGCTGTAATAATATCAAAAATAGAAATGGTTCCTGTTCTTACAGCACTTTACGAATCTGTATCTGCAATTGGTACAGTAGGCTTGTCCATGGGAATTACACCACATATAGGAATGGTTTCAAAGTTTATTCTGATTATACTTATGTATGTTGGAAGAGTAGGATCTATGACAATTTTAATGGCGTTCTCATCAGAAAGAAGACTTTCTGCATCAAAGAGACCGTTAGAAAAAGTTCAGCTTGGTTAGGGGGAATAGAGGATGAAACAGGTTTTAATTATCGGAGTTGGACGATTTGGCCGTCATATGGCCAGAAAGTTTATTGAAGAGGGTCATGAAGTTCTTGCAATTGAAATAGACGAAGAACGTGCAGACTCAATTATTGATATGGTACCTAATATAGAAATAGGTGATGCAACTGACGAAAGATACATGAAGACCATAGGCGTTGCCAATTTTGATATTTGCGTTATTGCTATTGGTGACAATTTCCAGAAGGTACTGGAAATACTGGTAATTCTTAAAGACTTAGGCGCAAAATATGTTGTTGCAAGAGCAAGCAGAGATGTACACAAGAAACTGCTTCTGAGAAATGGTGCAGATTACGTAGTATATGGAGAAAGGGAGCTGGCAGAAAAACTAGCTATGAAACTTGGTGCAGAAAATATCTTTGACTGTATAGTTCTTGACTCTGAGTATGCCATATACGAAATAGCAGTACCAAAGGCATGGTGGGGAAAAACCATTATAGATCTTTCTGTAAGAAATAAGTATAATGTAAGTATTCTTGCAACCAAGGAGGGAGACGTTCTTAAGCCAATGCCGCATCAGACTCATGAATTCCATGAGAATGAGACAATTATTGTAATGGGCAGCGAAAAGGATGTTCGTAATCTGACCAAATAGAAAACGCCTGGTTAGTGCATATAGAGAGCTTTCAGAAGTAGTTTCTGATAATTCTTCTATAAGTAACCTCGTTACAAAATACATTAGAAAATAAAGAAAAGCAGGCATGAATCAAGGCCTGCTTTTTGCTTATTTTACTGAATAAGAGCCATCAGCTTCTGTAGTGATTACAGAGCCAAAGAATGCTTCTGCAGCATTTATCAGATAGGTTACATCTTTTAGTCCTGCTGTTTCGTAAGGTGAATGCATTGCAAGCTGCGCTATACCAATATCAACAGTGTTAAGAGCTACCTGTGTGTTTGAAATATTACCAAGAGTTGAGCCACCAGCCATATCGGAACGGTTAACAAATACCTGATAAGGAATACCTGCTTTTTTAAGGATTATTTTCATTACAGCTGCTGATACTGCGTCAGTTGTGTACTTCTGATTAGCACTGTGTTTAATAACCACGCCACCATTAAGGTAGGAATGATTTGTAGGATCAGCCTTGTCTGTATGAGCAGGATGAACTGCATGAGCATTATCTGCTGATACCATAAATGATGATGCAAGTGCCATTCTATACTCTTCATCTGTTTTTCCAAGGCATAAGTTAATACGCATAAGAGTATCTTTTAAGAAGGTGGATTCTGCACCCTGCTTTGTGCCACTTCCTACTTCTTCGTTATCAAGAACGCAGTGAACTGTAACTGATTCCGGGTTTTCTGCTTTTAGCAGGCCCTGTAGCGAAGCGTAAGCACATTCAAGGTCATCAAGCTGTGATGAAGAAATAAACTCATTATGAGCTCCCCAGATCCTGCCTTCCTCACGGTTATAGAGGAAAAGGTCACTTCCAATAATATCTTCTTCATTTACTTCTGCGCACCCTGCTATGATTTTAAATAAAGAACCTTTTGCTTCTCCATCTCCAAACAGAGGGAGCATATCTACCTGGTTGTTGTATTTGTATCCATCATTGGCATTTCTGTTCTGATGAATTGCAAGATTAGGAATAATGAGAAGGTCACGGTCAGCATTACAGAGAACTGTTTCTATTCTACCATCCTTCTCTGTTATTATTCTTCCTGCAACTGAAAGTGGCCTGTCAAACCATGGAGCATTAAGCATTCCGCCGTAGCCTTCAACATTAAGTTTTGTATACTTTCCGTCAACATCTATTTCCGGATTTTCCTTTATTTTAAAGCTTGGTGAGTCACTGTGGCTCGCCATAATATTAAAGGATTTAAAGTCATTTTCTGGAATTTTAAATGCAATAAGCGATGAAAGGTTACGTGTAACAAAGTACTTACCGCCTTTACATATTTCCCATTTTTCATTTTCTTTTAATTCTGTAAAGCCTGCTTTCAGAAGTTCTTCTTTCATGTTGTAAATCACATGAAAGGCACTTGGACTTCTGTCTATAAATTTCAGCAGGTTTTCTGCATTTTTTCTCTGCAATTAAATCACTCCTTCGTATTATAAATTAAATAGTATGTCTGCTGCACCACACATGGTGTGGCCGAAGAATGGAAGTAGTGCTGTTGAAAAAAGTATAAGGATAAGGGCACGTTTAATAAGCCCTATTACTGCGCAGACTATACCGATAATTCCATATGTTTTCTGCTCAGGATACTTTCTTGCCTTTACTCCGAGAACTATTGATACAACGCAGAGCACTATACCTACAATGCCGTTTGAAAGAAGACCAAGTATACCACAGAAAAGGGAAATGATTCCGTCATACTGATGTCCTTTAAGGTTGTCAGTAAAGTTTTGTGACTGGTTGTACCCCTGATTATACTGATAGTTGTTGTTATATGGTCCCTGCTGGCCGGCGTCCTGCCTGTTTTCACCATTATTTCCGTATTCGAAATTGTATTCTGAGTTGTTATTCTGATTAATATCCATAATATACCTCCCTTTTGATGCCTGAAATAATATATATAAATATTCTATATCATTTCAGACAAAAAGTGAAGAAAATCATATAATATGAACAGGCAGGGTCTTTACAGAAATGTTTATAAAAATATACATAACACGTAAAAATCCCACTAATTTTTGCATTGCTATTGTTTTTATGATAAAATAAGTGAGAAAGAAAGGAGAATTTCATGGCTAAACTGACTGAAAGAGCAATGATGGCTGCATTTCTTAAACTACTTGAGAAAAGGTCAATGGACAAAATAACGGTTAAAGATATTATTGAGGAAGTGGGCGTTAACAGAAATACTTTTTACTACCATTTCGAAGATATTTATGACCTTATTGACAGCATATTTCATGAAGAAATGAAAAATGTTGCAGCCGAATTAAGGGATGATTCTACCTTCGAAAGCATTATGCAGCGGGCAGCTCAGATTCTTCTTGATAACAGAGCAGCTATCAGGCATCTTTATGATTCTAAAAGCAGGGATGTAATTTATAAATATCTTGATAAGGTAACAGGCCTTTTCATTGATAAACTTGTAAGGCAGAAGGCAGATGGTACTGAAATAAACGAAGACGGTATAAAGTTTATTACATATTATTATGCATCAGCAACCATATCCCACACCCTTAACTGGATAGAAAAGGGAATGCCTGCATATAACGACGATCTGATTAAGATTATGGCAACATCTTTTGATGCCACAATTGATATAATGATAAAAAACTATATAGAACAGTCAGAATAGATTGCAGATAAGAAGTCAGAAATGGCTTCTTTTTTTGTGAAGATTCCTGCAAATTTATAATAAAAGAAAAACCTTCTCCAGATGGTGCTGGAAAAGGTTTTTGACATAGTTTTATATGATACGTTAAGTTATATCATCTGTTTTATTTTCTGTTTTTCTTCTTTATAACAACTATAGCTATAACAGCTGCAAGAGCTACCAGAACAATTACAATCCACATGGTCATGTTATTTGTATCTCCTGTTGCAGGAAGACCTGCTTTTTCAGAAGAAGTTTTTTCTGTATGTGATGAAGGTTCTTTTGCTGAAATATCATTGCTGTTTTCAGGTTCGGAAGTTTCTCCATGTTCTGCATCTGCATTTACTGCTGTTTCAGAAACCATGTAGAATGAGTGACTTCCTGTTGTCCATGAAAGAATACCATCAGCGTATGATGAAGGCATTTCTGTAAGAGAACCGTCAGCTTCAATTCTGTATACCTTCAGGTTCACACTGTTATCCTTTTCGTAAGGTACTGATATTACTGATGTACCGCTTGCAAAGTCAGAGATTTCTCTAACTGCATTGCTGCTGTCAGTAAGAAGAAGTGATACCTCAAACAGTTTTCCTTTGTTAGTCTTTACTGCTGCCTGCTGAGCGCTGTTCATTGCGGAATCTGAAGCTGTTATTTCTTTAATGCTTACTGTAATCTTTTTGTCATTAGCAGTAATACTTTCTTTTACAGCATCAAGAGCAGAACTGCTATATATAACTTTTGTATTTTCACCAAATGTTATTTCTAAGTCCCCCTGGCCAGCTTTAATATTCTGGGCTGAGATTATTACTTCAGTACCATCTGTTTTTACGGTCATATTGCCGTTTTCGTCAGCAGATATTCTGTCAAGTTCTTCAAGGGCAGCGATTTCTTTAAGAATATCTTCTGCATACTTATCTACTGTGCTCTGCATGGACATATCAAGGCCTTCTTTTACAGCATTAACTGCACGGTCAAGAGAAGTCAGGTCTTTATAAAGATCTCTGTCCAGGCTGGAAACTTTGTCAAGAGCATCATTAACTCTGCTGTAGTCAGCTGAAACAGCTTTAACTTCTACGTTAAGAGAAGATGCAATAAAGTAATCAGCTCCTGCTGTTACTGTAATTTCATAGTTTCCGGGTTTTGCTGCATTAAAGTGTGCAACCCCCATAGTATCAGTTACTGCGGTATATGACAGATTACTGTCTGCAAGTGACTGAAGTTTAACAGTGTAACCTTCCTGAGGTTTAAATGTTTTTTCTTTTTCTGAAGTCATAAAAGGATGACCTGTAAGTGTAACAGTAAAATCTTCGCCCTGTTTTACAGACAGATTCTTTTCTGCAAATTCAAGATACTGGTCTTTGTAAACAGGTGAGTTAAGTAAAGCTACTACCAGTCTGTCATTTTCTTTTAGAACTGTATTGGATGCCATAGTATCAGGTGTAACTCCGTTGACACTAAATGCAAGGTCAGAAGTACTTACTCCGAAAAGTTTTGTAATCATGCCAGACGATGCAACTTTAAGATATGCTTCTGGGTCTTTATTAAAGTCATTTCCAAACATATTCTGGTGAAGCACTACCATGGCATCGAGAACAGTAACCTCTTTTTTCAGAGCTTCAGACTTGCTGTAACCGGCTTTAGAAGCTGCATCGTGTTTTACAACAGATTCATATGACATACCAGGCATATTTTTATCTTTAAAACCAGTCATGCAGACCATGAATTCCATTGGATTCTTTGAGGCTTTTGCTGTTTCTAAAGCATTTGTCAGTTTCTGAATTTCTGCGTTAACTGCCTGCTCTGTGGCATCCTTATCTTTAAGAACCTTTTCAGCAGAGTTAATAGCAGAGATCAGTTCTTCTTTTACTTTTTCTGTGTACTCTCCAGAGCCTGTGCCAGTCTTCATGGATTCTGCAAACTGTTTTGCTTCTTTAACTTTATCTTCAAGGGCTAAGCCTGCTTCTTTTGTACCTGTTACAGTTACAGTTACAAAAGCTTCCTGTTTATATAGTTTCTGAAGTTTTTCGTTCTCAGGATGAAGAGGCGCATATTTACCATATTTTGCACTTGAAAGAAGTGATGATATGGTTACTTCAGTAGTAACTTCAGGTCTTGTAACGAGAAGATTATCGTGCTTTATAACAAGTGGGTGTGACGACTTAAACTTATTGTATCCGGCACTTTCCATTTCCCACGGATCTTCGAAGTAATTGTCAGTAATTATTCCGTCACCTGTTGTTTCGCTGCTTGCATATATCCAGAGTGGATTGCCACTATTGTCAAGCTGCATTTCCATAAAGCTGTGAAGATCTTTAGTTACATTATCTTTGTCAGGATTCTGATTGTCATTAATTCCTGCAAAGTAGTTTTCTTTTGCAATTTCCATCATGGCAATTTCTTTATCAAGGTCTTCGCTGCTTACAGGAATAATATTAAGAGGTATGATTTTTTCCGCTGTTACACCATCTCTTGTAAAACGAACAATAAGGTTTACCTCTTCGTCTACAGGTCCAAAAGGATCTACATTTGCTCTGTAACCAGTAATTGTAACAAGCTTTTCATTGTCTGATGTAACAGTGATTTCTTTGTTGTTAAAGACTAAACTGTTATTTTCATCTTTAATTTTTGTATATCTTGGAAGAAGGAAACTTCCTGTTACTGCATTAAAATCAACTGGTTTATCTGTTACTGCATCTACAATAAGGTCATCAGTATAGTACTTATCAAGGATTGCCTTAAGTTCTGCTTCTGTTGGAGCAGGCTCAGCAGTTCCCTTTACTGTAACTTTAAACTGTACAGGAATGCTTACAAAGTCAGTAATTTTTTCGTAAGTTGTATTAAGTATGGTGTCGTTTATCTTAAATGTAGCAGTAAGTGTTACTTCTTTATCCTGACTCTGTGGATGTATTTTACCGGTAAGAGGATAAATAGGAGAATCAATAGATGGTTTTTCTAGTGAAATTACTGATGGGTCAGAGGTATCCCATTCAATAACTGACCATACGTCCTGCATGCTGCTTCCCATACATCTTCTTAGTGAAAGATTCTCTGTAATAGCGTTTTTATCTTTGTTTGTACCAAGAATCATTTCTGTAGTAAGGGAATCGGCATCGTTTTTTATCATTTTGTTAACATGATCATGATCCCAGCCAACCTGAACTACTCGGGGGGATGTGGTTACTTCTGCATCTCCTAAAACGAGCTTAAATGTACATTCTATGTTATGAATGTTCTTGTTTGGTTCTGAATCTTTTTTGTAGTTAATTGTTCCGTCTTCGGCAATATATTCTTTGTCATCAGTTGAAACAAGTTCTGCTTTAACGTTTTTATCTTCAAGATCTTTGTACTCTTTAATATGGTTAAGTACAGTGTCTTTTACATTTTTTTCTGTTTTAAAATCTGGTCTTAATGGGCCAAACTCAGCATCATATTGTTTTTTTACTTTATCAAGAAGTTCCTGCTCAGGACTCATTTTGTTAAGTACAATATCAAGCTTTATATTTTCTTCATCACCTGATGGAGTATAGGCATAATCAGTGTAGCTGGTGTATTCTTTTCCAGCTGAAACTTTAATTGTATATTCGTTATATTTGTTTAATATATATGTTGAGCCAGAAACTGGTTTTACTGTTTCTATAACTGTATCCCAGTAATCTTCTTCTTCGTAGGTTACAGAAATCTCAGGAGAAGGAACAGGCTTACCCTTGTTGTCAATTACGTTAATAGTAACGTTATAGTCCTTTATATTTTTTTCAAGAGATACGTTAATTGTTTCAGCCTTTGTAACTGTAAACTCAGCTGAATATATTGAAGTATAGTTCTTTCCTGAAACGCTGTAGCTATATGTTACGCCTTCTTCAAGAAGGTAGGTTCCATCTTTTTCCGGAGACACTTCATCGTAGTCTTTTTTGACTGTAAGTTTAGCGTCTGCTACAGGGTTACCTTTCTTATCAGTAATATTAAAAGTGATTTTATGAAGTACAACAGGGCTCATGATTACTTCTAATGTTTCTGAAGTGGATTCTGATGGAGTAATCTTTCCGGTTATATCTTTAAATCCTTTTGCTGTTACAGTATAGCTGTATTCTTCACCCTGAATCATATTGTAGGAACCGTCTTTTTCAGGCTGTACTACAGAATAACCTTTCTTTACAGTTACTTCTGCATCATTTATAGTCTGTCCATTTGAATCCTTAAAACTGAAATTAATATTTCGTGAAAGAATTTTTTCCATAGGCAGCTTTACTTCTCCGTCAGAAGTAGCAGTAAAGGATGAATTGATATAGTTTTTGTAGCCATCTGCAGTGACTTTTATATTATACACTGCGTCTTTTGGCATTTTATAAATATTTCCTTCTGGATATACTGTGCTCCAGTTTTCTTCTACAGTGATTTTTGCTCCTTGCACAGGATCCTGTGTTTTGCTGTCTACAGGCGTAAATGTAACGCTGTACACAGGGTCTTCTGGAAGAATGTTAAGCGTAATATCTTGTGAAATAAGTGGATCTGCTTTATCTGCATTAATATCGGATTTTGCAGTTCCTGCTTCAAAAAGCATTACAGTAACTTTTGCAGCATAAGCATTTTCTGAAGCAGAAGGTCTCTTTTTTACAGGGACACTAGGATTTGTGTGTTCATTATGGAACAGGTATCCTTCTGATATGGCTTCATCATTAACTTTCCATGCTGTAACATAGGGTGAAGCTGCATTCTTAAAGCGAATGGACGTGATGGAACTTCCAGATGGTGTCTTAAGGCCAATATCATAGGTAAGTCCATCGGAGCTTCTTACTACACCATCACCACCACTACTGATAATCTTGCCACTAAGATATTCAGAAAGTGCTTCTTCCGGAGTAGCTGCTTCTGCAAAACTTTGTACTGGCATAAGGAAGTTTGTAAATACTATTACAAAGGCCAGTAACAGGGCTAATAGTTGTCTTGGAATTTTAGAACTTTTCATGAGAATCTCCTTTCCTGTATTCCAAATAAAAAGACTATGCAAGTGATAGCATAGTCCGTATTTACTATTATACCCTTTACATAAGTCTGCCGCTATAAAACCTGTACAAGTATCCTGACTCAGAAAGCATTGCCTGGCTGAACCTTCCCGATTTCTCAGTGGTATATACAGCAGGCCCTTTCAATACAGTGGCGGGACCGTGCAGGATTCTGACCTGCTTCCATAATACAGGGTGTAATTTTTAGAAAATTATATCACTTTTTTCTGCAGGTGTATATGTAAAAATACAATTCTTAAGAAATTTCTTCAGAAAACATAATTCTAGACAATGAGACCTGAGTGTCTGAAAAACAGATAGAGGATATTGTTTATCCATTTTTTATTGGATTCAGAGGATGTAAGATGTAGCTATGAGAGGAGGGAGATAGTACGTGGGAAATCTTAAGCCACTAAAGAGTGCATACAGCATTCTCTCTCTATGCCTTATGGGATTTGGAGCAATCATACTTTTTAATCCTGATATTTCTGAGCCTGTGCTTTACAGGCTCTGTGGAATAATATTAATAATTTTCGGCATAGTAAAAATAAAAGGATATTTTTCAAAGGATCTGTTTCAGCTGGCTTTTCAGTTTGATCTTGCTATGGGTTGCATATCTATAGTTTTAGGAGTAATACTCATATTCAGAACTGATATACGGCTGAACCTTGTATCAGTAAGCATGGGAATATTTATGATTCTGGATGCTCTTCTGAGAGTGCAGACAGCAATAGATGCAAGACGATTCGGAATTGAAAAATGGTATAACATGCTTTTAATAGCTGTAATAGTTGCAGTGTCAGGAATACTGCTTATGCTAATGCTCTTTAAAAGCAGAGAAGGGGTAATAAGGTTACTTGGCGTTAACCTTTTAATTGATGGAATTCTTAATCTGTGTACAGTTCAGAGCACAGTAAAGACGATCAGAAGGAGGAACAGAGAATGGGAAATGTAAGTCACAGTGCAGAAAGAGCAGCAGTTGGTATAGCAATTGATGCAGCCCTTAAGAAAGTTAATAAAGGGGATAGAGAAAAAGAAATTGTAAGACTGGTTCGTTTTATGGAAAAACATATTAACGGTATAGACGAAACTATTGATTATGACAGAATCTGCAGGGTTATAGAGGATAGAGAGGGATTTGTTAACAAGTATATTAACAGAATCTTAGATGAGACAGATCCAAAAGTAATAAAGAAGATACTTCTTAACTTCGGATTTGAAGCCATGCTTAATGGAACAAAGGAAATAAGGCACAGCAGAATAATATATAACTGTAATATTCCATGGTTAATACTTATGGATCCTACAAGTGCATGTAACCTGCATTGTACAGGATGCTGGGCTGCTGAATATGGTAACAGACTTAATCTTACTTTCGAAGAAATGGACAGTGTAGTAAAGCAGGGAAAGGAACTTGGCACCTATTTTTATATGTTTACAGGTGGAGAACCACTTGTGCGTAAAGATGATCTCATAAAGTTAGCCGAAAAGCATAGTGAATGCATGTTCCTGTCATTTACAAATGGAACGCTTGTGGATCAGAAATTCTGTGATGAACTTAAGAGAGTAGGTAACTTTGCACTTGCCTTAAGTGTGGAAGGAGAGCCGGAAGTTAATGACAGCAGAAGAGGGGAAGGCGTATATGACAAAGTAATGCAGGCCATGGATTTACTTAAAGAAAACGGTCTTGTATTTGGTACATCAATATGCTATACATCAAAGAACTATGATACTGTAACAAGTAAGGAATTTGTACAGCTTATGGTTGAGAAAGGTTGTAAATATGCTATGTATTTCCACTACATGCCAGTAGGTAATAACGCTTCTCCAGAGCTTATGCCTACACCTGAACAGAGAATGCACGTGCTTAAGCGTACAAGGGATATACGAAGCATAGATCATGGAGAAGGTATGTTTACTATGGATTTCCAGAATGATGGAGAGTTTGTAGGTGGATGCATTGCAGGAGGCAGAAACTACTTCCATATTAATGCTAATGGTGATGCTGAACCTTGTGTATTTATTCACTATTCAGGAGGTAATATACGCGAGAATACTATTCTTGAAATATTACATCAGCCATTGTTTATGGCTTATCATAAGGGTCAGCCATTTAACTGCAATCATCTGAAACCATGCCCTATGCTCGAAAATCCTGAACTGCTGCAGCAGATGGTAATAGAAACAGAGGCTCATTCCACAGATCTTGAAAGCCCTGAATCTGTAGAACACCTGTGTGGAAAGTGTAAAGAATATGCAGAAACCTGGTCACCATATGCAGATAAAATATGGAGTGAAGAGGAACACAGGGAGAAGGCCTATAAAGGTAATCACAATAGATAGGGGATAAATCACA
>SAMEA104404097__coassemble_1630_pt1 | contig 18034 bp, 14 predicted proteins | sample SAMEA104404097__metabat2_low_PE_058 | metagenome-assembled genome bin SAMEA104404097 (sample SAMEA104404097) | Balaenoptera acutorostrata | reverse complement strand
AAACAGTTATTCCAGAAGATGAAGCTTATGCTGCAAACTGCATCTGGGTTAACGACACAGTAATTGTTCCAGAAGGATATCCAGCAGTTCTTAAAGCTGTTCAGGACATGGGATACAAAACACTTGTTGTTGATACATCAGAATTCAGAAAAATTGATGGTGGATTAAGCTGTTTATCACTTAGATTCTAATTCCCCTTTTTTAACACATTAGGAGGTCTGTCATGGATAATAAAAATGAACAAGGCTTAGGTGTTGGAAAGTTAGCGATGTTTGCCATTGGTACTACTCTTGCCAGTGGAGTCTTCAGTCTTTCTGGAGACTTCGCTGCAGGTGGAGCTTATACATTTGCTACTTTACTGGGATGGTTAATATGCGGTATTGGTATGATGGGTCTTACATTATGCTTTTTCAAGTTAACCATTGTAAAACCTGATTTAACAGATGGAATATACAGCTATTCACGTGCAGGATTTGGACAGTATATTGGTTTTAACTCTGCATGGGGATACTGGATGAGTGCTATTCTGGCACAGTTATCATTTATCACTTTATTGTTTGCATCACTTGGACACTTCTTCCCTGTATTTGGTGAAGGAAGTAATCTGGTTTCCATGGTTGTAGCGTCAGTTATAGTATGGGGATTATCATTACTGGTACTTCGTGGTGTGAATCAGGCAGTAGCTATTAACGTTATAGTTGTAATCGCAAAGATTATTCCTATTCTTGTTACTGTTGTTGCAATTATACTTGCAGGCGCGTTTAAGTGGAGTATTTTTACAGAGAACTTCATGGGCGTTGAAGGTGGATTGCCATTAATGGATCAGCTGAAATCTACTGTATATGTTACAGTATGGCTGTTTGTTGGAATAGAAGGTGCGGTAGTACTTTCCGGAAGAGGTAAAACAACGAAGGTTGCAGGCCAGGCTACAGTTATTTCGTTTGTATCACTTTTTGGATTGTACTTCCTCATCTCCATATTAAGCATGGGTGTATTACCAGCTGAAGAATTAGCACAGCTTAGCAATCCACCTCTTGCAGGCGTATTAGAATATGTTGTTGGACCATGGGGTGCTGCAATTGTCAACATCGGAGTAATTATTTCTCTCGGTGGTGCAATGTTTACATACACAATTCTCTGTGTTGACTGCGCATTTGGTCCATCAGAACAGGGAGCGTTCCCTGCTTCATTATCAAAACTAAACAAATACAAAGCACCTACATGGGCTGTAATTGCATCAGCCGTGATTGTACAGTTATTCATTATTATTATTTACTTTAATGCTGGCACATATCAGGCTATCTATGCAATGTCAACAAGTGCAATTATGGTACCATATGTATTCTCATCATTCTACTATCTGAAACTTGTAGTAAAGGGTGAAGGATACGAACTTAATAAATCACATGCTTCATCATGGATTATTGCAGTAATCGGATCACTATATGGAATATGGCTTCTGTATGCAAGTGGTACTACTTACATCCTGATTGCTACAATGCTTTATGCTCCTGGAACAATTATGTATCTTGCAGACAGAAAGAAACGTGGTGATAAGCTGTTTGAAACAAAAGTGGATGTTCTTGCATGCATAGTACTTATGGTAGCATTTGTAGTTGCTATATATATGACAGCTACAGGAAAAATTAATCCATTCTAGAAAAATGCGATATATATGATTAAAAAGGCTTTCTTAAATTATTGTTATAATACGGGGGCAGGCAGAGCAAACAACCTTCCTGCTCCTGAAATAACGGGCATCTTGAAGCCTTTTTTTTTGTGCAAAATCTCAGTATGTTACTTCCTTGACAATGATATATAAAAGTGTTATGCTGATAAAAGTTAGCAGGAGCTAACTTACAGGAAACCATGATACCTTGACAAAAGCATAAAAATAGAAGAAAATAAGGGGGAGGGAAATCGTGAAAGTACCTATGACATCACGTGAAGACTATCTTAAAGCGATATATATTCTTCACAGGGATTTGGGAGAAGTACATTCTGTAGATGTTGCTAATTACCTTGGAATATCAAAGCCAAGTGTATGTCAGGCGGTTGCAACGCTTACCTCAGAACGCTATCTTGATGTAGATAGCAAGCATGTACTCATTCTTACAAGAAAGGGCAGAAAACTTGCTGAAGATGTATACGAAAGAAATCGTTTCTTTTTTTATCATCTCATTGATATTGGTGTTAGCAGAGAAACTGCTGAAGAAGATGCCTGTAAAATGGAACATGCAATAAGCGAAGAATCATTTAGAAAGTTAAAAGAAGCCTTAGGTGATCCTTCCACAGAAAAGTAAAAGGAAAGGATGTGTTTTTGTGCATAAATTTGGAAGAAATGAATTATGCTGGTGTGGAAGTGGTAAAAAATATAAGAACTGCCATATTGATTTTGATAAGAGATTAGAACTATTTGAAGAAATGGGTGCTGAGGTTCCACCAAGATACCTTATAAAAAACGAAGAAGAAATCCAGAAGATTAAAGAAAGTGCAGCTATTAATATTGCTGTACTTGATTACGTTGGTGAACATATTAAAGCAGGAGTAACAACTGCAGAAATTGACAAATGGGTTTACGATGAAACAGTTAAAAGAGGAGGTATTCCGGCACCTCTTGATTACGAAGGATTCCCAAAGAGTGTATGCACTTCCATTGATGAAGTTGTATGCCATGGTATTCCATCTGATGATGTAGTTCTGAAAGATGGAGATATTATTAATGTTGACTGCTCAACAATACTTGATGGATATTTTTCAGACTCATCAAGAATGTTCTGCATTGGGGAAGTATCAGAAGAAAAGAAGAAATTAGTAGAAGTTGCAAGAGAATGCATTAACAAGGGTCTTGAACAGGTTAAGCCATGGGGATTCCTTGGAGATATGGGCCATGCAGTTCATAAATATGCACTTGAAAACGGATATACAGTAGTTCCTGATATTGGAGGACATGGTATAGGATTAGAATTTCATGAAGATCCATGGGTAAGCTATGTATCAGAACCAGGAGAAGAAATGCTTATGGTTCCAGGTATGATTTTTACAATTGAACCAATGGTTAATATGGGTGTTGATGAAGTAGTTACTGATGAGGAAGATGGATGGCAGGTTTATACTGCTGATAGAAAACCTTCAGCTCAGTGGGAAATCCAGGTGCTTATTACAGAAGACGGATACGAAATAATTTCATATTAAGAGATGACAAAACCTGCAGGCTGTCTGCAGGTTTTATTTTTATAAGTAATATTGCCCTGCACGGAAGAAGACAGATGCAGTGGCCATGAGAGCAGGCTCTATGCTAAAAGTTAAAATAAATGAGTAGCTATGGGGAATTAACGATTCAGAGTGTGATTTCCGTCTGAAAACTCTAAAATGCAGTGAAAAAATATGGGGAAAGTGATTAATATTTTTTACTTCATTTTTTTAACGAAAATCCAGCATTTTCTCGTTAAAATTTCAAACTGGAAAATAATTTTCACTTTTAGCACTGTGTCAAGCTGGCTGGGAGCCCTGATATCCCGGTTTCCATGGTGAATTTCGTTAAAATTTTAAACTTAAAAATATTTTTCACTTCTTAAGCTGCTTCATCTGAAATGGTAGCGGCTTGTCATTTAAATATAAATTGCCATTAATATTAATATAAAAAAACGACGCTGCTGCAGATTCCTGCAGTGTGCGTCGTTTTTATCTTAGTTTATCTTTCGCTATATTACTTCTGGCAGCATCTGATACTCAGGAAGTTCCTTAAGTTCTTTCTGAGGCAGGTGGCTCATGCTGTGAAGGCTTAATGCAAGTGTTGAACCGTTATGCAGCGTTGCTGACATTGCAGGAGACAGAACTCCCAGCAGTCCAAGTGCAATAAGGCTTCCGTTAAAGCCAATAACGAAGTGATAGTTACTGTTTATTCTTTCCATTAAGCTTGTTGATAGGCTGCGAAGTCTTACAAGTTCCCATAGTGAGTTAGCTGATATTGTAATATCAGCTATTTCTCTTGCAAGAGCAGCACCATCACTTATGGCAATTCCTGCATCTGCTTCAGAAAGAGCAGGAGAATCGTTGATTCCATCGCCTACCATTATTACAGTATGTCCTTCTTTCCGGAGTTTTGCAATATATGACGCTTTGTCAGAAGGAAGCATTTCGGAACAGTATCTGTCAACCCCTACTTCAGCAGCAATGGCTTTTGCAGTTCTGTCGCTGTCACCTGTAAGCATAACTGTTTCCTTTATTCCAAGTTTATGAAGGACTGAAAGAACGCCTGCAGCTTCTTCTCTTAGTGGATCAGAAATGCAGATTACAGCAACAAGCACCCCGTTTTTTGCAAGGTAAAGGTGGGAGTACTGCGGTGGAAGACTGTCAAACTTTTCTCTGTCTTCAGTGCGTACAATACACTTCATATCTTCAAAAATAAAGTGAGCACTGCCGATATGTACATTTTTACCTTCCACAGTACTTGAAATACCGTGAGCTACAAGGTATTCGACCTTTGTATGGAACTCTTCGTGGTTAAGTCCTCTTAACTTTGCTTCTTCGACTACTGCGTTAGCAAGTGAGTGTGGGAAGTGTTCTTCAAGGCATGCTGCAAGTCTCAGCATTTCGTTTTCATCTTTGTTATCAAAAGGAATTACTTCTGCAACCTTAGGGCAGGCAAATGTAAGTGTTCCTGTTTTGTCAAAGACAATAGTATCTGCTGCAGCAACAGCTTCAAGGAATTTACCACCTTTAACTGTAATATGTTCTCTTCCTGCTTCGCGCATTGCTGAAAGTACAGCAAGAGGCATTGCAAGTTTCAGAGCACATGAAAAGTCTACCATTAGAACAGAAAGTGCCTTAGCTGTGTTACCACCTGTAAACAGGAAGCCCAGTACACTTCCAAGGAAGGTATATGGTACAAGCTTATCGGCTAAGTTACCAGCTTTACTTTCAACTTCTGATTTCAGGCTCTGAGATTCTTCTATCATGGTAACAATTCTGTCGTAGCGACTTTCCCCAGATCCTTTTGTTACCTTCATTATGCACTGACCTTCCTCAACAACAGTTCCGGCATAAATGGATTTACCAGTTCCTTTTGGAACAGGAATAGATTCACCAGTTAGTGATGCCTGATTAACAGTTACCTCTCCATCAGATATTACTCCGTCAAGAGGAATAACAGAACCCATTCTGATTACAATTTCGTCTCCTGGTTCTATCTGAGAAACAGGTACAAGAATATCTTCACTGTCATTCTTTCCTTTCAGCCATACTCTGTCAACATTAAGAGACATGGTTCTTGCAAGGTCATCAATGGATTTCTTTCTTGTCCACTCTTCAAGAAGTTCACCTATTTCAAGAAGGAACATTACTGAACCTGCAGTGCCATAGTCACCTCTTGCTGCAGATATACCAATGGAAAGAGCATCCAGAAGGTCAACTTTCATCTGTCTTCTTCTAAGGCATATAAGGCCTCTATGCATAAATGGCACCATGTGGCAGGCCATTCTTGCAGTCCTTAATGGAGCAGGGAAGAACAGCGAACTTACTGCTTTCATAATGACTTTACTAACAAGTTTTTCTTCATATTCCCTGTTTATTTCACGGGAATTTGTGGATGTGACTGTTATGCTGTTACGGGCTTCATCCCACTGAAAAGAGCGTATTGCATTTATTACATCATTTCGTGAACCTTCCGTATAGTGAATTATCATATTACATGTGCGTTCGTGGACTTTGATTTCACGTACAAAAAGATGTCTTTCAAACCAGGCTTCAAGAAGATCTGCTTCGTACATGCTCATGATTTTTTTGTAAACCTTAACTCGCATTCTTCCCTTGCTTTCATGTAAAATTTTAGCTTTCAAGTTATCACCTCATAAAACATGGAGCCACCAGGGCTCCATTAAGTTACTACTGTACTTCGTTTACTCTGCTGATTCGTTTTCGTCAGCTTCTTCAGTAACTTCTAATTCGTCACTGATTTCAGCTTCAGCTTCTTCTGCAGCGATTTTTGCAGCTCTTGCAGCATTAATTTCTTCAGCTTCAGCTAATACATCAGCAGCATTTTCCTGAAATGTTGTAACAGTTTCCATAACCTGATTTTTTGCGCGAAGGCCTGCAGCAGTTACCTGCACATAAGCTTTCTTTGCTTCCTTTGTTGATAAAAGTTTAATTCCATAAGAGCCAAAAAGTGCTCCTCCTACAAAACATGCTACCTTTGAATACATACTCATCTCTAAATCTCCTTTTCTTACATAAAAAATTTACTTAAAAGAACAGCCTGACTATTTGCGTTTATATCCTGTAATCATGACCATAAACATACAGATTACTGCTCCCCATGCCCAGAAACGGTGTTGTTTCATTTTGATTCCTCCTTTTGAAAAAACATCTCTGATCTAAACTGTTTTTGCTATTTTAGCATACCCCGTAAAGGTATGTCTATAGTTAATTTTCTGCAGATGTCATATAACGCTGTAATATTGAAATTTCAACGTTTAAAAGGGCTCAAAAAGTAAAGGAAGCCTAACTCTTCTGCATGGCTTTTTTATGCCTGTTTCAGGGATTTTAAGAAAAGAAAAAAGGGCAGAAATGCCCTTAAAAAAATTTTTTATATAAATTTAAGCTTTATGTTTTCTGCCGTGTCTTCTGGAAGGACAGGAGAGTAAAATGAGCCAAGTGCATAATCGCAATTTGCTTCTCTTGCAAGTTCAGCAAGGGATGCTGAGTTAACTCCTTCACAGATTACTTTGTTATCAGTGCTGTGACAGAATTTTACATACTCAGTTAACAATGTTTTGTTTTCTCCAGAAAGAGAACTCTGCATAGTCTTTTTATCAAGCGTTACAAAGTCAGTTTTTGCAGGAAACATGCTGTTAAAAGAAATACTGTATCCCATGCTGCGAAGCTCTGCAGATTTCTGAAATACCAGATCTGTATTATCGCCGAAGTTCCTTTCTGCAAGAGAAAGAATAAGTTTCTTATGATCAAAGAGAGAAATCTGATCAATAGAACTGATAAAGGATATAAATGCAGGATTTAGTATGGTTTCAAATGAAATTCTGCATATTAAGTACAGGTTCTGTTTATCAGTGCCTTTCCATCTTTCAAGAACTGCAGCAGTTCTCGCTATTTTTTTTATGTTATGCTCGTACAGAATAGCAGGATCAGTGTCTTCCGTAATATATTCTGATGGCTTGAGAATTCCGTGCTCAGGATGGTGCCATCTGAGTGTAAGTGAGGCGGCACATACAACCCCGGATTCAGGATTAACAACATATTTTATATATGTTCTGAAGTCTTCACCTGAAAGAGCATTAAGAAGGTCACGCTGAAGGTGAATTTTTTTTGTCATTGTGTCAACAATTGTGTCTGTTGCCATAAAGCATATTTCATTGTGCTCTTCGGCGTAAACATAAAGCCTGAAAGCGTTGGTAATTACATCAGTAGCACTGTCTCCCTGCTGAGCATGGTAGATTCCTGCCCGGAGTACCACAGGTGCTTCTTCTGTTTCTCTGTTAATTTTCTTAATAATTTCTGATGTTTTCTTTTCTGCATTACTGTGACTGGCAGCGCGGAATAAAACTACAAATCCAGAGTCATGCACACGTGTTACAAAGCCACTGTCTCTGAACTCCTTGTTAAGAATCTTACCAGTATGTATAATATATTGGTTTTTTTCTTCTTCACTTACATAGTAACTGAGAAGTGTGAGATTTACATCAATAAATGCTGCATATGTAAATATGCCAGAGTTCTCGGACATGAAATCAGCAAATTTTGCATAATAATAGTTGTGGTTACCAAGCTTAGTCAGGGAATCCAGATATACTTTATACCACAGATCTTTACGTTTCCTTCGAAGGGAAACTACGTAAAAGAACAGACAGAGCGAAAGAGCAGTAAAAATCAGAAACATTATCTGTAATATTCTTATTTCTTCTTCGGATTCTTTAATGGCCTTAATGTCTGTGAAGTCTCTGTTTTCTGCATATATGGTAATTGCCTGTGTAATGTATTCTGGTATGTCATTTGTAAATCCAAGGGTAACATTTCCATGGGTACCATGTCTTACGTAACTAAGAAGAACTTCCTCTTTATCTACATTTTCCATAGTTCCCTGCTCATAGCATGATATGATTTCAACCTGCCTGTTGCGGGCAAGTTCCTGCTGACGGTTAGAAGGACCAGGATAAAGATATACAAGCTTTATATCAAGCTGCTTTTCCACCAGCTTATATATATCAGGAAGGATTCCTTTGTAGCAGTTATCTGATTCGTCGTAGTACTCAAAAGGAGCATTTGAAGGGTTTCCTGCAATATAGTAGGTGGGCTTTGCACCGTAGGAAACACATGTAAAAGTAAAAATTAAAATTATTGTAAAGCAAAGAGCTCTGAATGTTTTTTTCAAGGCGTGCTCCTTTCTTAAGATAGTTTTTTTCGTTCCAGCTTGCCCCAGTTAAGCTTGTTCTTCTTGTAGCCGAAAAAGGCTGTTGCTCTTACAAAAGAAAGTACAAATCTGAGACAGACGATTTCGAAGAAGCAGAGAAAGAGTGCTTTTAGAAAATCGCTGAAGCGTAGTTTAAGGTCAAGTGTCTGCGACCTGCTTGCAAAAGCAGTTATGGTTATCATGCAGCCGAAGAATATATATGTTGCAAAGAACAGCACCATATATTTTGCATACACAAGACCGAGAATAAACGAAAGCACCATAGTAAAGAAACCAAAGATTTCAATAAATGGTGAGAAAAGCTCGTAAATTAAAAAGTAAAGATATGATATAAAGCTTACAGCACCGTATTTTGTATTAAACATAAGGGCTTTGTGTTTCATCATGGACTGGAAAAGTCCAAGCTGCCATCTTTTTCTCTGCTTTGCCAGATCACGGAGCTTTTCGGGAACCTGTGTCCAGCATACTGCATCTGTGGCGTAACGTATGGAATAGGGAATTTCATTTGAAACACAGTAGTGATGAAGTCTTACAACAAGCTCCATATCTTCACCAAGAGTGGAACTTTCATATCCACCTGCAGCAATAACAAGGCTTTTGTTAAAAAGACCAAAGGCACCTGATATTATGAGTGAACCGTTAAATTTATCAAACAGAATCCGGGATGACAGAAATGACCGGTCGTATTCCAGAACCTGCATAGCAGCAACAGGGCTTGAAGGAAATCTGTACTTTACAACTCTGCCATCTTTTATGGTTACATTGTTTGCAGGTCTTACAACTCCTCCTGCAGCAATTACATTCTGTTCTTCAATAAATGGAATTGCAATTTTCTGCAGTGAGTCGTGCTGAAGTATGGAGTCGGCATCCATGCACAGATAATATGGATACCTGGATGCATTAATTCCCATATTAAGAGCATCAGCTTTTCCACCGTTCTTTTTGGTAATAAGGGTGACAGGAACCTTTTCGTTAAAGGTTTCGTACACACTAAGCTCTTCGCGGCACGGAATCTGCTTATCTATTACTTTATGCACAGGAAGCATTCCAAACTTTTCAATAAGTATCTGCGAAGTTCTGTCTTTTGAACCGTCATCTACAATAATTATTTCGTACTCATCATAATCAAGAGCAAGTAGTGACTTTATGGTGTCAGTAACAGTTATTTCTTCGTTATATGCAGGTACAATAATTGAAACAGGTATGTTTTTACGTGGGTAATAGTTTTTTTTAAGAACCTGAGCCTGTTTCCGGTTCGAAAGTGTTATGGCGCCAGTTATTACTGAAATGAACATAAATGTAGCATACCCTATAAGGTAAATAAGGAAGAAAAAGTTTATGTAGTACAGGATTGTTTTCAATAGCTCAATATATGTATAATACATGGTTAATTTCCTCTTTTGTAATTGTTGTCTTCTGCAGAAAGACACTGCAGAATCATATTTGAAAGTCCTTTGTCAGGACCGTCAATATATTTTGTAAAGTCAATGTATGTAAAGCCCTGTTTCAGAAGACTTACAACAGAATTATATGCAATATATCCGTTTTTATTACTTAAGTTATTAAAGAGTATCTGCGTTGTCAGCCTGCATGGGTACATGCCAAGTGTTGCAGAAGCAGCTGATGCAAGCTCAATGTGCTTTGTATCAAGTGATGAGGCATAGGAAACAATAACAAGGAGTGCCTTTTCGTATTTGTGTGCCTCAAAGTACTGAAGGCAGGAAGCTGCTACTGCCTCATTAATTCCGGGTATTCTGAAGATGTCAAAAATTTCTTTTCTGTAATCAATATCTGATTCTCTGACAGAGTCAATAATGGTCTTCTGCATAGCTGGCATAAAAGAACTGTGTACAGAAAGAAGTCTGTTATACATTTCTTCCTTATTCCCTTTAAAGTCCCTTAAATCCTGAAGGAAGTTAGCCGGAATAAAGGAATCAGATTCATTAAGAATAAGTGCAGCCTGCTCAACAAGCGCAGGTTTTCTAAATGAGAATACTGCTGTTACTGCATTCTCCCTTATATAATAGTCTTTTTCAGAAAGAAGTCGTCTAAGCATGTGAATTACATTACCAGGAGTATTTTCTCTGTAGAAACCATTTTTGTAAATAAGGTATGGGAAGAAAGCTGCAAGCACAGGATTTTTCTGTATGGCTGAAAGTGTAACACTTACAAGCAGAGAAGAAATATTTCTCATATATTTTTCCGTGGCATTTCTATCTTCTTTACATTGTATTTTAAGAAATTCATCAAAAGCAGAAACGTATTTCAGCCTTACAAGTTTAAGCATGAGAAAATACTTGTATGTAATGGATATGTGATCATTATGAAATTCGGACATAAGCCTGCTATAGAATCTTCTTTTGTAAAAAGAGTCAGGGCGGTTAATACCCCTGAAATATGGAATGGTAAAAATGCTGTATATGATAATAGCTGTACATATCAGTATGTATATGGCTATAAGACGCTGTACTGTCATACTTTTTCACCCCATTTCTCTTTTATTACATAGTAGGCAGGTTTCAGCTTCTCTTCGTAGGAAAAGCGTTTCTTCCAGGATTTCAGTTTGTATGGTATAAGTGATGCTCTTGAAGTACCATAGCAGACATCTGCATAAATATGATTTATTCTTGTATAATCAACTCCGTAGTTGTGGTTATAGTAGTCGCTGTGAATAAGCTTTGATGATGGATCTGCAAAATTAAGCAGCTGCCATGGTATTTTTATAAGGAGCTGGTCATTTTCCATGTAGAAGTCAGCATCTTTTCCGTAAGTAAGTCTTCCTGTATCAGTTACTGAGGACTGGTCAAAGCGTCTGTTAAGGCATATATTAACAGGACCGAACACAGATGAAGTTTCTGATGGTATATTTTCTTTTAAATATGTGTTAAACCCAAGGGCCTCTTCTGCATAAGTGGACCTGAAGGAATCGTAACGCTCCTGAACCATAAGACGGCTGTTCTTTTTACCGTCAATTACAATTAAAAAGTCACAGGGTCTGTTAAATTTAAGGTTGAATTCTGGTGCAGAGTAAGATCCTGATTCAGGTGTAATATCTATTGGAATATATAACCTGTCTCTTTCAATATTAAAGCCCTTACGATTTACGCAGAAATACAGAAAGGACTGGTCGCATTGCAGAGTGAGATCTTCATGTGTGGCAAGGGTTTCTTTTTCATCAGGAACAAAGCCCATAATACCGTAATTAGAATTTATGGACTGTACATCGTGCCAGTAAGGTGTTCCGTGAAGGTTCGAACTGTACATGGTGTTCCAGGTGTGTTTAAACCATTGGTCCTGCCATACAACGCATCCTCCTGATATTCCGGAGCTCTGTATGTCATCTACTGCATTACCAATAAGCTCAGCCTGCTGATCTGCTGTGTGGAGACACCTGCTGTCAGAGACTCCGAATTCGGAAATAACCACAGGAATGCTGTGATGGTCATTAAGTTTTTTCAGATATCCTTCGTAAGAAAGGTTATCTTCAGAAATGATTTCATCACCAGGGTATGCAGTATAAGGGGCAAAAAGTCCTGCGTGGTACAGGCTGGTAGGTTTAATATGCTCTATATCAGTTGCAGCTGATTTTCCATAAAATGAAGAAATTTCTGAGCTGTATTCAAAAGGGTCTGTAAGAGGATAACAGGAGAATCCCGTCATAGTCTGCATTTTGTATTTGTTGTTTTCGTATGTAATCAGAAAATCTCCTGCCATGGCAAGAAATGACTCAAATGGAGAAGAGTCTGAAGTGGTCTCAAGGAAAGTTCCTTTGTAAGTGTTTTTTTCTGCATCAATGCTGTAAGTGTGATCAGTATAAGATATAAATTCTGTGGGAAACTGACTTCCAAGTATAAAGCCTATGGTCCACTCTGAAACGTCGCTTGTATATGAACCACTTCCAATATGACCTTTTCTGAGAGCAAGCCTTTTGCGGCCGTGAATTACGTCAACTGTAGTTCTGCACGCGTCTCTGACGTCTTCAAGTACGTCTTTGTGGAAGGCATCCCTTCTGGAATTATGAAGATAAGAATTAAATGTTATGCCCTGCAGAAGGTACAGGGGAGTTTCTGCCTCAGAGTTATATTCTTTCAGGGCATCATAAAACTCAGGTCCATGAAGGGAGTCAAGTTTTACTGTATTTGCTCCCATGGCCTGCATCATGGAAAACCAGCGAAGATAGTTTTCTTTCTTTATGGGAAAATCATATCCGTAGTAGCCTGGCAATCCTGCTCCTGCAGATACTCCTTTTACAAAGAATCCTTCAGCTGTTTCCTGTCCTGTAATCTGTATTTTTTTGTTTTCTGATTTTGCAATTATCTTTTCTGGCTGGGCCTGACTGTTTAGTACAAGGTCGCTTTCGTAGTAAAAAAATGAAAATGTAAAGAAAAACAAAATCAGAATGGTAATTGTGATTACAAATTTTTTCATAAATGTTTTACTCTTTTAATACTCTTTTTAGTCGGTCTCTCTGTTACCTTTTGTTTTTGATCCGGCGCAGTACTGTTTAAGACTGTAAATGTTTTCGTCCATCCATGAAAGTCTTTCGTACAGAAAACTTTTCAGCTGCGTTACACTCATTTCGTAGCTTCTTAAGTTTCTTTCTGCCGGAATCAGGCGGTCATATTCTTCAGAATAGGCACAGGCCCATCTTCTGTTATTTCTCTCTATGGCAGGGCCAAGATATTCTATGGTGCTGTTAATATATTCTTCCAGATTTTCGTCGCTGAGAATGGTTTTGCGCAGTTTCTCATATCTGTGTATAACTGCACGGTTAAAGTCCTTATCAGAAATGAGGGCTTCGAACCAGAGTCTTTTGTTCATTTCGAAGTGATGAGGATCTGTGGGCTTTTCCATATAGTTATCAAAAGCGTTGTTAAAATCCCATACGCACATGTTGAATTTACCGTCTACCCCTTTATAAATATATGTGGAATAAAAGCCGGCGTCGTAGTTACAGAATGCTTCATTAATTATGAAATAGTCCACAAAGGAATTTACGTCTATAAGGGCTTTGTATCCGTATTTCCTGTCACTAAGATCAAAGGAATAAAGTGTTTTTTCGAAGGTGGAAAAATCTTTGTGAATAGCACTTTTTACTTCTGGTGTAAGTCTTGATGTGCCGGGATATTCTATGTTCATCTTTGACTCAGTAAGATAGTTATATACTGAGAACATATCGTGATTCTGCTCTTCAATATTGCTCCCACGGTCAAGTCTAAGAAGATATCCTGAGAATGTATTTCCTTTTTTTTCTGTTTCAAGGGGAAGACGTCCGCTTTTTCCATTTGTAATGCGTTCTGTCATAAGGTAAAGACCCTGGTATTCTCTGTTAATAAATACTTCGCAGAAACGTACATCAGGAGCGTATGACATAATTTCCCCTGCAATGCCGTAGGCAAGGTAATTGCGTATAAGGGTTTTGTCAAGATATGGTCCGTGAAGAACCCATTTGCTGTGTTTTGCCATGCCTATTACTTTTTTACTGTTTTCTGAACCGTCTTCTTTCAGAAGTTCAATGGAGTATCCCGGCTTTTCGAAGGATCTTGATGAATTCCCCCTTATATGGATATTCATTCTGCTTGATAAATCAGGTACATCGGAAGTACTGTTACATGCTGAACCGTTATACATAATATCTATGAATCCTGCAGCGTCTGATTTACCTGATTCTGTAGTTACATACGCTACAGTACGGTGGTTTTCGTCCTTTATGGGGCGGCCCGGAATGGTTTCTTCTGTTGTAATGCTCACAATGGGAAGATGTGAAGTAAATCCATCAAATTCTGTACTATATGAGGTTTCTGAAGCTGCAGGCTCTTCCTGGTGCTGATGATAAACCTGCTTTTTTTCAATTTTTGCATAACCAGCAAGAAAGGAGACAGCCAGTATGGCAATACAGAGCATAATAACGGTAACTTTGTATTTCATGGCAATCTCCTTTCAGAATATGTTTTTAATTTGATATATCGTCATTCTGGACCACTATATTAGCATAGGCAATATCTCCTATGCTATACAGGCTCTCTATAATATTTCCGTTTTTGTTTTCGGTTTTTTCAAGTAGCTGGGTAGAAGCCTCGAATATGAATTCAACGGAATCAGGTGTTGTATTTTTTGCACGCATTACAGCATGCCCGTCAAAATATCTGAACATAAATGACTGTATGGCTTCCTGTTTTTCAAGGGATGCTCTTACTACAATAAGCAGGCGGTTATCATTTCTTATGCGTCCGAGAATAAGCATGGCTATGAAGGTAACAACACTTCCAATGGCAGCTACTTCGTAGTCGCCTACGCCGCAGCATATGCCTGCAATAATTGTCCAGAATATATATACTGTGTCACGGCTGTCCTTTACAGCTGTTCTGAATCTTACAATGGAAAGAGCACCTACCATACCAAGAGAAAGTGCTACATTGTTGCCGATTACAGTCATTACTGTGCCTGTAAGAATGGTAAGCATAAGAAGCGATACATTGAACTTTTTACTATATATTGTTCCTTTGTGACTTAATGCATATGAGATGTAAATGAGAAAGCCGAAGAGGGCTGACATAAGTACATTTAAGATTACATTTTCAAGAGTAAGGTCTCCTGAAGTACTGAAAAATTCAAATAGCTGCTGTTTCACGTTTCTTCCTTTCTTTTCGCTCTGATACTAAATATGCGTTAGATATGAATGATGTCTTGCAAGAATATATTTACTTACAGAAAGTGTCTCTCTGTCTGCAAGACTGAGAAGGTCTTTTATGTAGCTTAAGAGAAAGCCGTTGTATTTTATCTCCATAATGGTTGTTGCTGAGCCAAGAACAGGGTTCAGATTAAGGTCAGAAGAAAAAATATCATATGAGCTTTCTGTGGAACGAAGCAGGCTGTCAAAGGTAATTCTTATGTTGTTTTCCTTTGCAATATATGCTTTTCTATTGTATTCCACAATGGCTTTTGGCCTGTAAACTTCTGTCTGCATAATGGCATACAGCTCAAGGGCAAAAGGGCTTCCTTCTTTTAACAGGGGGCTGTAGTCAGCCTGTGATATTTTAACTGCATCTTCTCTTGAAATGCTAAGGGAGCGTTTAAGCTGGTAAATATCCTGTTTCTGTTTCATCTCAAGAAGGGCAGTATCACTTTCTGTATCATAGATTCTGAGCCTTATTTTTCTTCTCTTTTCCAGGCCTTCAACCTTATTAAAGAAATCACTGTCATATACGGTGTCAAAATACAGGGAACGTACCATGTATCCGTCTCTGCCTCCATGAGGGTCAGGGTGAAGAATTTTATCCAGCTTATGACAAAGCGTAATATAGTCGTATGTGTTTAAAAGATACTTCTTTTCTTCTCTTGAAATATTGCGCATGATTTTGTCATACCTCCGTTATAATAGAATATATCCTAACATATGAGGCGGGGATTTTCAATAATTGATGGAACAGGTGCTGCTATAATATGTCTTCTTTATTTTTCTTTTCTGTCGTATAATATATGTAAAATAAATTTGGCGAAGGGAGAATACAATGAAACCTACAGTAATATTAATAAATTTTAAGAATAAAGAAAAACTGGAGAGAATAAAAAATATACTTCGTAATGAAAAAATAGAAGCAAGGGAAGTAGCAAAGGAAGAATACGCACAGACCATAGGTGCTATTGCAGGTATTGAGGAATTTTATAATAAGAATGCAGTATATGAAGGTGAGGAGCTTTCTGATGAAATGCTTATTTTTGCAGGTCTTGAAGACGGCATGCTTGACAACGTGCTTGCATCAATGAGGGAGACAGGTTCAAGAGTTAATTACAAAGCTGTTATGACACCATATAATATTGCATGGAAAATACCTGATCTTTTTGAGGAACTTGCAAAGGAACACGAAGAAATGACAAAGCGCTACGGCAAATAAATTGTGAAAAAATACAATTTATCACATAATTCGTTGTAAAAATACAACAAAAGGTCTATTGACTTTAACACGTTAATATGGTAGTATCGGGAGTGTAACGAGAATATAAGACTCCAAATAACAACCAAACAGAATCAGAGCCGGATCCCCTAATCCGGCTCTGATTTTTTTAGCAGATTTTATCTTAAAAGCTGTACAATGTTTAATACATATCCAATTTCAAAACATTTTACCTGCTTGTATACGAAAATACTTGAATTCTTTACTGAAATAAAGTATCATATTGGTATAGCGTAATACAAGAAACAAAATATAAACAATATGTTTGCTTTTAGAAACATTTTGTCAGAAAGAAAGGAGAGTATACAGCAGGTATACGACAATCAATATGGAAAAGAAAAATAAAGGTGGCGGCGGTGGCGCTTTATTAGGTGCAGCTTTCCTTATGGCCACATCAGCTATAGGACCAGGATTCCTTACACAGACATCACAGTTTACAAGTCAGTTTGGTGCAAGCTTTGGATTTGTAATCCTGTTCTCAATTTTACTTGCAGCAGTAGCTCAGATGAACATCTGGAGAGTACTGTGCGTAACAGGCCTGCGTGGACAGGAAGTAGGTAATAAGGTATTACCGGGTTTAGGATACCTTATTTCTTTCATGGTAGTTCTTGGCGGACTTGTATTTAACATTGGTAACGTAGGCGGAGGCGCTTTAGGATTTAACACCTTATTAGGAATTCCTACAAAAGTGGGATACATCCTGGCAGGCGGTATTGCTATTTTAGTATTCTTACTTAAGAATGCAAAATCAGCAATGGACACACTTACAAAAGTATTAGGCGGACTTATGATTGTAGTAATCTTCTTTATTATCATTAAGGTTCAGCCACCTATGGGAACAGCAATCAAAAACACATTTGTTCCAGATGCAGGATTTACAGATTTAGTTCCAGCAGTAATTACCTTATTAGGCGGAACAGTTGGTGGATATATTACATTCTCAGGAGCTCACAGATTAATCGACGCTGGTATTACAGGACCAGAAAACTTACACGAAATCAACAAGAGTTCCATTATGGGTATTGGTATTGCAACAATCGTACGTATCTTCCTGTTCTTAGCAGTATTTGGCGTAGTAGTTAAAGGTGTAACACTTGACCCTGCTAACCCTGCAGCAGACGCATTCCTTCAGGGTGCAGGAAACATTGGATACAGATTTGCAGGATTAGTTCTTCTTTGCGCAGCAATTACATCAATTATTGGTGCAGCATACACATCAGTTTCATTCTTAAAGACATTCAGCACAAAGATTGCTGATAACGAAAACTGGGTAATTATAGGATTTATTGCAGTATCAACATTAATTATGTTCTTACTTGGAAGCCCTGCAACACTGCTTATTATTGCAGGAGCGCTAAACGGATTAATCCTTCCTATTTCACTTCTTATCTGCTTAATCGCAGCTAAGAAAAAATCCATTGTAGGTCCTGATTACAAACACCCTGCAGTATTATGGATCTTAGGCGTAATTGTTGTAATCATTTCAGCATATCTTGGAATTACAACATTCGTTTCAAAACTTGGTACATTATTCATATAGAAAACATATAGAAATGATAAAAGTGTAATTATGGTGATTACACTTTTTATCACATTATTAAGGAGAATTTTATGAGTGAAATAAGGATATTAACAGCAGGAGACTCATCCCTGT
>SAMEA104404097__coassemble_1578_pt1 | contig 18485 bp, 15 predicted proteins | sample SAMEA104404097__metabat2_low_PE_058 | metagenome-assembled genome bin SAMEA104404097 (sample SAMEA104404097) | Balaenoptera acutorostrata | reverse complement strand
TCAGCAACCGGCAATAATAGTGCAGGACTTTCAGCCTTAACAAGAGATATACTTAACAGAAAGTCTGTTTATGCAATTGATGGCAATGCTGTATTTGATTCAGTTCACAAGATTATACTGGAATATAGAAATAATATTAAGGGGGATTCTGAAGACGAAGAATACGAAATCTGCTATTCAGAAAAAATAATAATAGACAGAGAAACATCTACGCTTAAGATTTCAAAGGGAATAGATGAAGAATGCATAGTAAATACAGAGTATCACATTAAAGGTGGTATAGAGAGTCTTCTTGATAGTTTTAATGTTAAATATCTTTTTTCCTATACTGAAGGAAACCCTGATAATGTTATTAACGATCCAAACAGTGAAAGATTATATACGTTTACTATAGAAACTGAAAAGGGGGCTGTAAAAGTCTTAGAGGGTACATTTGATAAACGTGGACTTCCATCTGATTATGCAGAATTTATACAGAAAGTATACTATTTTGTCAGGTTTTATGACGGTGTATCTCTTTTCAATATGTCTGCATATGGAAGAAACAGAAGATGTAGTGACGAATATATTTATTTAAGTGTTGAATTTGAACAAGGTTGCAGAACCTATTACTATGTTACAGACGATGACAGTATTGATGAGCAGGATTTTGTAATTGTTCCTGCAGGGAAGGATAATCATGAGGATGTTGCATTGGTCAGAAAGGTTGAATACTTTAAAAAAGAAGAAGTACCTTATCCATATGATAAGACAAAGAAAGTAATAAGGAAGTGTACACCAGAAGAGTGCGAAGCAATATGGGAAGACGTGATGTAAACAAACAGACTAAAAGACGGAAAAGCCCAGCTTTTCCGTCTTTTATATGTATCATGTTATTTAATTAATGCTCCGTCAACAGAAAGAATTGCTCCTGAGATGTAGCTTGCAAGGTCACTTGCTAAGAATGTAAATGCATTAGCAATGTCTTCTGCCTTTCCGATTCTCTGAAGAGGAATACCTTTTGACACTCTGTCAATCATATCTTCTGGAAGGTTACTGAACATATCAGTATCAATAACTCCGGGAGCTACAGCATTAACTCTGATGTTATAAGGTCCAAGTTCTCTTGCAAGAGATTTTGTAAGACCGTTTACAGCATACTTTGAAGTAGGGTATCCGCATCCAATAGCCTGTCCGTAGAAACTTACCATGGAGCTTGTGTTAAGAATAACTCCGCCGTCCTGATGCTTCATAATTGTTGCAACTTTCTTTGAACAGTTAAACACTGCTTTTACGTTTACGTCAATAATCTGATCAAAATCACTTGGCTTGTAGTCAAACAGTGAATCTCTTGAAGTTAATCCTGCATTGTTCACGAAAATATCAATGTGTCCGCCGAATTTTTCTGCGATCTGATCTAAAACTTCGTCAACAACATAGTAGTCAAGAAGATTTGGCCACATTCCTTCAACATCAAAATCTGCATTGATTTCTTTCAGTTCTTTTATTGCCTTGTCAACTGTAGCCTGACGAGTTCCGAAAATAACTACTTTTGCACCATTTTCTAAGAATGATTTTGCAGTAGCAAATCCGATACCTCTTGTTCCTCCTGTAATTACAGCAGTCTTACCTTCTAAAATATTACCAAACATTTTATTCTCCTTTTCTCTCTAATGTTTATATATTTTACATATAGAAATATTATACACCTAAATAATACTTTTTAAACATATTTTTTGTAACTTTATCACAGATTTATTCTGATTATATGGTAAAATATATGCAAATAAGTAATGAAAGGAAAATGTATATGGAACTTAAAGAGATTATGCAGCAGAAAACATTTGCTGTTCTGGGCGATACGCTTAACCCTGATAAATATGCCTTCGTTATAAAAAACGGACTTGAAAACAAGGGGTATACAGCTTATGGAGTAGGTAAAGAACTTGATTCTGTTAATGATATAGAAGGGGACATTGATGTAATTGATATGTGCATTAATCCTGTAAAGGGACTGAAGCTTCTTAAAGAATGTAAAAAAGATTTTAAAGTTGTGGTTATTCAGCCTGGAGCAGGCAGTGATGAACTTACAGCATATATGGATGAGAAGGGCATTAACTATATTGATGGATGCCTTCTTGTTGGCCTTGCTCTCTATGCAAGATAAGCTATATTAAAAAGAAAAAGCTGAAAGAATGTATTTCTTCCAGCTTTTTTTAAAATTCAGTATTCCCTGCTATTTTGCAATAAGTCTGCAGATATCTTCACTGAATTCAACAGGGTTTTCAATTGTAAGTCCTGAAATAAGCAGTGCCTGGTTATATAGAAGGCCTGCATACATTTTAACCATGTCTTTATCTTCAGCATAAGTTTTCTTAAGTGATTCCATTACTGCGTGATCAGGGTTAAGTTCCAGAATACGTTCAGCCTTTATCATCTGTTCTTCAGCTCCTGGCATCTGGTTAAGAACTTTTTCCATTTCAAGTGAAAGTCCGCCTTTTGTTGTTAAGCATACTGCTGAATTTTTAAGGCGAGGGGATAGTCTGACTTCTGTTACTTTATCGCCAAGACATTCTTTAATGAAGTCAAGCATTTCCTTGTTATCTTCTTCAGCTTTCTTTATTTCTTCTTTTGTTTCATCTTCTACAGCAATATCATCAGCTGACACTGACTTAAATTCTCTGCCGTCGTAGTCGTGCATCATCTGAAGAACAAATTCATCTATTTCGTCAGTTAAGTAAAGAATTTCATAACCCTTATCCTTAATAAATTCTGTCTGAGGAAGAAGGTCAATTTTATCAACAGATTCTCCAGCTGCATAGTAAATATATTTCTGTTCTTCGCCCATTTTAGCAACATATTCTTTGAATGTAACCATTTTCTTTTCCATTGATGAATAGAAGAGAACCAGGTCCTGAAGAACTTCTTTGTGCATTCCGAAGTCGTCATAAATTCCATATTTAAGCTGTTTTCCAAAGTGTTCAAAGAATTTTTCGTAAGCTTCGCGGTCATTCTTTAAGAAGTCAAGAAGTTCATTCTTGATTTTCTTTTCTAAGTTCTTTGCAATGTTCTTAAGCTGTCTGTCGTGCTGAAGAGTTTCACGGGAAATATTAAGTGATAAATCCTGTGAGTCAACAAGACCTTTTACGAAATTAAAGTAATCAGGAAGAAGTTCGTGGCATTTATCCATAATCATTACACCTGATGAGTAAAGCTGTAAGCCTTTTTCGAAGTCTTTTGTATAGTAGTCATATGGTGTGTGCTGAGGAATGAAAAGAAGGGCAGTATAGCTTGATACACCTTCTACACTTGTTCTTATAACCTTGGCAGGGTCCATATAGTCACCGAATTTGTTCTTATAGTATTCGTTGTAGTCTTCTGGTTTTACCTTGCTCTTCTGACGTTTCCAGATTGGTTCCATAGTATTAAGAGTTTCTAGCTCTTTGTATTCTTCCATTTCAGGAGCCTTTCCTTCTTCCATCTGCTGTCCGTCAACTGGTTTTCTCTTTGTAACCATCATCTGAACAGGGTATCTGATGTAGTCAGAGTACTTAGTAATAAGGTTTCTGATTGTGTATTCTTCTAAGTATGTATCATAATTTTCGTCTTCTGTTTCTGGTTTTAGATAAAGAACAATATCTGTTCCGTGTGATGTTTTTTCGCATGGTGTAACTGTATATCCGTCAGCACCTTTTGATTCCCATACGTTTGCTTCGTCGCTGCCATATGCTTTTGAAGTAACTGTAACTCTGTCAGCAATCATAAATGCTGAGTAGAAACCTACACCGAACTGACCGATAATATCGATTCCTTTTGCTTTCTTTTCTTCTTCATCTGCAGGGTGAGCCTGTTTAAATGCAAGACTTCCGCTTTTTGCAATAGTTCCAAGGTTTGCTTCTAATTCTTCAGCTGTCATACCAATACCGTTATCAGAAATTGTAAGAGTATGATTTTCTTTGTCTGGTGTAATTAAAATGTTAAAGTCACTTCTTTTAATTCCTGTGTCTCCAGACTGAAGACTCTGATAGTATAGCTTGTCAAGAGCGTCGCTTGCGTTGCTTACAAGTTCTCTTAAAAAGATTTCTTTGTGTGTGTAAATTGAGTTGACCATAAGATCAAGTAATTTTTTTGATTCAGCTTTAAACTGTTTCTTTGCCATTTCTAAACCCCTCCGTATATTAAAAAAATATATAAACAAAACTGTTAGCACTCTTTCTGTATGAGTGCTAAGTACATAGTATAATTTACCACTTTGAATAGAAATGTCAAGGGGGAAAAGAAAAAACCCTGCAATAAGCAGGGCATTAAGGTTACATATTTGTAAAAAGTGTATTAAACAGTTTAACACCTTCTATAAGGACATCCTCTTCAAAGGTATAGTTATCACTGTGAAGTGGAATGCCGCTTCCTGTTCCAAGGAAGAAAAATACTCCTGGAAGCTGTTTCTCAAAGAAAGAGAAGTCTTCAGCAATAAGGACGGGCTTTCTTAGTTCCACATAGTTAAGATTATCTACAATGTATGGCTTTATTTCGTTATAAAGACCTTCTTCGTTAATAACGGCAGGATGGCTTTTGCTTACATCAAGGTGGAATTTAATATCATATTTCTTTTCACATGCGTCTCCAAGATATTCCATGGCGTGGGTAAGCATTTCCCATGTGTCTTCATGAAAAGTTCTCATGGTTCCTTTCAGGTGAGTAAAAGGAGAAATAGCATTTCTTACTGTGCCGCTTTCCATCATACCAAATTTCAGTACGCTGTTATCTTTAATATATATTCTTTTAAACTGATAAATATCATAGATGAAGTGAGATGCTGCTTCAAGGGCATCGACACCATTTTCCGGATCTCCGCAGTGAGCGCTTACTCCTTCAAAATCAATATCTACTTCAGTTGATTTTGCCATCATGGGACCTGGTCTTGAGGCTATTTCTCCCTTTGAAAGGGTAGGCCATAAATGAAGTCCGAAAATGGCTTTTATATTGTATTCGTCAAAGATACCTGTGTTACATATTCTTAAAGCTCCGTCTATGGTTTCTTCTGCAGGCTGAAATAAAAGGAGAGCATTGTATCTCATGTTTCTTCCTTCTGACTTGTATTTATCAAGTACTTCAGCAAATCCCAGCATAATGGACATGTGTCCGTCATGACCGCAGGCATGCATACATCCTTCGTGGGTGGAAGAAAACTCAAGTCCTGTGTTTTCTTCTATAGGAAGGGCATCCATATCAGCACGGAAAATAATGGTTTCTTCTGCTCCAAAATCAAAGTAAGCAAGTAATCCTGTGGAAACAATAGTTGTAATTTTACAGTCAAACTGCTCAAGAACATGGCGGCAGTAGTCACTTGTTTTGTATACCAGAAAACCAAGTTCTGGAATCTGATGCAGATCGTGTCTGTATCCGATTATTTTTTTTGATAGGTCTTCATAATTAATCATCGCAATTCACCTTCTAACTCTAAAATCAGATCTATATCCTATATATCATATAGCGGAAACAGCTTTTAGTCAAATTAACTTTTATTAATGATGATGCTATGGTAAAATAAATGCATGGCAAAAAAAAGAAGAAAGAAAAAAGTATATATTAAGAATAAGACTGTGATTCTTACAGCGGCAGCAGTTATTGCAGTTACCCTTATTTCTGTTTCTTCGTATGTAATGCTTGGAAAATACAATGGACTTGGAGAAGAGAAAGACATAGTAGTAAGTCCATACCTTGCAGAGAATTTCAGCATGGAAAATGGCAGAGTTTTCTATGAAGATGACAAATATGAAGGAGAAACTGTAATTGATATTTCAACTTTTCAGCAGGAAGTTGACTTTGAAAGCGTAAAGGATTACGGGATTTCAGGCGTAATGATAAGGCTTGGTTACAGAGGCGCTGATGCCGGAAAGCTGAATCTTGATGACAGATTTAGTGCTAATATGGAAGGGGCAGATAAGGCAGGTCTTAATAAAGGAGTATATTTCTTTTCACAGGCTGTAAATACAGAGGAGGCCATTGAAGAGGCACGATTTGTAGTAAGAAATATACGAGGAAAAGGTGTAAATCTTCCTGTAGCTTTTGATATGGAGCCTGTTGCTGGCTCTGATAGAATTAATCATCTTACAGTAAAGGAAAGAACAGAAATTGCAGATGCTTTCTGTGAAGTTATAAAGAGGAATGGATATGAACCTGTTATATATGGAAATCCAACATGGCTTTATAACAATATAGATATGAGGTATTTAACTGACTACGGACTGTGGCTTGCACATTATACAGATTTAACTGATTTTAATATGATGTATAACATGTGGCAGTATACAGATTCAGGTTCTGTCAGCGGTATTGAGGGATATGTTGACATGAATATATATATAAAGGAAAAGGAGTAGAGTATGAGGATTAAAGATTTATTTAAAGAAGACAAAACAGTTTTTTCACTGGAGGTTTTTCCACCAAAGAGAAATAACCCCATTGAAACAATATACAGGACTCTGGATGAGCTAAAAGACCTTGATGCTGACTTTATCAGCGTAACATATGGCGCAAGTGGAAGTCTTGCCGACAATTCAACATGTGAAATTGCTTCAGCCATAAAGCATGAGTATGGCATTGTTTCTGCAGCTCACCTTACATGCGTAAATTCTACAAGGGATGAAGTAAGAACTGTATTAGAAAGACTTAAAGAAAATGATATTGATAACATTCTTGCTTTAAGAGGAGATATTGTTCCTGAGGTTGCACCTAAAGATGATTTTCATCATGCTTCAGAACTTATTACTTTCATTAAAGAAGAAGGGTATGATTTTGGTATTTCAGGTGCATGTTATCCGGAAGGCCATGTTGACAGCGAAAATGCAATGGATGATATTCTTAATCTTAAGAAAAAGGTTAATGCTGGTGCAGAACATCTGATTTCACAGCTCTTTTTTGATAACACATACTTCTTTGATTTTCTTGAAAAAGTAAGAATTGCAGGAATCGATGTTCCTGTAGAAGCAGGTATTATGCCAGTTGTAAACAAAAAGCAGATAGAAAGAATGGTAAGTCTCTGCGGAGCATCACTTCCACCTAAGTTTACAAAGATGATGGCAAAGTATGAGAACAGGCCAGAGGCACTCAGAGATGCAGGTATTGCCTATGCTGTTGACCAGATTGTAGATCTTGTTTCGGAAGGTGTTCAGGGAATACACCTTTATACAATGAATAACCCGTATATTGCAAAGCGCATTAATGACGGTATAAAAAATCAATTCTAAAGGAGCATTAGCATTGAGCAGAATTACAGAACTTTTTAATAACAGAGAATTTATTATTATGGACGGAGCCATGGGAACCATGCTCCAGGAAAGGGGACTTGATACAGGTAAGGTTTCAGAAGTACTTAATATTACTAATGGCGAGGATGTTAAAGCTATTCACAGAGCATATATTGATGCAGGATGTAACATGATTAATACCTGTTCTTTTGGTGTAACAGAGTTTAAAACAGAAGGCTCGGGATATACTGTGGAAGAACTTATGGAAGCTGCTATCAGAAATGCAAAGGAAGCTGTTTACGAGTCAGGTAAAGACGTTAAGATAGCCCTTGACATAGGCCCTACAGAAGACTTCTTGAGCCTAACGGAAATCTTCCGTTTGAAGAGGCAGTAAAAGTATTTAAAAGACAGATAAGAGCTGGCAGAGGCGCAGACCTTATTGTTATTGAAACCATGACTGATCTTTATGAACTTAAAGCAGCCCTTATTGCAGCGAAAGAAGAAACAGATCTTCCTGTAATATGCACAATGAGTTTCGAAAAGGATATGAGAACTTTTACAGGAACAGAAATAAGGTCCATGGCTCTTACTGCAGAGGGGCTTGGAGCTGATGCCATAGGTCTTAACTGCTCTCTTGGACCAGCAGAGTTCAGACCTTTAATAGAAACTCTGAGCAAGTGGACAACACTTCCTATTGTTTCTAAGGCTAATGCAGGTCTTCCTGATCCTGCAACAGGAAAATACCTTGTGGGACCAGCAGAATTTGCCAGACTTACAGCAGAATTAATTCCTTATGGCGTGAAATTTGTGGGAGGATGCTGTGGTACAAATCCAGAGTTCATAAAGGAAATTGCAGATCTTTTTGCTACTAAAAAATATGTTAAACAGAATCCCTGTATACCTGCAGCAGTGTGCACACCAGAAAATACTGTAGTGATTGACAGACCGAGAGTTATAGGGGAGAGAATTAATCCTACAGGAAAGAAGAAACTTAAGGAAGCTCTTTTAGAAGGTAATATGGACTATATTCTTAACCAGGCAGCTGACCAGATAAGAGATGGTGCTGAGCTTCTTGATGTAAATACAGGAGTACCAGGACTTAACGAGAAAGAAGTTATTGTAAATGTAATTAAGAACCTTCAGGGTATAACAAATGCTCCACTTGTAATAGATTCCAACGATCCAGAGGTTATTGAAGCAGCTTTAAGAGTGTATAGCGGCAAGGCTGTTGTTAACTCTGTTAATGGTGAAGAGAAGTCTCTTAATACAATTCTTCCTATTGTAAAGAAATATGGAGCTGCAGTAATAGGTCTTACACTTGATGAAGAAGGTATTCCAAAGACTGTGGAAAAAAGAGTAGAAATTGCAGAGAAAATAATGAAGAGGGCACTTGAAACAGGAATTCCCAAACGTGATATTTTTATTGACTGCCTTACTTTAACTGTTTCAGCTGAACAGGAAAACGCAGCAAACACTCTTAAGGCAATTGAAATTGTTAAAAACAGACTGGGGCTTAAAACTGTTCTTGGAGTTTCTAATATTTCATTTGGCCTTCCTAACAGAGGAATAATTAACCATAATTTCCTTCAGATGGCTCTTTATGCAGGACTTGATCTTCCAATTATGAACCCGGGTGCTGCAGAAATGATGGAAAGCGTTGCAGTATATAACCTGATAATGAATGTGGATAAAGGAGCAGCTCAGTATATTAAGAAATACAGTTCAGAGAAGAAAACAGTTTCTGTAGCAGGAGAAACAGAAAAAAATGTGGAGAGCCTTAGTGAACTTGAGTATGCCATAAGAAATGGTCTTAACGGCAGATGCAGGGAAATTGTAACTGAAGAGCTTAAGTCTGTATCAGCAATGGATATTATTAACTCACAGCTTATTCCTGTTCTTGACAGAGCAGGTAAAGACTTCGAAAAGGGTATAATATTTATTCCTCAGTTAATGCTTACTGCTTCTACAGCGCAGGTTGCTTTTGATGTGGTAAAAACACATCTTAAAAAAAGCGGTGTTGAAACAGAGTCAAGAGGAAAGGTTGTTACTGCAACAGTAAAAGGTGATATTCACGATATTGGAAAGAATATTGTAAAAGTAATATTAGAAAATTACGGATATGAAGTAATAGACCTTGGAAAAGACGTGGAAGCTGAAGCAGTGCTTGAAGCAGTAAAAAAAGATGATGTGAAACTTGTAGGGCTTTCAGCACTTATGACTACAACTCTTCCAGCTATGAAGAAAACCATTGAGCTTCTAAGGGCAGAAGCACCTGATGCTAAAATCATGGTTGGTGGTGCAGTGCTTACATACGAATATGCCATGGAAATAGGAGCAGACTTCTATGTTAAAGATGCAAAGGAAAGTGCTGACAGAGCAAAGGAAGTTCTTGAATAAATAGCAGAATATGTATAATCGAAAAAGGAGCCATGGTGTGGCTCCTTTTCTATAGGTCAATTGTTTTTTCTTTATTACGAGAATATGATCTGAGCTACAGGGCATATAATCAGAAGTGAGATTATAGTTCGCTCTATAAATATAATGAAAAGTTCGTAAAGCTTTACAGGTAGTTTAAGCCCTATAACAAGGCTGCCGATTTCTGATAAATAGATCAGCTGTGTTACAGATACTACAGCTATTATGAACTTTGTCATTTCAGTTACAATAAGTTCTTCTGCCAGCATGGCAGGAGTAAATATACTGATAAAGCCTACTACCAGTGTCTGAGAAGCTTCTGCTGCTTCTGGAATTCTGAAGAAGTCCAGAAGAGGAATAAATGGTTTACCCATAATGGTAAATATATCAGTGTTCATTGCAACAATAAGTGATAAAGAACCTATGGTTACAATAGTAGGAAGAACATTCAGCCACATGGTAAGTGTATTTGAAACGCCATGATGGAAAAAAGGACGTATGCTTTTGTGTTTTGAAGCTCTCTTAACTGCAAGCTCAAGGCCATAGGAATGTGAATTTTCGTGCTCGTCAGGAGTTTCTTCACTTACTCTGTGTTCATCTGTAAGATATACATCTTTTTTTAATGAAAGCGGTGGTATTCTTGGTAATATTATGGCGCATACAAAGCCTACGCCACATATACACAGATAATATAGTCCGAAATACTCCATAAGGTTTACTTCAGAAAGTATTACAAGGCTGAGAGTAATTGATACAGCGGAAAAGGTTGTAGCAATTACAGCAGCTTCTCTTTCTGAGTAATGTCCGTCTTCGTACTGGTGATGAGTAAGAATTACTCCAAGAGTTCCGTCTCCGACCCAGGATGTAATGCAGTCAATAGCAGCTCTTCCGGGAAGCCTGAAAAGAGGTCTCATAACCTTCATCAGTTTTGCTCCGATATATTCAAGAAGTCCGAAATCAAGAAGAAGTGGAAGCAGAAAGGAAGCTATGGTATCAACTACAACAAGTAGCGGAAGCATGTGATGAAGCACAAACCCTCCTGTGTTGTGGTCACTTATATATGAAAAAATTCCATTGTCATATTCCAGGTATGTAATAAGGATTACAAATACTGCAAAGATGCGTGAAATAACTTTTGCGGGAGTTATGTGAAGTCCTTCTTTAAGGATTTCGTGATGTTCCAGAATTGAAGGTCTGAAATAACCTAGTAAGGATAAAACAGCAGAAGCTGTCATAATAAGCAGGCAGAGCATGGGAAGTATATGTTCAACTGCAACATATACATGATCTGCAATGTATTTAATAAGAATTGTCCAGTTGCCATCTAAGTTCATAGGGAACATAAACAGTAGTATTCCAAGTGCAGAAGGCAGTATAAATTTTAATCTGTCTTTTATCATATATTTTTTAAAAATCCCCTTTATATAAAATATCTGCTTCATTTTATCATAAAATGTATACAGTTTAAAGAAAAAAATAAAAACAGGCAGCTGAATTCTGCCTGCTCATTTTCTATTCCCTGAGCATTTCAAGTGCTCTTTCCATATCAGAAGGAAGTGGAGCTTCCGCTGTAATTTCTTCTCCTGTTACAGGATGTTTAAAAGAAAGTCTGTAAGCGTGAAGTGCCTGCCTGTTAATATACTTTTCGCTATTGTCTCCGTAAAGTTTATCACCTAGAAGAATGTGGCCAAGATGTGTCATATGAACTCTTATCTGGTGTGTTCTTCCTGTTTCGAGAAGAAGCTGAATAAGAGTGTATCCATTATCTTTTTTAAATCTTTCAACAACGTGTACATGTGTAATGGAAGGGTAGCCATCATCCATAACTCTTCTTCTGAGGTCTAAAGGGTCAGGACGTCCTATGGGAAGGTTAATAGTGAAATCATCTTCTTCTACTATTCCATTAACTATGGCAAGATACTCTTTTCTGGTTGTATTTGCTTTCATCTGTTTTGTAAAATCATCCTGAGCATGTGAGTTCTTTGCAACTGCTATGCATCCTGATGTATCCATATCAAGCCTGTTAATAAATCTGATTTTAAAGCTCTGACTGGTATCTTCCATATACTTCATAAGACCATTTGCAAGGGTGTGACATGGATGTCCTTTTGTAGGATGAACTGTAACACCTGGCTGCTTGTTAATTATCATAATATCATCATCTTCATAAACAGGTGTAATTGGAATATCTTCAGCAGGAAAGTCACTTTTTTCTTCTGGTAGTTCAACTGTGATTACGTCACCTGGTTCCGGGGTAATCCAGCCCTGAACCTGCTCACCATTAAGATAGATAAGTTTCTGTATTTTTAACTTTGTCATAAGTCTTGATGAAAAAGAGAACTTTGTACGAATTAATTTTTTTACGGGTAATCCTTTGTCTTCCTCTGTTACTATATATCTGAATTTGCTCATAATACCTCTATAAGAATTTACTTTTTACTTTTGTCCAGAAGTCATAGTCCTCAAAACGCATAAGATGTACGTGTCTGTCTGAGAAACTTACTTCTATTTCGTCAATATTGTCATATTTGTATGTGTATCCATCGCATACAATGGCAAGGGGGCCTTTTGCATTTTCAAGGTCCGGTACGATTCCAAGTGACAGGTCAGATGGAAGAAGAATGCTTGATGTAAAGGAACGGTATGCAATGGTATTCATTGGGGCGATCGGAGTAACCTGAAGAAGCTTAAGCCTTGGATCTACAATGCTTCCACCAAGGGAATAGTTGTAGGCCGTGCTTCCTGCCGGTGTTGCCACAAGAAGGCCGTCTCCGCTGTATCTTTCTATAAAAGAACCGCCAATTGAAATATTAAGGTGAACTGTATAAGTGGAATCACTTTTTACAGCAACTTCGTTAAGGCCAGTGTGTTCGTAGACCTTGTTATCAGAACGAACATGAACCTTTACTGTGGAAAGCTCCTGAACTGAGAACTTTCCACATTTGTAATTAAAGATGAAATCATCAATTTTTGAAGGTGAGACCTCCTGGAAGAATCCAAGATGACCTGTGTTAATCCCTACAATAGGCATTGAAGGAAAGTCAAACTTATGGATTGCCTCTAGGAATGTACCGTCTCCGCCAATACAGAACAGAAGCTCTATGTCATCATAATACTTTGGAAGTACTGCAAAACCTGCAGCATCAAGCTTCTGTTTCAGTTTTCTTTCTGTACGCTTTGATGTTTCTGTATCATTAGCGTATATATATATTTTTCTGTCCATTTTACTCCCTATAATAAGCTTTCAAGTTCTTCTACAAGAGATTTAAATGTTTCCATTGCCTGAATAACAGGTTCTTTTGTGCCCATATCAACTCCTGCAATCTTTAGAAGTTCAATAGGGTAGTCGTTTTCACCGCATTTCAGGAATTCTTTGTATGCGTCTCTTGCAGGAGCACCTTCATTAAGGATTTTTGAAGAAATTGCAGTTGCTGCAGAATATCCTGTTGCATACTGGTACACATAGAAACTTCTGTAGAAATGAGGTATTCTTGACCATTCGTATCTGATATACTCATCATCAGAAAGGGCAGGTCCGTGATAATCCCTGTTAAGTCTGTCATATGTTTCTGACAGCCATTCAGCAGTAAGGCTTCCACCTTCTTCTACATATCTGTGTGCAAGGTGCTCAAATTCTGCAAACATTGTCTGTCTGAAAAGTGTAGTTCTGAAAGCTTCAATATATGTGTTAAGAAGATATTTTCTCATTTCAGGATCTTCTTCTTTGTTTAACAGATGTCTCATTAAAAGTGCTTCATTTACTGTGGAAGCAACTTCTGCAGTAAAGATTGAGTGACCTCCGTAAACGTATGGCTGTGTTTCTCTTGTATAGCTTGAATTCATGGAGTGACCCATTTCGTGAACTACTGTAAATACATCGTTAAGAGTATTAGTGTAGTTTAAAAGGATGTATGGGAAACTGTCATATGAACCAAAACTGTAAGCACCACTTGTTTTTCCTTCGTTTTCGTAAACGTCAATCCAGCCTGCTTTAACACCTTCAGTTAATCTTTCTATATATTCTTCTCCAAGAGGGGCAAGGGCCTCCTTCATTATTTCGACAGCTTCTTCGTAAGGAATATCAATCTTAGGAAGTTCTACAAGAGGAACATATATGTCATACATTTTAAGTTCATCAACGCCAAGAACCTTTTTACGAAGTTCCAGGTATTTGTGCATTACTGGAAGATACTCATGAACTACTGACAGAAGGTTATCATAAACCTCTTCAGGAATATTGCCGCCTGACATGGCTGCTGATCTTGCTGAATCATACTTTCTTATTCTTGCTCCGATTACATCAGTCTTTACATTGTAATTGTAAAGAGAAGAAATTGTATTAATAAGGCCTTTGTATGCTTCGTAAACGTGAGTAAAGGCTTCTTTTCTTACATCTCTGTTGTGACTCTGCATAAATGTAATGTAGTTACCGTGAGTAAGTTCAACTTCTTCACCATTTTCGTCTCTGATTTTGCCAAAGCGCATATCTGCATTGTTAAGCATAGTAAATACTGAGTCTGATGTATCAGTTACTTCGCTTAGCTGAGCGAGAAGATTTTCTGCTTCAGCAGAAAGAACGTGTTCCTTCTCACGCATAATGTCTTCCAGCATAAATTCGTATAGTTTTAAATCAGGGCACTCATTTATATATGTTCTTATAGTTTCCTCTGATGCTGAAAGTAGTTCAGGAGTAAAGAAGCTCATCTGTGCAGCAATCTGAGCCACATAGCTGTTTACTTTGTCAAGCATTCCCTGATGTTTAGAAACACGGTTATCTTCGTCAAGTTTCATTCTGGAATAAACAAATGCCTTCTCTATTTTCATCCAGATTGTGTCTTTATCCTTTAGTGCTTTTGCAAGTGTTTCGGCACTTTCTGTTAAATGTCCCTGGTATTTTGCAAAGTCATTAGTCATGTTAAGTGCATCGTCTACATCTTTCTGCCATGCATCGTCATCAGCATACATTTCTTCTATTTTCCATTTATATTTTTCTTCAATTTCATTACGCTGTTTTAAATTGTTTCCCATTTTGTACCTCACTTATGTTTTATTAAAAGCCCATATATACTTGATTAGATATGAACTTTTCTGTATAATGTCAATTACTATTAGTATAGCATAAATTGTAATAAAATAATAGAAGAATGAGGGTGGACTAAATGGATAGAAACGAACTTCTAAAGTATCTTGACATAGAATCAGGTGCAGAATTTCAGTATTTTGAGGACTTTGCAAATCTTGTGGAAGCAGAAGCAGAAATTGAAAGTGATGTAATTTATGAACTGCTTGAAGAGGTAGAGATGGAAAGCTTCAGAGAGATTGTTCATAACTACTTTGAAGATATTATGAATACTATTCCTGACAGCCAGATTGATTTATATAACCTGCTTGAAAATATAAAGAGGGTGCTTGAAGGTCTTTCGGAAGCTGTAAAAAATGAAGAGGAAAACGCACTTCTTAAGCTGGCAGATGAGCTTAACCGTTTCAGAAACTGGTATTCCTGTGAGTATACAGTAGACTGCAGGGATCTTGAAAGTGATGAAGAGACAGAAGAGACTGTTCGTGATGCGCTTGTAAATTCAAGACTTGAGAAAATAACAGGAGATTCTTTTACTTATGACTTTGAAAGAGCTCTTAAGTACGAATTAGAAGAGTACATTATGACATATGCTGATCTTATAGCTGAAGCAGAATACGAAGAAATGGAAGAAACAGCTGAAAGTGATGAGTTCGAAAGATACGATAATTACGAAAGCTAAGAGAAAAAAGAAGTGGGGGATACAGGAAAGCAGGATTTTCGTGTATCCTTTTTTATGTCTATGGCAAATAGAAGGTTTTAATCTCTTCCGCAGTAATTCAGTATTTTGTAAACTGTGGACCAAAAGAGTTGAAATGATACACAGAAAATTATATAATGTATTAGCCTGAATTAAAACAGGCGTATGATTCTGATATGTTTTTTCTGTTTACTCAGTTATATAAGAAGGAATTCTTATATATATCTGTCAGAATTTCAAAAGGATGGTAACCATTGTCTTATGACTCTTATAAAGGACAGTTCCTCAGCTATATCAGACGCCTGTTCTATGCTACTGATATAACTCAGGTATTGCCGGGTTCATATATCTTATACAAAAATATATGAATAAGCACTGTTAATTTCATAAGATTTTTCTCAGAGGGTGATTTTAGCGGTGCATGAGCATTACAGATGCAGTATTAATAGTATTTAATTATTGAAAATACTTATAGGATTGGTTAGAGAGGTAATTTGACTATGATTAATTTTAGTAGTTTCTTTAATATAGACTGGATTTCAGTCATTTATGTTATTAATATTATTCTGACCTTTGCAATTATATTCTTAGAAAGAAAGAATCCTGCAGCAACGCTTGCATGGATACTTGTTCTTTTTGTGCTTCCTGGTGCAGGCATAATTCTATATGCTCTGTTTTCCCAGAATATTGCAAGGAAACAGATATATAAGGTTACAGAGGGAGAAAAGCGTATAATAACTGAAGAACTTCAGAAACAGAGCCGCGAAATGGAGGAAGACAGTTTTCAGTACACAACTGATGTTGCTGAAAAGTGGAAGAATCTTATACGGCTTAACCAGGTTTATGGTAATGCATATCTTACACAGAATAACGACATAGAGATTTTTACAGATGGAAAAGACATGTTCAGATCTCTTGTTAAAGATATACAGCATGCTAATAAATCTGTTAATGTAATGACATATATTCTTAAAGATGACAAAGTGGGAAGTGCCTTAATTGATATTCTTACAGATAAGGCACGAGAAGGTGTTGAAGTAAGGCTTATGATGGATGCTCTGGGCTCCAGAATGATTTCTGACAGAAAGCTGAAAGCCTTTATTCTTGCAGGTGGCAAGGTTGCATATTTCTTCAAGCCTAAACTTAAACTTATAAATCTTAAGCTTAATTACAGAAACCACCGTAAGATTGCTGTTATAGACGGCAAGAAAGGATATATTGGTGGTTTTAATGTTGCAAAAGAATATCTGGGACTTAAGAGAAAATTTGGTTACTGGAGAGATACTCATATAAAAATAAAGGGTGGAGCTGTTCAGGATCTTTATGCCAGATTTTTAATGGACTGGAGATACGCGTCAAAAGAAGATACTGAGCTTTCTCAGGCATATTTTGGAGCTCCTGCAGAAGCAGGAAATACTCCTGTGCAGATTTTATCATGCGGACCTAATTCTCCAAGGGAAGAAATTAAAAGGTCTATGATGAGAATGATTACATTTGCCGAAAAAAGTATATATCTTCAGACACCATATTTCATACCAGATCCAAGTATGATTGAGTCTCTGAAAATGGCATCACAATCTGGAGTTGATGTAAATATAATGATACCCTGCATGCCAGATCACATCTTTGTGTACTGGGCAACTTATTCTTATGTGGGTGAACTGCTAAGAGCAGGTGCAAGGGTGTTTATTTATGATGGTGGATTTCTCCATGCAAAAACACTGACAGTTGACGGTGAAGTGACAACTATTGGTTCTGCAAACTTTGATCAGAGAAGCTTCAGACTTAATTTTGAGTCTAATGCAATAATTTACGATAGAAGAGTTGCAGGAGAAATGGAAAAAACATTTATGGATGATGTAAAGCGAGGACATGAACTTACTTTACAGGGTTATAACGAAAGAAGTATTATTATCAGATTTAAGGAAGCTGTTTCAAGGCTTCTTTCCGATATATTATAAGGAGGATTAAAAATGGAAAGCAAAATGAATTATATGATCAGAGTTTTTCGCGAAGCAAGTTTCAGCAAACTATCCAGGATTTTAAATGAGGCACACAGAAGATCTGGAAAGAGTAAAGCCTATCTTTTCATGGATATGGTGAATTGTACTTTAAGATATGGTACAGGTTATCATGATTATATTGTATTTGAATTCTGGAATATAAAACACGATAAGAGAGATACGTATTTAACAAGAATGAGAAGTAAAAAGTTTGTATTACAGATGAATGATAGAAATTATGCTCACATTTTTGACAATAAAAATGAGTTTGATGAAGTTTTTAAAGATTTCCTTAAACGTGATTATGTAGATGCATTAAATGCACCTAAAGAAGAATTTATTGAATACTATAATACTCATGAGCGTACATTTGCAAAGATGCTTGATTTAACATGTGGTCATGGTGCGGAAATTATTAATATGTCAGACTTTGCCACAGGTGAGGACTTCTATAATTATGTGAAAGAAAAAGGATTTGCAGTACTTGAAGATGTTCTGGAAAACCATCCTGACATAAAAGCTGTGTATCCATGTGCATTAAACACAATGCGTATGATAACACTTATTGGAGATGATGGAAAACCAAGACTACTGTTTGCTGCACATAAGTTTGGAAATGAAGGAAGATTCGTAGATGTTTATGGTCTACATGGACCAGTTGATCTTGAAACCGGAACAATTAAATTCCCATTCCATAGTGGAGATACGACTTCAGATATTTTATACACAAAACATCCGTATACAGGACATCAGATTGTAGGCTTTAAGGTACCGTTTTTCAAAGAAGCTAAAGAGATGATTCTTGAAGCTGCTATGAGAGTTCCACAGATGAGATATATAGGATGGGACGTAGCAATTACACCTAATGGCCCAGTTATAATCGAGGGAAATGATTATACAGCTTATGATTACTGGCAGTTACCTTCACAGAATCCAGATAAAATTGGAATTCTGCCAACACTTAAAGAAATTGTACCTTCGTTCAAATATTAATTATAAAGGAAAATACAATGGGTAAATTAAGATTTTATATTGCCTTATGGGCGGCAAAGCTTTCTGTT
>SAMEA104404097__coassemble_1508_pt1 | contig 19131 bp, 15 predicted proteins | sample SAMEA104404097__metabat2_low_PE_058 | metagenome-assembled genome bin SAMEA104404097 (sample SAMEA104404097) | Balaenoptera acutorostrata | reverse complement strand
CAAATAATGGATTTATGCCTGTTCTTGGTGAGCATATGGAAATAGAAGTAGTCAACCTTTTAAGTGAAGAGCAGGATGTAAGAAAATTATGTGTGACACTTCTGCCAAAACAGAAGAAAAGAACAGGCCTGAGCTTTTGTGGAGAGTGCTGTGGAAGTATAAAGATACATTTAAAAAATGCATATATTACAGATCCTCTTGGAATTTTTACAGGAAAAAAACAGAGCCTCTGCTGTACTGATTCAACATATGTAATTATGCCGGAGATAAAGAATCTTAATATAGACAGAAACCAGCTTGATCATTACGATATGGAAAGTTACAGATACTCACAGTCAGTAAGAGGGGATGATCCCAGTGAGACATTTGGAATCAGAGAGTATCGTCAGGGAGACAGCATAAAATCCATACACTGGAAACTATCTGGAAAAACTGGTGAAACTGTTATAAGGGAGTATGGACTTCCTATTGACAACAGAATATTTGTAATAGGAGATAAACAGAGCTTTACAGAAGATAACAGTATCATGGAAATAAATGAAGTAACAGAACTATATTGTTCACTTCTTTATACTCTTAGCAAGAGCAGAATAAGTTTTAATACAGGATGGTTTGATTATAACAGAAATGAATTTGTGCAGAAAACTATTAACAGCATAGATGATGTATATGATATAATTCCTGAAATTCTTGGATGTCCGTTCAGAAGTAATGTAATGTCAGCTACTGCACACTTTCTTGAGGCTGATATTGAAGATAATTATGGGTTATTTATATATGTAACATCAAAAGGAGAAGTAACAGAAAGACTGAGGGAGTATGGAGAAGTTAGCATTTACAGAACAGAAGACTTCAAATAAAAAAATAAAAACAGCAGAAGATATGTTTGTTTCGGCTATGCTGGCAATAAGTATTTTTCTCTGCATTAACAGTTTTTTCGGGCTTAATTACAGTATTGAGAATGGCTTAAGTGGAAACTTTTCTGGCGGTCTTGTAAAAACATGGAATGTAATTGCAGATTCAATTGGAAGATCAGATTATATAATCCTTACAAAATACGCCGGAGCTGGCGAAAGCAGCGGGCTTTTTCTCACAATATTTATGCTGTTACTGATTGTGCTGACATATTTTATTGTAAAAGCAAAGAAACCGTTGCTGCTTCTTGTATATATTATTCCTCTTATGCTTATTGATTTACTGTTTCAATTAAAACTTTCTGGTACATGTGCAGTATTTCTGTGCATTACAAGTCTGTTTGCAGTAATACATATGAAGTCGGAAACGGACTTTTTAAGGAACTTTTTAATTATTTTATGTGTAGGATTAATTGTATATGGTTCAATGGAGTTTATTAACGCAGACAGTAATAATCACAGACCGGATTTTATAAAAAACGGTCAGGAAAAACTTGAGGAAATCTATACAGATGCATACTATGGTGAAAATCCACTTGGAAATGGCGACCTTACAAAGTACAAAAGAGAAACTTCAGATGAAACAGCACTTACTGTAGTTATGGAAAAACCACAGTCTGTATATCTGAGAGGATTTACAGGAGATGTTTTTACAGGAAATAATTGGAGAAGCCTTTCTGATGCCGCATATTATAGCGTTAAACAGCAGATGGACTGGTTTAAAGAGGATGGATTTATTCCTGAAGGACAGATTGGACAGACTGATAGTTTTACTAGTGAAAACTACGAGGAAGGAAAAATCTCTATAGAGGTAAAAAATGCAGATAAGAGTTTTGCATATATGCCCTATGAGATAAAGGAGTTTAAAGATGGGGATATGCCACAGATAAAGGGTGGTAATTACGCTGCTGCAGAAAAATATACCAGGCTGAACGAATATACATATGTAGCAGGAGACAGCGTAACTCAAAGGTGGACCCACGCCGTAGCAAAATTCTACACCGAACCATCTGATAGTAAAGAGCTGGAACAGTACCTTGTAGATGAAAGCCACTATAACCAGTATGTATATGAAAATTTCACTTATATAAGTGATCAGCATAAACGAATTCTGGAACGAGAATTTAGTCCGGAACCAGATCTTGAGAAAAACCATGTAGAGTACAGACTGGCTATTAAAAAAATAAAAGAGTATTTAGATGAAAACTTTATTTATACAGATGTAATAGAAAAAACAGAGAATACTTCAAAGTCAGCTTTCGAAATGTTCATGTCTTCTGGCAGAGGGTATGATGTTCATTATGCTACAGCTGCGGTTCTTATGTTCAGATACTACGGAATACCAGCAAGATATGTAGAGGGATATCTGATTACTCCTGAAGATGCAGAAAAAGCTGAAGCAGGAAAGCCCTTTGATATAACTAAAGAAAATGCTCATGCATGGGCGGAAATATATATTGATGGAGCAGGGTTTGTTCCAATTGAAGTGTGTCCTGATGAATATGTAAAAATGAAACAGGCAGATATTAATGTCGGACTTTCAAATAGTGTGCTTGCAGAGGAGTTTATAACAAATGAAAGAGGAATTATAGAAAACAAGGCTACAAGTAATGGTGGCCAGCAGAAATCACATCCGGACTGGAAGTGGCTGTCTGCTTTACTGATTCCTCTGATTCTGCTTATTATTCTTCTTGTTTATCTGTTTATGAAGGTCTTCAGAAAACTTATATCAGGGGTAAAGAGAAGAAGATTATTTTTAAAAGGTGACCCCAAAGAAGCAGTAAGCGCAATTTATGCATACATTGAAGAAAAAGGATATCCTTTAGAAAATCATGTGGTAGAGACTGGTAACAAAGCGGCATACAGCATGCAGAGTATTGATGAAAATGAACGTATATTTATGATAGAAGCCTTAAAAAAATCAAAACAGCAGTTTAGAAAAAACAGGAAATCAGGTAAAAGCATATGAATAAAGTAGTAAATTTTATTAAACGTAACAGGTATATTATTATTTTCATAACTGTAATTCTAATAGGCGGTGTCCTGTTATATGGAATGCTTCAGCACAAAGGTGAACTGAAAGAGGAAAATCCTTTTAATGATGTTACTGCAGAGAAGTCAGCAGTGTATATGACTGGAGAAAAATATGCACTTAATACGGAGCAGGAGCAGGAATACACTGAAGAAAAAAAGGAAAGAGAAAAAGAATCTGAGAATGTATCAGAAAATGCAGAACCAGAAAAGATCAGGCAGAAGCATGATGATAAGGGTATAGAGGCCCACCTGGCATCTAATATCAATGGTCCGGAAACCGATAAGGCAGAAGCATCAGGCTCTGGTGGTGGTGGACAGGGTCAGAATGAAGAGGGCGATAACGCCGATGATAAGGAAAAAGAAGAAACTGTCAAGACCCCTCTGATATACACATCCCTTAAAGATAACATGAATGTTTCGGGGGAGTATATTACCTTTGATGTAAGCGCAGTGGACTATAAAGGAAATCAAATAGGAACCTTTTATTTTAATGTAGAGCTTAATGGAGAGAAAATATACAGTTCTGGCACAGATTACTCTACTGGAAAAGCTACTTACAGAAATTCAGTGCCACTAAATGATGGCGTAAATGAAGTAAGTATTGTTGTTAAAGACAAAGAAGGGAATACTGCACAGAAAGTATTCTATTTAAATGCAGATACACAAGGAGCAAGAGAAGTAGGTGGAACTGTATCTATAAAATTTGAACTTGAAACCCTGGGGCTTGGAACTATTGCACAGGATAATAAATTCCCATTTTATAAGGGGGAAAGCGTTGCATATGTTGTTGATCGTTTTTTAAAAGAGAACGGCATAAAATATACTCATACAGGAACTTTTGCAAACGCCTTCTATATAAACAGAATATATTATCCTGGAATTACAAATAATTATAAAATTCCAGATGTTCTTGCAGCAAAACTTGAAGAGGAAAATGTATCTTTTACGAGCTATAGGGAAAATGAGCTTGGAGAAAAAGATTTTTATGGTGGAAGTGGATTCTGCTATATGCTTAATAATGTAGTAGAAGATGGTATGTCGGCAGTAAATGTATACGACGGTGATGAGATTCATATCGGATTTACACTTAATCTGATTAAAGAATATAACGGAGAATGGTTCCACTATGGAGAGTGGTAGAACTAATATCCAAAAAAGAAAAGGAGGTTAAAATGAAAAGAAACATTAAAAAGCCCCTGGCTCTGCTGGTTATATTTGTTATGTTATTTACCATGATTCCTTCATCAGTGTTTGCAACATCAGATGGAGTTGATAAAGAATGGTATAACTTCAGAAATAACCAGTTTAATAATGGGGTAACCGAGAGAAAAACACCTATAGACAAAAGTGAAACCTGGATGCGTTTTGCTGTTAAGTATGGTGAAGGATGGAGTGCAGCGCCAACACCGCCACTTATTCTTGATAATCATCTTTATATAGCTGTAGGAAAGCAGGTTCTTAAGCTGGATAAGGAAACAGGTGAAAAGGTTGCAGAAAGCGATACCATGAAAGGTGGCGTTGGATTTGCCATGAATCCTATTCTTTATGCAGACGGAAAACTCTTTGTTCAGGTTGGAAATGGTGTTATACAGGCACTGGATTATGAAACTCTCGAATGCCTGTGGCACACAGAAACTATTCCAGGACAGACCATTTCACCATTATCTTATGTAAATATAGACGGGAAAGGATATATTTATACAGGCACCTGGCGTAGTGAGATTGCAGATGGAACATTTTTCTGTTTTACAACAGATGATGAAAATCTGACTAAAGAAGTAAACAGCAAGGGTGAAGAAACTGGTCGTATGGTAAAAAAAGACTTATGGAAATTTGTGCCTAAAAAAGACGACGAGAAACTTGCAAATGATACTCAGGCAAAACCAAGAGGTTTTTACTGGGCAGGAGCCTATGCGTGTGAGAACTATATTGCCATAGGTTCTGATGATGGAGCAAGAGAACCAAGTCCGGACCAGATTGATCTGCCAGAATATAACAAAGGCGTATTTTACACACTGGATCCTCTTACAGGGGAAATCATTGACAGAATTGACGGTATACAGGGAGATATCAGAAGTACAGTAGTTTTTGATAATGGATACCTGTATTTTAATACAAAAGGCGGATTACTATTTAAAGTAAAAGTAAATGAAGATGGAACTTTTGATCATAGTGATATACAGAAAATTAATCTGGGAGGAATGACTACAGCAACACCTATTGTATATAAGGATAAAATATATATTGGAGTTGCAGGTAAAGGTGGACAGTTTGATCCTGATGCTGGTCACAGATTTGCTGTAATCAGTAATGTAGGTGACCTGGAAGAAATCTATAGTCTGCCTATTCCGGGATATCCTCAGGCAGGTGCTCTTCTATCAACTGCTCATGAAGATGAGGACTATAATCACGATGGAAAGCCAGATGGCAGAGTATATATCTATTTTACATATAACGCGCCGCCAGGTGGAATTTATTACACATATGATACACCTGATGGAGAAGATATTCCTGAGGGTGCAGGTGAAATCTTTATTCCACCTGATGATATGCAGCAGTACTGCATAAGTACAATTATAGCTGACAGAGAAGGAACGCTGTATTACAAGAATGACAGTTGTAATATTTTCGCAGTTGAAATTAATAGTGCATTCATAGAAAATCTCGAAGTATCTGTAAACGGAAATAAGGGTGCCATGACGCCTTCCTTTGATTCGAGAACTGCATCTTATGAAGTGGTTGTAGAAGATACAGAAAGTATTGAGCTGAATCTTACTTTACCAGATGGTGTAACAGCTGAAGTTGACGGAGTTCCTTATACTCCTGGAATGAAAATTAACACTCCGGAAGAAAAGACAGAAATAAAAATTGTAACAACTAAAGAAAAGCAACACAGAACTTATACTGTGAATGTCAGAAAGCTGAGCGAAAATGCACTGCTTAAAGAGCTTAATGTAAGTACAAGTAATTCAGTAGGTGCAAGCTTAATACCAGTTACACCAGAACTAAGCCCTGATGTATTTGAGTATGTATCAGATGTAACTGACATTGCAGATCGTTCATTCTATAATGTATGGCCGAAGGTTGCTGATCCAAAAGCAAAGATGGAAGTAATTCCTGTAAGCAATGCAGGAAGAATTGATGAAATAAAATCAGGACCTGCTCACAGATTTGCAGTTTATCCGGATGATACGTCAAAGTCTGCAGTTGTAAATATAAAGGTTACATCAGAAACTGGAAATACAGTAAATAACTACAGACTTGAACTTCGTAAGAAGATTGATGTTACTGGTGTACAGATTACAGATGGTAACACAGTTATAACTGACAAGGACAACCTTACAATGAATGTAGGTGATAAGAAATCATTTACTGCAAAGGTTTTACCAGAGGATGCATCGGTTAAAGATGTAACATGGTCAGTATTCCCGGAAAATCTAGCAGAACTTAATGCAGAGACGGGAGAACTTATAGCAAAAGCACCTGGTGAAATTACTCTTGGTGTAACAACAAAAGATAAGGCAAAAACTGAAACTGTAAAAATAAATATTGTACAGCCTGTTACAGGTGTTGAAATAACAACTAATGAAACATCATTAACACAGGGAGATAAAATTACATTTACAGCAAAAGTAATGCCAGAAGATGCATCAATTAAAGATGTAACATGGCAGGTGGATAATGAAGATATCGCTGAAATTGATGAAACAACAGGTGTTTTAACTGCTAAGGGTGAAGGAAAGGTATCTGTTACAGTTACAACAAAAGATGGCAATAAAAAAGCTACAAAGGAGATTACTGTAAAGAAGCCTGTTATTGCGGTAACTGGTGTTGAAATAACAGATAAGCCAGAAACTATTAGTGCAGGAGATACATTTGATTTTAAAGCATCAGTGTTACCAGAAGAAGCAACAGATAAAGATGTAACATGGTCTGTGGATAATAAAGATGTAGCTGAAATTGATGAGTTATCAGGCAGATTTACAGCTAAGACGGAAGGCACAGTTAAGGTTACAGTAACAACAAAAGATGGAAATTACAAGGATGTGGTTGAAGTAAAAATTGGTCCAAAAACTGTTCCGGTTGAAAAAATCGAAATCAAGGGCGGAGACAGAACTTTAACAACTGGTGATAAGGTTCAGCTTGAAGCTGTAATTATTCCTGATTTTGCAACACATAAAGAAGTGAAATGGTCCTCTGATAATCCTGGTATTGCAGACGTTAATGCTTTAACTGGCGAGATTATGGCAATTGCAGAGGGTAAAGCTGTAATCAGAGCTGAGACGAAAGACGGATTAATAAGTGCTGAAATTAATGTTACGGTAAAAGCATCAGAAGTAAAAATAAATGAAATCAGAATTACTCCGCCTGAAGATGAAGTTAAAGTGGGGGATGTGGTTTCACTTAAGGCAACAGTTTTACCAGAAAATGCAACAAATAAAGAACTTATATGGTCAGTGGATAATACAGACAGAGCTGCTATAGACAGCGTGACTGGAGAACTTAAGGCACTTAAGGCCGGCAAAATCAAGGTAACTGCTACAGCTAAAGACGGCACTGTAAAAGATGAATATGAATTAGAGATCCTGACTGATAAAGTACTAACTGAATCTGTTAAAATCAAAGGTGGAGACAGAATTCTTAAAGTAAATGACAAGGTTACTTTAGAAGCCATTGTTTTACCAGAAAATGCTACAACCAAAGATGTAAGATGGTCAGTTGATAATAGCAGTATTGCATCCATTGATGAAATTACAGGTCAGTTATCAGCTATTAAGGAAGGAACTGTAAATGTTACTGTAACAACACTGGATAATGGTAATAAGGATACAATCAGTGTTGTAGTTGAAAAACAGGATTCTGGTTACGAACCAGTACCCGGACCAGATTCTGGTGAAGGTGAAATTGTAAAACCTGAAACAGGGGAAAATGGTTCACTGGAAATAAAAGCTGATAATACTAAGGCTACTGTTTCTGCATCAGATATTCTTGATACTGATAATAATATTGTTATCAACTTTAACAATGGAATTACTGTAGAATATGATAAGGCAGCAGCAGATATAATAAGGAAAGAGTCTGCTAATGCTGTGAAGGTGGAATTTTCTATTGAAAAAACAACAGATGGAATGAATGAAAAACAGAAGGAAGCTTTGAAAAACGAAAATGGCAAAGCTGTGTTCAGCATTAATATTAAAGCTGTAAATGCTGATGGAACTGTTAAAGTTCATGACTTCGGATCAGGTAAAGCAAAAGTTACTGTTCCATATACTCTGACAAAGGGTATGACAGCACAGGTTTACCGCGTAGAAAATGATGGTAGCTTAACACGTATGGAAAGTTCATACGAAGATGGTATGCTATCCTGGATAACAAATGGTCATTCATACTACATGGTAAAAGAGGTAGCTGCATCTGAGACAGGAAATAGCAAAGCAGTAAGTCCTAAGACAGGAGACAAAGCTGATATGATTCCATGGGTAATATTACTTATTGGAGCAGCAGGTGTTGCAGCTGTATTAAGACGTAAAGAAGAAAAATAAAGTATATTAGCTGCACTTATGGAGAGTCAGAGTAATCTGGCTCTCTTTTGCAGTTAAAATATATCGAAAGTAAAAATAAAACAGGAAGCTTCGAAAAAGCTTCCTGCTGTTTTTGAAAGTTAAAGAATCTATTTCTTAATGTTAAATGCTTTGAATCCAGGATATACTGCGCTTTCGCCAAGTGCATCTTCGATTCTTAATAACTGGTTGTATTTTGCAATACGTTCTCCACGGCTTGGAGCACCAGTCTTAATCTGGCATGTGTTAAGAGCTACTGCAAGGTCTGCAATTGTTGTGTCTTCTGTTTCACCTGAACGGTGTGAAGTAACTGCAGTGTAACCTGCTTTGTGAGCCATTTTGATTGCTTCAAGAGTTTCTGAAATTGAACCAATCTGGTTTAATTTAATAAGTACTGAGTTGCTGCATCCAAGTTCAATACCTTTAGCAAGACGTTCTGTATTTGTTACGTAGATGTCGTCTCCAACAAGCTGAACTGTGTCTCCAAGTTCCTTGTTCATTAACTGCCATCCTTCCCAGTCTTCTTCATCAAGACCGTCTTCGATGGAGATAATAGGATATTTTGCAACTAAGTCTTTGTAGTGATCAACTAATTCAGCTGATGTATATTCTTTACCTGATTTAGGTAATCTGTAGAATCCTTTTTTGTCTGTTTTCCATTCGCTTGATGCAGAGTCAATAGCGATAACAATGTCTTCGCCAGGAACGTATCCGGCTTCTTTAATAGCTTCAACGATTAATTCAAGAACTTCTTCTTCAGTAGCAAGGTCAGGAGCGAAACCACCTTCGTCACCAACTGATGTAGCAAGACCTTTTGCCTTTAACAGTTTCTGAAGTGCGTGGAATACTTCAGCACACCATCTTAATGCTTCTCTGAAGCTTGTAGCTCCAGCTGGCATAATCATAAATTCCTGAATGTCAACTGTGTTACCAGCGTGAGCACCACCGTTAAGGATGTTCATCATTGGAACTGGTAGCACGTTTCCATTAGCTCCGCCCAGGAAACGATATAGAGGCATGTTTAATGATTTAGCTGCTGCATTTGCTGCACCGATTGATACTGCAAGAATTGCGTTAGCTCCTAAGTTTGTTTTGCCTTTTGTTCCGTCAGCTTTAAGCATTGCAGCGTCTACTGCATATGTATCAAACGCATCAATACCTTTAACTGCTTCAAAGATTGTTGTATTAATATTTTCTACTGCTTTGGAAACGCCTTTTCCACCGTAACGTGATTTGTCGCCATCTCTTAGTTCTAAAGCTTCAAATTCACCTGTGGATGCGCCACTTGGTGCAATACCTCTGCCCATTACTCCGTTAGCAAGTGTTACTTCTGCTTCTACTGTAGGATTTCCTCTTGAGTCAATAATCTCTCTTCCCACTACTCTCTCGATTTTTAGACTTTCCATATCTGTCATATCCTTTCTGTAAAGAGGGAATAACCCCCTGTTAGTTAGACTACAGGCAAACTTCTAAGCTTGCCCACTTCTTAATTATACGCTGAATTCTGAATATTTTCAAGGTGAAAACTAAGGGATTTACTACAGGATGTATGGAATTTTTCTACGTGAGCGAGTATAATATGAAAGGTACATATTAATTTTGAAAGGAAGTGTTAGAATGGCTTCAAAAACCAATGCCATGAGACTTTTAGACAGTAAGAAGGTTAAATATGTTGCAAGAGAGTATTCAGGTGGAGCACTTGCTGCTGTTGAGGTTGCAGCATGTCTTGGTCAGCCAGAGGACAGACTGTTTAAGACTCTTGTAACAACAGATAACAATCACGGATATTATGTGTTTGTAGTTCCAGGTGACCATGAACTTGATCTTAAGAAGGCTGCAGTGTGTGCAGGAGTTAAGAAGATTGAAATGCTTAAGCAGAAGGATCTGCAGAAACTGACTGGATATATTCATGGAGGATGTTCACCAATAGGAATGAAGAAGGTGTTTCCTACATTTGTAGATTCCACAGCTCTTGACTGGGAAACTATATATGTATCAGGGGGTAAAATAGGTCTTCAGATTGAAGTAGACCCAAGAGACTTTGAAAAACTTATAGACGTTAAGTTTGATACAATAACTAAATAGGTAAGATGTAGACGAAGCTGGTTTATGACTTCGTCTGTTTTTTTTATTCTTTCTTTTTCTCTTTTTATTCCATTCCTTTGTTCTTTGTCATTTTTGCTTTTTTTCTTGCTTGCGTTGTCCTGATAATAGGTCCAGCCAGCATTTAACTGTACTTCTTATATTTGCTTCTGTGTCAGAAAAGGGTTACTTGCTTATCATATAGTAGAAGTTAGTATCTCAAACTGGAATTCAGTTATTTGCCTGATGACTTAGGCCATTTGTCGTTATTGAAAATATTTTTTTATTATGACAATATTTCATCCATTTAATGTAAATTTACCGTGTCTCAGAGAGGCTCATAAGCCTGCTTTTGTCGAAATGCATAAAATTTTTTCAAAACGACAAGAAATATGGTGATTTTCTTGTCATTATCATAATTTTTTTCGCGAAGTGACAATATTGCCTGATTCTGATGTCATATATGATATATTATGAGCTCACTTTCATGATTTTTTTGTCATTACAGAAAAACTTTTTCGAAATCGACAAAGATGAGAATCATTATCAGTTGTGGAAGATCAGGCATAGAAAAAGCCCTGGGATTTTAATGTCCCGGGGCTCATTTGTGTCTTTATGTATTTTAGTCAGAATATGCTCTTACTCTTAAGTTCACGCCAAGTTCTTCTGCAAGTTTAAAGCAGCGCCTGGTATCTTCATCAGAAAGAACATCAACAATAGATAATTTTACTTCAGGAATATATTCTTTAGCTTCTCTTATGAACTCAAGAAGTCCTTCGAAGGCGTTATCTTCTGATGGTCTTGATACCTTTTCGTAAAGACAGCTGTCTGGAGCATTTAAACTTATTGAAAGGCAGTCAGCTACTTTTGCAAGTTCAGGAATTATATCTCTATTGTTATACAGGTTTCCAAGTCCGTTAGTATTAATTCGAACCTTTATATCATGCTTCTTCTTAACATATTCAGCAGATGCAATAAGGTTATCAATTGCGCATGTGGGCTCGCCGTATCCGCAGTAAACAAGTTCATCGTATCCTGTAAAGTCAAATTCATCTATGGCTTTCTTAATGTCTTCTAAGTCTGGTTCTTCTTTGTGCCACAGTTCATCTGCATTGCCAATGGCGTCGGATTCATTTCTTATACAGAAAATGCAGCTGCAGTTGCACTTGTTAGTAATATTTGCGTAGACTTCTCTGTAATATGTGTATAGAATGTCTGCCATATATATCATCTTCTTTCTCTATTTTTTCTTAAGGCTTCCTGCTGATGGAACGCCATACTTTTCTTCAGTATCATATATTGCACTGTTAACTGCTCTTGCCATGGCTTCTGTTGCAAGTGAACTTACAATATCCACATTCGCACTTATCTGGCCAAGGCCTGTTGCATAGATGCTGTCTCCGTCTGCTGATGTATGAACAGGGCGGATTGTTCTTGCATATGCATTATGAGCAGCTGATGCTACTCTCTGTAGTTCCATCTTGTTAAGGTTTGTATTAGTAACTATTACACCTATTGTTGTATTAGCTGTGTACATATTGTCTGATGCTGCTTTTGCCATGGTTTCAAGTAGAACTGTTTCGCAATCTTCAAAGCCTGTACCGTCAAGGCTTCTTAGACCTGCAATCTTTTCTCCTGTATCACAGTCGTAAATATCTCCAAGAGCATTTACTACTACAATGGCACCGACTTTCAGATCTCCAAACTGAAGAGCATACATTCCAAGACCAGATTTCATCATGGAATAAGCTGCTCTTGCTTTTCCTACTGTGGCACCAATGCCAGCTCCTACATTACCTGTGTCTGTCATGTGCTCATTTGTAAAGGCATCATGGCATGCATCATAGCCCATCTGTTTATCTGGTCTTACAGTGCTTGACATAATGCCAAGGTCATAAATACATGACTGGCATACAAGAGGAACTTTTGCAAAGCCTGTGTCAAAGCCTATACCTTTTTCTTCTAAGTATTCTGCTACTCCGCATCCTGCTTCAAGACCGAATGCACTGCCACCGCTGAGAACTATGGAGTGAATAATTTCTGCTGAAGCAAGTGGCTGAAGCAGAGGAGTCTCTCTTGATGCAGGGCCTCCGCCTCTTACATCAACAGCTGCTGACATACCTTTTTCTGCAACAAGAACTGTGCATCCTGTAGCAGCTTCTTCGTTTACTGCATGACCAATCTTAAGTCCTTCAAACTGGTCAAATGATATTTCTTTAATTCCTAATCTCTCTTTATCCATTTGCATGCCTTCTCCTGTATTCTTTAAATTATTAACTGTGAACAATATGACATAATATGTATGTTATTGAAAACAGTATACAACTTCAGGTGAAGTTATTCAATAATATCCACAAGAAATGTATGACAGCACAACCATGCACAGGGTGCGTTTATTAACCATTTTCTGAGTTATATTTTCTGTCCTTGTTTTTGTTGTAAATCTTCAGAAAACTTATTGACTTTTTGCTTTAATTGTACTATTGTATTATCAAGATAGTACAATAGTACAACGATACAGGTAAATCAGAAAGGAGGATTTTATGGATACGAGAATTGTAGACAACAAACCTATATACATGCAGATTATGGACAATGTAAAGGCTGCAGTTGCCTCAGGGGAACTTAAGCCTGGACAGAAGGTTCTTTCTGTAAGAGATATGGCAAAGGAGTTCGAAGTTAATCCAAATACCATGCAGAGAGCACTTAACGAATTAGAACGTGAAGGCATTCTTTTATCTGAGCGTACGGCAGGAAGATTCGTAACTGAGGATACTGATTTAATAGAGAAGCTTCGTTATGATATGGCAAGAGAAGCTGTTGAAAGATTTAAAGCTGACATGAAGGTACTTGGATTCAGCAGCGGAGAAATAAAGAATTTTTTTGGGGAACTCTGCCAGGAAATGAGTTCTGAGACCTATGAGGAAGCGAGGATAGGGTAAATGAATAAGGAATTTAACAGCGAAACAAAGCTTCATCTTGTTAAGTCTCTTCCTGTGGCGGAGATTAAAGGGGTAAGTAAAGATTTCCCCGGAGTAAGAGCTCTTAACAATGTAAACTTAGAGATTCCGGAAGGAAGAATCATCGGTCTTCTTGGTGCTAACGGATGTGGTAAGACAACGCTTCTGAAAATACTTGCAGGATTCTATGCATGCTATGAAGGAGAAGTCTTAATTGACGGATATCATCCTGGAGCAGAAACAAAGGCAAGAGTTGCATACCTTCCGGATAAAGAAGGTCTTCCAGGCAACATGCCGGTAAAAGACATAATGAATCTTTATGACACATTCTTTGATGACTTTGACATTGAAAGATGTAAGGAGATTCTTGAACTGTTTGATTTAAATGAAAAGCAGCTTCCTGAGAACATGTCAAAAGGAATGGCAGACAAACTTCAGATAGCACTTCTTATGTCAAGAAAAGCAAGACTTTACCTTCTTGACGAACCAATAGGAGGCGTTGATATTGAAGCAAGAGACCATGTTTTAGACCTGATTCTTGATAACTTTAATCCGGAAGGAAGCATGATTATTGTTACACATCTTGTAAGGGATATAGAGAGACTGTTTGATTCAGTAATCGTAATGAAGAAAGGTGAAATCGTTGCTTTTGAAGACACAGATACTTTAAGAGCAAACGGAGATTCACTAGAAGAAGTACTAAAAGAAATGTTCTAGAAGGATGGAGCGTTATGAAAAACATATTAAGAAGTAAAATACTAATAGGATTTATTATTCTCCTAATTGCTACAACAGGTTTATCCTTTGCAATTGCAGAGCATGACGAGAACGTAAAAACTGATATTTACGACCCTGTAGTAGCTGGAGAAGCAGATGGCAGGACTGTAATCCCATTTTCAGATTACAATAGAATTGAAGTGTATGACAGCGAGAAAGGAATCTTTATTGCAGGAAGAGAAAATAGAAGTAAAGGGAAATTCACATATGACGTAATTGATTCTGAAGGAGAAGTAATCCAGACATTTGATGATCTTGGTTATCTCTGGGATATTACAGAAGACAAACTGAATTTTAAACTTGTGTCTGATAATGATGAAGAAGTTTATGGAAACAACGTAATAGTTAATCTTGGCAAAGATATTTCAGATGAATATACTACGGAGGAATACATTTTCGCAGAAATCAATCCTTCTAATGGAGACATTCTCATTGAAGAAAAAGACTGCTTCAGAGTGGTTGATAAAGACTACAATGAAATATTTAAGCTTAAGAAAAAAGGACTGTCAGGATCAGATAACCGTTATCTTTCATACATGGTAAGATTTGCAGGAAATACAGAATATATCAGAGCGGTTAATAAAGATGATACATGCAGCCTCATTAACTACAGAACTGGTGAAGAGGTTTACAGAACAGCAGAAGCTGAAGAAATCATTGACAGAACATGCGGAAAGTGGGAAGTGTTTGTTTATAGAGACGATAATTTCAGCGAAACATATTTCTTAAATGATGATTTTACACCTGCTTTTGACGGTCTTCATACAGACAGATACCTTACTAATGACAAATACATTGCGCTTTCAGGAATGAATGCATCAGGACTTTCTCAGGGCAAAACAAGAGTCTTTTACCAGGATGGAACAGAGTTTGACTACGGTAAATATGGTACAAATGTAAGAGGATTTGCAGGTGACATAATGTACGTCGATAAAGGCGTTAACAATGTATTTGCTGTAATGATGGATGGTCCTGAAAAAGGAAAGGTAGTAAGAAAAGGAACAGATTTATGCCTTATGGACTTTGACGACGGCATAGCAGCATGCTGCCATAAGAAAAAAGAAGGAGACCTGTATCCAGAACTTACTAAGAATGAAGAAAGCTGGGTCTGGAAATGGAAGATTGTAGATGAAAACTACGAACCACTTACTAACGACAGCTTCTGTTACGCAAGAGAAACAGTTAACGGATATGCAGTAGTAGGAATACTTAAAGGCGACGAACCTTGCCTTGGAGTTATTGATTTTAAGAAAGACAGGGGTGAAATTTAATGAACGTTTTCGATAAATATGTAATTGAAAATCTTAAACTTGTAAAAACAGAATTTGCAGTAGTTATCGCAGCATATGTTGTAATACTCCTTCTTTCAAATGTAAGTCTTTTTATTAATCCTGGAGTAAGCATTATCCTTCTTATTGCACTGCTTGCAACATATCTTCCACTGTATTTTGCTTACAGGAAACTTTTTTACGATACTGTGTATGGAAACAGCGCAACACTGTTTAACCAGCTTCCAGTTACAAAGGAAGAAGTAGTAGCTGGTAAGATTCTTGTAATCTCAATTATTGCTCTTGCAGTAGAAATAGTTGCTCTTGCAGGATTTAAATTTACAGGGCATAACGTATTTGAAGGCATTGAAGGGGCACTTTCAGTTGGTAATTTTGCAATTGAAACAGTATCATATGTAGCTGCATCAGCAGCAACAGGATCACTACTTTTCTTCGTAATTGCTTTTTATCACCTTGTTCCAAAGGCAGAAAGAGGAAGCATCAGACTTCCTTTATCAGTAGTTCTATTTATTGCTCTTGAATCAGTAAATGCAAGAGCAGTATCATTAATAGCTGAGAAATTAAGCTTCGAAAACGGAAACCTTATTTCAATAGCTGAAGCAGTATTATCAATGGTGATGCTAACAGCATCAGCTTATGCAACTGTAAAAATGCTTAAGAAAACAGATGAGGAATAGGTGGTAAGAAATATGACAAGGGGTATTTTAAAACACATAAGGTTTAATCATGTTAAGAATGAGAAATCAGAAACAGCATCAGCAATAGTTCAGTACAGCGGAACAATTGCAATACTGGTTCTTGATTTAACAAAAACAGGCATGTAGAAACGGGTGAAATTTATGAAGAATGTACTGAAAAGCAAATATTTTATACTGCTCATAGTGAGCATGGTTCTTCTTACTGCAGCGTTTACCTTTGGCTTATCAAGGATTACAGCAGGTCCTGGAGCATCTGTTGATATTTCAGCAATTGCTGAAGCTGACGTAAGAGAAGTAGTGCCTGCAGGAGAGTACAGGGATATACATATTCTTAATGGTGAAGAGGGAATCTTTGCAGGGAAAAAGAAAAATGTAAAAGATTCCTGGTATGTATTCGGGGATGGGAGAGAAGAAGAACGCCTTGATTATAGCGGATACTTCGAAAAGAAAAATAAGGCAGCAGCACTTTTTGAAAGTGTAAATGATGCAATGATTATCCGCACAGGAGAGGGCTCTGACTATTACGGCGTAAACTTCTACGAATACGCTGACATCGATAAGGACGGAAAGTATATCCTTTATCTTAACGGAAGAGAACCAGAAGATGATTATAAAGAAGATACATACATTGTAAAGGATATGGAAGGAAATATTCTTTATGAACTTGCTGAAGATGAAACTGACGGATATGATTCCTTAAGATTTTCAGGTAAAGAAGGCTACCTTGTAAAGGTAGTTGATGAAATCGATATTCTCTTTAACTTGGAAACAGGTGAAGAAGTTTACAGAGCTCCTGAATATGCAAAGATTATGGGATATACAGCTGGATACCTTGTAGTAAGTAAAAATGAGAAGAAAGGCATGCATACAGCAGAGTACATATGCCTTGATGAAAACTTTGAGCCGGTTGACAGCGTGGCATCAGCAACATCACTTAATGCTAATGAGGAACTTATTGCTTACGGAGGCGGCTCATCCCATAACTATCTTCTTAGTAAAGGAGTAGTATTAAAACCTGGTGAATACGGATCTGATATATCAATTGCAGCTGATGACAGCATAGCCTTTATAACAGGGGATAAATACTCATATATTACTATAGAAGATGGAGATTACAAGGTTTTAGCTGAATCAGAATATCTTTCAAGAAGAGACTTTGATGATGGTTTTGCATGTGCATATGCAGGAAAAGAACAGTACTTTTCTGATGATGAGGAAATGAAAAGAGATGAAAATAAATGGGGAATTGTTGATGAAAATATGCAGCCTGTTACAGCTTTTAAGTTTAACGGCGTATCAAGAACTGAAAACGGATATGCAGTAGTAGGTATTGGAAGACAGCAGGCAGTAATTGATCTTAAGGGGGTGAAATAATGAACAACTTTGATAAAGCAGTTCGCCTGAACTTCGGATTTATTAAGGACAATTGTATTCTGTTTCTGGGACTTGCCGTATTAATAACGGTAATACAGTTTTTTCCTATGTTTTCATTATTTGCGCCACTGATATATCTTGTTATGCTGATTTTTTTAACATACAAAGCATATTACAATGTGCTTGAAAAGACTGTTGCAGGAGATGGAGCAGCAATATATAACATGCTTCCTTTATCAGTAGAAGAAAATATCTGGGCGAAGATAACTGTGCTTATGTTCTTTAATATATTTGCAATTCTTGTGACAGCAGTAAGCTTTTTTATTACAATTAAATTTTCAGTATGGCAGGGGATGCTTCTTGACATATTTGATGGACTTGAAACTATGTTGTCAGGAGCAGGAATAGCAGGGATATTACTGGCTGTAATTAATTTGTGGGTAATTGCTTTTATGCAGGTAATATTACTGTTTTATCTGTTTATACAATTTGGAACCCAGGGTAATTCAAAGAAAAAGAATTTTGCAACAGGAGTATTTATGCTTATATATTTAATCTTTAACAGGCTTTCTGTATCAGTATATACTTTTGCTCTTGTGAATAAGCCGGTTGTGAGTATGCCAGTAGTTATGGTAGCTGAAATTGTAATAAGTGCTATAGTTTACAAAATGATTCTGAAGTATTTCAATGAGGAAATTGAACTTTAAACGGAGGGATTTCAGATGAACAGTAAGTTTAAAGAATATATCAGGCTGCACTTTAAAATGGTACCCTGGTATGTATATATTATTGCAGCATGCGGAGGCATTGCAGTATCAGTGCTTGGCGGAAAATCGGGGTTTACTGTAATGGAAATGCTGATTTTTCTCATACTTGTATTTGTCTTTCCATATTTTGATAAAATATGTTCGGTAACCATTTATCAGAAGGAAGCATATTTCTATATGAGCTTTCCTGTAAATGCTTTTCAGGTAGTATTCTCAAAGACTCTTGTAACAGCAGCCCTTATTGTCATGGTACCTGCAGGATATGTTTTTACCAGCATGGTAATGGCAGGTGATTATGAAGTAGGACTTATTGTATCAGTAATACTTCTTATTATTGCAATGGGTTTTCTTATTGCAGGAATAGTTGTTACTGGCTACAGAGTGGGTAACAACTTCAGAAACCAGAAAAGTGGAATGCCAAATAAGCTTGTTGCCTATATTTATATTGTAGTAATACTTTTTGCCATATATATGATGGCGAAGGTTGTGCTTAAGATAGATACTATTAGTGATACTGGTAAGATACTTGTAATTACAGGCATTTCTGCAGTGATTGGAGTAATTTCCTTAATTATGAACTCTCAGGCAGTGAAGAAGTATTACGAAGCTTAATTCATGAATATGAAACTAAAGAAAGCCGGCATATGATGCACGGCTTTCTTTAGTCTTGTTTTC
>SAMEA104404097__coassemble_1290_pt1 | contig 21193 bp, 19 predicted proteins | sample SAMEA104404097__metabat2_low_PE_058 | metagenome-assembled genome bin SAMEA104404097 (sample SAMEA104404097) | Balaenoptera acutorostrata | reverse complement strand
ATTTCTTGAGTAACGTGTATCCTTTATATTATCAACAGTTACGATTGAAGGCAGTTTACCTGGGCTTTTAATTTCAAGTCTATCGTCATACATATATACTGTAATGAAATTTCCGCTCATTCCATATTCTCTATGAATAACAGCATTAACAATACCTTCAAGCCATGCAAACTCTGGATATTCTGGTACAATCTGAAATTTACCATCGTGGTTTAATGCTGTAAAATCTCTATGCTGAGAACCTATAAAAGATTTTGCTTCATTAATAATCTTAAGAACACAATCTTCGATATTTTTGTCTTTAATAACGTTAATGCTAGTGCCTGTTTTAGCAAAATTGCCATCATATCTTACAAATCTATATTTCCTATAAAATAAAAAAGCGACCCACAAAATGCAGATCGCCATAAATCGTATTAAGTTAATCAGCCTATGCCTCCAAAAAGAATTCCAAGAATATATACAAGAGCTGTAACTCCCACAAATACATATTTTGTTACTGGTTCAAACCACTTTCCAAGAGGTTTCTTCATTCCTCTTTCTACCTGCTTACGTGCAAAACCTTCAGGGCATACCCAGAAGAACATAATTGCTGCAAGAAGAGCTCCCAGCGGAATAACATAAATTGATACTACATCCATCCATGCTCCTACTGCATCTCCACTTTCAATAAATATACCTACTGCCGCTGCAACAAAAGCTACAATAAGTACAGATGGAAGTCTTCCAAGTTTAAACTGTTCCTGGAGTGCCTCAATAGGTGTTTCGAACAGATTCATCAGTGATGTAATTGCAGCAAATATTACTGCAAGGAAAAATATCACCGAAAATACCATGCCAAATGGCATCTGTCTGAACACTTCTGGAAGTGAAATAAACATAAGTGGTGGACCTGCTGCAACATCAAGCTGGAATGCAAACACTGCCGGGATTACAACCATACCTGCAAGAAGTGCTGCACAGGTATCAAAAAATGCAACATGTTTTGCGCTTGATACCACGTCTTCATCATCATTTAAATAACTGCCATAAACAATAGTTCCTGAACCTGCAAGCGATAGAGAAAAGAATGCCTGTCCAAGAGCAAACACCCATGTCTTTGGATTTCCAAGCGCTGACCAGTCAGGTAGAAACAGATATCTGTAACCTTCTGCTGCTCCTGGTAAAGACAGAATTCTTACCATAAGAATAACAAAGAGAACAAAGAATACAGGCATCATTACCTTGTTCATTTTTTCTATGCCCTTTGAAACACCCAGAATCATAATTACAAATGTAATTACAAGTGCTATCATATGCCAGCTTACGCTTCCAAAATCAGTAGCAAGCTCTCCAAAATATGCTCCCATGTTATCTGCAGCCTTCATTTCTCCTGTAAATGAAGAAACAAGATATTTGAGAAACCATCCCACTACTACTGAATATCCTATACCGATTCCAAGAGAACCCAGAACCGGAATCATTCCAATTAACTTACCACCTTTAATTCCTCTCATTTTCATTGCTTTATCAAAGGAACCAAGAGGTCCTGTTCTCATGGCGCGACCAAAAGCCATTTCGCCAATAACTCCAGAGAATCCAAGCAGTATTACAAAGATAAAATATGGGATAAGAAATGCTGCCCCGCCAAAGGCTCCAGTTCTGTATGGGAACATCCAGATGTTGCCCATCCCTACTGCTGATCCTATGCATGCGATGATAAAGCCCATTCTTGTTCTGAACAGGTCACGACTTTTTTCTGTTGTTCCGTTGTCCTTCATGTTTTACCTCCTTGTTAAAAATATAATTAAAGATTATTTTATATCATAATCAGACAATTTTCAATAGTGAATTTTATGTTGCTATAACAAAAGAACGGCTCTTCCGCCGTTCTTCCCTGTTAACCCGTCACAAAGTAACTACCCTGCCTATGGAGATGGCGGACTTACAGGTTCAATAAGTCTTCCATCACTGCCAGCAACCAGGTTCCACGCCCTGCTTACCGCTTTCTCAGGTTCTGCCTGAATTGCTTCTGCAAGTATTTCCACAGACTGATATACCATATCTTTCGAATCTTCTTTAAGGGTTAAATATGCACCTGAAGCAAAAATATCGTTAGTTATTTCACCTGCTTTTACTGGTTTTCTGTAATAATAGTTTTCCCCATACTTAAACCAATCTGAGCTAAGCCATGCATCCGGGGTAAATAAAGGTTCTTCTGATGATTTTCCAATAATATTTCCTTTTTCATCAACCCAGTTGCTAACAAGTCTCACCCTTATGTATGCATCTGTATTTCCTGTATTCTTTACCTTTATGCTTGTTTTGATACCTTTTTCGGAGTCAAAAACCTCATTAACTGCACAGGATACATCAGCTACTGTAAAGCGATTTATTGTAATACCAGTTGTTCTGAATACAAATGCAAAGGTTAAACCACACCCTGCTATGGCAAGAACAATGGCAATTACTATTAATCTGTTATTAAGATATTTCTTCATGGCTTAACCACCGTCTTTCTGTTTACATTAACTGTACTGAATCCGCTCAGCCATTTTCTTAGTGACGGTGCTTCAGAAAAGGTTACTGATTCATCCGCATCAAGAGATACTTTCTTACTACTGCTTCCATATCGCCATGACCATTCAGAATCCTTTTCCGTAACAGTATACTCTCCTAAAGGCAGATTATGAATTACAACGCTGCTATTTCCCTGCACAGAAACCTCCATTGAAACACCGCTACCTTCAACAAGATAAATAAAGGTGTCGTCAGAATCTGCATTTTCCTTTGTAATATTAAGGCTTGCAATTTTAGGTTCAAACAGTGCATAGAACTTAATTCGCCCTTCTTTCATAAAGGTAATATCATACATATCACAATCAGAAGTCTTTATCTTCTGAGGACAGATTTTCTTAGGATCTGCTGGGTCAATATAGCTGTCATATATTGATCCAATAACCGGCACCTTACATTCAGGGTCAGTGTACCATCCTTTAAACTCGAAGTTCGGATTTGTAGTAATTACTTCACATCCCTGTGCAGTGCCACTGCTTACATAGACAGGTTCTCCCTGCCTTGTAAGATAACCAAAGGACTGTCCGGAATACGCTTTAGGTTTTATAACTGTCTCATACTGATAATATATCTGTTTTTCAAGATAGTAAAACTCAATTACATTATTAACTGCTGTATTTAAATCTGTTTCAATAGAAATACGATGTTCTCTTGATGCCGGACCATGAACTTCATAAGCAGGCGGAAGATCCGTTCCCCCAAGTGCCTTAGCATCAATACTTTCTCCATATCTTGCTTTTCCTTTTACTGCAGGAATGATTTCTGTTTTGTCCTTATCATTAATATGTCGTATTTCGTAAGGGTAATCCCTGCAATCATAGTATATGTCTATTTTAGCACCTTCTTCTGGTAGTGTAATTGATACAAGATTATCTTTTACCTGTGATGTAAGTGGCACATACTTTCCTTTGCTATCATATGTAAAGGCTTCAACCTTACTATTTTCATATCCTTCAATGTTAAGAATATTTGTAGTTCGCAGTTCACCTGATTTCCCCTGTACACTAAATTCCTGATAAATATCGTAGGATGGATTTTCTTCTGGCGACATTGCATCTTCCAGATAATGTGTAATTGTGTAAGGTGCAAGATTCTGTCCATCATCTTTACGGTATCTAAAAGTTATTACATTCCTGCTTTCATCTGCAGTCATAATGAGACGTTTCTGGAAAGCATCAGCAACATATCCAGGTTTATATTTGTAGTTTACTGTTACAATATCATGTATGCTGTCTTCTACAACCTGCGAAGGAAATACCTCTTTATTATCCTCATCAAGATACCGTATGGTGTACTGATTCTTCTCTTTATATACGTATTCAAAGAGAAATTCATTTTCTTTCCCGGATTCCATAAGTACTGTGTGACTAGATACTAAAGGATAATACTTAGACTGATATTTAGGGTCAAGAGACTTACCTGTCTTAGCCTGGAAAGTTCTGTTATTTCCTACTTTTGTATAACCCTGAACTGATGTTGCAATCTGTTTTCCACCATCTGTCTGACCAGAGGCGATTACATATTTTACAGAATATCCTACAGTTTCAGACCCTGACCACTTGGCATATACATCTATGTTTTTCTTTACCCTGAATTCATCAAAATCAATAGCTTTTTCTACTCCATTATCCATATAGAACCATCCTATAAAGGATACATTTGTATAGCCCTCAGGTACAGGTGGCACAGGACGCTCTGCAAGTGGATCACCGAACCTGTGAATAACAGGATCCTCATTTAGTCTGTTTGTAAGCTCTGCTGTATCATAAAAGTTTACTTCAAACTGCTGTGGTACCCAGTTTGCATAAAGGGAAATGTTGTGTGACGGCATGGTCTTTCCTGTAAAGTCAAACCTGGATGCTTCAGCAAAACTTTCTGATGTATACCATCCTGTAAACTTGTATGCATCTTTTTCCAGCGTGGCAGGATATTCTGGTATTATGCCTTCAGCAGAAATATCATCACCGAATTTGTGGGGCACAGATACTGGAGAACCACTATAATTCTTATATGAAATATTGTACTCTGCAAGATCATAGTAAAAATACACTTCACGATTTCTGTTAAAGTCAGGAACTGATCCATCAGCTCCAAGATCAATTCTGTTATATCCTGTAATGGCTACATAATCTTCTATGGTTGTCTGCATATTGTTATTTGATTTCATAGTTGAAATATAGTCTACAATATATGTTTTACCCTGATGGCTGACAGTTTTCTTTCCAGTTGTATCTTCATTAGCCTTTTTCTCGAGACAATAATACAGTTTGTACTGATAATTACCATTTGATTTTATGCGCTTAAATACCAGATTTTCACCTGGAACCTTATCAAGGTAATTTGTATATATAGTCTGACTTCCTCTTTTACCAGATTGCCATAGAGAATCCGGGTATTTTCCTGTTATGCGCTTCCACTCTTCGCTAAAGGCTGCTTCATACTTCATTGTTACTTTCTCAATAAGGGTGCCTTTACATAATTCCGTATGAGCGTGCTCTGTTTTTGTACAAACAAGATTTCCATTCTGGTCATAACAGCCACCTTTAAATATATCCACTTTGCTGTCATAGCTATATGTTGTCCTTAGTGCAGGCTTTGTTCCTCCAACGATATTATAAAATGGTTCACCCCAGTACCATGCAGGATTACCACTTTCATCATAGGTATAAAGAAAATATGCAGACTGTGATAAAAATCCACCTGAAACTTTAACCTCTCCTGTTACAGTATTAAGTTTCATGCCTGGGAAGCTGTTATTCAGGCTGGCAGTCATATCTGCGTCCGCTTTGTAATACATGTTATCGCGGAAGGTACTTTTGTCATAACATGTAATATTATGCACATGTCCGGGGCTCTTACATTCTGGCTCGGTTCCACCTGAATCAGGATAGTCCTTTCCATAGTATATAGTTTCTTTAGTATTGTACGAATGTTTATGTTCTTCTATTCCACAGTTATATCCCGAGCCGTTTTCGTCAATAAAAGAAATAGTAAATGTTTTTCTCTTAAAATATACATTTGCTACTGCACTGCCATCACCCTTAATAGTAAGTGTCTTATCGGATTCTTCCGGGCTGTAAGTAAAGTATTTTTTGTCTGCAGGGTCTATTTCTGATACTCCTTCAAGACTTCCATCAATATTTACCTTACTTCCTACTGTACCACTTCCCTGCTTGTATCCCCAGTATGTATATCCATTATCATCAGGATTTTCTGCCCAGTAAATTACTGTATAATCAGCATCCCCCCTGGTCCATATGGCCTGATATCCTGTTTTCTCATAAGGCACAACATCAGGAAGACTTACAACTCCGGGCTCTACTTCGTAAAGACCTGAAGTTTCAAAATCCGCCTGCCTGATAAACTCATCATTCTCATCTTTGATCATTTTGTTCCATCCAGCAAAATCATATCCTGGTTTTACCGGAACAATATTATCAACCGGCGTATTATATCTTGCAAATACAGGCTCTATTCCATATCCACCATTTAATTTAAATGTCATCAGGTAATACACACGGTCGTAATATATTTCTACTACAGTACTTCCGTCTGCTGCTATTTCTATCTGTTCAAATGGAAGTCTGTAAAATCCTTTTGGAACATTTTCTACAGCTTCAGTAAGTGTCCCTACTTTACCTTCTTTTTTCTCTGTCCAGAAAAGTGTGTAATTATCGTTGTTAATATTCTGCTGATGGTGCTCCACAATATATGAAACAACCTTTGCTCTGTACTTAATCGTTATAACTATGTCTTCTCTTACACTGGAATAGTTAAAGGTTACTTTTGAAGGGTCTCCTCCATCTTCTCTTACAGGATCATAGCCTACAATCTGTGGTGTATCTATGGTTTCAAAAAAAGATGAACCTTCCGCCACTGTTGCAACATAAGATGGTCTTGCTCCTCTTTCATCCTCTTCATAAATATAGTCTATTCTGATTTCATATGTTTTAAGTTCGCCTTCACCTGTTTTTTCTGCAGGTAATGCCATTAAAGCTGTTCTTCCCTTTATTTCAAAATATGCGAGATTTTCCATTTCTGGTGGCTCGCTGTAAATTTCCTGTGATTTAATGCTACTATCATAAATAACCGTAACAGCACTGCTGTATGTTACAGTTTCTCCTTCTGTAACCCTGCATCTTATTTCCGCTCTGTTTTCTTTTAGCACGCTGCTTATCATAGCCGATGTAACCCTGCAGACATCTTTATCCATATCAGCAATCTGAACCCAGAAATCTTCTTCCTTTTCACCTGCATTAATTTCCCACTGATACTTAATGGGGCTCTTTCTGCTATATGAAGCAGTAAGCTCTGCACTTTCATCATCACTTACAGTTATTTCTGTAACTTCTCTGCTGCCTTCAAGTATGGTAACTTCTGGCGGATTCTCCCCATTTCCTGTTTCTGCAAAAGAATATGATGGCAATATAAAAGTGGCAAGCATAACAAAACATACAGTAAGTGCTACCTGCTTTCTGAAAATCTTTTCCATTATATCAACCACCTCCTGTTTACTTCTATTTATCTTTTACAGCGTTCCATGCTTCTTCTGCAGTACTGAATCCCTCTTTCTGTACTGCGTATGCCTTTATCTCTATTGGTTTTATCTGTTTTTCCAGCGTTTTCATATCATCTTTTGTTATTTCTTCAGACACCTTTATCTGATTGTTTTCATCATCTGGAAGATTCTTAAAAACAGGAACTTTCTTAAGTTCACTTCCCTTTTCCACCTCCCTGTAGCATACAATGCTATATGCGCCTGAAGCCTCGGGTTCGTACTTCAGAAATTTCCACTTTGAGGGATTACTATTCTGTATATCAAGGCTCCATGATACAACATCCACAGTGCTGCTTTCTCTTGTTACCCTTGCTGCATAAACGCCAGAAGTCATAGTATACTTCCATCCCGACGTAGACACTTTAACAAACACATATGCATCCATATCCGGAGAAGTGCTATAATCCACATAAGCCTGTTTATGAAGGTTTACTCCGGGTGTAATCTGAAAACTGAACTCACTCTGAGTTTTATCTGCTTCATTTTCGTACAGTTCAAGATGACCAAAAAGGGATACCGTATTCGAACTTGTGGCAGTTGTTGTTGTAATATATTTTGAAAAAGTAACTCCAATCATTAAAAGTGACACCACGGCAAAATAAAATACAAAGACACGTACAGGCAGTCTGAATCCGGATTTTTCAGTTTTCAATTTTTTCTCCATGATTCTCCCCCTTACCTGTTATTTAATCTATCTGTGTTATAACAGCTTTTACAGAAATACTTAGCTGTGGTGGATTTGCTGAACTTACTGTCAGCTCTGAGTCAAGCTCATCATTTTCTCCAGTTAACGGCCATACTACAGTAAGTGAAAACCCTTCCCCCACTGTTGATGCTGTGCTTCCTGCATCATACACAGTCTTTAATTTATCTGCTTCTTTCTGAAGCTCTGTTTTTATGGCTGATTCTATAAGATCAGAACTGTCTGCTGGCATAATATTTATATATTTTCCATTAACCTTCAGTCTTATTGGAAAATATATGTTTCCTTCATTATCTGACGCGGTCCAGTTTTCCAGGTTAACATCCATAACTTCGTATGTCACTTCTGCACCGGTTTCAGGTGTACCTGACAAGCTGTAATTTATGGCAGTAATTTCTGAGCCGGGATGCAGTTTAAGATCAGTAGAGGATAATATGGTGCCATCTGCTGAACTTACACAGTTTCCTGTTGCTTTGATTTCAACTCCCCACTTAGCTACCCCTGCACCATCTTTTACATTTCCTTCAGATACATATCTTGCAAGTGTTGATGATGTAAAAGAAGACGTTGCCATTACAAGAGTCATTAGCAGCAAGCCTGTAACTATTAATTTATTAGGCTTTGTCATACCTATACACTCCCAATCCTTAATTATCCCGTTTATTATCTATAATCACAGGAATCCCTATTATTCCAAATCCTGCAATAACAATTATCATCATACCAATTGGTGACTGAAGTAGTTCTACTGCTTTTCCTATACCTGGAATTACATGAACGACTTTCCCTATTACCTGCTCATCTTCTATTATCCATGAGTCCGCCGCATTATTTGCATCGCCTTTTGTAATATATCCTTCATCTGTTACTTCTGTTATTCTATGGGTTACAAAAGAACTTCCTGTATCAAACATAATTATATCTTCAGTTTCATAGCTGTCTTCTCTGTGAGTTATTACCATATCATTCACATTAATCGTATCTGCCATGCTTCCGCTTAAAACAACAGCATTTGAATAACCAAATATGAGAGGCTGATTAACTCCCTTTACTGATCTTTCAAAAAGAACATATATGTTAGAAAGAATCATAACTACAAGAACTACTGTAATAATACTTTTTAGTATGGTTAATAATATATTTACGACTTTATTCATCTTCTCTTCTTCTTTCATCAATTATGAGGAGAGCCAGCATAACTGCACTTATGACAATAAGGACTGTATATCCCGTAATCAGAGAGCCGTCTCCTGTTTCAGGATATGATATATCCCCATTTTCTGACTGTACAACAATGTAAAACCCCAGAGTTACTTCGTCTGCTGTATTTTCTGCCGCTCTGTTACCTGCTTCTGTATCAGTCATATTCTGATGGTCATCTTTTTCAAAATCCCACTTCCAGTGAAGGTCAAAGTCCTGTAACTTATATGGTTCTACTTCTCCCGTAACAGCTTTTATAACGCATTCTCGGTTAACTCCAGAAGGGAGCATATATTCTTCTGTATCAGTAAAACCTGTACCAGAGACAGATACTTCAACTGGAATATCTTCTGCTTTAATTTTATACAGAACTGCAGTATATATAAGCTTTTCATTTTCACCATTTATAAGACGTAGAATAGGATTCATTTCAGTTCCAGGTGCAACAATATTGCTGCCATCATCAGAGACTGCATTCTCATATCTCCCGTCAAACAGATCAAGTTTTGCTGTGCCCTCTGCATCAACAGATGTACTCTTGTCCCAGCTGAGCTTATGATCTTCATATGTAATTGTGTGACACGGACTCTCACTTCTATCTGCATATGTAAAATATACTACAATTGGAAATGTAATTATTTCCAGAAGAAACAGAATGAGTACAATAACAAAAATCCTGCCCTCAGTTTTTCTTCTTCTCAGTTCCATTTAATCCCCCAAAACCACTATGCATCAACTAGTATCAGGGTACGAAAAATGCCCTCATACTAACTGACGTATATACTTGCAATACCAGTAAAGTAAAGATGTTTTAAGTAGTAAAGGAAATATATGTCTATCTGTAACTAAATAAGGTCAGGATGTGTATGATTTTAAGGGCCCTGCCCCGCCACATGGAGCAGAGCCCTTTTGTTAACTATATGTGATTAGATCTAATGTTATTATTCTGCGTCAGTAGCATCATTAATCTGTTCAACAGATGCATTAACTACCAGAGAAACTTTAGGTACACTGCCACCATCATTTACAGCTCTGTTACCTAAATCAGTGTCCTTCTGATCGGTCTGACCTGTAACAGTGCTCTGTTCAAATTCCCATTCCCAGCCAACTGTAATAGGTAGAGTCTCATTAGTATAATCATGTCCTGGTAAATATTTCTTTGAACCTTTTTCAATATATGTTTCTACTGCAAGTTTTAAATCTGCCATATCCTGAATTGTGCTATGACTATTAACTTCAGAATCCTGTAAACCTGTATTAGTTACTGTCTGGCCTATAAAGAACTTCTTTTCTCCTGCACCGGCTCCAAGATCTACTGTAAATATTAATGGACAGTATTCACTGCCACCACCTGATGTTCCATCTTTCCAGTTTCCTTCAAAAGTAAGTGTTGCTCCAAGTGTTACTTCTGAAGCTACTTCTGGCTTACCTGCTGTAATAGTAAAATCAGCAAGGTTTCCCTTTGTTCCAGGTGCGATTACCTTTGCACCTGATTCACCTACCACTGTATTACCATTATTAGTATAAGTGTTTCTGAATAATCCTTCTGACGCATCGCCTGAGTAGTCTTTAGTTGCAATGGTAACTCCCCATTTTGCTACTCTTGCACTGTCTGTTGCACTTCCCTTTGATACATACTTTGCAAAAGTTCCGCCTACAAGTGTTGAAGTAACCAGTGTAAGTACTACTAACAGGGCACCTGTGCGCATCCATTTATTACTTTTCTTCATTTTAAAACCTCCCTGCATTAACCTTTTGTCAGAAAGCTTGATGTGGCAGCTTATCTGACTACCCTATAAATTCTTTGAATCGTTCTGATTTTCTCCTGCCAGAGTTCTTAAACGTTCAATCTCTGCCTGCATCTCTGCAGCATTTCTGTTTTCCTTCTTTGCATAACTCTGCCTGCGTATAACATCATAAATAATAAATGCTATTAGTGGAATTCCAATAAATATTGCCATACCAAGCGGTTCATGAAGGAATAATGCAAAATCACCTACCCTGGGAATTCTGCTTTTGTAAATACCAACAAGCTGCTTTTCACTTACCGGTGTCTGATCAGCTGCATTATTGGCATCACCTTTTGTGTAGAACTCAAGATTACCTTCGCTGTCTTTGTCTATGTCAATGATTCTATGCGTAATTACTGCTGTAGAACCCTCATTCTCCATAAACGCAATAACGTCACCTTTCTCAAGTTCTTCCGGAACAGTCTTACCTACAAAGATTAAGTCTCCTGCTTCAATGTGATCTTCTGCAGTTCCACTCATGGAACCCGAAAGTACAACCATTGGTGTGGTACCTAATACTGAAGGTGGTTGTTCCGGATGAAGAGTTCCTTTTACTATAATAGTTATATTACAGATTAAAAGGAAACCAAACACCAGGCACAGTATCAGTCCTGCAACTGACAGTGCTCTATGTGTTTCTCTTGTTTTTTCTTTTACAGTTTTTTCTTTCTGGCCCATAATGGCATTCTCCTCCGATTCTTACTTTCATATCTGTTTTCAGGTAATTATATGTAATTCTATTACAGCACCCAATATAATATTATGATAAAAATGTATTATACAGGAAGATGTGTATTATATGCTTTTACATCATTACAACCAGAAACCATTTTGTTTTGTGTTTTCCTCTATACTTACTCTTTACTGTTATCATTATAATAAAAAAACATCCAAAATATATACAAAGAGGCCCTTTGTGAAAGTTTGTGAATTTATCATAAACAGATTCTTACGCCAGTTTTTAAAAACAAAAATGATACTCTTAAATAATTAACATTTGTTCCATCTGCTCTCTGTTAAATCAATGCTCTTAATTTATTACAATAAAAAAAGAGCAACTCTTTTTTTCAGAGTCACTCTCTTAACTACCTTATTTTAACTTATTCTTCATCTTCAACAATGGCGATTCTCTTATTTAAGAATGATGCTGCTACCACTGCAACTGCACCTGCTGCAATAATTGCATATCCAAGCTTGTAAAAATTTTTCATATCTGTTACCTCCAGTTCCCTACTATATATATGAAAATTATCACCTTTTTCTGTTAATGTCAATCCCTATTTATGTTTTCTTTTCTTTAGTATAATAGTTACTGCATATGCACCTGCTGCCAAACAGAGAGTAGCCATAGTTGCATGTACTATTCCTTTTATTTCTCCACCTGTATTCTGCACGGAATCAATGTTTTCACCTGAATTCAGAGTTTTCTTCTTCTCTTCTTCCGGATAAATCTCTACAGGTTCTTCTGCTGCTTTCTTATTCTCTTCTGCTTTTCCATCAGCTGTTTCCTGTGGTTTCACTTCTGGCCCTGCCTGTGTTTTTTCTTCTTCATCAGGTTTAACAGGTACTCTTTCACTTTTACCATGTCCTACTCCACCTCGATTACCATCTAAATCATCGTAGTCATGTTCAGTAGTAAACGGCATAGGTTCAGAGGTCCTGGGAATATGCACTGATATAGGCTCACTGGTTTCAGTAAAGTTCTGGTAGTAGTAAATAATTCTGTAGTTTACATTTTTGTCCGCTGTTTCTTCTGTCCAGACTTCAGGAAAAGAAAGAAAGCTCTGCTTTCCATTTCTGTGATTCCACGATAAGTACTCTTTTATGTTGTCAGGTGAATATCTGAAAAATCCATCTGGCATATGCTCATCCTGCTCGTAAGAAACTCTGTCCACCCATTTTTCTCCATCAAAACTCTGAACCTTCAGGCTCTGTACGTCTTTACTGATAACTGGCATTGTAAAGTAAATAGTCATGTTCTTATTCTTATCAACCTTTACAACTTCCCCGTAGTATATTTCTTTATATTCATGTTCATTTTCATTATCTTCTTCGTAATCAGGAGTCTCTATATCAGGGGACCCCCCCCCGGAAAATTTTCCTGAAATAACCGCTTCTACAGGTCTTTCTCCTTTGTCAAGAAAAGCATCATCTCCTACTTCACACAGTCCCCCTTCTTCCACTATTATGCCAGCATATTTATAGTCGTAAATCAGCGGTGCTCTTACTGTTCCTGACTTAATACTGAGCTTTCCCCCTTTCCTTACTACTATAAATGGTTCCTGACCGTTTGGATTAATCTCCATATTCTTCATGTCAAGAACAAGCTTGCCACCATCCTCAATAATGATTGTGCCGTGATCTGCTAAAGGATCCTGACCAAATCCAAATACCTTATCAGAAGTAAGACTTACAGTTTTCATTACCTTAACGCAGCCCGAAACCACATATATATTGCTGCTACTACTGCTGTTATTAAGTGACTCCAGCTCTTCTTCGTTATGAACAGGCACAAATACAGGCCTGCCAGAGGCAAACGCCCATGTCACATTTAAGGACATTATTATTAAAACTGCTGATAATAATATACATGTTTTCTTAATCATCTCTTATACTCCATTTGATTTTTACTCATTATATCATTAAATTCACAATAATGTGAACTTTTATGACATACTTAAATCTACACACTGACTTCTATCTGTGATATTATTGTTTTATATACGATTACGAAAGAGGTGATAGTGTGAAGAATCTTATTAACAGGCGTATTGGAAGCTATATAATAACTGCTGTTTTCACTATCATTTTATTCTTATTTTTCTTTCACCTTGTTTCTCATGACAACAAATATACCAATGAGCAGCCTGCTGGCTATATGGGTCAGTTTCAGTTTTCATGCGAAGATCTTGAATCGCCCATGTTCCTTATTGACGGCTGGATGCTTTCTGTTGATGGCCATAAGGAAACAGAAACATTTATAGGTGAGTATTCTGACTTTTCCTACGCTCCGGGTGGAACATCTCCTTTTGGTAAAGCAACCTACAGGCTTACGCTTGACTGCAATGATCTTCCAGAAAACGGAAAGATACTTTCTATTCTTATACCCGAAATCTTTACTGATTACAGGCTCTATATTAACGATCAGCTGGTTTCTGAGACAGGAGACTCTCATATTGTTAATTTCAATATGACAGGCAGTACCACACTAAAACTTGAAACAGAAAACAAGAGTCACTATTACAGTGGCCTTTACTATCCACCTGCTTTTGGAACATCAGAAACCATTGATAAAATACATATCAGCAGACTCTTTATATACACTGCTGTATGGCTTTCTGGCATTATTGTTGCTATTCTTGCCTTTGTATTTTATATATGGAAGCGCAGGGAAAAAATATTTGCCCACTTTGCATTTATGTGTATTTCAGGCCTCGTATGCTGTATTCACCCTCTTATATGGCAGATTAATCTTTCATCGCCTTTTTTCTATGCTGTAGAAAATATGGCAAAACCCCTAATGATAGCAGAAGCGATTGCCGTTACAGTACTAGCAGGTGGTCTTTCTCATCTGAAATATATTAAAGTAATATATTCTTGCCTTATCTGCTATGCACTGTTTGAATTTACAGCAGTTCTCTTTATTATACCTTCCCATCCTGAATTCATTTCCCTGCACGGTTACATAGTTCAGGCTACAGGCCTTATGTGCTGGCTGCTTCTTTCTGTTATTGCAGGAGCAGGCTTTGCTAATACAAAGAACTTTCAGAGTATCCTTATTCTTCTTGGAAGCTGCACCATAGGATTATCTGTATTATGGAATATTCTTGATAATAATCTGTTTGAACCTATCTATACAATGTGGCAGTCTGAATGGGCTGTATTTATTAACATACTGATTTTTTCAGCAGTGATTATTATTCATAATGGCAAAATAGTAGAAGAAAACAAACTGCTCAATAACCACCTTGAATTTCTTGTGGAAAAACGTTCAGAAGAACTTACCACCGTAATCAATGAACGAAAAAGATTCTTTTCTGACATGGCTCATAATCTGAAATCTCCAATTGCTACTATTCACGGATTTATTTCCCTGATTCAGCAGCATAATATCGGACTTGACGATGAGCTCTGCGGATACATTTCAATTATTAAAAATGAAAATCTTGAAATGCAGAAAAGAGTTCAAGCACTAAATGAACTAAATTCCTTCGACAGAATCGAAGAACCTCCAGAACTTATAAGTATTAACAGACTTCTTGACCAGGTAAAAAAATCAAATGCTGCAGGAGCAGAGGTTAATGGTATCTATCTTACTATTTGCAGACTTTCTGAAGACAGCTATATATGTGCTCAGAAAGAAAAACTTCTCATTATGTTCGAAAACCTGATTTTCAATGCACTATCATTTACTCCTGCAGAAGGCAGAATCACCATTACACCTGAGCTTACAGAAAACCAGGTTGTATTCTCAGTAAAAGATAATGGCAGTGGTATTGACCCCGAAATACTTCCATATATATTTGACCGTTTCTACAGCAGAAGAGGCCCGGAAGAAGGCGGAAGCGGTCTGGGCCTTTATATTGTAAAACTTACTGTAGAGGAGCTTAATGGTAAAATTACCTGTGATTCCGAACCTGGAAAAGGTACAGAATTTGTAATAACCATTCCTCTTGCAGATTCATAGCTGTCATCTTTCATCACTGTTTTTTACAAACACATAACCCTTTCCCCATTCTGTCTGAATAAGGTGATGTTCAGGAGAAAGAGCATCAAGTTTTGCTCTTAGTCTTCCAATATGGGAGTGCACTGTATGAACTGCATTAATATCAGGAAGTTTCCATACGCTTGTATATATTTCACCTGGTGAAAATGGTATTCCCGGCTTTGAACATAATAGGGCAAGAATACTGTACTCTATGGCTGTAAGCGAAAGTGGTTCACCGTTAACTGTAGCATTTCTGCTCACAAGATTAAGTTTAAGTGGTAGCAGCGATATAACATTGTCATTTATTGAAGTACCTCTGTATCTTGAAATCCTGGATTCCACTCTGAGCATAAGCTCATGAAGATCATATGGCTTTGTCATATAGTCTTCTCCCCCGACCTTAAATCCACGGTATACAAACTCCTTTTCTGTTAAGCTTGAAAGAAAAATAACAGGAACATTGTTTTCCTGCTGAATACGTCTGCAGAGTTCATATCCATCATCAGCTTTAGAAAGAATAATATCAAGAACTATGCAGTCAAAATCATGTTTCTTTACCATAAGCACCGCATCTTCTATATTATCAGCTATGCTCACATTGTAATCGTGCTCTTCAAAATACGTCTTATTTACTCTAAGGATATTCCTGTCATCATCTACAAATAAGATATGGTACATCCAATCACCCCTTTAATTCTACTTATATACAACTATTTTATCATTAACGCCTTTTCTATGCACTCAGATTCAGTTCACAAAACTTCACAAAGACCATATTTTTTATCATCCCGTGATTTTCTTGACATTTCTCATTTACTCATAGTATACTTTAACTTAGATTTGTCCATTAGGAGGTACATAATGATATTCTGGATTTTAATGCTTTTAGTTGTAGAAATTATTCCTTTCATACTATATAAATTTGGCAGACTTTACCTTACAAATCCGCCAAAAGACAGGAAAGACCCAAAAAGATGCAGAGCCTTTGGTGCTGACAAAACAGACGAAACCATGGAGTTTGCACACAGACTGTGCGGAGAATTATGGTTCAAAGCAGGCTTTTACCTTATGATGCTTGTTGTTGTTACACTTGTAATCGTAATAGCTCAGCCTCAGAGAATAGTTCGTAACACTGCTCTTGTTGTTCTTGCATTTGAAGTCTTTACAGTTATCCGTTCAGTATTTATTGTTCACAAGAGACTTAAGACAGAATTTGACGAAAACGGTCACAGAATTACTGGAGAATTCGAAGTGAAAGAAAAGAACAAAGATCTGTACATGTAATCATATTTCCTGACTGCCTGAAGAAGGCAGTCTTTTTTTGCGCTAAAAGAAATATATTGTTGCTGAATAAGATATTACTAGTTCAAACAGCTTCAGGCATAAAAACCAGGCAGGGACTCAATATAGCCTGAAATGTCATAATGTTAAAGAAGTTCAGGTTTATCCGTAGAGAAATGAGATAAAGAAAACCCGGGCACAAAAGTACCCGGATTAAAATATTACCTGTATTAACTATACGTGATATTTCTTTGGAATATATCTTGATACAAGAAATTTAAATTCAGCTGATGCAAGAAGAGCAATAGGGCCTCCTGTAAGCGCAAAGCTCATAAAGTTTGGGTTTCCTGTTTTTGCAATTCCAAATGTGCCAAGAAGTGTAAGACCAATTCCTCCATAGAAAGCAATCTTCACAAACATAATTGTAATCTTTTTAATGATTCTTCCTGACTTTTCAAAAATATCATCTGAAGAAAACTTTGAACCTAATGAGAAAATAGGAATTCTGCTTGTGCTGTCAAGTACAAAGGCAAGTACCATTGCAAGTGTACCAATCATTGCCGCCCCATAAAGGCCTGCATCTCCTTCACCTTTCATAAGTTTAAATGTAGCATCTGCTGCTGCAAGTATCATCATAAGTCCAATATAGAATTCTGATTTAACGTATATTTTCATGTTTTATTCCCCTAACAAATATATTAATATGTTGTTTCACCCATATCTCTTAAGAATGCTCTGTATCCTCTTACAGCTTCGTAAATATCAGTTTTAGCTGCAATTTCCTGAGGTGAATGCATGCATAGAACTGCAATACCACTATCGATAACTTCCATTCCGTATGTTGCTGTAATCCATGCAATTGTTCCGCCGCCACCAGCATCTACTTTACCAAGTTCAGCTGTCTGGAAATGAACATCATTATCTTCAAATACTTTTCTGAGTTCAGCAATATATTCTGGGTTTGCATCACTTGAGCCACCCTTTCCTCTTGAACCTGTGTACTTGTTAAATACAGGACCTCTTCCAAAGAATGCTGTGTTTTTCTTTTCGAAAACATCTCCATAAAGTGGATCATAGGCTGCACTTACGTCTGAAGAAAGCATTTTTGAATTCTGAAGACATCTTCTAACAGAAATATCAGCAGTAAATCCAAGAAGATTTAAAACTTCTGCAGTCATGTTTTCGAAGAACTTTGACTGCATTCCGCTTGCACCGTAGCTTCCGATTTCTTCTTTGTCTACTAAGATGCAGCATGATGTTCTGTCTGGTGTTTCTTCGTTATCTAAAATAGCAAATAGTGATGTGAACGCACAGATTCTGTCATCGTGACCATAACCCATAATCATGCTTCTGTCAAAGCCCACTTCTCTTGGTTTGTCAGCTGGAACGATTTCTAATTCAGCTGAAAGAAAATCTTCTTCTTCCATATTGTATTTTTCTTTTAAAAGCTTAAGAATATTTGCCTTTACCTTGTCTTTTTCTTCTCCCTTAAGTGGTGTGTTACCAACAAGAAGGTCAAGATTTTCACCAGTTACTGCAACTGATGCTTTCTTTTCCATCTGTTCTCCTGCAAGGTGAACAAGAATATCTGTAATTGTAAATACTGGATCTTTTTCGTCTTCACCAATATTAACATTTACTCTTGTGCCATCTTTCTTGCATACTACACCGTGAAGTGATAGTGGAATTGTAACCCACTGATACTTCTTGATTCCACCGTAATAGTGAGTATCAAGGTAAGCAAATCCATCTGTTTCGTATAAAGGATTCTGCTTAACGTCAATTCTAGGTGAGTCAATATGAGCACCAAGAATGTTCATACCTTTTTCCATTGAATCTTTACCGATGTGATAAAGGATTACTTCTTTTTCGTTATACACTGCATAAACCCTGTCACCTGCTACAAGCTTATTAAATTCTTTAATATTTCTGTAGCCTGCTTTTTCTGCCATTTCAATTGAAATACGTGCAACTTCTCTTTCTGTTTTACCTTTTGCAAGACAGTCCATATATTTTGCGCATACTTCTTCCATAGCTTTAAACTGTTCATCTGTGTAAGTTTCCCATAAGTTTGTCATTTCCATAACTTTCCCTCCTATAATCTGTTTTCTTTAAACATTCTCATAAGCTCGCTTGTCAGGGCAAGACCATCGTCTTCTGTTTCCATGTCTTCCCGCTTTACCCATTCTGCAACTGACAGTTCATTCTCATCCATTGTAATGGTTTTGTCACCATCAGCTTCACAGGTAAATCCCAGAAGAAGATCACAGTCTGTTCCCCATGGCTGGCTTTTGTAATAGCGTATGTTTTTTACCTTTAGTCCTACTTCTTCCATAACTTCTCTTGCTACTGTTTCTTCTGCAGTCTCACCTATTTCTGTAAAACCTGCAATAAGTGCATAACGTCTGTATACCCTGCCACTGTACTTTGTAAGCACGATTTCGTCATTTTCTCTATCCATTACTGCAACAATTACTGCTGGAGAAATCTTAGGATATGCACGGTTTCCACAGGAATCGCAACGCATCATGCGTTCTTTGTGATCATGGACCATTTCTTTTCCGCATCTTCCACAGTACCTGTTATCTCTGTACCACTGATACAGATGATATGCTGTGTACAGTGCAAATACAAATTTTCTGTCAGGAGTATATCTCAGTTCTCTTACTGGTACAAGGTCAAGGCCTTCAGTTTCCGGCTTACCCATATAAAGGAAGTATCTGTCCTCTCCAATAGAAAAGAGATATGTTTTTCCCCCTTCTATCATGGATACTTCAGGCACATCCGGATACTCACCATTAAATACGTAAACACTCTGTCCTTCAAAAGAAAACACTCTGTCAGAGGGCTGCGGCTCCACATTTCTGTAGCTGTTATTAAGTTTTTCTTTTCCTAATTCCTGTATCATGTCTTACCTCTCTGGTTCTAATGACCATACAAATTAAATTATACTATTTACACAGTCTGTTTTCAAGGATAGTTATTCCTGATTGCTTTTTTATTCTCCCTGCTGTAAAATACTTTTACAAAGGGAGAAAAGGAGGATGTTTTATGGAAGATTTCAAGATCTGGGACAGCCATGTTCATATTTTTCCAGAAGAAATATATATGAATTGGGAAAAGTATGCAGAAAGGGATAATTACTTTGCTGAGCTTACAAGAAAACCTGCTAATGGCAAAGGTACAGAAGAAGCCTGGGCAAATGCAGAAGAAGCTCTTGAATGTGCTGACAAAGCAGGTATCTATGGACTTGTAATGCAGGGCTGGTACTGGAATGACATAGAAATACTAAAATATCATAACGACTATATGGCAGAGAAAATAAAGGAACATCCTTGCAGATTAAAAGCATTTATGTGTACCAATCCAAAATTCGGAGATAAGGCCGTATACGAAATAGAAAGATGCAGTAAACTTGGATTTTCAGGTATTGGTGAACTGGGACCTGGTGGAAACGGATATGACTTTGAGGATCCTGATTTTTTAAACGTTCTTGCACTTGCAGAAGAATATGATTTTCCTGTTAACATTCACTGCGGTGAACCAGTAGGTCATAAATACCCGGGTAAAGACATGACAAGCCTCGCACCCCTTCCTGATATAGTAATGAAACATCCTGATCTTAAGCTCATACTTGCACATATGGGCGGAGGACTTCCATTTTATGAGATGAATCCAAAATACCGCGGTAAGTTTGATAATGTCTATTACGATACTGCTGCTAATCCGCTTCTTTACAGAATAGAAAGTTTTAAAGCAGTAATATCAATGATTGGTAATAGGCGATTAATGTATGGAAGTGACTTTCCGCTTCTCCTCTACCCTGCAGAATACAGGCAAATGGACTTTGAACTGTTTATTAACGATATACGTAACAACGCAGGTTTAAACCAAGAAGAATGGAAAAATATAATGGGAAATAACCTTGTTAATCTGCTTGAAAAACAGGGATGAGATTTTTAAAGGACACCGTACAACCTTTAACTGACACTTTTTCGCACAAAAAAACGATGGCATACGTCATCGTTTTTCTGCTATAAAAAGAAAGGTATTTCTGTTATTTCCAAAATAGACCTTTTCTGGTATAAGGCTCTTTTGATATGGTTCCTACATCATAACCAGTATCTTTAATGGCCTTTGTCAGTTTGTCTTCGTCAAGCTCCTCATTAGCAATAATTGTTACTTCATTTTTGCTATGGGATGCTGTAACTTTTTTTACGCTGAAGTTCTTACGAACAACATCATTAACATGGGATTCGCACATTCCACACATCATTCCTTCTACCTGAACTGTGTACCTTATCATATACTCATCCTTTCTGAATTTAAAGAGTTAGTATTAACTAACTACATTCTACTACCCTTAATAAAAAATAGCAAGTACTTTTTTAAAAAAA
>SAMEA104404097__coassemble_1214_pt1 | contig 22245 bp, 19 predicted proteins | sample SAMEA104404097__metabat2_low_PE_058 | metagenome-assembled genome bin SAMEA104404097 (sample SAMEA104404097) | Balaenoptera acutorostrata | reverse complement strand
CAAGGATTCCAGTTCCCCCGAAACCCTTTAAATCCAGCATCTCTATTTGTTCTTTGGACCCAGTCGTCCGTCGTTATAGTGTTTTCTGCAAAGTGAAACATACATATCATTTCCACCTACAACAACCTGTTCTCCCTGTTTAACAAACTTGCCATCCACAACCCTTGCAACCATAGTTGCTTTGCGGCCACACCAGCAGATTGTTTTGATTTCTTCAATCTTATCAGCGTAAACAAGCATGTAGTAAGAGCCTTCAAAAAGTTCATTTCGAAAATCATTCTTAAGGCCGTATGCAAGTACCGGAACGTCCAGACTGTCAACTATTTCGGCTAATTCCTGAACATGATGTTTCTTTAAGAACTGGCACTCATCAACTAGTACGCAGTCAATCTGACGCTTGTTATTTTCTCTCATAAACAGTTCAAGTATATTTGTTTCATCCTGAACTATTGTTGCTTCTCTCTGAAGCCCTATTCTTGAAGTAATCATACCTGATCCAAACCTTGTATCCACTGCAGGAACCAGGCACAAAACATTCTTACCACGTTCTTCATAATTATATGCAACCTTAATGAGCTCAATGGATTTGCCTGCGTTCATTGTGCTGTATCTGTAATATAACTGTGCCATTTCTTACCCCTAAATATGTTTTTCGTTTTTCTTCTCACGTGTCATTAACATTGTAACTGCTTCTTTTGGACCAACTTCACCCTTAATGCACTTATATATCATTTCTGTAATTGGCATTTCTACACCTACAGACTGAGCAAGTTCATAAGCAGCTTCAGCAGTAAACATGCCTTCTACAACCATACCAACCTTTTCTACAGCATCCTCTGGTTTCATACCTTCACCAATCATAATGCCGCATCTTCTGTTTCTTGAATGCATACTTGTACAGGTTACAATAAGGTCACCTATACCTGTAAGTCCTGAGAATGTGGCAACATCAGCCCCAAGAGCCTGACCAAGTCTGCACATTTCAGTAATGCCTCTTGTCATAAGTGCAGCCTTTGCATTATCACCAAATCCTATACCGTCAGAAATACCTGCGCCAAGAGCAATAATATTCTTTAATGATCCTCCAAGTTCAACTCCGCATACGTCATCATTAGTGTATACTCTGAAGTTTTCTGTCATAAAGATATGCTGTACTTCTTCTGCAAGAGCCATATCTCTTGAAGCAACTGCAATTGTTGTAGGGAGCTTTCTGCCGACTTCTTCTGCATGAGAAGGTCCGGATAAAACAACATACTTAACTTCAGGCTTAAGAATATATGCAATTTCAGACATTCTCATAAGAGTGCCCTGTTCAATACCCTTGGCAACGTTAACAATAATTGTATTATCATCAAGGAACGGAATTGCCTTTTCAAATGCACTTCTGAAATGCTGTGCAGGAGCTCCGAAAAGAGCTAAATCTGCGCCTTCAAGCACTTCTTCTGTACTGTCACAGACTGTAAGAGTTTCTGGAAATTTAATTCCAGGTAAATATCTTACATTCTCTCTGTTCGCTCTCATTTCGGCAACGTGTTCAAGATTAATATCACACATTTTAACCTGGTGTCCTTTATCAGCAAGAGTAATTGCAAGTGCAGTACCCCAGCTTCCGGCACCAATAACACCAATATGTTTCATTTTATGCCTCTCTATTTCTTCTTAAAACTTATTTTATTTTCTTCACCCTTAAGAATTCTCTTAATGTTAGCGCGGTGCGCATAAAGTGCTACAAGCGCCATTGGAACTCCGAATATCAGGAAGTCCTTTTCCCAGAGAACTGCAAAAACAGGAAATGCAAATGCTGCTAAAATTGATCCAAGGCTTACCATCTTTGTAAGTAGTACTGTTACAACTACTACAAAGAGACAGCCTACGCCAATCATCCAGTTAACTCCTAAAAGAGCACCAAATGCAACTGCAATACCCTTTCCGCCTTTAAACTTATATAGTGCAGGGTAAATGTGACCAATAAATGCTGCAAGAGCACATGCATATCCGATTTCCTTACCGCACACCATTGTACCAATTTCAACAGCAGCAAAGCCCTTAAGTACATCGATTATCAGAGTAATTACTCCTGCTTTTTTCCCCATAACACGAAGAGCATTAGTCGTACCTGCGTTACCGCTGCCTTCTTTTTTAATATCTATACCATGCATTTTACCAAGGATAATTGATGGTGAAATATTGCCAAGGAAATAAGCAAGAACAATAATCAGTATAGTCTCTATCATAACTCTTCCTTTTCTCCCTTTTCTCTGAATACAAACTTAATTGAAGTACCTTCAAAGCCAAAGCCTTCTCTTATTTTATTTTCAAGATATCTTGCATATGAGAAATGCATAAGTTCTCTTCTGTTAACCTGGAAAGAGAATAGTGGTGGTTTTACGCCTACCTGAGTTACATAGTAAATCTTTAATCTTCTTCCCTTGTCTGATGGTGGCTGTTTCATCATCTGAGCATCTACAATAAGGCTGTTAAGCTGACCTGTAGGTACACGAAGTGCTCTCTTTTCTGAAACTGTTTTTACCATCCTTATTACATCGAAAACTCTCTGTTTGTCTTTTACAGAAATAAATACAGATGGCGCATAGTTCATGAAAAGAAGTTCTGCTTCGATTTCTCTTCTGAAATCTCTCATTGTATTTGTTTCTTTAGTAATTAAGTCCCACTTATTTACTACTACCACAATACCCTTGCCTGCTTCGTGAGCAACTCCTGCAATTTTCTTATCCTGCTCAGTAATACCTTCTTCTGCATTAATCATAAGAACGCATACGTCACATCTTTCAATAGCTGCTACAGCACGGATAACGCTGTATCTTTCAATATCTTCGTTAACCTTGCTTTTACGACGTATACCAGCTGTATCAATAAGTGTGTATTTGTCTCCATCCCATTCAAATGGTGAGTCAATTGAATCTCTTGTAGTACCTGCAATTGGTGATACAATTACTCTGTTTTCGTTAAGAAGACAGTTAATTAATGATGATTTTCCAACGTTTGGTTTACCAATAACTGCAACCTTTATTGAATCGTCATCGTCTAAATCAGCATCATCTGGAAAACTTTCTACAATTTCATCAAGAACATCACCAAAGTTCAGCATATTAGCTGCTGAAACAGGTATTGGAAGTCCAACTCCAAGTTCATAAAAATCATAAAATGTATCAGGAAGCTTTGAAGGATTATCAATCTTATTTACTAAAAGCATAACCTTCTTTCCTGTTCTTCTAAGCATCATTGCCACTTCTTCGTCTGCTGTTGTAAGGCCTTCTTTACCGTCACATACAAAGAGAATAACATCTGCCATATCCATGGCAATCTGAGCCTGTTCTCTCATCTGTGAAAGAATAATATCCTGGCTTGCAGGCTCAATACCACCTGTATCAATCAGCCCGAAATTAACTCCGTTCCATTCTGCTTCCGCATAAATTCTATCTCTTGTTACACCTGGTGTGTCTTCTACAATAGATACACGTCTTCCTACAAGTCTGTTAAAGAATGTTGATTTTCCAACATTAGGACGACCTACTACTGCTACTATAGGTTTACTCATTAAAAAATACCTCCCGCAAATTCAAGAGGATCAAAGTCTTTCAGATCCTCCATTTTTTCTCCAACACCTATATATTTTATAGGTAAATCAAACTCATCTGCAATTGTAATTGCAATGCCGCCTTTAGCTGTACCATCAAGTTTTGTTAAAACAACACCTGTGATTTCTGCAGCTTCATTAAATTCCTTAGCCTGTGAAACAGCATTCTTACCTGTTGTTGCATCAAGAACAAGAAGTGTTTCTCTTGTAGCTTCCGGATATTCTTTAGAAATAACCCTGTTCATTTTTTCAAGTTCATTCATAAGATTTTTCTTAGTCTGAAGACGACCTGCAGTATCGCAGATAAGAACATCAATATTTCTTGCTTTTGCTGCCTGAATAGCGTCATAAATTACAGCTGAAGGGTCAGCTCCTTCCTGATGTTTAACTGTGTTAACACCAATTCTTTCACCCCAGATTTCTAACTGCTCACCAGCTGCTGCTCTGAAAGTATCTGCAGCAGCAAGTAAAACACTTTTGTTTTCCTTAATTAATTTGTGTGCAATTTTTGCAATGGATGTAGTTTTACCTCCTCCATTAATTCCTATCATAAGGATTACCAGTGGTGTATTATCATTTAATCTGTTTCTTTCTCCCTTATCCATAAGCTTTGCAATTACTTCTGCAAGGCCTTCTTTAATGGATTCCGGATCTTCAAGATGATGCTCTCTGATGTATTCTTTAAGCTCATCCATGATTTTCATTGTTGTATCCATTCCAATATCAGATGTAATAAGGATTTCTTCTAATTCATCCATAAAATCATCGTCAATCTTAGGTCTTCTTAAGATTACATCTCCGATTCTTTCGGACATTCTTCCAAAGAAGCCCTTCTTTTTTGTATCAAAAAGTCCCATATTCTATCCTTTCATATTAAAGTTCAAAATCGTCTCCCAGTCTTAAGCTCAGCACTTTGGATACTCCATGTTCTGCCATGGTTACGCCATAAAGCACGTCTGCATGTTCCATAGTTGCTTTCTGGTGAGTAACAAGCGCAAACTGAATTCCCTCAAAGTTTCTTAAGTAGTTTGCAAATCTGTCTATATTTGCGTCATCAAGAGCAGCTTCCACCTCGTCCAGTATACAGAAAGGCGTTGGCTTTGTCTTAAGAACTGCAAACATAAGGGCAATGGCTGTCATTGTCTTTTCTCCACCAGACATAAGATTAATATTCTGAAGTTTCTTTCCTGGTGGCTGAGCAATAATATCAATACCTGATTCCAGAGGATTGTTTTCATCTTCCATGTGAAGTTCTGCAGAACCTCCCCCGAAAAGTTCCCTGAAAATACTTTCGAAATTCTTTGCAACCTGGTCAAAGTTTTCTTTAAATCTCTTCTTAATGGTCTGATCCATATCTGAAATAATGCCCTTAAGTTCATTCATGGCAGTAATAATATCGGTACGCTGTTCTGTAAGGAATGTATATCTTTCACTTACTTCATCATATTCTTTAATTGCACCAACATTTACATCACCAAGCTCTCTGATTCTGTCCTTTATCTTTCTGCTTTCTTTCACAGAAGAAGACATGACAAAATCTTCCTGCCTGTATCCAAGTGCCTGAGCATAAGAGATTTCAAACTCCTCAAACAGTCTCTCTTTAAGAGTGTCAAGCTGAGTATCAGCTTTGGCTGTTTTAATCTCCATCTGATACTTCTGGTCCTGAATGGAGTTTACCTTTCCTGCTGCTTCCTCAATTTCTGCATTAAGAACTGTAAGTCGCTTCTGAAGTTCTTCACGTTTTGTGCTTACTTCCTGAATATATGCTTCTGTTTCTTCCTTGTTTTTTGTAAGGTCAAGAACACTTACTTCGTCATCAGGATTTCCAAAGAAAATATAGTTTCTTTCTTTTTCATTCTTTTCTTTAGATGCATTTTTCTCATTAATCTGAGCCTGATACTCAGCATAGGAAGCTTCAACTCTTCCCCTGATATTATTAATGTTTTCTTTCTTTCCTTCCCAGTCTCTTACTGCAAGTCTTGCCTTTGTAATCTGTTCTGATGCATCATCAACTGCATTTTTTCTGATTTCGTACTGAGAAAGAAGGTCATCTGTTTCTTCCTGAATTTTTACAATTTCCTCTTCGAAATTTTTAATTTCTGTTTCTGCAGTGCTTATCATATTATCTGCATCAGCCATTTCTTTCTCTATGGATGCTACTTCACGAATATGTTTTTCACTGCTGTTTTTCATGTCTATAAGTGTTGCTTCAAGAGCAGAAATAGTACTTTCAAGAGATGCCAGGAATACTTCTTTTTCGTGTTTATCTTCTGAAGTACTTTCTTCGATTTCCTTCATATCTTCGAAACGTTCAGTGATTTCTTCCTGTTCTTCTGTCTTCTCTCTGAGCTCATTTCTGAGTTCCCTGATTTCTTCTTCAAGTTTCTGGATTTCTCCCTTTCTTTCAAGAAGGTTTGCAGTTTTGTTCTTGTAACGACCTCCTGTAATTGCTCCGCTTGTAGTAATTACTTCACCTTCGAGAGTTACAAAACGAAGACCGCTTCCCATTTTTGAAAGTGCAACAGCAGTATCCATATTGTCTACAATGGCAACTCTGCCAAGAAGATATTCGAATACATTTGTATATTCTTCGCTAAACTTGATGCAGTCAACACCAAGACCCTGAAATCCAAAGTCATTTCTTATTCTGCTGTCAACATGAGCACGGCTTCCTTTAACTGAAGAAACAGGAAGGAATGTAAGTCTTCCTGCCTTGTTTTCTTTTAACAGGTTTACAGCACGCTTGGCGTTGTTATCAGTATCACATACAATATTCTGCATCTGACCACCAAGAGCTGTTTCTATGGCTGTTTCCATGCCTTCAGGTACTGTCATAAGTTCTGCAACAACACCTTTAATTCCAGAAAGTCCAGCCTGCATAATATGTTTAACAGCATAGTTATATCCTTCGTAGTTATTTTCCATTTCTTCAATGGTCTTCTTTCTGGCAACCTTCTGACCACCAGCAAGTTTAATATCTTCTATTTCTGTACGAAGTTCTTTCTGTCTAACAGCAAGTTCATTCTTTTCTTTCTGAAGTTCACTTAAGTCTTCTTCCATTTCGGAAAGAGTGCTCTTAAGATTATCTCTCCTAGCCTTTGCAGCTTCCAGTTCTTCGTTACTTGCCCTGTTGTTTTCTTTTTTGCCCTTTGCTTCTTCGTCAAGCTGAGCCTGTCTTTTCAGCAGCGTGCTTCTTATACTTTCGTAACTCTTTGCCACACTTTTCTTTGAAGAAATAAGGCTGTGTAACTGATAAAGAGAATCTCTTTTTTCGTCAATAGCTGCAGATGTATTACCTGCTTCTTCAGTAAGTTTACTGTGAGATACTATTTTACTCTTAAGTTCTTCCCCTGCTTCCGAAAGTTTAAGATCAATTTCTTTAGATGATTTCAGAAGTTCAGCTCTGTTATTCTCTTCTTTTTCAATTTTTTCTTCAATAGCTGCAATTTCAGAATCAAGTCTTTCGTCATCTCTTTCAAGTGCTGCAAGCTTTTCTTTATTAAGATTCTTTCTGTTCTGTAAAAGATTTATATCCTCAACTATTTTCAGAAGATTATCTCTTGCTTCATTTCCAAGACCCTCAAGTCTTGTATTTTCTTCATTCTTTTCTTTTGCTTCAGTATCAGCTTTTTCTTTATGCGAAAGAATATCTGCAATGTCCTCTTCTGCCTTCTTAATGTCATTTTTGTAAATTTCATTTTTTGACTGCAGGTTCTCTATATTTTTAAGGATAATATTAATTTCTAATTTCTGGTATTTTTCTTTTAATTCCAGATATTCTTTGGCTTTGATACTGTCTTCTTTAAGCCCGTCAATTCTGCCTTCTATTTCGGATATAATATCGGCAACTCTTTCAAGACTGTTAGTTGTGGAATCAAGTTTTTTCTCAGCCTCAGCTTTTTTTGACTTGTAAAGCACAACACCAGCTGCTTCTTCGAAAATTTCTCTTCTGCTTTCTGGTTTATTACTTACAATATCAGCAATCTTACCCTGACCAATAAGGGAATATCCGTCTACACCTATGCCTGTATCCATAATAAGTTCTCTGATATCCCGAAGTCTGCACTGGTTGTTGTTTATGAGATACTCACTTTCACCAGATCTGTACATTCTTCTTGTAATTGCAACTTCGTTATAGTCAATGTCAAGAAGGCCTGTGCTGTTATCAATTACAAGTGTAACTTCAGCCATACCTCTTGATTTTCTGCTTGCTGTTCCTGCGAAGATTACTTCTTCCATTTTGCCACCACGAAGTGCTTTTGGACTCTGTTCTCCAAGTACCCATCTTATGGCATCACTAATATTACTTTTTCCACTTCCGTTAGGGCCAACGATACATGTAACACCTTCGTGGAACTCTATTACTACAGGTTCTGCAAAAGATTTAAATCCGTGCATTTCCAGACGTTTAAAATACATTTTCCGCTAATCCCCTTTCAAGAGTGTCTTTTGCAGCATTCTGTTCTGCTTCTTTCTTGCTTTTGCCAGAGCCTTTCCCAAGTACCACATCATTACAGACCATGTGAACGTAGAAAGTCTTGTCGTGATCAGGACCTTCTTCCCTGTCTGTAATATACGAAAGTTTTACCTTGTGGCCGCCTTTCTGAAGAAGTTCCTGAACAGTTGTCTTATAGTCTGCAAAGAGTTTTCCTGCAAGAGCTGCATCAATAGTATCAGCAAATTCCCTTCTGATAAATCGTTCTGTTTCTTCGTATCCTCCATCCAGAAAGATTGCGCCTATTACGGCTTCCATGGCATCAGCAATAAGTGATTCTCTTTTTCTTCCGCCGGAAAGTTCCTCACCATGACCCATATTTATGTATGAACCAATGTCAAGAGCTGCTCCTGCTTTGGCAAGAGATTTTTCGCAGACAATAAGGGCTCTTGTCTTTGTAAGTCTGCCCTCATCGTCCTTAGAAAGTCTTTTGTAAAGCTCCACCCCGATTACAGCGTCAAAGAATGCATCTCCTAAGAATTCCAGTCTTTCGTTATTAGAAATTCTTTTGTCAGCGTGCTCCCTGTTATATGAGCTGTGTGTAAGAGCTGTTTCCAGAAGTTCTCTGTTTTTAAACGTATATTTAATTTTTTCTTCAAATTTACGATTATTCACTAATAATTATCTCCTCAATTTCAAGAACAGAGTTCTGAATTGTTTCTACTACCTTTCCTTCTACATAAGGAACTGATTTAAGTATTGTCTGTTTTACTGCAAGAGCATCTGATGAACCGTGCATCTTAAGCATTGCGCCTTTAACTCCAAGAAGTGGTGCTCCGCCGTATTCTGCATAGTTAAACTCTTTCTTAAGGCTCTTAAGCTGATCCTTTAGAAGTAATGCTCCGATTTTTGATTTTGTATTTGCAAGGAATCTGTTCTTTAGTTCTCTCAGAACCATAAGTCCCATACCTTCTGTAAGTTTAAGTATTGCATTTCCTGTAAAACCATCAGTTACAATAACATCGCAGATTCCGTTTGGAAGTTCTCTGCCTTCTACACTTCCAATAAAGTTAAGGTGACTCTTATCAAGAAGTTCGTAAGCAGCCTTTGTAAGTGATGTTCCTTTACCTTCTTCTGTTCCATTGTTTACAAGGCCAACTGTAGGATTCTGTCTTCCCATAACTTTTTCAAGATATATGCTTCCCATAATTCCGAATTCCAGCAGATTATTAGCCTTACATTCTGCATTGGCTCCTGTGTCCACAAGAATAGATGGTTCTCTTCCGATTACTGGATAAACTGTGGCAAGAGTTGGTCTGTCAATTCCCTGAATTCTGCCTAAAATAAAAAGACCTCCTGCAAGTAATGCTCCTGTGCTTCCTGCAGAAATAAACACATCTCCTTCACCTTTTTTTATCATATTAAGTCCTACAACAATTGAAGAATCCTTCTTTGTACGAACAGCTTTTACTGGTGCATCTTCGTTATGAATAACTTCTGTTGCATTTACAATGCTGATTCTGTCTCCTGTATATCCGTGTTTTTTCAGGGATTCTGCAATCACTTCTTCCTGACCTACAATAGTGATCTGATGATCCATTTCTTTAAGAGCATCCATTGCTCCTTCTATAATAACGTCAGGTGCATTATCTCCACCCATTCCATCTAAAATAATTCTCATTTCATTTCCTCCTATGTCAATGCATACATTGTAATTCTAACATATTGAAGGTTTTTTTGCAATTAATGCCTGCGAAAAAACACCTAATTATCACACAAAAAAATATAAGGAAACAGTCTTCTTTTACAAAAGGCTGTTTCCTGCATAGTTAAAAAATTTTAAATAACAGATTATTCTTTTTCAAGCATTTTTTTAATGACCTTATCAATTTTACGGGCAACTTCTCTGAAGTCTTCTTCTTTGTATCCTCTTGTGGTCATTGGAGCAGTTCCCACTCTTACACCGCTTGTTTCTTTTGGTGAACGCTGATCTCCCGGAATGCTGTTTTTGTTTAGTGTAATACCCTTATCATCAAGTCTGTCCTGAAGAGCCTTGCCGCTAAATGGGAATTCTGACAGATCAATAAGGAATACATGATTATCAGTTCCGCCTGTTATGATTTTGTAACCAAGTTTAATAAATTCATCTGCAAAAGCCTTGCAGTTACTTACTACCTGTTTTGCATATTCCTTAAATTCCGGTTTCAGTGCTTCTTCTGCGCAAATTGCCTTACCAGCAATAATATGTTCTAAAGGACCACCCTGTGCATATGGGAATACTGCACTGTCAATTTTCTTTGCAAATTCCGGCTTACCAAAGATAAGACCTCCTCTTGGTCCTCTTAGTGTTTTGTGAGTAGTTGTTGTAATAATGTCAGCATATCCAAATGGTGATGGATGAACTCCTCCTGCAACAAGACCTGCAATATGAGCCATATCTACCATAAAATATGCCCCTGCTTCCTTTGCAATTTCAGCAAATGCCTTAAAATCAATAATTCTTGCATATGCACTTGCTCCTGTAAGAATAAGCTGTGGCTTTATTTCCATGGCTTTCTTTCTTACGTCTTCCATATCAATATATCCGTTTTCATCAACATCATAGAACACCACGTTATATAGCTTACCGCTAAAGCTTACTGATGAGCCGTGTGTTAAGTGTCCACCGTTATCAAGGCTAAGGGATAAAATCGTATCTCCTGGCTTAATCAGGGCTTTGTATGCTGCAAAGTTTGCCTGTGATCCACTGTGAGGCTGAACGTTTACATGGTAATCTGTGTTAAATACTTCTCTCCACTTGTCGCAGCAGTATTCTTCAAGCTGATCAACATACTTTGTTCCGCCATAGTATCTGCTTGTATTTCCAGTTGTTCTCACATAAGGATAACCTTCTGCATATTTCCAGGACAGGCAGCTTCCGCATGCTGCAAGAACAGCTTCTGAGCAGTAGTTTTCTGATGCAATAAGCTCAATGTTATTCTTCTGTCTTTTGTATTCCTGTTCAATAAGCTCGCCTACTACAGGTGAAGCTTCTTTAATAAATTCAAAATTATCAACGTTATATGCAGAGTTATCTCTGCCCTCTTTATCAAACATACTTTTTCTCCTTTTCAGTAAATTACAAAATATTTGACTAATTATATCACATTTACAAGGCAGGACACAATGTTATTAATACAAATAAAAAAAGCCAAGGTACTTTCTTTGAAATATAAGGAAATATCTCTTTTAATCGATATTTCCCATATTATAAAAAAGACACCATGAGAAAATCCCACAGTGCCATTGTCATCATTACCTTCTCCAGTTTCTGATTCGTTTCAGTCTGTTAAGGTACTTATTAAATACTGCAACCACCACAAAACCAAGGGATATAGCAAGCGCTATAACAATTGCAGTCTTTCCGCTTTCAAGAAACATTACTTCATTTTCGCTTACAAGACCATACATTGTATAGTAAAGCCTTCCCCCCGGAATAAGAGGAACTGCTGCTGCAGTAAGGAAAATAGTTGCAGGAGCGCGGTTTACTCTTGCCATTATCTCTGCATAAACAGCTACAAATATTGAAGCTATAAGGTTACCCAGAAAATAGTTCCCAAGATATTCAAATGTAATAAGATAAATCCACCATGTAACAAGACCACCTATACCTGCATAAAGAATCTGTTTACCTTTAATTTTAAGTACAAGGGCAAATCCGATGGAGCCTGCAAAGGCTGCAAGAAGCTGTGTAATCATAGCAGAATCCTCCCAAGTACAATAATACTAAAAGCAAAACCGCAGGCAATAGCTGTTGAAACCAGTATGGCGTTACACAGTCTCAGTACCCCGGATGCAATATCACCTATAAGCATATCTCTCATGGCATTAGTCATTGCAATACCGGGAATAAGAAGCATTATTCCGCCTATCATAATAAGGTCAGCATGCTCACCTATTCCAAATCTTACAAGTAAAATAGCCACAAGACCGGCTACTACAGAAGAAATAAAGTTATATACAATCTGATTTCTTTCTCTTGTAGAAAGAATAATATCCATTGCTCCTATGGTAATACCCATTATGGCTGCAGCTACAGCATCCATAAAGTTACCTCCGAAGAACACAGTAAATCCGCTTGCCACAAATATGAGACTCATAAAGCTTAGAAACTTCGACTGCTTTGGTCTGTTAAGTACTTCTTCGAGCCTTCTCTGAAGTTCTTCATGGTCGGGCCTGTTTGCACATATATATCTTGACAGACTGTTAAGGTAATCAAGTCTGTCAAAGTTAACAGAAAAGTTTACCATACGTCTTATCTGAGTAATAATACTGCCATCAGGCGCTTCAAGAGTAACCTGGATATTTGATGTAATTATAAACACGTTAACACGTGTCATGCCATAGGCATGACACATTCTCATAATACTGTCTTCAACTCGGTTTACTTCTGCTCCGCAGGTTACCATTTCTTCCCCGATATCAAGTATACCCTGCAACAGTTTTTCGTAATTCATTTACACTATTACCTTCTTCATTACTTCAGGGTGACAGTTTTTCATGTACTGGTCACATGTTCTGCACTCAAAGAAGTTTGGTGCATTTTCCGGGTCTATAGTTTCGAATCCGTGTTTTTTAAAGAATCCTGGAGCTCTTGCTACAAGATAAAGTTCCCTTCCGTCATATTCTTCTTTAACAACTTCAGTTACCTTGTTTAAAAGGATTTCTCCAATCTGAAGATTACGGTAAACATTTTCAACAGCAATGCCGTCAATAATATATTCACCATCTCTCTTTGCAAGAACTGCTGCTCCCACAAGGTGATTTTCGTCACCGTGAGTCACTTCGTAGCAGTGAAGAATATCTGTATCTGTTTCTTCCTCTTCACTGAATTCCAGTTCATTGTCAATAAGGAATCTGGCAATTTTGTCATAGTCTTTTGTTTCTCTCATTCTTAATCTTAACATCAATTATTCTCCCATGTTATCTTCTAAAGTACAGATTCTTAATCTGTTATGTAACACACTGAATTCCAGTGGGAATTTTTCGCCATGTTCTCCATCAATATCTGTTGGTAATGGTTCTTCTGACTCAATCTTAAGTTCCTTTGTCTGGAAGTTAAGAACCTTGTTACTCTGAGGGTGATTACCCTGTAAAATCTTAAAGAATACATGTGGCATTTCAAGAAGTGACATGTTTCTGAACAGCATAACATCGAGAAGTCCATCGTTGATTTCTGATTCCGGGGAAATCTTTTTGAATCCTCCTGCTGACTTACCGTTCATTACTACCATAAAGTACATTTCTTCATCGTATACAGCCTCAGGTGTTGTAAGTTTTACCTTTACAGGCTTAAGGTTTGTAACTTCAGAAAGTCCCTTTAAATAGTATGCAAGCACTCCTATGGTATTCTTAAGAGTAGGGTCAGTCTTCTGACTTACGTCAACAACCTGACCGATGGCTGCAACATTAATAAAGTAGCGGTTATTAACTTTACCAACGTCAGCACGTGTATAGTTTGAACCAAGTGCAATATCAAGCATCTGTTCAATTTCATTTGGAATATTAAAGTAATATGCAAAGTCATTTGCAGTTCCAGCTGGTAAAATTGCAAGTGGCAGGTCAATGTCATTTCTGATCATTGAGTTAACACAGATGTTAATTGTTCCATCTCCTCCTGCAGCAATAATCTGGTGATACTCTTCTTTGTATGTATCCTGATCAAGTTCAGCTAAATAGTCATAGATAGTATGGCCGTGAGCCGCTCTGATTGGAATCAGCTGAAAACCTGCGTCCTGATATCTTCCAATAATATAGTCCAGGTTATTCTTAAACATTCCGCTTCCTGATGAAGGATTGTAGAAAAGAATTACTTTCTTAGCTTTTTCACTGTTATTAATCATTTTAAATACCCCCTGATTTCTCCTATTAGATACAGCGAGCCGGAAAAAAGAAGCAGGTCGTAATTGTCTTTTACACTCAGTGCATATTTAACAGCCTCTGAAGGTTCTGGAACTGTTACGCAGCACCCGCCTTTCTCCTCTATAATGGAGGCAAGCTGAGATGCCTTCATTTTTCTTGGATTATCCGGTTCAGTAATGACAAAGTCACCGCCTATTTCTATCATGTTGTCAATAAGCTCATGATCCTTGTCTGCTAATATACCCATTGTAATAAGTATTCGTTTGTGTTTAAAGTGCTTAAGGACAGTTTCTTTTAAGACCTTTGTTCCATCAGGATTATGAGCTCCGTCAAGAATAATATAAGGATTCTTTTTTAATACTTCGAATCGTCCTGTCTGCCTTGCATTTCTGAAACCTTTTTTTATACTTTCATCTGATATTCTGAGACTGCCCTCTTCCCTTAGCACAAGAAGCGTGTATAAAGCAGTAATGGCATTCTGTATCTGATGATGTCCCGGCATTGTAATGCAGATTCTGTAGTCTCTGTCATGCATTTTAACAGAAAACTCACAGACTTCAAGGTCTTCTTTAATAATTTCGTACTTAATATCACATGATTTATATACTGGTGCATTAAGAGACTCTGCTTTTTCTTCTATTACCTTCTGGGCATCTGCTCTGTCAGTGCCTGTAATAACAGGAACATTTTTCTTTATGATTCCTGCTTTTTCAGATGTAATTTCCGGAATTGTATGTCCCAGTCTCTCTGTATGGTCAAATGAAATAGATGTTATGACTGAGGCAAGTGGTTTTTCAACTACATTTGTAGAATCTCCCCTTCCTCCAAGACCTACCTCAAGAACCACGTAATCAGCATGCTTTTCTTTAAAATACAGAAAAGCAATTGCTGTAACTACTTCAAATTCTGTAGGTGACTCATATCCTTCATCAACCATTTCTTTTGTCTTTTCAAGAACAATATCAGTATACGTCTCAAGGTCTTCATCTGAAATATATTTACCGTCAAGTTCAATTCTTTCATTAAATACTTCAAGAAAAGGAGAAGTGTACAGCCCTGTGCTGTACCCCTCCTCTCTCAGAGCTTCATACATATATCTGCATGTAGATCCTTTTCCATTAGTACCTGCTACGTGAATAACCTTAAGATCCTTATGAGGATTTGAAAGTTTTTCTAAGAGAACTGTCATTCTTTCCAGTCCGAGCACACTACCAAACTTTAAAAAATCATGTATCTTCTTTACAGCATCCATTTATTTTTCAACTTTCTTAGCAACCATTTCAAGTCTGCTGATAACTTTTTCTAACATTTCTTCGTATTTAACTTTCTTTTCTCTTTCTTCGTTAATTACTTTTTCCGGAGCCTTGGCTACAAAACCTTCGTTTGAAAGTTTTCCTACAACTCTCTTAACTTCGCCTTCAAGTCTCTTCTTTTCCTTTGTAAGTCTTTCGAATTCAGCATTGAAATCTACAAGGTCATCAAGAGGAATGAAAATTTCTGCTCCGTCAAGAACTGCTGACATTACATCTTCTGGTACTTCTGTCTTATCTGTTACAAAAGTAATTTCTGTAATATTTGCAATGTCCTTAAGGTATCTTTCGTCAGATTTAAGCATTTCCATCTTCTCTCCTTCTGCAAGAATAATTGCACGAAGTTTCTTTGATGGAGCAGCATCAGCTTCAGCTCTTACATTTCTGATAGCTCTGATAGCTGTCATTGCAAGTTCAACTCTTTCTGTTTCTTCTCTGAAGTTTCTTGTTTCCATAACTACAGGCCACTTAGCCTTGATTAAGAAGCAGTCAGGGTTATCTTCTTTTTCGCATTCTGATTTTGGAAGGTAGCTCCAGATTTCTTCTGTAATAAATGGCATAAACGGATGAAGCATTTTAAGCATGTTCTTAAGAGTCATAACAAGAGTAAATCTTACAACCTTCTTGTCCTCTTCATCTTCGCTCCATAATCTTTTCTTTACAAATTCTATGTACCAGTCACAGTATTCATTCCAGATAAGGTCATAAACCTTCTGTCCTGCTAAAGCTACATCATATTTTTCTAATGCTGCTGTTACATATTCTACAGCTTCATTAACCTTTGTAATAATCCATTTATCTTCGTCTCTAAGAGCAATCTGACTGAAGTCATCCAGTTCGCTGCATGCTTTTCCGCAGCAGTTTTCTGAGCATTTTGCCATGTCAAGGAAGTTGCCGTCTTCGTCCTGAATGTTCATAATTACAAATCTTGAAGCATTCCATAATTTGTTAGCAAAGTTTCTGCATGCTTCTAATCTGTCTTCCTTAAAACGCATGTCGTTACCTGGTGTAATACCAGTTGTAAGCATAAATCTAAGAGCGTCAGCACCGTACTTATCAATAACTTCAAGTGGGTCAATTCCGTTTCCTAATGATTTGCTCATTTTACGTCCTTCGCTGTCTCTTACAAGACCGTGAAGGTATACGTGATGGAAAGGTACTTCTCCCATAACTTCGCATGCAGAAAATACCATTCTTACTACCCAGAAGAAAATAATATCGTATCCTGTTACAAGAACATCTGTAGGATAGAAATATTTAAGTTCTTCTGTTTCTTCTGGCCATCCAAGTGTTGAGAAAGGCCATAGTGCTGATGAGAACCATGTGTCAAGAACGTCTTCGTCCTGCTTGAGGTTAGTGCTTCCACACTTTGTACATGTGTGCGGTTCGTCTTCAGCTACAATAATTTCGCCGCAGTCCTGGCAGTACCATGCAGGGATTCTGTGTCCCCACCATAGCTGTCTGGAAATACACCAGTCTCTGATTTCTTCTAACCAGTGCAGGTATGTTTTCTCAAATCTTTCCGGAACATGCTGAAGGTCTCCTGATTTTGCAGCTTCAATAGCAGGCTTTGCAAGCTCTTCCATTTTTACAAACCACTGTTCAGAAAGCATTGGTTCAATTACAGTATGACATCTGTAGCATCCACCAACAGGAATAACTTTTTCTTCTGTTTTTACAAGGTATCCTGCTTCTTCTAAGTCTTTAACCCACTGTTTTCTGCATTCGTATCTGTCAAGACCTTCGTATTTACCTGCTTCTTTATTCATGGTTGCATCCTTGTTAATGCAGCAGATAATTTCAAGGTCATGTCTCTGTCCTACTTCAAAGTCGTTAGGGTCATGAGCAGGTGTAATTTTTACTGCACCTGTTCCCTTTTCCGGATCCGGATACGGGTCAGCAATTACGGGTATTTCTCTTCCAACAAGAGGAACAATAACTTTTTTGCCAACCATATCTTTGTATTTTTCGTCATCAGGATGTACTGCAATTGCAATATCACCAAACATTGTTTCTGGTCTTGATGTTGCTACAATCATATCCTTTCCGCCTTCTTCAGCTGCAGGATATCTGAAGTACCAGTACATTCCGTTCTTATCTTCGTGATCTACTTCTGCATCAGATAATGTAGTTCCGCACTTTGGACACCAGTTAACAAGTCTGTTACCTCTGTAAATAAGGCCTTTTTTGTATAATTTTACGAAGAAATGTTTAACAGCATCACTACATCCTTCGTCCATTGTAAATCTTTCTCTTGACCAGTCACATGAATCTCCAAGCTTTCTGCACTGTCTTGTAATTCTTCCACCGTATTCTTCTTTCCATGCCCATGCATGCTTTAAGAATTCTTCTCTTCCGATTTCTTCTTTTTCTAATCCTTCTGATCTCAGCTTGTCAACTACCTTTACTTCTGTAGCAATTGACGCATGGTCAGAACCTGGTAACCATAAAGCGCTATATCCCTGCATTCTCTTCCATCTTGTTAAAACATCCTGAAGAGTCTGGTCAAGGGCATGACCCATGTGTAACTGTCCTGTAATATTTGGAGGTGGCATTACAATTGTAAATGGCTTCTTGTTGTGATCAACTTCAGCTCTGAACGCACCTTTTTCTTCCCACATTTCGTAGATTCTGTCTTCGAAATCTTTAGGATTATATGTTTTTGCTAAATTCTTTTCCATAAAATTTTCCTTTCTGTATATATAACTGTACTATCTTTATGTCTTCTCTGCCTGGTTTTATATAATAAAAAATCCCTTGCAGTGAATAACACCTGCAAAGGACGAAATATTCCGCGGTACCACCTTTGTTCCGTACGTATACGGCACTCAATTTTAAAAAACAGCTCCAAAGCAACCTTCGATGAACATGTTTCTTCAGAACCTCTCAGCCACGGATTCTGTTCTCTGTAAAGTCTTAAACATCTACTCCTCTTTTTCAACGCCACTATGTAATTATCTTTAATATTTTATCAAATACAGCGGATTTTTCAAGTGTTTTTATTTCTATTTTTTCTCTTTTTTCTGCTTTTTACAGTGTTTTGTATATTTTCTCTTTAAATACTTAAGAAATCTTAAAAATCCCCTGACCCCCTTGTCTCATTTGCACCATGTTTGCTATAATAATTATGACATTAAAAAAGAAGGGATAAATTAAGATGAACTCAGAAAAACAAAAGAAAAAACCTTTAAAATACACAATCTTCCTGCTTATACTTATTGTATTTGCAGTTACTTTTTTGTTAAACCTTTTTAGCTGTAACCGAGATGCAAAAGTATCAGAAAAAACTATTAACGAAAGTATGGCCGCTCTTACTTCTTTCGATTATTCCAAAGTTACAACAGTGGAATCTGAACTTGAAAAGTTAGAACTTACAGAAGGCAAAACTACTTTTGATGCAACAAAACCGCTAACCGGAGCTGAATACCAGAAAATATTTAAAGGAAATATTATTGTAGGCGACTCTGTAACAGAAGGACTTGTAGCATACGAATATTTAACAGAAGAAACTGTTTACAGTAAGATTGGTGCATCACTTATTAATGGAGATGACCTCTTCCAGTCTGCTGCAGAAGCAAATCCTCTTCGCGTAATATTTGCCTTTGGTATAAACGACATGCTGAACTATAACGGAGAATGTGATCCATTTATAAAGCGCTATAGTGAAGTAATCAAGGAGTTTAAAAAGAATTCTCCTGACACAAAAATATATATAAGCAGCATTACTGTTCCAGGAGCTTCAGCTATTGAAGCTAATCCTACACTAAAGAACTACAAAGAGTTTAACCGTCAGCTGGAAGAAATGTGCAGGAAAATGAAAATCGGTTTTATTGATAACACCAGAATTTTCCAGGATAACCCTGATATTTATGCAGGCGACGGAATACATGTAATAGCTGACTACTATCCAATGTGGATGAATAATATTATCAGGAAAGCGGGAATGTAATGATAAAAAAAATACTTTATACTTTAATTTTAATAATGTTTCTTGCATCAGTATATATTCACGGTAATGCAAAAGATATTCCTCTTCAGGATGTAAAAGCTCTTCTTCTTGAAGAAAAAACCATTTCCTCTATGGAGGAATCTTCTGACCGTGAAATGCTTGAATTCATGAATATAGATCCTGCTGCCCTTTCTGAGTACATTTATTTTCAGGGCACAGAAGCCCTGAGCGTAGAAGAGCTTATGATTATAAAAGTAAAAGATACTGCTGAGCTTGCCGCTCTTAAAGATGCAGTTGAACAGAGAATAGAAGATCAGATCAGCACTTTTGAAAGCTATGGCCCTGTTCAGGTAGCAATGTTAGAAAACGCCATAATATCAACAAAAGGTCACTACCTGTTCTACAGTGTTGGAAAATACAGCGAAAAGTATAAGGAGGTGTTCTTCCATGCTATTTAGCAGTAACTTCTTCCTTTTTACATTTCTGCCAGTGGTACTGCTTCTTTACTTTGTAGTACCTGTGAAATTCCGTAACTTTGTTCTCTTTGCAGCCAGCATACTTTTTTACAGCTGGGGAGAGCCTGTTTACGTATTCCTTATGTTATTCAGTGCCATGTTTAACTACTCCATGGCTCTTGACATTAACAGAGAGCAGAAGAAGGGAAAAACAGGAAAAGGTACACTTGTATTTACAGTAATAGTTAACCTTTTCATTCTGTGTTTCTTTAAGTACTATGGATTCCTTATGGATATTATTAATGATGTATTTAATACTGACATTAAATACACTGCACTTGCCCTTCCAATTGGAATTTCCTTCTATACTTTCCAGGCTCTGTCCTATATATTTGATGTTTACCGTAAAAATGTTATGGTTCAGAAGAGTGCATTGAAATTCAGTCTTTATCTTTCACTTTTCCCACAGCTTATTGCCGGACCTATTGTAAAATACAAGGATGTAGCCCTTCAGCTTGATAACAGAGAAGTTACTTCCGAAAAGTTTGGTCTTGGAACAAAGCGCTTCATCCTGGGACTTGGAAAGAAGGTTCTTCTTGCAAACAACTTTGGTATGATACACGCATACATTACTTCCCTCACTGGAAATAATGTTACTGTTTTATCTTACTGGATTGGAATAGCTGCCTTTACACTTCAGATATATTTTGACTTCAGTGGCTATTCCGATATGGCTATTGGTCTTGGAAAAATGTTTGGCTTTGACTTTATGGAAAACTTTAACTATCCATATATTTCACAATCAGTTACAGAGTTCTGGAGAAGATGGCATATTTCTCTTAGTACATGGTTTAAAGAATATGTGTACATTCCCCTTGGTGGAAACAGAGTAAAAGTATCAAGACATATTCTTAATCTGCTCATAGTATGGGGACTTACAGGTCTGTGGCATGGAGCAAGCTGGAACTTTATTGTATGGGGACTTTACTACGGGGTACTTTTAATAATTGAGAAATATTTCCTTGGAAAATATATAGAAAAAGCTCCTGCTGTCATAAGACATATCTATGCACTGTTAATTGTAATGATAGGATGGGTATTCTTCAGCAGCCCTGACCTTTTACATGCACTTAACTACATAAAGGTTCTATTCTTTGCAGGCGGGGTAAAATTTGCTGATATTACAACATTCTACCTGTTAAAAACAAATCTGCTCCTTATTGTTCTCGGAGTGATTATGTCAACACATATGCCTTATGAACAATTTGAAAAACTATATAAGAATCACAGGTTCATTGGAATTGCACTGCTTTTAATAGTATTTCTGTTATGCGTTTCATACCTGATATTCAGCAGCTATAACCCATTTTTGTACTTCAGATTCTAGGAGGGAAAATGAAAAAAATTAATACAGATGCCCTTCTCGGACTTATTTTTGCCGTAGTTATAGGGGCCATATTCATACTTAATATTGTAACACCGGACAGGGTTTTCTCTGACGAAGAAAACAGAATCCTTCAGCAGAATCCCGAGTTTACACTGACTTCCTTCTTTGAAGGCAGATACGAAAAGAAAGCAGAAAGCTACATTGATGACCAGTTTGTTCTTAGAAATCAGTTTATTAAACTGAAGACATCATTTGACCTTACTTTAGGAAAAGACTGCTCTAACGGCGTGTATAAATCAGCAGACAACTATCTGATAGAAGAAATACATAAACCGGCATACAAGTACAAGGAAGCTACCCTGTCAGGACTTGATAAATTTAAAGATAAATATCCATCCATGAAAACATACTTCCTTATGGCACCAAATGCAGGATATATTCTAAAAGACAAGCTTCCTGCAGGGGTGAAAATGCCTGACCAGGGAAAACTAATAGATGCATTTTATGAAGAAATCTCTGATCTTGGATATATTCCTGTAAATGTTACAGATGTGCTAAAAGACGCAAAAGACAGCACTGATATATATTACAGAACTGACCACCACTGGACAACAGATGGCGCCTATATAGCATATAAAGAGGCTGCAAAGGTTATGGGTCTTATGAATAATACCCAGTTTAAACCATATACCGTAAAGAATGACTTCAGAGGTACACTTGCTTCCAAAAGTGGATTTGTAAATGGAAAAAATGACGCCATAAAGCTTTACCTTCCAGAAAAGAACTACGAAAACTCTGTTATCTATTACAGCGATTCAAAGAAAAAAACCACAGAGTTCTATGAACTTGAAAACCTTGATACAAAAGATGCCTATACAGTATTTGGTGGAAGTAATCATCCTGTTTATACTATTACAACACCAGTAAAAACAAACAGAAAGCTTCTTCTCTTTAAAGATTCTTATGCTAACAGCATGATACCTTTTCTTTCACAGAATTTCAGAGAAATAGTTGTTGTGGATCCAAGATACTACTTTGGTAATATTGATAATATTATTCAGGCAGAAGGCATTACAGATGCGCTGTTCCTCTACAATGCGAATACATTCTTTAGTGATAATTCTCTTGCAACTATGCTTAATGCAGAAGAATAGCAATAGGGTAGAGCGAATGGCATTTTACTGCCATTCCCCTCCCATTGCACCGTACG
>SAMEA104404097__coassemble_881_pt1 | contig 26962 bp, 18 predicted proteins | sample SAMEA104404097__metabat2_low_PE_058 | metagenome-assembled genome bin SAMEA104404097 (sample SAMEA104404097) | Balaenoptera acutorostrata | reverse complement strand
TGTAATGCCTGTTAATATTAAGTTTTAAAATACTGCCTTATAAGTACAGAGCATTTTCCGTATCCTTAATTTTTTTCTGTTTCTCAGATCATAGCCATAATAATCTGAACGAAACTCCAGAAAAGCTTTAATCCGTAGAAGATGATTACTGCTCCGCATACAATGTTGATTACGCGAAGAGTCTTATCTGTAAACCTGGCACTGAATAGTGAAATTATTGCTGAAATTGATAAGAACCATGTTACTGATGCTGATGCGAAGCCTCCAACAAAGAAGAAGTCCGTTCCAGGAGGAAGAGCAGCTTTAAATGCTCCAAGCATCATGCTTCCGTCAATAAGAGCCTGCGGGTTAAACCATGTTACTACGCATGCACTTGTTATTACCTTCTTTAGAGGAATGTTCATATCTTTACTTGTATCAAGTGTGTCGTCCTTAGAGCGGATAAGACCTGTACCAATCCAGATAACAATTAAACTTCCAATTAAAAGAACCAGCATTTTTAACCATTCTGATGTTTCCATAAGTGCACCGATTCCGAAGAAGCATGCAAGCCCAAGAGTAACATCAAAGAAAATTACAATTAAAGCAGTTAAAAAAACTCTCTTCTTTGGCTGCGTAAGAGCAGTATTAATGACAAAGAGATTCTGAAGTCCAATAGGTGCAACATAAGCAAGACCCATTGTAAGCCCCTGTAAGTAAATATCCATTTTGTTCCTCACTTAATTATATATTTTGTTCAATTACAACTCTTTAGATTATATTATACAGAGATGTGGTTTACAAGAATTTTTAGACACTAAATCTGTTTTGTCCATTGAAGTGGCGAAAAAGAAAGCATATGATTTAAAATGCAATAGGAGAAAAAGATGAAAGCGTCACATTTACTTAATATTGTTTGAAAAAAATACAAAAAAACATATAGAAAAGACGAAACTTTTGTGATATACTACAATAGTTACGGGTAAGCCAGACAATCGCGTGTTTTTACATGAGGAAAGTCCGGGCTTCACAGGGCATGGATGCCGGATAACGTCCGGCGTAGGTAACTATAGGGAAAGTGCAACAGAAACACTCCGCCGAAACAGGTAATGCTGTGGTAAGGTTGAAATGGTGAGGTAAGAGCTCACCGGCGTTATGGAGACATAACGGCCGTGTAAACCCCATCCGAAGCAAGGTCAGAATGGACATTAACGGTGGCGGCCCGTCACCAGTCCGGTTGGTAGACCGCATGAGCGAACAGTAATGTTTCGCCACAGATAGATGATTGTCTAATACAGAACCCGGCTTATAGACTTGCCCGTAACATTTTTACTAAAACGAACAAATAGGAGGCGTTATGGCAAATTCAGTTTCCCAGAACAAAATGGGTACAGAACCTGTTGGTAAACTACTGGCATCTATGGCGTGGCCTGCTATTTTGTCAATGACAATAAATTCCCTTTATAATATTATAGACAGTATATTTGTCTCAATGGTAAGTAAAGAAGCCTTTGCTGCGGTATCACTTGTAATGCCAGTTCAGCTACTTATGATTTCTGTAGCTGTTGGTAGTTCCATAGGTGTAAATTCACTGATTTCACGCAGACTTGGCGCAGGAAAATATGATGAAGCAGATAAGGCGGCTAGTACGAGTGTTCGTATAGGCGTTTTTAATTTTATTATTTTTGCCCTGATGGGAATATTTCTTGCTGAACCATTTATGCGTGCATACACTGATAATCCAGAGGTTTACAGCAATGGAATCATATATTTCAGAATGATTACCTGCCTTTGTGTTTTCAATATGCAGGAGTTTCAGCTGACAAAAGTACTGCAGGCAACTGGAAACATGGTAGCACCAATGTTTATCAGTTTAAGCGGCATTATTACAAATATTATACTTGATCCTGTTCTCATTTTCGGTGTGGGACCATTCCCGGAAATGAAAATAGCAGGAGCAGCACTTGCAACTGTAATAGGTCAGTTTGTAAGTGTAACTATTGCAGTAATAGTAATTAAGAAAAAAGAACATATTGTTCACATTAAATTAAAAGGATTTAAACTGGAATGGGCAGTAATAAAGGATATATATGCTGTTGGTCTTCCATCCATGGTAATGCAGTCCATAAGTTCAGTGCTGCTTCTTGGATACAATGCAATTATTGCATCTGACCCTACAGCTGTTGCAGTTCTTGGCATATACATGAAACTGCAGACCTTTGTGTTTATGCCGGTATTTGGTTTAAATCAGGGTGCAATGCCTATTATGGGATATAACTATGGGGCGAAAAACAGAGAACGCCTCATGAAAACATATAGATATGCTCTTACAGCAGCATTCTGCATTATGACAACGGGCTGCCTGATATTTCAGCTGTTCCCGGAATTTTTACTTAAACTCTTTAATGCAGATTCAGCAATGATTGTAATGGGTACAAATGCTTTACGACTTATTAGTATCAGCTTCGTACCTGCTTCCTTTGGCATTATGACATCAACATTTTTTCAAGGGACAGGTCATGGAGTTCACAGTCTTATGGCCTCGGTTATAAGGCAGCTTGTGGGAATACTTCCACTTGCCTTTATTCTGTATAATACTATTGGCGTTGATGCATCATGGGCATCATTTCCAATGTCCGAAGTACTTGGAGTAGGATACAGCGCGATTATGCTTTTAATAATATATAGAAAAGAAATCAGACATTTAAGTTGATGAGGTAAATTTATGAAATTAGGGATTGATATTGGTTCAACAACTGTAAAGGTTGTTCTTCTAAATGAGGAAAACGAAATAAAGTATTCAAAGTACGAAAGACATATGTCTAATGTTTTTGCAAAAGTAGAAGAACTGGTTAAAGAAATGTATGAGGAATTCGGAGACATGAAACTGAAACCTGTTATTACAGGCTCAGGTGGTCTTGCTCTTGCAAAACTTCTTGGTATCAGATTTGAGCAGGAAGTAATAACATGCAGCAAGGCAGTCGAAACCCTTATTCCTGATACTGATGTGGCCATTGAACTTGGTGGGGAGGACGCCAAGATCACTTTTTATGGCTCAACCATTGAACAGAGAATGAACGGAACATGTGCAGGGGGGACAGGTGCGTTTATTGACCAGATGGCAGTACTGCTTAATACGGATGCCACAGGTCTTAACGAAGCTGCAAAGGATTACAAAATGATATACCCGATTGCAGCACGTTGCGGTGTATTTGCCAAAACAGATATTCAGCCATTAATTAATGAAGGAGCAGCAATTACAGATCTTTCTGCTTCCATATTTCAGGCTGTTGTAAATCAGACTATAAGCGGACTTGCATGTGGTCATACAATTAAAGGAAATGTTGCTTTTCTTGGAGGACCTTTAAGCTTCCTCTCAGAATTAAGACAGCGTTTTATTGATACTTTAGAGCTTACTCCGGACAGAATTATTTTTCCGGAAGATTCAAAGTTTTTCGTTGCCATAGGCGCAGCAATGCTTGCTGAAAACCAGAAAGAAGTGGAACTTTCTCAGATTGTAAATAACATTGGAAAAGCAGATCCTGGTAAATTATCAGATACAAAGCATATAGAACCTTTATTTAAAAACAAGGAAGAGTACGAAAAGTTTACTGCACGCCACAACAAGGCCAAAATCAAGAGAAAGGACATAAGACGTGCTAAGGAAGAAGTTTTCCTTGGTATTGACGCAGGATCCACAACTCTTAAGGCAACACTTATTGACGATGACAAAAACCTTCTATACTCATTTTACAGAAGTAACGAAGGTAATCCTGTAAACGCTGCAAAGACCATGCTTAAGGAACTGTATTCACAGCTTCCACCAGGTGCTTTTATTGCAAATACATGTGTTACAGGATACGGGGAAGAACTTATGAAGGCGGCATTTAAAGCTGACCTTGGCGAAATAGAGACCATGGCTCATTACAAGGCTGCGGAAGAATTTCTTCCAGGAGTTGACTTTATCCTTGATATTGGCGGACAGGATATGAAGTGCATGAAAATCAAGGACAATGCCATTTACAATATTATGCTGAATGAAGCATGCTCATCAGGATGCGGATCTTTCCTTGAAACTTACGCAAAATCTGTAAACCTTGATACAAGAGCATTTGCAGAAGAAGCTCTCTTTGCAGATAATCCTGTGGACCTTGGAACAAGATGCACTGTATTTATGAACTCAAGAGTAAAACAGGCTCAGAAAGAAGGAGCTTCAATTGGAGATATTTCTGCAGGACTTTCTTACTCTGTAATAAAGAATGCCCTTTACAAAGTAATAAAACTTCGTAATGCTGATGAAGCAGGTGAGAAGATTGTAGTTCAGGGCGGTACTTTTATGAACAATGCAGTTCTCAGAAGTATGGAAAGAATTATTGGAAGAGACGTTGTAAGACCTGATATTGCAGGACTTATGGGTGCTTATGGCTCAGCTTTAATTGCCCGCGAAAACTATGTTGAAGGAACTGAGTCCTCAATTATAGGGGAGGATGAACTTGACGATTTCAGCGTGCAGCACTCAAACGGAAGATGTAACGGATGTGAAAACAAGTGCATACTTACTATTAACAAATTCCCTGATGGTTCAAGATTCATTACTGGTAACAGATGCGAAAAAGGAGCAGGAGGGAAGCAGAATGCTAACAAGCTTCCTAACCTTTACGAATATAAATTAAAGAGACTGTTTGGATATCAGCCACTTTCTGACTTTGATGCAGAAAGAGGAAGTGTTGGTATTCCAAGAGTTCTTAACATGTACGAAGATTATCCTTTCTGGTTTACATTCTTTACTGAGCTTAAATTCAGAGTTGTTCTGTCACCTCAGTCAAGCAAGAAAATGTATTCAAAAGGAATGGAAACTATTTCTTCTGACACAGCATGCTATCCTGCAAAGCTTGTTCACGGCCATATTAAATGGCTTGTGGATAACGGTCAGAAGTGGATCTTTTATCCATGTTTAAACTACGAAAGAAACGAAGATCAATCATCACCAAACCACTACAACTGCCCTATAGTAGCTACATATCCGGAAGTTATAGCTAATAACATGGATGATATCTTCGAAGAAAATATGGTTAAATTCAGTCATCCTTTCTTACCTTATGATAATGACTTAAGACTTGCAGATTCACTTTATGAAGAGTTTAAGCAGTATCATATTTCAAAGGACGAAATAATGAGAGCTGTATCTCTTGCACGTAAAGAACAGGTAAAATTCAAAAAAGATGTTCAGAAGCAGGGTGAGTATGCTCTTCGTATAGCAAGGAGTAAGGGTAAGAAGTCAATTGTTTTATCAGGAAGACCTTATCATCTTGACCCTGAAGTAAACCATGGTATAGACAAACTTATAAACTCTTTTGATATGGTTATTTTAAGTGAAGACTCTGTAGCTCACATGGTTGATTTAACAAGACCAATCAGAGTTCTTGACCAGTGGGTTTACCATTCAAGACTATACAAAGCTGCGGCTTTTGCAGGTACATGTGATGATATTGAGCTTATTCAGCTTAACTCATTTGGATGCGGACTTGATGCTGTAACAACTGACCAGGTAGAGGAAATCTGCCATGCTCACAATAAGCTGTATACAGTTCTTAAAATGGACGAAGGCTCTAACCTTGGTGCTGCAAAAATAAGAATCCGTTCACTTAAAGCTGCAATGGATGAAAGGGAAAAGAATGAAGTAAAGGCAGAACCAGATCAGAAACCATACGAAAGAGTGGTTTTTACTGAGGAAATGCGTAAAAACTACAATATCCTTATTCCTCAGATGTCACCAATTCACTTTAACTATATGGCTGAAGCCATTAGAAGTTGTGGATATAACGCGGTGCTTCTTCCACCAGTAGATAAGAATTCTGTTGAAGAAGGCCTTAAATATATTAATAATGATACATGCTATCCTACAATTGTAACCTTAGGTCAGATTATTTCTGCTCTTAAGTCAGGAGAATATGATCTGTCAAAAACTGCAGTATTTATGTCTCAGACAGGTGGAGGATGCAGAGCAAGTAACTATGTAGCTCTTTTAAGAAAGGCTCTTAAAGATCTTGATATGGAGCAGGTTCCTGTTGTTTCATTTAATGCAGTCGGACTTGAAAAAAATCCAGGCTTTAAAATAACTCCGTCCATGGGACTTAAGCTTGCAGTAAGCGGAGTTTACGGGGACCTTATGATGAGAGTTCTCTATGCTACAAGACCTTACGAAAAGGTTCCTGGAACTTGCCAGAAGTTAATGGAAAGCTGGTACGACAGGATTATTCATAATGTTCTTCACTTTAACATGGTAACTTATGCTAAGAACCTTAAGGGCATTGTAGAAGACTTTGATAAGGTTGAAAGAACCGGCATTAAGAAACCTAAGGTTGGCGTAGTAGGGGAAATCCTTGTTAAATATCATCCTAATGCAAATAATGATATTGTTGGAATTATCGAAAGTGAAGGCGGAGAAGCTGTAGTTCTTGATCTGTTAGACTTCTTCCTGTACGGAATGTACAACAAGAAATTCAACTTCGAACATATGTCAGGAACATACAAAGATATGTGGATTAACAAACAGGGTATAAGGGGCGTTGAACTTCTTCGCAAGCCTATGCGAAAGGCTTTGAGGGAAAGTACTCATTTCAGTGAACCATCTCATATTGAGGAAACAGCTGAAGCTGCACAGCAGGTTACATCAATTGGTAACCAGTGCGGTGAAGGATGGCTTTTAACTGGTGAAATGGTAGAACTGATAAGTCATGGAGTTGAAAATGTTGTGTGTCTTCAGCCATTTGCATGCCTTCCAAACCATGTAACAGGAAAGGGCATGATGAAGGCTGTAAGAAAGCTTAATCCTAAGGCTAATATTGTGGCTATTGACTATGATCCTGGTGCAAGTAATGTTAACCAGCTTAACAGAATCAAGCTTATGATGGCAACAGCACACAAAAATATGATTGAAAGTAGCGAAATATTATAGTATACTATATGGAGTTGTTTAATTTAAAGAAGTAAAAATATAGATAAGGAGGTGTCTCCATGGGAAGACACGGTACAATTGCAGGTCGTAAAGCCGCACAGGATTCAAAGAGAGCTGCAATGTTTACAAAATATGCAAAGGCAATTACAGTAGCAGCTAAAGACGGAGGAGATCCAGAATACAACTCAGGTTTAAGACTTGCTATTGAAAAGGCTAAAGCAATTTCAATGCCTAACGATAACATTCAGAGAGCTATTAAAAAAGGTACAGGTGAATTAGGCGGAGCTTCATACGAAGAACAGGTATTTGAAGGTTACGGACCTGGCGGAGTAGCTATTATTGTTGAATGTTTAACAGATAACACAAACAGATCAACATCATCAGTAAGATCAACATTTGACAAATATGGTGGAAACCTTGGAACTCCAGGATGTGTATCATACATGTTCTCAAGAAAAGGTGTTCTTGTTATTGAAAAGACAGATGACATTGTTGAAGATGATTTAATGGAAGCAGCTTTAGAAGCTGGTGCTGATGATATGGAAACTGATGAAGACTGCTTCACAGTATACACAGAACCAGAAGCTTATGCTGATGTATTCCATGCTTTAACAGAAGCTGGATATGAATTCGTTGAATCTGACGTAGAAAGAGTTCCTTCAATGGAAAGCTCCCCATCAGATGAACACGATATCAAAAAACTTAAGAAGTTAATCGAAGTATTAGAAGACAACGATGACGTTCAGAAAGTTCATACAAACTGTGGCTTAGACTTATACGAAGAATAGGAAACGGTTATTACGGAGATGCCTGGTAGCAGGTATCTCTTTTTTTGTACACTAAACTCTGGTGTGTGAAGTATGATGGTCTGTAGAAGTAACTCAAAAGTGAAAAATATTTTTTACTTCGGAATTTTCACCAGAATCAAGGTAAGACGTTAGGCGAGGAGAGAAATATGCAGCGTAAAAGCAGGTGAAAAGTGAAAATTATTTTCTATTTAAGAATTTTAACGAAAAAACGCTGATATTTCGTTAAAAAAATGAAGTAGAAAAAAATATTAACGAAAATGTAATAATATGGAAGAAAATCAAGCTTAGATGAAGGAAAATGAGATGAAAAAAGTGAATTCCCCATAGTTAGTCTGGAAAATTCACTTTTACCATTTTCTATACCTGCTGGAATGTGCTTCGCATGCATCTGGTAAATAAAAGAAGGATACAATCAGTATCCTCTGTGGTTGAAATATGTTTATTGTTCGCAGAGCTCACAGTGACAAGGGCATTATACGACAATTTCCAGCCAAAGTGTTACTGCGTGATTATCTTTGGGGAAATAAAGCATAAGCCCTTTCATCTGTTCGCTCGCGTGTTACGTTCGTTTACAGTGATAAGAGCATTATACGACAATTTCCATCCAAAGTGTTATTGTATGATTATCTTTGGGGAAATAAAGCATAAGCCCTTTCATCTGTTCGCAGAGCTCACAGTGATAAGGGCATTATACGACAAAGTCTTAGCCAGGCTTCTCGCGAACCCTGGAGACTTAAAGCATAAGCCCTTTCATCTGTTCGCAGAGCTCACAGTGACAAGGGCATTATACGACAATTTCCATCCAAAGTGTTACTTTGTGATTATCTTTGGGGAAATAAAGCATAAGCCCTTTCATCTGCTCGCTCGCGTGTTACGTTCGTTTACAGTGACAAGGGCATTAAAATACCCGGCACTCCGTCAGGATATAATTGACGCCCTATCTTGCGATAGGTGGGTATCCTGCCTATGCTTTTGCCGTCCCCTCGGTGGGGGCTTGACATTAGCACTCCGGACTTCGGATTCCCGTAGTATAAGTGTAGGTTCAATTATGAGTCCTTAACGTAAGCTCCAGGCTAGTTATATTATAACCTATTTTCGTGAATATGCCACTATAAATATAAGCATTTTCCTATTTTTATTCTTTTTACAAAATTTGCGTTTTAATTTCATATAACAAATAGAATTGGATTGTTCTTATTGATAAGATGCTGTTTTTACTATATAATAAAAGATTATAAAACATAAAAAAGAGGAAGAGTAAATGAACAAAACACTTATAGTTATAGATGGAAACAGCCTGATTAACAGAGCATATTATGCAATGCGTAATCCCATGATTACAAAGGATGGCATATATACTCAGGGTATTTTCGGATTTCTTAACATGCTTAATAAGCTGCAGGACGATTATGAACCTTCATACATGGCAGTTGCATGGGACAGGAAATCACCTACATTCAGGCATTTAGAATACAGCGAATACAAAGCAGGTCGTAAGAAGATGCCACCTGAGCTTGCAATGGAATTACCAATTATTAAAGACATTCTTACTGCAATGCATATTCCTAACCTTGAGCTTGATGGCTACGAAGCTGACGACATTATAGGTACTGTTGCAAGACTTGGGGAAGAAGAAGGACTTGAACCTTTAATTATTACAGGAGATAAGGACTCACTTCAGCTTGTAACAGAAAAGAGCCACGTTCTCTATACAAAAAGAGGTGTAACTGACTTCGATATTTACGATTTAGCAAAAATGGAAGAAAGGTACAGCCTTACACCAGAACAGTTTATAGATCTAAAAGGCCTTATGGGTGACCAGTCAGACAATATTCCGGGAATCCCTGGTATTGGAGAAAAAACAGGAATCAAACTGCTTGCCCAGTTTGGAAGCCTTGCAAATATGCTTGAGCATACAGACGAAATTAAAAATGCAAAGCAGAGAGAAAAAGTAGAAGATAACATTCAGCTTGCAGTAATGTCAAGACGACTTGCTACAATTAACAAGTTTGTACCAATGGATATTGACTTTGAAGAATTCAGAAAAAGAGAACCGGATTACGAAACTCTTGTGAATATATATACAAAGCTGGAATTTAATACATTCTTAAAGAAACTGAACAAAAATGTTACTGTGGAATTAGAAAGCTCATTTAAAGAAGAAGACATAGCTGAAAGCTCAACTCTTATTACTGCAGAGAACATGAATGTTCTTGAGGAACTTAAAGAAGGAAGCAGTGTTGTGCTTAAAATCTTTAGTGATAACAATCACATAGAAGAACCAGATATGATGGGAGCAGCAATTCTTGCAGGAAAAGAATATTACTATGTGAATTTAGAAAACTGTACAGAAACTTTTGCAGAACTTCTTAACAGAAAGAACTTTAAAATCACAGGTCACAGCCTTATTAAAGACTACTACGGACTTATGTTTAAAGGAGTTAAAGGTTTTAATACTTACTTTGATACAGAAATTGCCCAGTATGTACTGGAACCAGGAAGATCATCATATGATATTAAGAGTCTGGCCTTCGAAAAACTTCATTACGAAATGAAAGAAGAAAAAGAAGTTCTTGCAAATAACAGCCAGATGAATTTACTTGGTAATTCCTGCGATGAATACATGGAATACGGAAAAATATGGTGTGGTGTTGTTAAAGCACTTTCAGAAATCCAGCAGGCTGAGCTTAAGAAACAGGAACTCGAAACTGTATTTAATGAAGTGGAACTGCCTCTTATTGAAGTTCTGGCGTCCATGGAAAAAGAAGGTTTTGACGTTGACAAGGCAACTCTTGAAGAATTCGGAAGCAGCCTGAGAGCAAGTATTGCAGTACTGGAAAAAGAAATATATTATCATGCAGATACAGAATTTAATATTAATTCACCATCACAGCTTGGAGATATTCTCTTCGAAAAACTAAAGCTTACAGCAGGAAAGAAAACAAAGAGGGGATATAGCACAAGCGCTGATGTACTGGAAAAAATAAAGGATGAGCATCCTATAGTTCCTTTAATTCTGGAATACAGAACACTAAGCAAACTGAACAGCACTTATGTTGAAGGAATGAAACCACTTATTGGTTCTGATGGCAGAATAAGAGCACACTTCCAGCAGACAGTTGCTGCAACAGGAAGACTTTCGTGCACAGAGCCTAATTTACAGAACATTCCTATCAGACAGGAACTTGGAAGACAGCTTCGAAAAGCTTTTACAGCAGGAGAAGGAAATACACTTGTAGGAGCTGACTACAGCCAGATTGAATTAAGAATTATGGCGCATCTTTCAGGAGACGAAAACCTTATTGAAGCATTTAACAGCGGTGCTGACATTCACAGAAACACAGCTGCAAGAGTTTTTAATCTTGACTATGACCAGGTTACACCTCTTGACAGAAGCAGGGCAAAGGCTGTAAACTTCGGTGTAATTTATGGAATGAGCGGCTTCGGACTATCAGAAGAACTTCATATTACAAGAAAAGAAGCAGAAAACTATATCAGAGACTATTTTGATAAACATAAAGCTGTAAAGGATTATCTGGACAGCCAGGTTGAACTCTGCAAAACAAAGGGATTTGCAAGAACAATTACAGGACGCAAAAGATATATTCCTGAAATTAATTCATCAAACTACATGACAAGGCAGTTTGGGGAAAGACTTGCAATGAACAGCCCTATACAGGGAAGTGCGGCAGATATTATTAAAATCGCCATGATAAAAGTATATAACGAGTTAAAGGAAAAAGAATACAAATCAAAAATGATACTCCAGATTCACGACGAACTTATTATCAGAACCTGCAGAGAAGAACAGGAAAAAGTGGAAGAACTGCTTATCAGAAATATGGAAGAAGCAGTTAAACTTTCTGTAAAACTGGAAAGTGATCTTAATAGTGGAGATTCATGGTTTGAACTAAAATAGGTGAAAAATGAAGGTTATTGGATTAACAGGAGGTATTGGAAGCGGCAAATCCACCGTTTCCTCTTATCTCAGAGATAAAGGATTCCATATTATTGATGCAGATGAAGAGGCAAGGAAACTGACTACAAAAGGAAGCAGCTGCCTTGAAAACCTTCAAAAAGAATTCGGAAGTGAAATTCTTTTTGAAGACGGAAGTCTTAACAGAAAGAAACTTGGAGAGATTGTTTTTAAAGATAAAGCAAAAAAAGAAAAATTAGAATCTCTTACAACAGATGTTGTAGTAAAAAATATGGAAGAGGAAACAGAACGTTTACGCAGCAGGGGAGAATATGATATAATCTTTCTTGATGTGCCGCTGCTTTTCGAAACGGGACTTGAAAAAATCTGCGATGCTGTAGTTGTTGTTACAGCAAGAGACAGTGTAAGAATAGAAAGGGTAGTTGCGAGAGATGGCATAAGTCCTGAACAGGTAAAAGCCCGTATAAACAATCAGATGAGCACAGAAGAGAAAGTGAGAAGAGCAACAGACGTTATTGATAATTCAGAAGGGAAGGAAGAACTGCACGCACAGATAGAGCAGTTACTTGTTAAATATGTTTAAAAACACAGGAAGAAGCAAAAGTATAAGGGCGTTTGACTACCTTCATGAGCATATAATTGCAGTAATTATTATTGTGGTTATACTTGCAGGAAGTCTTTCTACTCTGTATATTCTTAATGATAAAAACGAAACAAGGTCAGAGGGAAAAGAAGATGGCGTAGAATACGTTGATTCAGATACAATATCTTTCTCCATGGAGAGAACAGAGACTCTTGATCCACTGGTTTCAGGTTCAGAAGATGTGTATTATATTGCACAGCTCATATATAGCAGCCTTTTTATACTTGACGAGAATCTTACTCCTGTTCCTGATCTTGTAGCATCATACACTACAGATGCATCAGAAGGAACAGTTTCTGTAACACTACGAAGCGATGCCAAATTCAGCGACGGATCTCCTGTTACGGCCTATGATGTGAGATCCACAGTAAACCTTATTAAGGGAGAGGGAGCAAAATCACCATATTACAACTATGTTTCCAAGATTTCATATATAGGTGTAAATGGAGACTATTCGCTTGATGTTGTATTTGCAAAGAAAGAAGAAGCAGCTATTGATAATCTTGTATTCCCAATAGTTTCTTCAGCAGATTATCAGAGAGGAAATAACAACATTATGGGAAGCGGCATATATAAATATGCTGAATACGACTTCCGCAAAGAACTGAAACTTGTACCTAACGAATATTATTACGGCCCGAAGGCAGAAAACAAGGTGGAAGTAAAAGTACTTCCTGACAAGAAGACCACAGTAAATCTTATGGAAACTGATTCTGTTACTGCATATTTCATGCATCAGAACGAAGCTGATATTGTTGCAGATGACCATCACCTGAGAGAAACACCAGTAGTTTCAAGTGAAGCAGAATACCTTGGATTTAATTTCAGAAAACCAGAGCTTGCTAACAAAGACTTCAGGCAGGCTGTGTGCAGTGCTATTAATACAGATACCATAATCAGGGATAACTATGGCGGTTCAGCAGTAGCAAGCGATACTATTTTTTATCCTGGATTTCTTGGAACCGAAAATTCAGGCGACGCATATCCTTTTAACCACGATCAGGCTGTAAAAAGTCTCAAGAAGGCAGGATATGAAGACCGTGACGAAAACGGAATAGCAGAGGACAGCAAAGGCAAAGAGGCTTCTCTTGTAATACTTGTTAATAACAATGACAAGAGAAGAACTTTAAGTGCAAAGAGTATTTCCAAGAATCTGAAAAATGTCGGAATCAAAGCCGAAGTAGAAGCAGTATCCTGGGAAGAATATAATAACAGACTGAAAAAAGGTGATTACGACCTTTATTTAGGCGGATTTAAATTCGATAAACAATATAATTTGAAAAAACTATTTGAAAAAGATAATCTTTTGGGTTATAATAATAAAGAAGTCGCTTCTGAGATAGCAAAGCTTGAGACAGCTCTTACAGCAGAAGAACAGAAAACTGTATTCCAGGGCGTAAAGCAGAAGCTGACAGACGAGGTTCCATACTACTGTCTGTGCTATAAGACATATGCATTTCTTACAGTAGAGCGTTTTACAGGAAACACTGTACCAACATTCTTTGACAGATTCAGAGGATGTCAGGACTGGAAGTGTCAGAAAGCAGTAGTAACAGAGAAGCCGGAAGAAAGCGACTCTGAGGACAGATAAGATTATAACGGATACATAATTGTGTCCGTTTATATATGCGGCTGTGGCGGAATGGCAGACGCGCACGCTTGAGGGGCGTGTGGGCAACCGTGCTGGTTCGAGTCCAGTCAGCCGCACCATATTTTAAGAGCAATTCGTTGCTCTTTTTTTCTTAAAGAAAAGAGATATTTGCTCCAGAGTGAGACCTGTATATAGCTAGTTTTGCTTGACGAGTTTTGGCGGTTATGATAAGATAAGTATATTGCCGGCGTGATGGAATTGGCAGACATGCGGGACTCAAAATCCCGTGGTGGTAACATCGTATGGGTTCGACCCCCATCGCCGGCACCAATATAAGAGATATTCTACATATTAGGAGGAGAAACATGAACGCATTAGCACCACAGTTATTAATGCTAGCAATCTTTATCGGAGCTATGTACTTCTTCCTTATTCGTCCACAGAAGAAAAAGGAAAAAGAAATCCAGGCTATGAGAAGTAACTTAAGCGTAGGAGACGAAATTATTACTATTGGAGGTATCCACGGTAAAATCGTTAAAACAAAAGACGATTCAATCGTTATTCAGGTAGGCGCTGATAAAGTTAAATTCGAAATGACAAAATGGTCAGTATCTTCAGTTGTTTCATCAGCAAAAGCTAAGAAAGATGAACCAAAAGAAGAAAAGAAGATTGTGCCTAAGAAATTAAAGAAGGCAGAATCAGCAGAAAAAGAAGCTGCAGAAGAAACAGAAAAAGCTGCAGAAGAAACAAGCGAAAATAAATAAGATTTAAGCTTTTACACCCCGATGTTATATCGGGGTTTTTTCTTTGCAAAAATGCTCATAAACCTTGAAAATTGTGGCAAAACGTTGTACAATAGAACATATATTTACAATGCCGGAGATGTGGCATTTTATTTTATTATTAATATTTACAGGGGGTAAAAATGAACGCAAAACTCAGAAAAGTATTAGCCGGAATTATTATTATAGTCCTGCTGGGTGGATGGTATGTAACAATTTTCGGCGCGGGTCCAATGAAATCCGTCAGAGACGTGATGAAATTCGGCCTGGACATTAACGGTGGTGTTTACGTAGTACTAGAAGCTGACAAGGCTGATATCAAAGGACTGTCTGATCAGGAAAAGAAAGAAGTAATGAATCAGACAAGAGAAGTACTTGACCGTCGTGTAAACGCAATGGGTATTTCAGAAGCTACAGTTTCACTAGAAGGTGATCACAGAATCAGAGTAGAAATGCCAGGCGTAAAAGACGCAGAAGAAGCTATTTCACAGATTGGTAAAACAGCCAAGCTGAGATTCATGCTTGCTGATGGTACAGAAGTACTTTCAGGAGAAGATGTAAAGAATGCAGTGATGAATACTGACTCTCAGAACGGTGGATACAAAATCGACCTTGAATTTACAAAAGAAGGTGCAGAAAAGTTTACAGAAGCTACAAGAAAGACTTCAGCAAACCAGGTAACTGTTTCAGAAGAATTTAAAGAAGCACAGGTAGACCCGCAGGCTATTATCATTATGCTTGATAATGACATTATTACAGCTCCACTTGCTCAGAATGTTATTACACAGTCAACATGTGAACTTACAAGCGGAAGAGGCGGATTCCCTAAGGACGAAGCTTCAACAACAGCTTCACTTATTCGTGGTGGTGCACTTCCTATTACACTTAACGAAATCACATCATCAGTTCAGACTGCTACAATCGGAGCTCATGCATTAGATAAGAGCATTGTTGCAGGAGCAATCGGACTTGGACTTGTATTTGTAGTAATGCTTGTAGCATACAACATGCTGGGCCTTGTTGCTGACATTGCACTTCTTTTATACGTGCTTATTGTTTTATGGGTAATGGCAGGACTTGGAGCAGTGCTTACTCTTCCAGGTATTGCAGGTATTATACTTTCAATAGGTATGGCAGTAGACTCCAATGTAATTATTTTCGCAAGAATAAAAGAAGAAATCGGTCTTGGAAAATCAATCAGAGTTGCAGTTGACCAGGGATTTAAACATGCACTGACAACAGTTCTTGATGCTCAGATTACAACATTAATCGCATCAGTAGTTCTTTTCGAAATCGGATCAACATCAGTTAAGGGATTTGCTCTTACACTAATGATTGGTATTATCGTAAGTATCTTTACAGCAGTTGTTGTTACACAGCTACTTATTGGTTTACTTGCTGGAAGCAGAAAGTTTGCAAAGAACAGATACTTTGGTGTTAACGAAGATGGTTCTCCAAAACAGTTTACAAAGAAAACATTCAGTTTCATTCCAAACAGAAAGAAGTTCTACGCATTCAGTGCCATTATTATTATTATCGGTATTGGATTTGCACTTGTAAGAGGTTTTAACTACGGTATTGACTTTACAGGTGGTACAATGATTCAGATAGACATGGGAGAAACAGTTGATACTGAAGCAGTAAAGAAATCACTTTCATCTCATGATCTTGAAGACGTTTCAGTAGTACTAAGCGGAGACAAAGAAGATCAGATAATCATTAAAACAACTAATGCTCTTAATAACGAAGAACGTGCAGAAGTTGTTAAATCCTTAGGAGACAAGTTCGGAGTAGACAAGAATGACGTACTTGCTTCACAGGAATTCGGACCAACAGTTGGTAAAGAACTTAAGACTAACGCAGTTAAATCAATTATTATTGCAGCAATCGGTATGCTGATTTACATTATTTTCAGATTCAAATCATGGAAATATGGTATTTCATCAATTGCAGGTATTCTTCATGACGTACTGTTTGTTATGGCATTCTATGCAATATTCGGTGTTACAATTAACAATCCTTTCATTGCAGGTATTTTAACTGTAGTAGGTTACTCAATTAACGATACCATTGTAATCTTTGACAGAATCAGAGAAAACAGAAGATTACATCACAAAGACCCAATGGGAGCTACAATTGATAAGAGTATAAATCAGACACTTAACAGATCAATAATGACATCTGTTACTACACTGATCTGCATGGTTCCACTACTTGTTATGGTTTCAATTTCAATCAGAGAATTTGTAATTCCTCTGATGGTTGGTGTACTTGTAGGAACATACTCATCAGTATTCCTTTGCAGCCCACTGCTGTTTGAACTAAGCAAAAACGAAGATGCTTCAAAATATCTTACAGCACAGAAGGCAAAGGCCAAGAAAGATAAGAAAGAAAAAAGATAAGAACGGAGAAAACACAGATGACTTTCCGTTCCAAGGAGAAAGAAATTAATGGAAAGCAGAGCAAAATTTTTAGATGAAATTTTACAATATAACGAACATTATGATGTTGAACTCATAGGCAAAGCCTTTGATATGGCCCGCAAATTACATGACGGACAGCTTCGTAAAAGCGGAGAGCCATATTTTATCCATCCCATAGCCGTTGCAAAGATTCTTGCGCAGCTTGGAATGGATGAGGAGACTATTGTGGGAGGTCTGCTTCATGATGTAGTTGAAGATACAGAATATACAAGAGAAGAACTTGTTGAAGACTTTAATGAGGAAATAGCTCTTCTTGTAGACGGAGTAACAAAAATTGGTACAATTAAGTTTGACTCCAAAGAAGAAGCACAGGCAGAAAGCTTACGTAAAATGCTTCTTGCCATGTCAAAAGATATCAGAGTACTCATTATCAAGCTTGCAGACAGGCTCCATAACATGAGAACACTGGAATTTATGAAACCTGAGAAAAAAATAGAAAAATCCAGAGAAACTCTTGATATTTATGCACCTCTTGCATCAAGACTTGGTATCTACACTGTAAAATTTGAACTTGAAGATATTGCTCTAAAATATTTACACCCCGATGAATATAACGAGCTGAGCGTTGAAGTAAGTGAGAAAAAAGAACAACGCCTTACATTTATTAATCAGGTAATTGACGAAATTAAAGAAGCACTTGATGATATGGACATGGATTACGAAATATCCGGACGTTCAAAACATCTTTACAGTGTTTACAAAAAAATGGTATTACAGCACAAACAGCTTGACGAAATCTTTGACCTTACAGCTGTTCGTGTAATAGTTGAAAATGTCAGGGACTGCTATGCAGTCCTTGGACAGGTTCACACTATGTGGAAACCAATTCCGGGTCGTTTCAAAGACTACATTGCCATGCCGAAACCAAATATGTATCAGTCACTTCATACTACAGTTTTAGGTGATAACGGTGAACCTTTCGAAATTCAGATAAGAACATACGAAATGCACCGCGTTGCAGAATATGGTATTGCTGCCCACTGGAAATACAAAGAGGGTAAGGGCATAAGCACAAAGGCAGAAAACAGTGACGAAAGAAAGCTTGCATGGCTTCGCCAGACACTGGAATGGCAGAAAGATCTAAACGATCCTAAGGAGTTTATGGAAACTCTTAAAATGGACCTTTTTGCAAGTCAGGTATTTGTATTTACACCAAAGGGAGAAGTTATTGACCTTCCTGCAGGTTCAACACCACTTGACTTTGCATTTAAAATTCATACTGCAGTAGGATGCAGATGTGTTGGAGCTAAAGTTAACGGTAAAATGGTTACTATCGACCACACTCTTCATAATGGAGACATTGTTGACATTGTTACTTCTTCAAATTCCAGCGGTCCAAGCGTTGACTGGCTGAAAATTGTAAAGAGCTCAACAGCAAGAAATAAAATACGTCAGTTCTTAAAGAAAGAAAACCAGGGCGATGATATTACAAGAGGTAAGGATGCTCTTGATAAGACTATACGCAAAAAAGGTTATGACCCAAGACTTGTTGCAAAAGCTCACGAAATTAACAGAGTTGCAAAAGAAATGAACATGAAGAGTCCCGAAGAACTGTTTATTCAGCTAAGCAAGGGAGGCTCTCTTGTAAGCAAGTGTGCAAATATTCTTTTTGGATACTATAACACAGCAAAAGAACTGGAAGAAAAACGAGAAGAAGAAAAACGTAAGGCTATGCTTAATGGCGAAGTAAAACGTGCCAAGAAAGCAGAAAAGAGCAGAGAAAATCCGGGAATCATAGTAAAAGGAACTGACAACCTTATGATAAGAGTTGCAAAGTGCTGCAACCCGGTTCCAGGAGACGAAATTGTAGGTTTTATTACAAAAGGCCGTGGAATTTCAGTTCACAGAGCTGACTGTTCAAACATTGTGGCCCTTCCAGAAAGAGAAAAAGCAAGATTTATTGAAGTTGAATGGGAAGACCTTAAAGTCGGAAAATCATATAATGCTGATATCAGAATTGAAGCAGCAGACAGAAAGGGTCTTTTCTCAGATATTTCAAAGGTCTGCGAAGATATGGATGTTCATATTTCAGGAGTTAATGCAAAAAGCGAAAAGGACGAAAGCGTAAGCATTACACTTTCAATTTCCATTTCTAATACGCAGCAGATGCAGAGAATTCAGCGTCAGCTGAGAAATGTACAGGGCGTAGTTAACGTATACCGTGCAAGATCATAAATCAGGAGTTATACATGAAAATTTACAGATATTTAACATGTCCTATTCAGGTCAATACATACCTTGTATTTGATGAATCAAAGAAAGGATTTATTGTTGACCCGGGTGGATATACACAGAAACTTACAGACCAGGCAAAGGCAGAAGGAGTTACAGTAGAGTATATTATTCTGACTCATGGCCATGGAGACCATATTTGCGGAGTAAAAGACTTCTTAAGAGACTTCCCTGAAGCAAAGGTTGTTGCTTACGAAGGTGAAAAAGAAATGCTTATGAATCCGGAAATTAATGTGTCAGCTGAAATCTCTGGAAGAGCAGTTACAGTGGACGCTGATATATATGTAAAAGACGGAGATCACCTTACAATAGGAGAAACTGATTTTACATTTATGCACACACCAGGACACACAAAAGGCGGAATGTGCATTTATACAAAGGGCACATTATTCAGTGGCGACACACTTTTCAGAGCATCCATTGGAAGAACAGATTTCTATGGTGGAAGCTTTGCAGAAATAAAGAAATCAATTAAAGAAAGACTGTTTAATCTTCCTGATAATACAGTAGTTTATCCTGGACATATGGAAGAAACAACTATAGGCTACGAAAAGGAGTATAATCCTTTTGTATAAGATAAAATTATTAAACTTTGAAAAGAAATACCTTTTAGAAGAGATGATAAAAATATTCCTTCAGCCGGAGGAATATGAGATTGTTGCTGATGAGGCAGAAGAAGATGAGAAGACTCTTGTTTTTAACAGAGAAAATACAGAAGACAAGAATGTTCTCAAAAGAGAAATATACGACTGTCTTTCAAGGGTAACCGGGAAGAAGCCGGAGTGGGGAATTCTTACAGGAATAAGGCCTGTTAAGCTCTGCGGAGAGTACTATGACAAATGCAGAAGTGCAGAAGAAACCATAAAACATCTGGAAGATTTCTACTATATTAATAGTGAAAAAGCAAAGCAGATAATGGATATGTATCTTTATCAGGAAGATGTTATGGGCAGGGCAGAAAAAAGAAGCTGCAGCATTTACATTGGAATTCCATTCTGCCCTACAAGATGCGTGTACTGCTCATTTGCATCTAACCAGGTGCCTGAAAGTGAAATTTCAAGATACCTGGAAGCTCTTTTAAAAGAAATAGAATTTACTGGTAAGAGAATGAAGGAAACAGGACTTGTTCCTGAAACCATATATATTGGTGGAGGCACACCTACTACTTTAACTGCTGAAGAAATGGATATTCTTCTTTCAAAAGCAGAAGAGTGCTTTGACCTTAGTGCTTTAAGGGAATTTACTGTGGAAGCAGGAAGACCTGATACAATTACAAAGGAAAAACTCCTTGTAATCAAGAAGCACGGAATCGAAAGAATCAGCATTAATCCTCAGTCAATGAAAGAAAAGACCCTGGAGCTTATTGGAAGAAAGCACAGTGCAGAAGATATAAGGAGGGCGTTTGCTGACGCTAAAGAAGCAGGATTTAAGGATATAAATGCAGATATTATTGCAGGACTTCCAGAAGAAACCACAGAGGATTTTGTAAAGACACTTCAGGAAGTAATTGAACTTGAACCAGAAAATATTACAGTTCACTGCCTGGCAGTAAAGAAGGCCTCAAGGCTTATTGATATTGATAAGAACTATCATTACAAACAGGCAGACACAGTTTCCGAAATGTTAGAAAGAAGCAGGGAAATTCTTGCAGACAAAGGTTTTGTACCATATTACCTTTATCGTCAGAAACACATGGCAGGAGCATACGAAAACACAGGCTACTGCATAAAGGGAACTGAATGTATATATAATATGAGAATAATGGATGAGCACCAGACCATTATTGCTCTTGGTGCAGGAGGAATTTCAAAGATGTATTATCCAGAGGAAAACCGTCTCGAAAGAGTTCCAAATGTTACTAATTACGAAGAATATATTAAACGCATTGATGAAATGCTTATGCGAAAAGAAATGAATATTTTTAAGGAGGTACAGCTAAATGTTAACTAACGCGCCACGTGGCACGAAAGACAGACTGCCAGCACAGATTCACAAATGGCACTTTGTAGAAAAGAAATTTGCTGATATGTGTGACAGATATGGATTTAAGGAAATCAGAACTCCTATCTTTGAACACACAGAACTATTTAAAAGAGGAGTAGGAGATACTACTGACATTGTTCAGAAAGAGATGTACAGTTTCCAGGATTATGGAAAAAGAGATATTACTCTTAAACCAGAAGGAACTTCACCAGTTGTAAGAGCTTTTGTTGAGCACAAGCAGTATGCAGAAGTTCAGCCAACAAAGTACTTCTATAACACACCATGTTTCCGTTACGAAAAACCACAGTCAGGAAGACTAAGAGAATTCCACCAGTTTGGAATTGAAATTTTCGGAACACCTAACATGCTTGCAGATGCAGAAGTTATCTGCCTTGCAAATGACTTCCTAAAGGAAGTAGGAATAAAGGACATTGAGCTCAGAATTAACAGCGTGGGCTGTCCTGAATGCAGAAAGAAACACAGAGAAGCTCTTAAGAAATTCTTAGAACCTAAGTATGACAGACTATGTGGTACATGCAAAGACAGATTCGAAAGAAATCCAATGAGAATTATTGACTGTAAGTCACCTGACTGCCAGGAACTTGTTAAGGATGCTCCTTTAATGATTGACTACCTTTGTGATGACTGCAGAAAGTCCTTTGACGAAGTACAGGCAAACCTTGATGCTCTTGGAATAGAATATGTAGTAGATCCAAAGATTGTAAGAGGATTAGACTATTATACAAAGACAGCCTTCGAATTTGTAACTACAAGTCTTGGAGCACAGGGAACAGTATGTGGAGGCGGAAGATACGACCAGCTTGTTGAAGAAATCGGCGGACCTCCAATTCCAGGCGTAGGATTTGGTCTTGGAATCGAAAGACTTCTTATGCTTATGGAAGCTAACGGTGTTGAATTCCCAGAACCAGAACAGCTTCAGGTATTCATTGCAGTAATGGGTGACAAAGCAAAAGCCTTTGGTCTTAACCTTTTACACGAGCTGAGAGTCAAAGGTGTTAAGGCAGAAATGGATACACTTGGAAGAAATATTAAAGGACAGTTTAAATACGCTGACAGATTAGATGCAAAATATACTGTAGTAATTGGCGAAAATGAGTTAGAAGAAGGAGCTGTTTCAGTTAAAGAAATGGCAACATCTACACAGAGACTTGTTAAGTTAGAAGACCTTGCCAGCGAATTATCAAAATAGAGGAGATAAAAGAGATAAATGTCAGAACTATTCAAAAGAACCCACATGTGTGGAACATTAAACATTAACAACGTAGATGAAGAAGTTGTTTTAAACGGATGGGTGGCAAAACAGAGAAGTCTTGGTGGACTTATCTTTGCTGACCTTCGTGACAAAACAGGAATATGCCAGATTACATTTGACGATACAATTCCTGCAGACATCTTCGAAAAAGCAGAAAGCTTAAGAAGTGAATATGTAGTTGGAATTAAGGGTGTTGTAAAAGAAAGAAGCGCAAAGAACCCTAACATTCCTACAGGAGAAATTGAAGTATTTGCAAAAGACCTTGTAATTTACTCAGAAGCTCAGACACCTCCTATTTACATTAAGGATGACGATAATGTAGATGACAACTTAAGATTAAAGTACAGATACTTAGACTTAAGAAAAAACAAGATGCAGAGAAATCTTACATTCCGTCACAATGTTTGCAAACTTGCAAGAGACTACTTTGACGAAGAAGGATTTACAGAAGTAGAAACACCAATCCTTATTAAATCAACTCCTGAAGGAGCAAGAGACTATCTTGTACCAAGCAGAGTTAACCCTGGCCGTTTCTATGCACTTCCACAGTCACCACAGTTATTCAAACAGTTACTTATGGTAAGTGGAACAGACAGATACATGCAGATTGCAAAATGCTTCAGAGACGAAGACTTAAGAGCTGACCGTCAGCCTGAGTTTACACAGATTGACTTAGAAATGTCATTTGTTGATCAGGACGATGTAATGACTATTCAGGAAGGCTTTTTATATAAGTTATTTAAAGAACTAATGGGAGTAGAAATCAAACTTCCACTTCAGAGAATGCCTTATGACGAAGCTATGGCTCGTTACGGAAGTGACAAACCTGATACTCGTGTGGGATTTGAACTTCACGACTTAAGCGAAGTAGTAAAAGACACAGAGTTCAAAGTATTTGCTGATGCTTTAGCTAATGGCGGAAGCGTAAGAGGTATCTGTATTACTGGAGGATCAAAAGCTTTCTCAAGAAAAGATATTGATAAACTTACAGAAGCATCAAAGTCATACGGCGCTAAAGGTCTTGTATGGATCAGAAAAGAAGAAGCTGAATACAAATCTTCAGTAAACAAGTTCTTTAACGAAGAACAGCTTGCAGAAATTGCTGATGTATTTGAGGCTGAAGCAGGAGACTTAATCCTTATTGCAGCTGACAGAAACAAGGTTGTATTTGATACACTTGGTTTCTTAAGAAGACATATTGCAGGTCTTATGGGACTTCTTGATGATAAACAGTTCAATCTTTTATGGGTTACAGATTTCCCAATGTTTGAAAAAGATGACGAAACTGGTGAACTTAAGGCAATGCATCACCCATTTACACATCCAAGAGTAGAAGATATTCCGCTTCTTGATACAGATCCTGAAAGCGTAAAAACATACGCTTACGACATTGTTCTTAACGGTGTTGAACTTGGAGGAGGAAGTATCAGAATTCACGACGCTGCTCTTCAGAACAAAATGTTTAAGGTTCTTAACCTTACAGAAGAAGAATGCCAGGAAAAATTCGGATTCTTACTTGAAGCATTTAAATACGGAGTACCACCTCATGGCGGACTTGCTTACGGTTTAGACAGACTTGTAATGCTTCTTACAGGAGAAAAGAGCATCAGAGAAGTTATGGCTTTCCCTAAGAACCAGAATGCGCAGTGCATGGTATGCGAAGCACCTGGTGTTGTAGAAAATGATCAGCTTGATGAGTTAGGACTTGGAATCAAATAGGAAAATGAAAAAAATCGGTGTATTAGGAGGAACTTTTGATCCCTTCCACTATGGACATTTATCCATAGCAAAATCAGCACTTGAAGAATTTGAACTTGATGAAATATTCCTTATGCCAGCTCATGTTCAGCCATTTAAGGTTGGAAAAAGCATAACTGACCCTGTTCACAGAGTGAATATGGTAAAGCTTATAGCTCAGGAATATGCTGGCTTTAATACTATTACAAAAGAAGCTTTCACCGAGGAGATTTCATATACATACAGAACTTTATGTAACCTGAGAGAAGAACTGGGAGAATGCAGAATATATTTTGTCCTTGGAACGGATTCTTTCTTAAACATAGAATCATGGTACAAGGCTCCAGATCTTCTCAGGGATTTTTCAATTATTGTTGGAGAAAGACCTGGTTACAGAGAAACTGAAGTACTTGATCTTAAGAATAAACTTAAAGAAAAGTATGGCGCTGATATAGGAATACTTAATAACCATATTCTTCAGATTTCGTCCACAGAAATTAAGGAGAATATAAGGCAGGGGAAAAGTATAGATCATATGGTTCCTGCCAGCATAGAAAGGTATATCAGAGAACATGGACTCTATAATTAGCTATATTGAAAAGAATTTCTCAGAAAAGAGAAAAATTCACACAGAAGGCGTAAGAGTGACAGCTGTTCATCTAGCAGAGAAATACGGTGAAAGTACTGAAAAAGCACAGACTGCAGCACTTTTTCATGATATGTTCAGAGGGGTACCGGTTGACGTAGTAAATTATTATGTAAAGCACCTTGAATTAGGTGAAAAGTACATGAATAACTGCAATCTTGCTCACGGCAAAATTGCAGCTATAATGATGGAAAGAGATTTTGACATAAAGGACGAAGATATTCTTAATGCTGTAAAATTCCATACAACAGGAAGAGCAGGCATGTCAAAACTTGAAAAGATAATATATATTGCTGATGCCATTGAACCAAACAGAAAATACCCCGGGGTAGATGAACTAAGAGAAATTGCAGAAAGAAATTTAGATGAAGCAGTTCTTGCGTCACTTAATCACACAATTGATTTTGTACAGAATCAGGGAAACTTCCTTGATGAGGATACAATACATGCAAAAGAATATTTAGAAAAGGAGATACTTAATGGAAAATAAAGATATCGCTTTATTAGCAGCAAAAACTTTATCAGACAAAAAAGCCTTTGATGTTTTGGTAATTGATATTATGGAAAAGGCTCCATTTGCAGACTATATGGTAATTGCAACAGGTGGTTCAGACCGTCAGGTTGAAGCTCTTGTAGATTATGTAGAAGACGCTCTTGCAAAGGAAGAAGTTTTAGTAAAGCACATAGAAGGAAAAGCATCCGGATGGATTCTTATGGACTTCGGTGATATTATTGTAAATGTGTTTACACAGGAACAGAGAGAAAAATATAATATTGAAAAGATCTGGGGAGACTGTACTTTCCTTGATCTGGAAGAGGAAAAATAGACATGAACGAAAGATATGATTTTAAAGGAATTGAAGAAAAGTGGCAGAACTACTGGCGCGAAAACCACAGCTTCAAAACTGTAGAAGATGATAGTAAAGAAAAATACTATGTACTTGAAATGTTCCCATATCCATCAGGTAAATTACACATGGGACATGTAAGAAACTATTCAATTGGTGACGTTATTGCAAGAGCAAAAGCAATGCAGGGATATAACGTGCTTCATCCAATGGGATTTGACTCCTTTGGTCTTCCAGCTGAAAATGCAGCTATTAAGCACGGTGCTGAACCAAGCAAATGGACATGGGATAACATTCATGAAATGGAAGAACAGTTAGACAGACTTGGTCTTTCCTATGACTGGGACAGAGAAGTTCAGACATGTAACCCGGAATATTACAAGTGGATGCAGTGGATTTTCATTCAGTTCTTTAACAAAGGCCTTGCATACAAGAAAGAAAACCCGGTTAACTGGTGCCCTGGATGCCAGACAGTACTTGCTAACGAACAGGTTGTTGACGGATGCTGCGAAAGATGTAAATCTCCAGTAGGTAAGAAGAACCTTTCACAGTGGTACTTTAAGATTACTGATTATGCAGAAAGATTATTAGACAATCTTGATACATTAGAAGGATGGCCTAACAAAGTCAAGGTTATGCAGAAAAACTGGATTGGTAAGTCAACTGGTGCAGAAATTAAATTTAAAATTGACGAAACAGACCTTGAACTTCAGGTATTTACAACAAGAGCTGATACACTGTTCGGAGTAACATATATGGTAATGGCTCCGGAACATCCATATGTTCTTGACCTTGTAAAGGGCACAGAATACGAAGCAGCAGTTCTTGAATACATTGACAGAGTTGAACACATGAATGATATTGAAAGAACTTCAACATCAAACGAAAAAACTGGTGTATTTATTGGTAAATACGGTGTTAACCCTGTTAACGGAAAGAAAGTTCCAATCTTTATTTCTGACTATGTTCTTATGGGATATGGTACAGGAGCTATTATGGCTGTACCTGCTCACGACCAGAGAGACTTTGATTTTGCAAAGAAATTTGATCTGGAAATCATT
>SAMEA104404097__coassemble_865_pt1 | contig 27353 bp, 19 predicted proteins | sample SAMEA104404097__metabat2_low_PE_058 | metagenome-assembled genome bin SAMEA104404097 (sample SAMEA104404097) | Balaenoptera acutorostrata | reverse complement strand
CAATGCTTATGGTATTTTCTATGATGCCGGCATCAGTATTTGCCGGAAGTAAAGAAGCGACACGAATAGCATACGTAAGTATTGAAAGATATGATAGCAGTACAGGAACATTTGAATTAGAACCTGTTCAGGTAGAACACGGTACAGGATGGGACGTTGATGCTTTAAGTATTTTAAACAAAGCAATCAATGAAAATTCAGATAAAACAGTTTCAAAAGGACCATGTGAAGATGAAATCATCGGATGGGGGGATCATTATATTAAAACTGTTTTAGGCATCACAAATGATGATGCTAATAAGTGGTTTGCTACATATAATAATAACTATAGTTTAAGTGCATATAACAATGTAGGTACATCTATAAAAGATGGTGCAGTATACAGATTTATGTATAGTGCTAAGGATGGAACTTTAATAGGAGCTGTGGAAAGCAATTCCCAATTAAGAGTTAACAAAGATGAACTAGTAAGACAGATTGCACTTGCATCAGAAAAATATGTAAATGGTCATAAGGTTATAGATGACGCTAAGGCATGTCTTGTTAATGCAGAAGCAACAGATGCGCAGGTTTTGGAGCATGTAGAAGCATTAAAAAAATTGCTTAATGAAAGTGTTGTTCCTGACGTACAGAGTGTTTCAATAAATGATAAAGAAAATCTAAATGTAAATATTGGTAATACACTTAAATTAACAACAACAAATAAGCCAGCAGAAGCTGTTCCAGAACTTGTATGGTCAGTAGATAATGCTGAAGTTGCTTCAATTAATGCTGAAACAGGAGTTCTTACTGGTGTAGCCGAAGGTAAAGTTAAGGTAACAGTAACAGTTAAAGACACTGAGATTAAAGATACAGCAGTTGTTAACGTTAAACGTATTCCGGCAGAAGGAATAACTATTAATGAAAATACTTTAAAAGTTGAAGAAGGAAAAGTAGCAAAGCTTACAGCTACTATTACTCCTTCAGATTCAACAGACAAAGCTGTATGGTCAAGCAACAACACTGACGTTGCAACTGTAAATGCAGAAACAGGAGAAGTATCCGGTATTTCAGTAGGTAGAGCTGTTATTGAAGCAAAAGCCGGAGACAAGACAGCAACAATTGAAGTTGAAGTAACTGAAACAACAGACCCTTATGTATATTTCCAGTACAAAGATGGCCGTAAGCAGATGATGGACAAGAGTAATAGTACATTTACTCTTTCAACTTTAGATGAAGGTCAGTTTAAAATTGCAAATTATGACGGAGAATTATACTGGGACAACGGAAGAGATTATAAGGACCATCACGGAGACAATGGTACAACATATGTAGCAGGTGATGATGGTACATATAACCCATATGGGGCATATAATAAGGACCAGGTAAATGTTGTCTTAATTGACAAAGATGAAGTTTTAACTTTTTATGTAACAACAGAAGCATCAGACATTGATCAGCTGAGAATAAAAGTTAATGGAAAAGAATATACAACAGATAACGTTTTCAGCGTTACAGGTGTAACAAAAGCAACAATAACTGTAGAAGGCAAGAAAAAGGGAACTGACGAGTATGTAACAATTCCTAATAATGCATTAATATTCGAATCAAATTCAAGAAGTGCAAGAGTTGTAGACGGAATATTACACCTGGAAGGCAATGCAGAAATTACAGCAATGCTTGAAGAAAATTATGGTGTAAAAGCGTCTTTTGGAGCAGCAGTTGGTGCAGTTCCTGTTAAGGATATGCAGGTTAACGTTCCAAAGGAATTCGTAATTGATAACTGGAACCATCTTGGTGGATACTATGTAGGTATTCAGCCTTATTCAGGATATACAATTCAGTTTACACCATCAAATGTAACTAATAAAGCAGTAATATGGGAAGCATTAACTCCTGAAATTGCAAGACATATGGATACTTTTGATAATGGAATTATTCCAGAAAAGAATGGTACTGCAAAGTTCAGAGTTACAAGTGTTGATAACCCTGAGGTTTCAAAAGTAGTTGAAATCGAAATGAGATACAAGAAACCACTTCAGAATGTCAGCATTGATAAGAAGAGCTATACATTAGAAGTAGGCAATACATTTAAACCAAAGTTTAATTTTGTTCCATCAGATGCAACAGAACAGAGATTCCACTGGAATTTCGAAAGCAAAAATGGCGGAAAAATCGAAATCAAAACAAATGTAACTGGCGATATCGGTTACAAAAACTTCTCACATGAAGTAACAGGTGTAAGCGAAGGTACTGTTAAAGTAACAGGAACACCTTATGATACAACAAATGGTGTTAAGCCAATCGAATTTACAGTTAAAGTAGTAAAAGGTGATCAGACTCCAACTACTGTTGTTGGATTAGATGAATCCATTGGACATGGTCTTAAATATCTTGATATTACAGGTCATGTAAAATATGGCGAAGAATGGGGAATTATTACTCTTGCACGTACAGGAAGAGACTTCTCAGAAAGAGAAAAAGCAGCGTATGTAGAGTCTTTAGATGCTGCAATTGCAAGCGGTAAAAAGTTTGAAGTTATTGAGTCAGAAAGAATTGCTACAGCTTTAACAGCAATGGGACTTGACCCTCGTACAGTTTGCAAAGACCACGACTTCATAGCAGATATTTATAACAGAGAAGGTCTTTCAACAGACCACAGCAAGTATACATCAAATATGCTTATCTGGGCTTTAACAGCACTTGATACATATAACTATGAAATTCCTGCTGGAGCAGTAAATACAAGAGAATCACTTGTAAAAGGACTTCTTGATTATCAGATGGAAAATGGCGGATTTAACCTTTACATTGGTAAAGATGCTTTACTTACTGACCCAATGATGGATATTACAGGTATGGCTCTTCAGGCATTAGCTAACTATAAGGATGATCCTGAAGTAAGTGATGCAATTGAAGGCGGACTTGAATATATCAGGAAGGGATTAACAGGTAATGCCGGATTTATTAACGAAGGTGGAGAAAACAGTTGTACATCTGCTCAGGTTATTATGGCATTAACAAAACTGGATATTGATTTCTTAAGCCCTGCAAGTGGTTTTGTAAGAAATAACAAAAACATTGTTAACCGCATTCAGGAATTTAAGGTAGACGGAGGATATTCACTTCTACCTGGAGGACAAGCTGATGGAACATCAACACTTCAGGTTGTATATGCTTTAGAAGCATTCAGAAGATATGAAGCAGGTGAAAATGCGTTCTACGACATGACAGATGTTAAGATAAGCGAAGAAAAACCTGTTGCACCAGAAGTTAAGCCAGAGGTTAAACCAGAAACAGGTGATGTAATTATAAAAGATACAACATCAGCAGATGTAAATGTTAAACCTTCAGTTATCAGAGATGCTAAGGCTGATATTATTGTTGAATTAGCAGGCAGCAAGGTTGTTTATGACAAAGAAGCTGTTGATTCAATTAAATCACAGTTACCAGCAGATACAGTAGATATAAAAATCGAAATAAAACCTGCTAATCGTTATACTGAAAATATGACAGATGCTCAGAATTCAGCATTAAAGAAAAATAAAAAAGGTAAACTGTTTAAGGTTACATTAATAGCTACAAATGCAGCTGGTAAAACAACAGAAATTCATAACTTCGGTAAAGGTATTGCAACAATTACTGTTGACTATGCTAACCCTCAGAATTTAAAATTAGAAGTTGTTCGTGTAGAAGAAGATGGTACATTTACACGTGTTAAGAGCTCATATGCAGATGGCAAATTAACATGGGTTACAAATGGACACTCATACTACATGGTAGCTGAAGCTGGAACTATTAAAGGTACAGTAACTGATGAAGTTCTGGGAAATGGTGGAAATGCTAATACGAACACAAATGCAAACGGTGGAAACAAAGCTCCAAAGACAGGCGACAGTGCAGATGTTCTTGGATGGATGTTACTAATGTTAGTTGCAGGCGCAGCAGTTCCTGCAGTTCGTAGAAAATTTAATAAATAGTTTTTATTAAAAATCTAAGAAAAACAAAAGAGGCTGTGATGGATTTTCCATGGCAGCCTCTTTTTCTAATGAAACAATATTTGATAATGAGTGTTTAATGCAAAATATATGGTGTCAGATATTAATTTGATTTTTTTGTAAACTGCTGCAATTCTTTTTACAGCTTCTGTTGATATAGTTTTCTGTTTAGAAGGCATTATAGTCAAATCAATTAGCTTATTATTGTTTTGCTTCGATTATACCCTTTTCTTTCCACTTACCTTTTTTGTAGTATGGAACTGATATCATAAGGCCAAGAGCCCAGCTTATGCCATAAGAATAGAAGATGTAGTCAGGACCTGCAAAGTTGGCAAGAAGATGTGCTACAGGAAGCCTTCCAATCCATAGTGCAATGAAGGTCGAAATAAGTGGAACGGTCATTTCTCCGGATCCACGCATTACACTGTTAAATATAAAGTTAAGTGCAAGCAGGCTGTAAAATGGAAGTACCGTATGTAAATATGCAACTCCAGCTTCTATCATATCCGGATCATCACCGAACATAGACATAAATAGTGATGACAGTGGGAATAATATTATGGTAATTCCAAGACATACACTAATAGACAGAACAATGCCCGCTTTCAGTCCTTCTTTTACTCTTTCGTAATCTCTGGCACCTACATTCTGACCAGTATATGTTGTAATCGCTGCAGAAAAACTCTGTATTGGCATAAATGCAAATGTATCAATTTTATTTGCACCATTAAAACCAGCCATAAAAGAAGAACCGAAACTATTAATAAGTGACTGAAGTACTATAATGCCAATGGCAAACAGGGCCTGCTGAATACCAGAAGGAATACCTAGTTTTATGGCAGTCATAAACAATTCTTTTCTGAACTGAAATTTAATAAGTGATATGTGTATAAAGTCGTAATGCTTATTAATATAGTAGATACCAAAGAACCAGGATACCAACTGTGCTATTACGGTGGCAACAGCAACACCTGCAACTCCGAAATGACATACCACAGTAAATAATATATCAAGAATAATATTAATAATTGAAGCAATTAACAGGAACAACAGAGAAGTCTGAGAGTCACCAAAGCCCTGGAGAATACCTGCGTTAATGTTAAATCCTATGGTTCCTATTATACCGATAAATATTATAATCATATAGATTTTCGTCATTTCAAGTGTTCCGTCGTCAGGAACGTTCATAACAGAAAGCAGTGGATTGAGTACAAGAATCCCTATAATAGTAAGTGGTACAGATCCTATAAGCATTGCAGTGTATATAGTTGAAACTGTATGCTGAAGTTTTTCGTAGTCTTTGGCTCCATAATACTGAGAAAGCATTATGGTAGCACCCATACCTATACCCATAAAAAGTGATGCAAGCATAAATATTACAGGAAAGCCTGTGCCTACTGCGGCAAGAGCTTTTGAACCTATAAACTGTCCTACTACAATGCTGTCTACCATATTGTATAGCTGCTGAAAAACATTACCAATTAAAAGTGGCAGTGAAAACATAAAAAGAAGTCTGTATGGACTTCCTACAGTCATGTCTGTCATGCCACTAACACCTTTAGGTTTAAATAAAGACATAAAGGCTACCCCTCCTTTAGATTTGTCATAACTTAATTGTAGCAGAAACTTTATCATACCACAACTAAATGCAGTATGGATTTTAAGTGCAAAAAGGCGTACAATATATTTATTAAAATAATGTTCGGAGGATTGCTATGAATTTAGAAAATCGAGAAACTGAAGAAAGAGAAGAGAAGATTGTAATGGAAAAACTTGAAAGTAACAAAATGCTTTCAGGACTGAATAGCAAATGCATTAAATATGGAATTCTGAAATACGGGTCAGTTGCAACGCTTGTAATCGCAGTAATTGTAATACTTACAGCAGATAATCACGGAGCGGATATGCTGGGATGGATTATAGGGGGAGTATCACTTGTAGTGCATGTTGTAGCAGGCATTTTCAGAAGAAAATACAAGACAACGCTTAAGCTTTTTTTGGAGGAATATAAAATTCAGGTTCATGACATTGAAAAATTAAAGTAGAAAGTATTTTAAAGTTGCTGCTGCAGGGGTAGCGATTTTTGTGTATTCCGAAGAGGTTTATGCTTCGTTAATAATGATTTATCATAAAAATTCGTGAAAAAGCATACTTGCAAAATTCACTAAACATAAATTATTAAGATCTTTATATTTTGTTAATAAAAGAGACTGTGATTCTTTTCTGACACAGTCTCTTAATTTTTTTATTTTTCTTCTATGACGATACATTCTTTTCTCCTGAAGAATTTATCAATCATTACTGCACCTGTAATTGCAGCAACTGGAACGATAAGGCAGCATCCTATACCGCTTACTGTTACTGATATAAATTCCTGACAGAAAGACTCACTGTTTATAAGCCTTACAAAAGAATACTCATCCACATACTGAATCATAAGTGTAAGATATTCAGCAATGTAGATATAGAAGATAGTGTGTATGGAAGTATTCAGTATGGACCTTGATGATACAAAGGCAGCTGCTGTAAGTTCCTTTAGTGTAAGGTGAGTACCGTTACTTCGTATTTCATAAATGGAAGTTGTTATTGCAATTGAAATATCAATTACTGTACCTATAAGCGCTATTATCATTACACACATCTGAAGCTGCAGCATGCTTATTCCAATATTTCTTGTATATCCGTTTGAGTCAGTTATTTCGTACTGTTCAGCATTGAAACCTTCTGCATTAGAGCCTGTGGCAAGGTAGTATACAAATGGAATAAGTACAATGATTACAGCTATTACAGATATAAAGGCGGCTTTACTTTTTACATCTGCTTCGTTCTGATAGAACATGGTAATACATGTAATAAGTGTGCATGCTGCAAAGGTTACAAGTAAAGGATTCAGGCCTCTGTATAGAAGGCTTATGGAAAGCAGCAGCACCCCACAGTGAATTACTGTGGATATAATTGATTTTGAACCACGGTCTCCACATACAAGAAGAATAAGGACTATGAGCACAATGCCCAGAATTACCAACATCATGCTTTCACCTTCTTTCTGTGTTTGTAATAATATATTGAAACAAATGTAGCTACAGGAATTGCAAGTACAAGACCAATGCTTCCTGTAAGGAATCTTGCTATTTCAAAGAAACTGTTGTATTTCAGAATTGTAAAAAATGAAATACCATTTCTTAATGACAGAATAATAAACGGTATTGCTGATGCAACGTTAGTAAAGAACATAATGCCAAGCATTGTTCCTATTACATCATCACCAATAGCTCTGCATGATTTCAGCAGGTCTTTTTTTTCTGTCATAGGATTGTGGGTCATAATCTGATCCACTGTAATAACAATGGTTACTACAACATCAGTAATAGCTCCAAGGCAGCCAATAAGTATTTCTGACAGGAATATAGCATCAGCATCCTGCTTGTCATATGGCTGAATAAGGTAATCCATAAAGAAATACTCAATATCAGATGACGAATAGATTATTACGCCTGCAAGAAGTGTTGTTACAGCAACTGAAATTATAACTGCAGTAAATGCAACCAGTGTCTTTTCGTTTATGCCGTACATAAAGAAAAGAAGAAGTGCCGTAAAGAATATGGCAAGTGGTATGGTCATAATAATCAGGTTCGTTCCATTTAAGTATGCCTTTAAGACAAAGTAAAACATAACTATGTTAATTACAAGGCTCAGAAGCGTAAGAATACCGTCTTTACCTGCAGCAAGAATAAAGGAACCTGCCATTATGGCAAAAACAAGTATTACAAAGAAGTCTCTTTTTGTTCCTGTAATATCAGCAGTAAGGTGACCATCCTGTTCTTTTATTTTCTCTAAGAATACATCATCGCCTTTACTGTATTTAATATCATAAACTCCAGACTCAGCATACTTTGATGTTGCTTTTACTGTTTCGCCTTTGTGCTCTCCATTACGTATCTGAAGTGTAATATCCTGAATGTAGTATTTTTCTTCGTGCTCGCGCGTGCCATCAAACTGACTTCGTGTTTTTTCGTATTTATTTGTAACTTCAGTTACTGTACCTATGGTGTCATCATAAAAGCTGTAATTGTTTGCAGTAAATATTACGCATGCAGCGCATATGATAACTACGGTAAGAACTTTAATCCATGTCTTTTTCATATTACCTCCGTATTTTTGTCTGTAATATGATAACATATTTTTATGTAGATTTGCAGAAGGTATTATTGATTTTTCTTTTTTGCTGGGGTAAAATAGTACCATATGTACAAATTACAGGGAGGAATATTATGTCAGACTACAAATTTAATACAAATTGTATCCATGGAGGGTACACAGCAGAAAGCGGAGAGCCTCAGGTTCTTCCAATTGTTCAGAACACAACATACCGTTACTACAACGCTGGTGATGTTGCAAAGCTTTTTGATTTAGAAAGTGCTGACTTTATGTATACAAGACTTGGAAGTCCAACCGTTAATGCATTAGAAGAAAAAATGGCTGCTTTAGAAGGTGGTACTGCTGCTATTGCTACAAGCTCCGGACAGGCAGCGAACTTAATTACAATGCTTAACATATGTGAAGCTGGTGACCACATTATTGCATGTGCAAACATTTATGGAGGAACTCATAACCTGTTTGGAGTTACTCTTAAGAAAATGGGAATTGAGACTACATTTATTGACCAGAATCTCTCTAAGGATGAAATTGTTGCTCTTGCCAGACCAAATACTAAGGCGCTGTTTGGCGAATCACTTGGAAATCCGGCGTTAACAGTTCTTGATTTTGAAAAGTTCAGTGCAGCAGCAAAGGAAATGGGAGTACCTCTTGTAGTAGATAATACTCTTGCTTCATCATACCTTTGCAGACCTTTAGAACACGGTGCTGATATTGTTACTCATTCTACAACAAAGTGGTCAGATGGTCATGCAACATGTGTAGGAGGAATGGTAATTGAAGGTGGTACTTTTGACTGGAATAAATATGCTGATAAATTCCCTGGCATGGTTGAACCAGACGAAAGCTATCACGGAATCAGGTACTACGAAAAATTTGGTAACCAGGCATTCTGCGTTAAGTTAAGAGCTCAGATGCTTCGTGACCTTGGATGCACAATGGCACCAATGAATGCTTTCCTAACATTCCAGGGTCTTGATACTCTTCACTTAAGAATGGAAAGACACAGTGCAAATGCTCTTGCTCTTGCAAAGTTCCTTCAGAACCATGAAATGACTGACTGGGTTAAATATCCTGGTCTTGAAGGAGACGATGACTACGAAAGAGCGCAGAAGTATCTTCCTGAAGGAGCAAGCGGAGTGCTAAGCTTCGGAGTTAAAGGTGGAAAGGCTGCAGGAGAAAAGTTCTTAGAAAACCTGAAACTTGCAAGCATTGTTGTTCACGTTGGAGACATTCGTACAAGCGTACTTCATCCCGCATCAACAACTCACAGGCAGCTTAGTGAAGAGGATCAGATTGCAGGAGGAATCAAACCTGAACTAATAAGAGTATCTGTTGGATGTGAAGATATCGAAGATATTATTGCTGACTTCGATCAGGCATTAAATAAAGTTAAATAGAGAAGAGATATGTAAGAAGCCGGGCCTTTTGAGGTTCCGGCTTCTTGTCATTATATATAGATGTGAGGAAACTGCAGGGAGTTTCCTGCTGATACTGTTGATACTTACTCTGGACTGCAGAAGGTCAGCTTAGGGCTGTCTGACTTTCTGCCTCGATTGCCTCCCAGGTGTGAAAGTGAAAATTTTAAAGTAACTATGGGGAATTCACTATTTTGGAGACGTATTTCAGCTCCCGGCATTGATTTACCTTAAGAAAACAAGGGTCAAAGTGAAAAATATTTTTAACTTTACTATTTTAACGAAAATATGATGATTTCTCGTTAAAATTCTGAAGTAGAAAAAAATATTCACTTTTCGGTGGTCCAGAGCATAGGAATTCAATGGTAAAGTGCTGATTGACCTCTTGAAATCGTTAAAATTCTGAAGTAGAAAAAAATATTCACTTATCATATTGTTTTTACTAAATATATAGTGTAAATAAATGTAAATATGGTATAATATGGAAGAAATGACGCGGCGGGAAAACAAAAGGAGGTAAATATGGGAAAGTGTTTTGAGTTAGAATCATTTATGGAAAATCAGTGTAAAATATACAATATTAATCAGCACGAACTGGAAAGTCTTCCTAAAGGCCGTCTTGGACATGCTAATACAAAAGACGGTATAATATATTTTGTGTATACAGAAGACGGAGGGAAGACAACCATAACCCATGATGTGACTCTTATCAGAAAACTGTCAAGGAAAGAGTATCTGCTGGAAATGAACAGAAGAATAGAGAAGAATTGTGGTATGCTGAAAACCTTATTAAAAAGATACAGAGAGACATCGCCTGCCAAATTGATAAGAGCTCTTAGAGAAGTATATCAGACAGTACCAGAAGATTTCTTCTTTACTGATGATGACAGGACGGATTGGGAGAAAGAATCTTATCCCAGTCTGGAATCTCATCCGGAAAATTTAATCCATGTGACATCTTTTGGGCTTAAAGTCAGATCAAAATCAGAGCAGCTCATAGCAGAGGAGCTGCGTAAGTTTAAAGTCGAGTTCCGATATGAACCTGTTCTGAATATTATTGAACAGACTATTCACCCGGATTTCTTAGTAAGAGATAAGAGTAAAAAACTTCACATATGGGAACATTTTGGCATGATGTCTAGTCAGGCATATAGAAGAATATATTATGACAAAATGAAACTGTACAGGGCGGCAGGAATTACAGAGTGGGATAATATCATAGTTACATTTGACGACGAAAAGGGGAATATAAGCACATCACTAATTGATGGCATCATCAAAGGAAAGCTTTTATAAGTGTCAGGGAAAATGAGAGGAACTACCCTTACGTGGTTCCTTCCATATGTAAGAAGATGTAAGAAGCCGGGCCATTTGAGGTTCCGGCTTCTTGTCATTATATATATATGTGAGGAAACTGCAGGGCATTTCCTGCTGATTTCATCTCCGTCTTTTTTCACCTCCTGTTCCTCCTTCTCCGTTTCTTTTTCACATTTTCACTTTTTTAACCGTCACTGAAATGATATAATAATAGTATATATCCATTTGGAAGGGAGTATTTTATGAATATAACAGACATAATTATTATAGCCATGCTATCTGCTATCTTTGTTATGCTTGTGATAATTTACAGCAAATATAAAGGAGTAGAAGAAAGGGCAAAGGCAGCAGAACACCAGGTAAAGGAAGTGCGTCAGGAAGTAAAAGACGTAAAGACAGAACTTGGAACATATATTAACGATAACTTCAGAAATTTTGGCAATATGCTTTCTGGCAACATGAAAGAAATTACGTCCATGCAGGATAAGCGTTTAGAATCACTAAACAAAGAGTTTCATCATATGACATTAGAAAACGAGCAGAAGTTAGAAAATATCAGAGAAACCATGTCACGCAAAATGGGCGAACTGACTGAAGATAACAACCGCCAGTTAGAGAGAATGAGAGAAACTGTTGACGAAAAGCTTCAGAAAACATTAGAAGACAGAATCGGACAGTCATTCCGTCTTGTTAATGACAGACTTGAACAGGTATACAAAGGTCTTGGAGAAATGCAGACCTTAGCTACTGGCGTAGGAGACCTTAAAAAGGTTCTTTCAAATGTTAAGACAAGAGGAATCCTTGGAGAAATCCAGCTTGGTGCAATCTTAGAGCAGATTCTTTCACCAGACCAGTACGAAGAAAATGTAAAGACAAAGAGCACAGGAAACGAAAGAGTAGAGTTTGCAGTAAAGCTTCCGGGAGATGAGGACAAAACAGTATATCTTCCAATAGACGCAAAGTTTCCGGGAGACGCATATTCACAGCTTGTTGATGCATATGATAATGGCGACAGAATAGAAATTGAAGCAGCAGGAAAGAACTTAGAAAGAGTAATAAAATCCGAAGCAAGAGATATACATAACAAATATGTAGAACCACCTAACACTACAGATTTTGCTATAATGTTCCTTCCGTTTGAAGGCCTTTATGCAGAAGTAGTAAGAAGAGGAATGGTAGAAGAACTTCAGAGAACATACAAAATAAATATTGCAGGTCCCACAACCATGGCAGCACTTCTTAACAGCCTTCAGATGGGCTTTAAGACACTTGCCATTCAGAAACATTCCAGCGAAGTATGGGATATTCTTGGTGCAGTAAAGAATGAATTTGGAAAATTCGAAGATGTTCTTATGGCGGCACAGAAAAAAATCAACCAGGCCAACGAGGATATAGATAAACTTGTAGGTACAAGAACAAGAATGATAAGAAGTAAGCTGAAGAATGTAACTACACTTTCTGATTCGCAGTCAGGAAATATACTTGATACAGAGGAGAAATAGATTTTGAAAATATATGCCATAGGAGATACACATCTGTCACTTGATCCGAGAATAGAAAAGCCAATGGATATTTTCGGAAGCAGATGGGTAAATCACCATATTAAACTTAAAGAAAACTGGGAAAGCGTTATTACAGATGATGACTATGTAATTATTGCAGGAGATATTTCGTGGGGACTTCGTCTTGACGAGGCAATGGCCGACTTTGATTGGATTCACAATCTTCCGGGTAAAAAGATAATTACAAAAGGTAACCATGACCTGTGGTGGGCATCTATTAATAAGCTGAACAGGCTTTACGATGATATTACATTTCTTCAGAACCGTGCATTAATGGTGGACGAAAAAACTGCCATATGTGCATCAAGAGGATGGATATGTCCTGGAACTGAAGGATTCGGAGAGCACGATCAGAAGATTTACCAGAGAGAATGTCTGAGACTTCAGCTTGCACTTGAAGAGGCAGAAAAGCTCAATGCCGAAACGATAATAGGAGTGCTTCACTACCCACCTACAAACGACAAATTCCAGCCATCAGGTTTTACTGATTTAATGAGCAGGTTTGGAGTAAAGAAATGCGTCTATGGTCACCTTCATGGAAAAGATGCTTTTAAAAATGGGTTAAAAGGCGTGCTTAACGGAGTAAATTACAGTCTTGTATCTTTAGATTATTTAGATGCAATGCCAGAGTTAATACATGAAACAGAATAGGGGGAATTAAAATGAAAAGAGCAGTAATCATTGTTACAGACAGTATGGGAATCGGAGAAATGCCAGATGCAGAAAGCTATGGAGATAAAGGAGCTGATACTCTTTATCATATTTATGAGAAAATGAATACAGAATTCAACATCCCAAATTTAAAGAAATTAGGTATTGGTAATATTGATGGTGCATTCAGAGGTGAACTTGTGCAGGATGAACCAGCTGGCTGTTACGGAAAAATGGAAGAACAGTCAAAGGGAAAAGACACAATTACAGGACACTGGGAAATTGCAGGCATAGAAACAAAGACACCATTTAAAACATATCCTGATGGATTTCCAAAAGAATTTATGGATAAGTTTGAAGAGGCAATAGGAGTTAAGTGCCTTGGTAACTATCCTGCATCAGGAACAGTAATTATTGAGGAACTTGGACCTCAGCACGAAGCAACAGGAATGCCCATTGTTTACACATCATCAGACAGTGTATTTCAGATTGCAGCAAACACAGACGTAATTCCACTAGACAGACTTTACGAAATCTGCGAAACAGCAAGAAAACTTCTTGTAGGCGAATTTGCATGCGGAAGAGTTATTGCAAGACCATATATTATTCAGGATGGAAAGCGCGTAAGAACTTCAGACAGAAAAGACTACGCTGTTACACCACCAGCAGAAACACTTCTTGATAAAGTAAAGAAGGCAGGTCAGACAGTTTACGCAGTAGGAAAAATCAGCGATATATTTAATGGAAAAGGTGTAACAGAAAGTGTACATACTACTGGTAACGCTGACGGAATAGACGAAACTATTACAGCACTAAAGAAAGACTTCGGAGGCTTTATTTTTACTAACCTTGTAGACTTTGATTCACTTTATGGCCACAGAAGAGATCCAGAAGGATACGGAAAAGCCATAGAATATTTTGACAGCAGACTTCCTGAAATTATGGACGCAATGAATGACGATGATATTCTGTTTATCTGTGCAGACCATGGAAACGATCCTGTTCACAGTGGCTGGGATCATACAAGAGAATATGTTCCTGTAATATGCTATGGAAAGAAACTGAAAGAAAATGTTAACCTTGGTACAAAGATGAGTTTTGCAAGTCTTGGAGCAACAGTTGCAGAATATCTTGGAACAGAAGAGCTTGCCATTGGAACAAGCTTCTTAAAGGAGATAATTTAGATGAACGTTAATGATCTGATTATTAAAAAAAGAGATGGCGGTAAACTTACTAAAGAAGAAATAAACGAGTTTATAGCTAAATATACTGCTGGAGAAATACCTGATTATCAGGCATCAGCCCTTCTTATGGCTATATACTTTAAGCATATGGATAAGGAAGAAACTTTTAACCTTACCAATGCCATGAGATTTTCAGGTGATACAGTGGACCTGTCAGAAATCAAAGGAATAAAGGTTGATAAGCATTCAACAGGAGGGGTCGGAGATAAGACAACTCTTGTGGCAGGACCACTTGCAGCTGCCTGCGGTGTTCCTGTTGCCAAGATGAGTGGAAGAGGCCTTGGCTTTACAGGAGGAACCATAGATAAATTAGAATCTGTTCCTGGATTTAAAACAACTCTTGAAGGCTCAGAATTCCTTAATCAGGTAAATAAAACAGGTATTGCTGTAATCGGACAGACTGCTCATATAACGCCGGCAGACAAGAAATTATATGCCTTAAGAGACGTAACAGGAACAGTAGATAACCTGAGCCTTATTGCTTCAAGCATTATGAGCAAAAAGCTTGCATCAGGAAGTGATGCCATTGTACTTGATGTAAAATGTGGAAGCGGAGCATTTATGAAAAAGCAGGAAGATGCAGAAGCGCTTGGAACTATTATGTGCGAAATCGGAAAGTCAGCAGGAAGAAATACAGTGGCAGTAATTACTGACATGAACCAGCCCCTTGGAAAGGCAGTAGGTAACAGCCTTGAGGTTATTGAAGCCATAGAGACACTTAAGGGAAATGGTCCGTCAGATATAACTGAGCTTGGTTTAAGGCTGGCAGGAATGATGATTTACCTTGGAGGAAGAGCAAAGACTGCAGAAGTAGGATATATGATGGCAGAACACGCACTGGAAAGTGGTGCAGGACTTAAGAGATTTGAAGCCATGATAAAAAATCAGGGAGGCAATGCAGAAGTAATTAATGACTACAGCATTTTTCCTGAAGCAAAGATAAAGGAAGAAGTATACGCTGTAGAAGGCGGGTACATAAAAGAAATCGTTGCAGACAGAATTGGCGTTGCATCACAGCACACCGGTGCAGGAAGAGCGTTTAAAGAAGATACAATCGACCTTGCTGCAGGTATATACCTTAATGTCAAAACAGGAGACAAGGTGAAGAAAGGTGACAGTCTTGCAACTGTTTATGGAAACGACAGAAAGAAAGTGCAGCAGGCAGCAAAGGAAGTACTGGAAGCATATACTATTACTTCAGAAAAAACAGTACCACAAAAGCTTATTAAAAAAATAGTGGAAGTGTAAGCATAATATTCTTATATAACCTGAAAACATATGGGAGCATGGAAGACATACAAAGTGTTTTTTGTGCTCCTGTTTTTTTAAAAAAAAGAGAATATGCTGTTTTTAAAATGCAGTGATTTTATGAGGTATATGGAACCTGATGAAGAAGTTTATGGTGTACGCAAAAATATGCATGATTTTCTGAAACTTTTTTTGCTGGTTTATGCATAGCCATAATGCATGAAATTAGAACATATTTGAAGAGTTAGTCATGCCTAAATTCGTTGAATTTTCAAAGTTTACAGAAAAGTTTTCGGTTGACTTTGAATAGTGTGGGGAGTAAGATTAAGACAGATGTATACAGAACAAATGCATATTATCATATTAGGCAAAGGAGGCATTAGTTATGAATACTAATCATGGCCCACTAGGAGAACTTGCAGAGAAAATCTTAGCACTCCTACCGGGCGTCGACTGCAATGGCTGTGGCGGATGCGGCAAAGCAAGCTGCGCAGAGTGTGCTGAAGCAATTGCAAATGGAGAAGGCGTTGCACTATGTCCTGCATGTAATCAGGAAGCAGTAGATGCAATTGCAGAAGTTATGGGCGTAGAATCTGTAGAAGCAAAGGATGATATCGCTTTCGTTGCATGTAGCGGTTCAGCAGCTGGCAAAGCAAGATTTGCAGGATGCACATCATGCAGAGAAGCTGTTGAAATGGGCTTCCAGAGAGGCGAATGCAGAAACGGATGCGTTGGTTGCGGATCCTGCGTTGAATTCTGTAAATTCGGCGCAATGAAGATGGATAACGGTGACGTTATTATCGACAGAGAAAAGTGTACAGGATGCGGAGCCTGTGCAAACGGTCTTGCATGTGTACAAAATATCATTAAGATGGTACCTCGTAAGGCTACAAACTTTATTCCATGTTCAAACGAAAACGAAGACGATGATGAAGTAAGAAGATTATGCGGATTCGGATGTATTGGATGTGGTGACTGTGCAAGAGCATGTCCACAGGGAGCAATTGACATTGTAAACTTCCACGCAGTAATTGATTATTCAAAGTGCGTAGGATGTGATGCATGTACAGTAAAATGTAAGAAGAAAATTGTAGTAGATACACTGCATGATCTTACAAAACTTAAAGAAAAAGTTGCATTCGTAAGATGTAACGGAACTAAGGGCGAAAAGACATACAAAGACTTAGGATTTACAAGCTGTAAAGAAGCGGCAGAAAAGGCAGATCCTAAAGAATTAGGCCTTTGTACAACAGGATGTCTTGGTCAGGGAGACTGCGTTAAGGCTTGTCGTTATGGAGCAATCAGCGTTGTTAACGGAAGCTCACAGGTAGACCCGGACAAATGTGTTGGATGCAGAGACTGTAATTACGCATGTCCAAAACATCTGATTGTTATGGTTCCATACAAAGGAGCTAAAATGGTTCCATGTATTTCAACAGCAGATTACGAAGATAAAGCAGCAGTTTGTGATTCAGCTTGTATTGCATGTGGCGACTGCGTAGCTAACTGTCCAAATGGAGCAATCTATATGGAAGATAAACACGCTGTAGTTGACCCTGAACTTTGCGAAAACTGTGAAGTATGTCAGTACATGTGCTCAAGAGGCATTATCAAAGAAAGAGTTGTTCCAGAATACAACTACTTACAGAGAGCCGCTTTAGAAAGCAGAAAAGGAGAGTGATTAAGGTGAGAAAATTAAAGACAATGGACGGAAATACCGCCGCTGCTCACGTTGCATATGCATTCTCAGAAGTTGCGGCTATTTATCCTATTACACCATCTTCACCAATGGCTGAAAGCATGGACGAATGGGTATCTCAGGACAGAAGAAATCTGTTTGGAGAAACAGTAAAAATTATTGAAATGGAATCAGAAGGCGGAGCAGCCGGAGCTGTTCACGGAGCTATTACTGCAGGTGCTTATACATCTACATTTACAGCTTCACAGGGATTACTTCTGATGATTCCTAATATGTATAAATTAGCAGGAGAACAGACTCCTACAGTATTCCACGTTGCAGCGAGAGCTCTTGCAACTCACGCACTTTCCATTTTCGGAGACCATTCCGACGTTATGGGATGTCGTCAGACAGGATTTGCAATGCTATGTTCAAACAGCGTTCAGCAGTGTATGGACCTTGCAGCAGTTGCTCATCTTTCAACAATTGCAGGACACCTTCCAATGATGCACTTCTTCGATGGTTTCAGAACATCACACGAAAACCAGAAAATCGAAGTATGGGATTACGAAGATCTTAAAGATATGGTTGACTGGGATGCAGTTAAAGACTTCAAGGCAAGATCAATTCATCCAACTCATCCACATAGCATGGGTTCAGCTGAACAGCCAGAAACATTCTTCCAGCACAGAGAAGCATGTAACCCTGCATATATCGAAACACCTGATATCGTTAATGCTTACATGGAAAAAGTTAACGAAAAGATCGGTACAGATTACAAACCATTTAACTACTATGGTGCACCTGATGCTACAGAAATTCTTGTTGCTATGGGTTCAGTCTGCGATGCAGCTGAAGAACTTATTGATTACCTTAACGCAGGCGGAAAGAAAGTTGGTATTGTTGAAGTACATCTTTACAGACCATTCTCAGCAAAATACTTACTTAACGTAATTCCAGAAACAGTTGAGAAAATCGCAGTTCTTGACAGAACAAAAGAACCTGGTGGCGTTGGTGAACCTTTATACTTAGACGTTGTTTCAGCATTAAGAGGTACTAAATTCGAAAAATGCTTCATCGCTGGTGGACGTTACGGATTAGGTTCAAAAGATACACAGCCTGGAGATATCTTAGCTGCATATCAGAACTTATGGTCAGATGAACCAAAACAGGAATTTACAATTTCCATTACTGACGACGTTACAGAATTATCATTACCTACAACAGAAAATCCAGACGTTGCTCCTAAGGGAACAAAGGCCTGCAAATTCTGGGGTCTGGGTGCTGATGGTACTGTTGGTGCAAACAAGAACAGTGTTAAAATCATCGGTGACCATACTGACAAGAAAGTACAGGCTTACTTCCAGTATGACTCAAAGAAATCCGGTGGTGTTACAGTTTCTCACTTAAGATTTGGTGACAGCCCTATTAAGTCAACTTACTATGTAAAACAGGCTGACTTTGTAGCATGTCATAATATTGCTTACTTAAAGAAATACGAAATGGTTCAGGACGTTAAACCTGGCGGATATTTCTTACTTAACTGCCCATGGAGCGATGAAGAATTAGATGAATATCTTCCATCAGCAGTAAAACAGTATATTGCAAAGAATGATGTTAAGTTCTACACATGCGACGCTGTAAAAATTGCTAAAGAAATCGGTCTTGGCGCAAGAAGAACAAACTCTGTATTACAGGCAGCATTCTTCAAATTAGCAGACATTATTCCTATTGACGAAGCAGTAGGATACATGAAGGACGCTATTAAGAAGACATATGGCAAGAAAGGTCAGAACATTGTAGATATGAACCTTGCAGCTGTAGATGCAGGTATTAATAACGTACATAAAGTTGATGTTCCAGCTGAATGGGCTGACTGCGAAGACGATGCTCCAGAAGCTAAATTAGTGGGACGTGACCAGGTACATACAGATTACTTAAACGATATTTTAGTACCAACTGCTACTTTAACAGGTGATGCAGTTCCAGTATCAAAATTCGTTACAACAGCAAATGGTATGATTCCAGCTGGTACTGCTGCTTTCGAAAAGAGAGGAATTGCAACTGATATTCCTGTCTGGAACAAAGCAAACTGTATGCAGTGTAACTGGTGCTCATACGTATGCCCACACGGTGTAATCAGACCATTCGTACTTGACGAAACAGAACTTGATAAGGTAAACGGAGACTATGTTGAAATGAAGGGCTTAAAAGGCAAGTTCTTCACAATGGGTATTTCTGCTATGGACTGTACAGGCTGCGGATCATGTGCTCAGGTATGCCCGGCTAGAAACAAAGCTCTTGAACTTAATACAGCAGAAGAAGAACTTGTTGAAAAGACACAGGCTAAGTTTGACTACTTATTCCACGATGTTACAAAGAAAGAAGTACCATTCAAGGATGATACAGTTAAAGGATCACAGTTCAAACAGCCATTACTTGAGTTCTCAGGTGCATGCCCTGGATGCGGAGAAGCTCCATATGCAAAACTTGTTACTCAGTTATTCGGCGACAGAATGTTCATTGCCAACGCAACAGGATGTACATCTATCTGGGGCTGCTCAGCACCAAGTACACCTTACACAATGAATGATAAGGGAAGAGGTCCTGCATGGGCTAACTCCTTATTCGAAGATAACGCTGAATTTGGTCTTGGTATGACAATGTCAATGCATGCCCGTCGTAACGAAATGAAGACAGTAGTTGAAAGACTAAAGGACGTTCTTGGTGTTCCTGCTGCTGCATGGCTTGCTTCATTTAACAATGCAGAAGCTGCAGAAGAAACAGGAGAAATCCTTGTAGACGCATGTGAAAAGATTAAAGATACAAACGAAGATGCAAAATATGTAATCGAAAACAAAGATATGTTAATCAAACCTTCAATGTGGATCTTTGGTGGTGACGGATGGGCATATGACATCGGTTACGGTGGACTAGACCACGTTCTTGCATCAGGCGAAAACGTAAACGTAATGGTATTTGATACTGAAGTTTACTCAAATACTGGTGGACAGTCATCAAAGGCTACACCAATCGGAGCTGTTGCAAAATTCGCAGCATCCGGTAAATCAGTTAAGAAAAAAGACTTAGCTCAGATTGCTATGGCTTACGGTTATGTATACGTAGCTCAGATTGCTATGGGTGCTAACCCAGCTCAGACATTACAGGCAATAAGAGAAGCTGAAGCTTATGATGGACCATCATTAATCATTGCTTATGCTCCATGTATTAACCACGGTGTTAAGATTGGTATGAACAAGGCAATGTTAGAAATGAAGAACGCTGTTCGTGCAGGATACTGGAACTTACTAAGATTTAACCCTGATCTTGCAGATGAAGGAAAGAACCCATTATCAATTGACAGTCCTGCTCCAACAGAAAGCTACAGAGACTTTATTATGGGCGAAGTTCGTTACAATTCATTAAAGCTTAAGTTCCCAGAAAGAGCTGAAATGCTGTTTAACAAGGCAGAAGAAATGGCTCTTGACAGATACGATACTCTGATGAATAAAAAGAAGAGTCTGGAAAATCGTTAGGAAGGAGGATGGAAAGCTATGAAAATGTTTGAAGTTACAAGTAAAAGAGTCTTAAATGACAATATGACATGGTTAGTAGTCTATGCACCATTAGTTGCAAGAAAGGCTAAACCGGGACAGTTCATCATCCTCAGAACTGATGAATATGGTGAGAGAATTCCTCTTACAATGGCTGGACACAATGCAGAAGAAGGCACAATCGACCTTATCTATGCTGCAGTAGGAAGAACAACAATGCTTATGGATCAGTTAGAAGTAGGTGACTGCTTTGCTGATATCGTAGGTCCTCTTGGAAAACCTACTCACATGGATGGTCTTAAGAAAGTATGCGTAGTTGGCGGAGGTACAGGTAATGCTCTTGCTTATCCTCTTGCAACAGGTATGCATGCAAAAGGTATTGAAGTTCACATGATTGAAGGATTTAAGAACAAGGATCTTGTTATTCTTGAAGATGAATTCAGAGCAGGAACTGATGAACTTTACGTAGTAACAGACGATGGCTCCTATGGAGAAAAAATGTTCACTACAGAAAAATTAAAACAGCTTATTGAAGAAGGAAACGAATACGATGAAATCGTTGCAGTTGGCCCACCAATTATGATGAAATTTGTATGCCAGATTGCAGCTGAACACAATATTCCTTCAGTAGCATCATTAACAGCATACATGATTGACGGTACAGGAATGTGCGGCGGATGTCGTTGCACAATCGGTGGCGAAGATAAATTCGTATGCGTTGATGGTCCTGAATTTGACGGATCCCTTGTTGACTGGGATGAACTTATTCAGAGAAATGCTTACTATGCTGAACAGGAAGCAGACGACAGAGCTCATGTATGCCGTCTAACAGGAGGTGTTCGTTACCATGATTAACTTAGTAAGAGAAAAAAATCCTATGCCTGAACAGGCTCCTAACGTTCGTAACAAGAACTTCTTAGAAGTATGTACAGGATATACAGAAGAAATGGCAATTAACGAAGCTATGAGATGTCTTAACTGTCGTGAAAAACCTTGTATGACAGGTTGCCCTGTAATGGTTAAGATTCCTAACTTCATTGCTAAAATTGCTGAAGGAGACTTCGAAGCTGCATATCAGATTATCAGTGAAACAAGTTCACTTCCAGCAATCTGCGGACGTGTATGCCCACAGGAAAACCAGTGCGAAGGCAGATGCGTTCGTGGTGTTAAGGACGAACCAGTAGCTATTGGTCGTCTTGAAAGATTCGTTGCTGACTGGCATTCAGCTAATGCAGGTGATGCTGTAGCTGAACCTGTTGAAAGCAACGGTCACAAAGTTGCAATTGTAGGTGCAGGCCCTGCTGGTCTTGCATGTGCAGGAGACCTTATTTCAAAAGGATATGAAGTAACAGTTTACGAAAGCTTACATAAAGTTGGTGGCGTACTTGTTTATGGTATTCCACAGTTCAGACTTCCAAAAGAAATCGTAGCTAAAGAAGTAGCTGGTCTAGAAGCTAAGGGCGTTAAGTTTGTTACTAATGCAATTATCGGAAGATCAATTACTGTTGACGAACTTATGGATGAAGAAGGCTACGAAGCAGTATTTATTGGTACAGGTGCAGGACTTCCTTCATTTATGAAGATTCCTGGCGAAAACCTTTTAGGTGTATGCTCAGCTAATGAATACTTAACACGTATTAACCTTATGAAGGCTTACAAACCTGAATACGATACACCTATTCAGAAAGCTAACAAGATTGCAGTAGTCGGTGGTGGTAACGTTGCTATGGACGCTGCAAGATGTGCTAAGAGAATGGGCGCAGAAGACGTATATATTATTTACCGTCGTTCTGCAGATGAAATTCCTGCAAGAAAGGAAGAAATTCATCACGCAGTTGAAGAAGGTATCGACTTCCGTTATCTTACAAACCCAGTTCAGGTTGTAGGAGATGACAAGGGTCATGTTACAGGAATTGAATGCGTTAAGATGGAACTTGGTGAACCAGATGCTTCAGGCAGAAGAAGACCACAGACAATTGAAGGATCAAACTTCGTTCTTGACGTAGACTGTGTAATTATGGCTATTGGTACAAAGCTTAACAGACTTATCTTAGAGACAACTGAAAACTTAGAACCAAACGAAAGAGGCGGTATCGGAACTGATAAGGGCGCTGCTACAAACCGTGAAGGAATCTTCGCTGGTGGAGACGCTGTTACAGGAGCTGCTACAGTAATCAAGGCTATGGGAGCTGGTAAAACAGCTGCTGCAAGCATTGACGAATTCTTTAAAAATAAATAATCAGCCTATATGATAATATTTAGAGGGCCATGCCTGCATGAAGATTCATGTGAGCATGGCTCTTTTTGTGTATAAAAATTGTTTACAGAAAAGCTGCAGATAAATTCCGGGAATGGGCATTTAATATATATGGGGTCAGAAAATATCAGAAGTGAAAATATTTATTTACTCTGGAATTTTCACTGGAAATGTACTGAAACGAAGGTCAGCAGGTGTCCAGGCATGAAAAAAGAACAGGTAAAAGTGAAAAATATTTTTTAGTCAGGAATTTTAACGAGAAAACCCCTGTATTTTCGTTAAAAAATCAAAGTAAAATTTAAAATTCACTTTGCCATGCATATTTAGAGGTCTGAGAACCTGGATATGGTAAAATATGGGTCTTAAATAGTGAATTTCCCATAGTTACTCCTGAATTTTCACTTTGGCTATTTCCACATGCTCCATAAATTAAAACGAGGATGAGCATGCAGTTTCATAGCTTTGTATAAGGCCTAAAATGACCACTGCTTTCCATATATTCAATGATGGCAGGCCATGCTGTTAATGGGCAAAACAATAGCCACTCTGTTTCTCAGAGTGGCTATATAGAAGTCATTTTATGAAGTTATTTGTATATATATATTAAGAATGTTTATTTCTATTCCATATATTTAATTACTATAACTCTATACCGACAGATCCGATCAGCTTCAGCCTTGTTCTCACCGTAAAGCTTATGTCCATCAGGCAGGTTACTAATTAAATACCTTATGCCTCTTTAGTAAAATACTTTGAATTTCTTTACTATGTGAGCTATTTAACTGAAGCGAATGTTTCTGCCGCTTCTTTGTCTCCGGGACCTAAAAAACGTTTCAACATATCGTTCGCTTCCTTTCTCGTATATTTCAATTACACGTCAGCTTTCTTTAAGAGCCTTGTGTTTTCGTTGTCTATATACTAACACTCTTTGAAACAAAAAGCAATAGCAAAAAGGAGAAATTTCTGAATAATTATAATCTTTTCTAATTAAAGCATATTATTATAAACATATGCCAGTAATTTTGTTCCTTTCATTGCAAATAAAGGGCTCTGGTGATATAATATATATTGTTTTTAGAGAAAAGAGGAAGGTATTATGCAAATCAGAGAACAAGTTAAAAACTGCAACGGTTGCGGTGCATGCGTGGTTGGTTGCAAGAACGCATGTCTCAAAATGGTACCAGATGAGAATGGCCTTAAATATCCTGTTCGTGATGAGAACGGATGCCAGAAGTGTAACAACTGTGTACTTTATTGTCCCTTATATAATCCAGTAGAATTACCAGAATTCGATACATTCTTCGATGATCCTGGTGACAAATACTATAACAGGGATATGCCTGCTGTTTACAGAGAAACAATGAGATCTCTAAAGAAAGGCGAGGCTACTACATTTATAGGAACTCTGTGTCAGATTGCAGCTCTTAAATCAGTTATGGGAGACAGACTGCATCACAGACTTGTAATTTATCCTATAGCATGTGACCCGGAAAATCCAAAGAGACCGGAGTGCAGAGAATGCGAATTTTATAAATCATATACAACAAAGGAGAAATAAATATGGCTGAATGTAATCACGACTGCGGCTCATGCGGAGCAGAATGCAGTGAAAGACAGGAAAACCCTGGTATTCAGAAAGCACCAATGAATGCAATGTCAAATGTAAAGAAAGTTATTGGTGTTGTAAGTGGCAAAGGCGGAGTAGGTAAATCATCAATTACATCATTACTTGCAACAGCAGCACAGAAGCAGGGCTTCAAAACAGCTGTTTTAGACGCTGATATTACAGGACCATCAATTCCTAAGGCTTTTGGTATTCACGACAAAGCACAGGGTAATGGAGAGGTTCTTCTACCAGTAATTACAAAGACAGGTATCAAAACAATGTCAATTAATCTGTTACTGGAAAATGATACAGATCCAGTAGTATGGAGAGGTCCTATTCTTGGTGGTGTTGTTGAACAGTTCTGGAGTGACGTTGTATGGGGAGATATTGACTACATGTTTGTAGATATGCCTCCTGGAACAGGTGACGTAGCTCTTACTGTATATCAGAGCCTGCCAGTAGATGGAATTATTATTGTTACATCACCTCAGGAACTTGTTTCAATGATTGTGGAAAAGGCTGTTAAGATGGCTGGTATGATGAACATTCCGGTTATTGGTCTTGTAGAAAACATGTCATACTTCAAGTGCCCTGACTGTGGCAAAGAATACAGTATCTTTGGTGAAAGCCACATCAGTGAAATTGCAAAACAGTATGGAATTGAAAACCTTGTAAGACTTCCACTAGACAGTGCTGTAGCAAAGGCATGTGACATGGGAACAATTGAAGATATTTCATGCGAAGATATTGATAAACTTGTTCAGAAACTTTAATAGGTAATTTTAAAACTGTACTTGTAGTTTATATGAGTACAGTTTTTTATTTATACTGAAAACACGATAACTGTATATATAAAAATATATTAAATTGCATATTTTAAAGTAGTCAAAACTGATATATCCTATAACTGTCGACAAAAGACTTTAGAATAGGAGATATACAATGACTACAGTAAATACAAACACAAGAAGCAAGACATATGATCTTGTAATTTATGCACTTTTTATTGCACTGACATTTGTTGCAACATGGCTTATTAACATCAGATTACCTATTATGGGTAATGGTGGACTTATTCACCTTGGAAATGTACCACTGTTTGTAGCAGGTATGCTGTTTGGCAAGAAGGCAGGAGCTATTGCAGGTTCATTTGGAATGGCTATGTTTGACCTTATGAGTGGATGGACAGCATGGGCACCGTTTACATTTGTAATTGTAGGAGCAATGGGATATGTAATCGGACTTATTGAAGAAAAGAAACCTTTCGGCTCACATCTGGCAAATGATGTTATAGCAGTTCTTGCAGCAATTGTAATTAAAGTAGCAGGATACTACGTTGCAGAACTTATTCTGTTTGGAAACCCTGTTACACCACTAGGATCAATTCCTGGAAACATTATTCAGGTAGGAGTAGCAGGTGTAATAGTAGTAGTACTAATTCCTGTACTGAGAAAATTTGTAAAGAATATATAACTAGTAGAAAAGAGGAATATACGATGTATAAAATTATGACAGCAGGACCAACACAGGTCAGAGAAAATGTAAGAATGGCAAGAAGCCTTGAATGCACTAACCCGGACCTTGACAAAGCTTTCTATGATTTCTACAAAGAAACATGTGATCTTTTAGAAAGAGTTGTTAATACAGACAGTAAGGCACTGATTCTTGGCGGAGAAGGAATTCTTGGTCTTGAAGCAGCCTGCGCATCTCTTACAGAACCAGGAGACAGAGTGCTTGTAATTGACAATGGTATTTTCGGCAAAGGATTTGCAGACTTTGTAACTATCTACGGAGGTGAACCTGTGCTTTATACATCGGATTATCATAATCCTGTAGATAAGGATGCACTAAAAGTATTCTTAGAGGAAGATCACGAGTTTAAGTATGCTACAATAGTTCACTGTGATACACCAAGTGGAGTTCTGAATGATGTAGAAGAAATCAGTAAGATATTTGATGAATATGGAATTATGACAGTAACTGATTCTGTTGCAGGAATGTTTGGAGAACCTCTTAACCTTGGAAACAGTAAGATCGATATTTTATGCGGAGGATCTCAGAAAGCGTTATCAGCGCCTCCTGGACTTACAATGCTGTGGGTTAGTGACAGAGCTTTTAAAGCCATGGAAGACAGAAAGACTCCTATTGCATCATACTATGCAAATATTCTTCTGTTTAAGGACTACTACGAGAATCAGTGGTTCCCATATACTATGCCAATAAGTGATATTAACGGACTTCGTGTTGCAATAGATAACTATTTCGAAGATGATATGATTTATACACGTCACGAGGCTATTGCTTCTGCATGCAGAAAAGCACTAATGGACGGAGGACTTAAGTTATATCTTGAATCAGGATGGTCCGCAACTGTAACAGTTCTTGAGGTCCCAGAAGGAATTACTGATGCAGAACTTCTTCATGGCATGGAAGAAGATTATGGCATTATGATTTCTGGATGTTTTGATGTTCTTGCAGGCAAAGTTGTAAGAATAGGACATATGGGAGAAAATGCTTATCCAGAAAAGGTTGCAGATACTCTTGAAGCTCTTCAGGGAACTCTTGAAAAGCATGGTGTTAAGGTTGAATGTGACCTTAAAGAAGCTTTTATAAAGCATATTAACGAAAACAGATAGATATGTAGAAATGATACCAGTTATGGGTAAGCCTGTAGCTGGTATTTTTT
>SAMEA104404097__coassemble_829_pt1 | contig 28023 bp, 25 predicted proteins | sample SAMEA104404097__metabat2_low_PE_058 | metagenome-assembled genome bin SAMEA104404097 (sample SAMEA104404097) | Balaenoptera acutorostrata | reverse complement strand
TTACATAAAAGTGAAAAATAAATTCTACTCAGAAATTTTAACGAAAATATGAGGTTTTCTCGTTAAAATTTCAAACTAAAAAATAATTTTAACTATTTAGTGGTTGTTTCGCTGCCTGGGAGAAGGGAATCTTTCTTTTGGACAGGAATTTAGTGAAAATCCATCAGTAAAAAATAATTTTCACTTTTGGTCATAGTGTGGAGGGTTATATATGATTGATTCGTCATGTCAGTGTTTTCCTACGAAAAAAGGAAGTACCTTATGTAAGGTACTTCCTGAATTATCAATGTATCTGATTGTTCAAAGAACTATTTTCTCTTTGATTCTTTAGGTGTAACGCAAACACCTGTAGCTCTAGCAACTACGATTGGTTCTTCTAAGAAGTCAGCAGCTGAAGCGTTGATGTCTTTTCTTGATACGATAACTTTTCTAGCTTCGAAGCTCATCTTTCTTGATGTGTTTCCGATTTTTGTGATTTCGCCAACAGCTTCGATGTAGTCTCCAGCGTATGTAGGAGCTAAGAATTCAACGTTGTCATAAGCGCAGAATAAACCTTCGTCTCCGTCTAATTTGATTAATAATTCAGTAGCAACGTCACCAAATAAGTGAACCATGTGTGCTCCGTCTACTAATTCTCCACCGTAGTGAGCATCTTTAGCTGACATTCTAACTCTGATCATTGATGTTACTTTTTCTTCCATTGGTATGTTCTCCTTTAATCTAAAATAATCATAAATAAAAAACGAATGTAACCATTCAATAATTATTATAGCCTTATAAATGATTTCTGTAAATATTATTTGCAAAATAAGTTAGAATAGTTTATTATGGCTGTATAAAAGTAGTGAACCGAATTATGTTCACGTCAAAAGGAGTGAACCGTTTATGATACACAAATACGGTATAAACAGAGTATTAGAACCACAGCATGTATTACCTACTTCGGCCTGGAAGCTTGATAACAGCAGAAAGCTTAACGAAGGAGAGATGAGAATTTCGGTAAAAAGAATACATCTTGAAGGTACAAGCTTTAAACAGATATGCCTTGAAGCAAATAACGATGACCAGAAAATCAAACAGAAAATCTTTGACATTGTTATAAGAAGGGGGAAACTTCACAATCCTGTAACTGATACGGGAGGACTTTTTTATGGAGTGGTATCTGAAATTGACAAGTCCTATGACAATAGAAAGAACTTTAAAGAAGGAGACGAAGTAATATGTAATGCTTCCTTAGCTTCTATTCCTATATATATAGAAAAGATTATTGCTATTGACAGAGCATTTGGTCAGATAGACGTTGAGGGATACGCCATTGTTTACGATGCTATTTCTGTAGTTAATAAACCGGAAAATCTTCCTACTAATCTGTTGCTCTTTGCATTTAACGAATCAGGAACACTTTTCAGAGTAAGTAATGCAGCTGTTGGTAAAAAACGCTTCCTTATTGTTGGAAACAACCTGCTGTCAAATCTTCTTTTCGGATATGCAGTAAGAAAAGTAGCAAGAGAAGACTCAGAAGTTATATGTCTTCTTGATAAAAAAGCAGACAAAGTACTTAAAGGAGAATCCATAGATGAGCTGTCCAAAATGGTATTTACTGATCTTCATTATGTTGATATTCTTAAACCTATTGAATGTATGGATGGTCTTTCTCCTTATGGCCCTTTTGATCTTTCTGTTAACTGCGCAGATATACCAGGAGCAGAAACTATTAATATTCTTGCAACAAAAAGCGGTGGAACTGTAGTTTTTGCTAATTTGATAAATAACTACAATATCTCCTTATATATTACAGAATCTATATCAAAACAGCTTGATATTAAATGTGCAGAAGGGTATATGGAAGCATATGATCAGTTTGACATTGAAATTGTAAAGGACCTTGTACCGTATATTGAAAAAGCAGAAGAAACAAATCTTGTAATACAGGATGATCCTTCATATCCTGTAAACCGTCAGACAAGACTTATGGAAGGATCGGGCATGAGGAAAACTATGCTGGAAGATTTTATCTGTGAAAGCAGTGCCATGGTAAGTGTTCTTAACGAAATGCTTACTGTTTCCAAGTATGACTGTAACGTGCTCATAACAGGAGATACAGGGGTAGGAAAAGAAAAGGTTGCAAATATTATTCATAAAAACAGTAATAGAAAGATGCATCCGTTTATTAAGGTAAACTGTGCAGCTATTGCACCGTCACAGATAGAATACGAATTCTTCGGATGTGAAAAAGGAGCATATACGGATGGACCTATGGGTGGCAAAAAAGGATGCTTTGAACTTGGGGATAATGGAGTTATTTTTTTAGATGAAATAAGTGAGCTTCAGCAGGATATGCAGGCGAAACTCCTCAGGGTAATTCAGGATGGGGAATTTTTCAGAGTAGGCGGAACAGTACCTATTAAAACAAATGTAAGAATTATATCAGCAACAAATTCTAACCTTGAAGAACTTATTGATGATGCAAAATTCAGACGTGACCTGTATTACAGGCTGAACGTTGTAAGAATAAAAGTGCCTAATCTCAGAGAACGAATAGGAGATATACCTGCTCTTATTAAGCATTTTTTAAAGAAATATAATGATAAGTTTGAAGTAAAAAGAAGCATAGACAGCGATGCAATAGAATATATGAAGCAGTGTGAGTGGCCTGGAAATATAAGAGAGCTCGAAAACGTTATTCAGAGACTTATGATATCTGCTCAGGGCGAGCAGATTACACTTCTTGATGTTATGAGGGAAATGCATGCAGATGTTTTTGATGACGAAAATGTGGCGAAAATAATGTCGGGTGAAGACACAGAAAAAGTAATGGATCTGGAAAAGATGGTACAGAACTTTGAAAAAAATATTATAAAGCATGCCTGCGAGCAGTTTGGCTCCACACGTAAGGTTGCAAAGGCCATAGGAATAAGTCAGACGCAGCTTGTAAGAAAAAAGAAGAAATATGAGCTGTAGAACAACATAACGGGCGAAAGTTTATGCGGAAACACATTTTTTAAAAACAATGATGTTAATGCCGAACCGTAAACGGTTCGTACATAAAAAGGGGTGAACACAAAACGGTTCAAAAACTCTTTTTGCTATATTTTTTAAAATCAAATAGTAGATATGGTGGACACTACATTGAAGCGGCACTATAATATATACAGTAAGTAATTATGCCCTAAATGTTTTAGTGCATAAAATATAAAATGTAATTTTTCTAGGAGGATGATTATTATGAAAAAGGGATGCCCTTACGGAACACACAGAGTTATTTCACCAGTAGGTGTTTTACCTCAGCCAGCAGATGTTATTGATAACACAATGGAAATTTATGACAACGAAGTACTTATCGACGTTCAGACTTTAAATATCGACTCAGCTTCATTCACAGAAATCGAAAGAAGATCAGATCACGATATCGAAAAAGTTAAAGAAACAATTTTAGGAATCGTTGCTAAAGCTGGTAAACACAAGAACCCATGGACAGGATCAGGCGGAATGCTTATCGGTACTGTTGCAGAAATCGGTGAAAACTTCGAAGGAGATCTTAAAGTTGGTGACAAAATTGCTACATTAGTATCACTTTCACTTACACCATTAAGAATTGACGAAATCTTAGAAATCAGACCTGAAATCGACCAGGTTGACATCAAAGGACAGGCTATCTTATTCCAGTCAGGATTATATGCTAAGATTCCTACAGACATGCCAGAAGGATTAGTTCTTTCAGCATTAGACGTAGCTGGAGCTCCTGCTCAGGTTGCTAAATTCGTTAAACCTGGAGATACAGTAGTATTCCTAGGCGGCGGCGGAAAAGCTGGTCTTCTTTGCTTATACGAAGCTAAGAAGAGAGCTGGCGTTACAGGTAAAGTTATCTGCGTAGACGGATTCGAAAGTGCAGTTCAGAAAGCTAGAGACTTAGACTTAGCTGACGAATACTTAGTTGCTGACGCTACAGATGCTGTTGGAATGTACAACTCAATCATGGAATTAACAGATGGCAAATTAGCTGACATCGTATTCAACGTTGTAAACATCGAAAACACAGAAATGGCTTCAATCCTTTGCTGTAAAGATGAAGGTATCGTATACTTCTTCTCAATGGCTACAAGCTTCACAAAGGCTACATTAGGAGCTGAAGGTGTTGGTAAAGACATCAACATGATCATGGGTAACGGATACACTAAAGGACATGCAGAAATCACTCTTCAGATCTTAAGAGAACACGAAGGCTTAAGAAAGAAATTTGAAGAATTATACTCATAATCCTTTAATTGTAAAGTAACAAAAACGAAATCTTACATGTTGCAGCTCTGTAGCAGAGCTGCAACGATTAAAACGTCAATTGCAGCGCAAGCTGTTAGAAAAATAAATTTAAGACCTAATAAGGAGATTTATAATTATGGCAATTAGAAATTGGAAAGACATTCCTCTATTCAAAGACGTTACAGATGAACAGTGGAATGACTGGCACTGGCAGGTTGAAAACAGACTTTCAACAGTAGAAGAAATTGCTCAGGTTATCAACCTAACAGAACAGGAAAGAGCAGACATCGAAAAAGTTATCGGCGGATTCAGAGTAGGTATCACACCTTACTATGCATCAATCATGGACCCAGATGATCCAAGAGACCCAGTTAGAATGCAGGCTGTTCCTACATTAGCTGAAATGCACAGATCAGAAGCTGACGATGCTGACCCATTACACGAAGATGCTGACTCCCCAGCTCCTGGATTAACACACAGATACCCAGACAGAGTATTATTCTTAATCACAGACCAGTGCTCAATGTACTGCAGACACTGCACAAGAAGAAGACTTGCTGGTGAAACAGACGGTGCTAGATCAAGAGAAGATATCGATGCATGTATCGACTACATCAGAAGAACACCACAGGTTAGAGACGTACTTCTTTCAGGTGGAGACTCATTATTAGTTGAAGACGAAACATTAGAATACATCATCAGCGAATTAAGAAAGATTGACCACGTTGAAATCGTTAGACTTGGTTCAAGAACTCCTGTAGTTATGCCACAGAGAATTACTGATGACTTAGTAAACATGTTAAAGAAGTATCACCCAATCTGGTTAAATACTCACTTCAACCACCCACAGGAAATCACTCCTGAAGCAGCAGAAGCTTGCCGTAAATTAGCTGACGCTGGTATTCCTCTAGGAAACCAGTCAGTATTATTAAGAGGCGTTAACGACTGCAAACACATTATGAGAGAATTAGTTCAGAAACTAGTTAAGATCAGAGTAAGACCTTACTACATCTACCAGTGTGACTTATCAGTTGGTATCGAACACTTCAGAACAACAGTAGCTAAGGGAATCGAAATCATCGAAGGATTAAGAGGACATACATCAGGATACTGCGTACCTACATTCGTAGTTGACGCTCCAGGTGGTGGTGGTAAAACTCCAGTTATGCCACAGTACATCATCTCAGAAACACCTGACAAAGTTATTCTTAGAAACTACGAAGGTGTTATCACAACATACACACAGCCACATCTTCCTGAACTTGAATGTCACTGTGACTACTGCACAGGTAAGAAGACATACAAATACCAGGGTGTTTCAGCTCTTGGCGAAGGTCCAGAAATCAGATCAATGGAACCTGCTAACTTACAGAGACACGAAAGAAACAAACACTAAGTGTATTGATGAGAATCTTAATCATAGTTTAACTATGAACTTTAAAAAGGAATCAGGGGCTCGTAAGCCCCGATTCCTCTTTTATGGGTACTATAACGATTTACTGTGATAAATCCATAGAGGAACTATAAAACATTAAGGGAACATTAAATGAGCATACTTTACGATTTATCAAAAGAATACAAAACATTGTCTATTGTAGGCATGGCAAAGAATGCCGGTAAGACTACAGCTATGAATTATCTTATTGAAGAAGCTATGGACGAAGGTGTCAGAATAGGTGTAACTTCAACTGGAAGAGACGGCGAAACAGAAGACCTTGTAACAGGTACTGAAAAACCAAGAATTTATCTTGACCAGGATACTATTGTAACTGTACCAACTCAGCTTTATGGTTTAGCTGATGCCGGATTGGAAATTCTTAAAAAAACAAAATATTCAACACCATTAGGTGAACTGCTTATATGCAGGGTAGCTGATAGCGGTTATGTTCAGGTTGCAGGTCCGCCTGCTGCTATGGACACAAAGAGAGTGTGTCAGGAACTTATGGAATATGGATGTGAAATTATCCTTATTGACGGAGCTATTGACCGTAAGTCAATTGCATCACCAGAAACATCTGACGCCATTATTTTATCTACAGGAGCTGTACTTTCAAGAAGTTTAAAGAAAGTTGTAGAAGAAACAGCTCATATTGTAAACCTTTACTCAATTCCGGAATTAGAGGAATGTGAAGGAAGAACACTAATTGAAGAAAATAACTTTGATGATAAGATTATGATTATAGATAAAGACGGCAAAGTCAAGAAACTTGACCTTGCAACTGGTCTTGGTGCATCAAGATTTATTGACGATGAAATCGACGAAAATACAGAATATGTATATATTCCTGGTGCATTTACAAACAGCGTTATTGCAGACATTAATCCTAAGAAACTTAAGAGCGTAAGATTTATTCTTAAGAATCCTACAAAAATTTTCTTAAGTGCAATGGACTGGGGCCGCTGGCGTAAGCGTGGCTTTAAAGTTAATGTTCTGCAGAATATAAAAATAGCAGCAATTACAGTTAATCCCTGGGCTCCAAGCGGATACACATTTGATAGTGATATGCTGGTAGCCGCAATGGAAGAAGCCATTCCTGGCATTCCGGTTGTAGACGTGAGAGTATAAAAGGGAGGTAATTGTTATGTTAATGGGTTCAAACCGCAGACTTGCAAATGTTAAAACAAGAAGAGAAACTGGTTTTGACTATGTAATGCAGAATATTGATCTTAACACACCTTTTGGTAAAAAACAGCTTAAAGATATCAGGCCGTTTTTCCCAGGTGAAGAAGATGAACTTAGAGCAGAACTTGATAAAGTTGAAAACATGGTAAACTTCATTAAGGATAACCGTAAAACAGTTGATCAGATTCAGCAGGTTTTTATGGAAGTAAAAGAAGTAAGCCACAGTATTGAACGTACAAAAGATCAGGTTCTTGCAGTAGTAGAAGTATACGAAATTAAAAGTATTCTTCTATCAATGAGAAGACTTTTAAGTCTTACAGTAAAAGGAAACACAAATCTTGTACCAGAAGAATTTATCTTAGAAGATACAACTGATTTACTTGATATTCTTGATCCAAGAAAGGACAGAATCAATACATTCTATGTATATGATGAGTTCTCAGAAAAACTTGGAAACCTGAGAAAGCACAAGAGAGACCTTGAACTGAAAATAAGAAGAGAAAAAAAGGCTCAGAAAGAAGCAATTAAAGAAAAATATGGTATTGTTTTAACACCTAAATTTGACATTGTTGTTTCTAAGAACCACGAAGACATTGAGAAAATCAAGGCTATTGAAGAACTTGAAATGGTAGATCAGGATCACATGTCCATGACATTCCAGATTAAGGATACAGATGAGATTTTCGACTATGTAAGAGAACAGGAATTTATCAATGCAGAAATCGATGAAGAAGAAACAGAAGTTCTTAAGATGATTTCTACAGAGATTTCTAAACATATAGATGTGCTTCAGTCTAACTGCTACAAAATGGGTGCTTTAGACTTAGCAATTGGTAAAGCAGATTTTGCTATTAAGCATAACTGCACAAAACCGGTAATTGTACCGGAACACGTTATAAGAATTCATGAAGGAAGAAACCTTCAGGTTGAAGATATTCTTAAATCAAAAAACAAAGTATATTGTCCAAACTCTATCGAATTAGAAGATGGTGTTACATGTATTACCGGAGCTAACATGGGAGGTAAAACAATTTCCCTTAAGCTTACAGGTCAGGTAGCTATTTTAACTCAGTATGGATTCTTTGTTCCATGTGAACATGCAGAAGTTGGTTTATCAAACTACATGCAGATTCTTATTGGAGACAGCCAGTCCGTAGAAAGAGGCCTTTCAAGTTTCGGCTCAGAAATGGAAGAATTAAAAGAAATGCTTGACTTCGGGGTAGAAAGGACATTATATTTAATAGATGAGATAGCTTCAGGAACAAATCCTGTAGAAGGACTTGCATTAACAAAGTCATTAGTAGACTATCTTATTGTTAAACCGTATATTGCCCTGATTACAACTCATTTTGAAACTGTTACTGAAACAGAAGGTGTTGTTAACATGCAGGTAAGAGGCCTGGCAGATGCTGACTTTACACTTTTAAACAGAGAAATACAGTATGCAAAACGTCGTGACAGGATAAATATAATCTCAAAATATATGGACTATCGTCTGTGTAAAGTAGAGAAAAAAGGGGAAGTACCTAAAGATGCTCTCAACATTGCAAAAATGCTTGGTTTACACCAGGAAATTATTGAGGGAGCGAAAAAATATATTAAGTAAGGAGAAAAAGGATGAAAAGCAAATTAAATCTTGACCCAAAAGTTGTTGATAGCGCTCGTGCTCACGCTCGTAATATCGCACACGACATGCAGGACTTTATCGACGCACACACAACTGTTTCAACTGAAAGAACAATCTTAAGACTTTTAGGTGTTGACGGTGTTGACGAGGTTGAAGACCCAATTCCAAACGTTGTAGTAGACCAGATCAAAGAAGCAGGAGCACTAGAAACAGGTGTTGCTTACTGGATGGGTAACGCAATCGTTCAGACAGGTAAAGAGCCTCAGGAAATCGCAGAAGAAATGGCAGCAGGTAACTTAGAAATTACAAAATTACCTACATGTTCAGTAGAAGAAGCTGCAGAAGCTTTAAAACCAGCTATTGCAAAGACATTCGAAAGAATCGACATGCAGAAAGCTAAGAGACAGGAATACTTAGATACAATCGGTGAAGGTCAGGAACCTTACATCTACGTAATCGTTGCTACAGGTAACATTTACGAAGACGTAATCCAGGCTAAAGCTGCTGCTAGACAGGGTGCTGATATCATCGCTGTTATCAGAACAACTGCACAGTCATTACTTGACTACGTTCCATACGGACCAACAACAGAAGGTTTCGGTGGTACATACGCTACACAGGAAAACTTCAGAATCATGAGAGCTGCTCTTGACGAAGTTGGTGAAGAAGTTGGAAGATACATCAGATTATGTAACTACTCATCAGGTATGTGTATGCCAGAAATCGCTGCTATGGGTGCTTTAGAAAGATTAGACGTAATGCTTAACGACGCTATTTACGGAATTCTATTCAGAGACATCAACATGCAGAGAACATTAGTTGACCAGTTCATGTCAAGAGTTATCATCGGATACTGCGGAATCATCTTCAACTCAGGTGAAGATAACTACTTAACAACTGACGACGCTATTGAAGCTGCTCACACAGTAACAGCATCACAGTTCATCAACGAACAGTTTGCTGTATTAGCTAACATCCCAGAAAACCAGATGGGACTTGGCCACGCATTCGAAATGGACCCAGCTACAGAAGATGGATTCCTTCTTGAATTATCACAGGCTCAGATGGCTAGAGAAATCTTCCCTAACGCTAGATTAAAATACATGCCACCTACAAAATTCATGACAGGTAACATCTACAGAGGTCACTTACAGGATGCATTATTCAACTTAGTAACAGTATGGACAAACCAGTCCTTATTATTAACAGGTATGTTAACAGAAGCTGTTCACACACCACTAATGCAGGATAGATACCTTTCAATCGAAAATGCTCAGTACATTTTCAACAACTGCAGACACATTGGTGATGAAATCGAATTCAAGAAAGACGGTATCATCCAGAAGAGAGCTCAGGAAGTTCTTGGAAAAGCTGATGAATTACTTGCAGAAGTTGAAGAAAACGGCTTATTCAGCACAATCGAAAAAGGTATTTTCGGCGGAGTTAAACGTCCATTCGACGGTGGACACGGTCTTGAAGGAGTTTGCAAGAAGGGTGAAAACTACATCAACCCATTCATCGAACTATTTATGGATCACGAATAATAAGGGAGGTATAGAAAATGGCAACATGCGCAACAGCTACTACTCAGGTAGATTTAACTAAAGTAAAGCCATATGGCGATACAATGAACGACGGTAAAGTTCAGCTTGCTTTCACTCTTCCTGTTCCTTACGGTGAAGAAGCTGAAGAAGCAGCTAAACAGTACGCAAAGAAGATGGGATTTGATGAACCATCAGTAACATATTATCACGAATTATGCCCAGGCTACACATTCTTCGTAGTTTATGGACTTGCAACAGCAACAATCGACTTCACATCAATCGTAGTTCCTAAGGTTGATGGAGAAGTATTAGACAGAGTTGAATGTGGCGAATGGATTGGCGAACACATCAAGAGAGATATCGTTGTAGTTGGAGCTTCAATTGAATCTGACGCTCACACTGTAGGTATTGACGCTATCATCCAGATGAAAGGTTTCCACGGTCACTTCGGTCTTGAAAGATTCAAGAACGTTGTTGCTTACAACATGGGATCACAGGTACCTTGCGAAGCTCTTATTGCAAAAGCAAAAGAAGTTAACGCTGATGCTATCTTAATCTCACAGACAGTTACACAGAAGAACATCCACATTGCTAACTTAACAAAGATGGCAGAATTAATGGAAGCTGAAGGTCTTCGTGACAAGATTATTCTTACATGCGGAGGTCCTAGACTTTCACACGAAATCGCTCAGGAAATTGGTTACGATGCTGGTTTCGGTCCTGGAAAATATGCAGAACACGTTATGTCATATGTAATGCAGGAAGTTGAAAAAAGAGGATGGCAGGATAAAGCTAACATCGCAGATCGTTAATTAAAGACGGTTTAAGGTCTAGGCTTTAAAATGTACGTTTGAAGCGTTGGACAGGTATCTGTTCAACGCTTTTTTAGGAATACACTTGCGATATTTCGCTAATTGGTGTATTATTTAATAGACAGAGTTTGTCAATCTTTTAGTAATATAAATAATATATAGAAAGGTGATTTAAGAAATGATTAACAAAATTATGACTGCTGATGAAGCAGTTGCAGGCGTTAAAGACGGCATGACAATCATGGTTGGTGGTTTCTTAGGAACAGGATCCCCAGAATTAATCATGGACGCTTTAGTAAGAAAAGGCGTTAAAGATTTAACAGTAATCGGAAATGACGGTGGACTTCACGAAGGACAGCCAGCTGGCGAATTCGCAGGAAAGACACCAAGAGGAATTGGTAAATTAGTTGCTAACCACCAGGTTAAACACATTATCGCTTCTCACTTAGGAGTTAACCCTCTTTTAAACGAACAGTTTGCTGAAGGAACTCTTACATACACATTAGTACCACAGGGTACATTAGCAGAAAAAATCAGAGCTGCTGCTTACGGTCTAGGCGGAGTTCTTACACCAACAGGTGTTGGTACACCTATGGAAGAAGAACTTGACGAATTAGGAAGACCTAAACAGGTTCTAGTATTAGATGGCAAGAGATATCTTCTTGAAATGCCTTTAAGAGCTGACTACGCATTCATCAGAGCTTCAATCGCTGACGAATTTGGTAACTATGCTTGTGCAAAAGCTACAAAGAACTTTAACTATGTAATGGCTGGAGCAGCTGAACACACAATCATTGCTGCAGAAAAAACTGTTAAAGTTGCTGAATTAGATCCAGATACATATGATGTTGCTGGTGTACTTGTTGAAGGTATTGTGAAAGGAGAACCAAAATGGCAGATTTAAAAGCAAGAATTGCAAAGAGATGTGCAAAAGAATTTAAAGATGGAGACTTTGTTAACTTAGGTATTGGTCTTCCAACAATGGTTGCTAACTACATGCCAGAAGACTTAACAGTAACTCTTCACTCAGAAAACGGATTCGCAGGAATCGACGAAATGGCTACAGAAGAAACTCTTGACGTTGATGTAATCAACTCAGGTGGATCATATGTAACAGTATTACCAAGAGTTAAATACTTCGATACAGCAGACTCATTTGGTCTTGTTAGAGGCGGACACTTAGACGCTACAGTTTTAGGTGCTATGCAGGTTGCTGAAAACGGAGACTTAGCTAACTGGATCGTTCCAGGCAAGAAAGTTGCTGGAATGGGCGGAGCTATGGACCTTGTAACAGGAGCTAGAAGAGTAATCATTACTATGCTTCACACACAGAAAGGTGCACACAAAATCTTAAAACAGTGCACACTTCCTTTAACAGCTCCACAGTGTGTTGATTTAATCATCACAGAAATGGGCGTTATGAAAGTAACACCAGAAGGACTAGTTGTAACAGAATTACACCCAGACTTCACAAAAGAAGACATCCAGGAAGCTACAGGATGCAAATTAATCTTCAGCCCAGACCTAAAGGCTATGGAAGAAGAATAAATCACATTTCATATTTGATTTTTATAGAAGGACTGCCTATATGGCAGTCCTTCTTTGCTATCTGAATCACTATTAAAAATGGCACTTACAGATTAGGAGCCTGATGTTGATTGTCAAGTGGGTTATTTTCTATATTTAGATAAAAAAACCGGCAGTGTGCTGCCGGAATAAGATGCTTTATTTTAAATGTTTTGTAATAAGGTCTATAAATGTATCCACATATTCTTCTTTAGTGAACAGAGCTCGTGCGTTATTTTTTCCTCCGCCACCTTTACCACCATAAATATTTGCGTTTTCTTTTACAAGACTTCCGCAGTTATGTGTATCAGAGAAAAGAAGAACTGTATTACTTGGGCTGTGTACAAGAAATGCAATGCCTGGAACCTTACCCTGAAGTGATTTTCCGATTTCAAGAAGGTCATTAACAGAAAGCGTATCATATTTTTTTACGTATCCATCAGTAAGCTCTTTATTAATATCTTCGATTTCACGTGCAATAACGGATTTTTTTAAGTGATAAAGCTCATCACGGACAGCACGGTTCTTTTCGTTTTGTGCTTCATATTTCTGAAGAAGATCTTTAAATCCTGCAGAAAGTCTGTTTTCTAATGTTGTCAGTACCTCAAATCGTTCGCCGTACTGCTTAAATGCACGTTTACCAGCTTCAAAGTAAATACGGAACATTCCTTTGTTAACTTCAACTTTGTAAAGTTTAATAAGTCCTACCTGACCTGCTGTAGCAGGGTGTGTACCGCAACATGCAACGCAGTCAGCAGGATGAGTAACATCTCCTACACATACAATAGTAATGTCTTCGTCAAAGGCAAGAGCTTTTCTTAAAGGAAGATTTTCGGCTTCTTCTCTTGTGTCAAAGTGACGTGTAATTACAGGAAGGTTATTCCAGATTACTTCGTTAGCTTTTAGTTCGGCTTCTTTAGCCATTTCCCATGTTATCTTTGTAAACTCAGGTCTTGCTTCCAGGCTCATATCAATAGTCATGTATTCCTCACCCATGTGGAAACCTCTGTTTACACCACCAAAGAGTTCAAAGAATATTCCAGAGAGAATATGTTCGCCGCAGTGTCTCTGCATATTATCGAATCTGTGTTCCCAGTCAAGTTCAAGATGAACACTGTCACCAGCCTTAAGTGAATCTATTTTCCCTTTGAGAGTGTGGAAAATATTATCTGGTGATTCTGATACATCTATTACCTCATAGTCAGATATACGTCCTCTGTCACAGCTCTGTCCGCCTCCTGTAGGAAAGAAAACAGTCTGGTCAAGCGTGAGAACGGTATTACCATTATCATAGCTTAAACCTGTAATTATAGCCTCGGCAGATGTCATATATACATCCTCTTTAAAGAGTCTTCGTGTATTCATATGTTTTCCCTCTTTTCGAAATTAATATACATGTAGTATAGCACAAAGTTCTGATGATTTCACTATGCATAATATCCATCAAATGGAAAAGTTGTACATATATTCAAAAAAGAACAGACTTATCATCAAACATGTGGATAACATGTGGATAAGTTGGAACGTACATCAACGTTAAGAAAGTAATTGCAATGGGTTTCGGATTTTCACTTGTTCACATAGGCACGTGAATAGAATTGTATACAATATGAGATACCGTGTGGATAAGCACTGCAAACCTCTAAATCTCGGGATTTTCCCCTTGTTGAAAAGATATGGAAACAAAAAAGAACACAGGTTAACTATAAAATGTATGGATAAAAAAGATAAACATGATGTTTTCTTAACAACGTAAAATGCCAGCCCGTTAAAGAGCTGACATTTTTAATGATATTTAGTTATTGTCGTCATCATGACATATGGCATCTACAAATGTATCAAAATCTCCATAATCACTTTCTATAAATTCGTATAGCAGTGTATCAGGAAACTCATATTTAGATACAGCAAGAAGCTGGTCTCGAAGAGGTGAGTCAAAGATGTTCTGCTCCATTATTTTAATTTCTTCCAGAGAATATGCTGTGGATATGAGCTGACCGGAGTCAGACACATAATATATTCCAAGAACATCTTCGTTAAGTCTGTAAACCTTATGTTTAACGTGATCGTTATTATCATGGAACATCATATAGAGCACACCGGTATCATGCTGGTTTACCATGGCTTTCTTCGTAAGTTCGGTAGAGTCTCTGTGAAAAACAGTTCCCCTTTCTCTGAAATCATATACAGAGACAAACTCAGGCCTTGCCATAATAATGGCGGCTTCGTAAGGTGAAATTTTAAAGAAACTGTGACATTCTGCATGGCATATAAGGTTTCCTTTTACTGTGGTTTCACTTGTTGCAATATAGTAGTTGTTGCCATATTCAATAAGTGATTCGTTAACATATGTACCAGGAGTATCTGTTTCGTCAATAGTGTTTTTTAAGAATGTACCAAGAGTGATCTCTGGAAATATGTTATTATCAAAATCCTGAGTAGTAAGGTAAAGAGCTGCAGGAAAATCGCAGCCAACAGTACGCATAAGAAAATAGTTTATAAGTTCATAATCTGACTCGGTTTTTACAGACTGCTTTTCCATAAGAATGTATAGCTCAGGTTCAGACATGAATACAGGATTTTTCAGAAGAAAATCATATTCTTCCCTGTTATCTGGAAGGGGAATATTTCTTTTTTTATTAAACTCTGTATACTTCTGCACAAGATACATACCTTCTTTAAGGGTAAGTTCTTTTTTCCTGCCTCCAAGACCGCCAAATAGTTTGTTTTCGAGGTAAGCAACTCTTTCCTGATCGGCATTAGTAAGACTGTTATAGTTTTCAAAGCCATATTCTTCAGCATCAAAGTAGAAAAACTGGTGAAGGACTCTCTCTTCCACATCATCAGTGATTTTGAACTGCATATACAGCCCTGTTACGCCCATAAGTCTTGTATCTGTAATATGTGCTTCCACAAATTCTATTTCTGCTGGAAAATCATTTTTAAAAAATTCCATAATTGCCTTCTTTCTACGTTTAATATATTTTCAGTATATCCTATTCTGAGGAAAAAACAAGGAGAAACCATTGACAAAAATGCTTAATAGTATATAATAATATCGATAAATCCTTATCAAGAGTGGCGGAGGGAATAGGCCCTGTGATGCCCGGCAACCTAGGTGTCAGCGTAAGCTGATAGAAAAGGTGCTAAATCCTACAGAATTTTTCTGGAAGATGAGGTATGATATGAAAAATCACACCTCTTCCGGAATGGAAGAGTTTTTTTAATTTTTGTGTAAGACAAAGATGGAAAGGGAGGAGACAAAATGAAAAAACTATTTACTTCAGAGTCTGTTACTGAAGGACATCCAGATAAACTATGTGACCAGGTTTCAGACGCAATTTTAGACGCAATCCTTGAACAGGATCCATATGGAAGAGTAGCATGCGAAACAACAGCAACAACTGGATATGCTATGGTTATGGGAGAAATCAGTACACACTGCTATATCGATATTCCTAAAATCGTAAGAGAAGTTATTAATGATATTGGATATAACTCAGGACTTTATGGATTCGATGGAAATACATGTGCTGTTTTAACTGCTATTGATGAACAGTCAGGTGACATCGCTATGGGTGTTGACAAAGCATTAGAATACAAAGAAGGAACATTAGACGACCAGATTGATACAATCGGTGCTGGTGACCAGGGTATGATGTTTGGTTATGCATGCAACGAAACTTCACAGTTCATGCCAATGCCAATTCAGTTAGCTAACGAATTAGCATTACAGTTAACAAAGGTAAGAAAAGAAGGAACAGTTCCTTACTTAAGACCTGACGGAAAAACTCAGGTTACTATCGAATACGATGGAGATAAAGTTAAACGTGTTGACACAATCTTAATTTCAACACAGCACGATCCAGAAGCTACACAGGAACAGATCAGAGCTGACTTAATCGAAAAGGTTATTAAACCAGTAGTACCTGCTGAATTAATTGACGAAGATACAAAGTACTTTGTTAACCCAACAGGAAGATTCGTAATTGGTGGACCTCACGGTGACTCAGGATTAACAGGAAGAAAAATCATTGTAGATACATACGGTGGATATGCTCGTCACGGCGGTGGAGCATTCTCAGGAAAGGACCCTACAAAGGTTGACCGTTCAGCAGCATATGCAGCAAGATATGCAGCTAAGAATGTAGTTGCAGCAGGACTTGCTGACAAGTGCGAAATCGAATTAGCATATGCAATCGGTGTTGCAAAACCAATTTCAGTAATGGTTGATACATTTGGAACAGGTAAATTAGCTGATGACGAAATTGCAGAAATCGTTAATAAACACTTTGACTTAAGACCAGCAGCTATTATCGAAAAGCTTGACTTAAGAAGACCTATCTACAGACAGACTGCAGCTTATGGACACTTCGGAAGAAAAGACGTTGAACTTCCATGGGAACAGTTAGACAAGGTAGAAGAACTTAAAGCTTATGTAAAATAGTAAGTGATTTTTTAGAGAACTCAGTAATATGGGTTCTCTTTTTTTGTTTCAGAGCATCAGCTCTTTTGTGATATACTTATTGTATATACAGAAAGGAAGACATTGTGATTTTTGAAACAGTATTCCTGCTCCTTGGAGCAGTGCAGGTATTTGGATTTTTCGTAGAGGGAGCAGCAGGATTTGGCTGCACCATTATTTCAGCACCTTTTGCTACCAGCATTCTTGGTATAAGCGAAGGTGTTCCTTTTGGTACCATGATGAGTCTTCCACTTACAGCAACACTTGCCTTTCACGGAAGGAAAAACATATCCTGGAAGGACCTTGGCAAAATACTTCTTGCCTGTCTTCCGGGACTTTTCTTTGGTCAGTATTTCTTTAACGTAATGAATCCTGACCATGCAAAGATGGCAATCGGCATAGTAGTCATTCTCATAGCTATATACAAACTCATCACAGAAGTCATTCTGAAAGGTGAAAGAGGAGAAGACACTACTGGTAAGAAGATATTCAGATATGCATGTCTTGTGGCTGGCGGCATAGTTCACGGAGCATTCAGCATCGGCGGACCGCTGATTACGGTGTACACTTTAGAATCAGTAAAAGACAGAATCACATACAGAAATACCATGGCATGTCTCTGGACTACATTAAACATTTTTAATGTAACAAATCAGGTAATTCACGGATCACTTTCACTACACTTAATCAGTGTGCTTTTCGTGTGTTATCCTTTTGCCATTTGCGGGTATATATCAGGTAACAAATTCTTAAAGAAGATAAACAGGGAGCAGTTCCTGAAGTTTGTATATATTGTGCTGCTCTTTGTTGGCATAGTCACATTTGTAAGAAGTGTCATGGCATAACAGTGTTATGCATGGCCATTGAAAAATCAATATTTTTCGGCGTTTTTAATAAGTTTTCTCTTCACTATGTATACAAAGTGTGATAAAATTAATAGTTGAGATTTGCTAATAATCTGAGGAAGCGTAAAGAAGAAAATCACCAGCAGAAACATACATCTGATGATGACAGAATACAGTCTCAGACATATAGATAGAGAGGTAAAGAGCATGTTACAGATTGAGCAGCTAAAAGTAAATGGAAAAGCAGTACAGGGAATCAGACTTCTTTCACCAGGCGGTGAAGGACATCCAAATATGATAGTCATAGTAGGCGAAAAAGGATATTTAATGTGCGGTTATCTTAACAAAGATGCAGCAGATAAATTCGGTGACGCAGCAGCAATTGCAGGCGGAAGCACATTTGAAGAAATCCTTGCAAACCCGGTTAAAGCAGTTACAGAAGAAGCTGCAAAACTAGGTGTTGAAGTTGGAATGACTGGTGCGGAAGCATTAGAAAGACTATAGATTGACGGAGGAAAAAGTATGTTAAAACTTAAGAATGTCTGTTGGAAGCCGGAAGATGGCGATGCAGTTTTAAAAGGCATTGACCTGGAAATCCCGGCAGGAAAACTTACTGTAATCACTGGACCAAACGGAGGAGGAAAAACTTCTCTTGCAAAGGTTATTGCAGGAATTAACAATATCACAGAAGGACAGATTTTATTAGACGGAGAAGACATTACAGATAAAGACATTACTGAAAGAGCAAAGATGGGCGTAAGCTTTGCATTCCAGCAGCCAGTAAGATTTAAAGGTATCACAGTAAGAGACCTTCTAGATCTTGCAGCTGGTGAAAAAATCAACGATGCAAACGTATGCAACCTTCTTGCAAAGGTTGGTATCTGTACAAAAGACTATATTGACAGAGAAATTAACACAAGCCTTTCAGGTGGAGAAATCAAACGTATTGAAATCGCTTCAGTTCTTGCAAGAAAGAACACAAAGCTTTTAATCTTTGACGAACCAGAAGCTGGAATTGACTTATGGAGTTTTGCAGGTTTAATCGAAACTTTCGAAGAACTTAAAAAGCAGAACGACAAGGCTCTTCTTGTAATTTCTCACCAGGAAAGATTACTTGAAATCGCTGACGAAATCGTAGTTATAGGCGAAGGTAAAGTAAGAATCTCAGGCCCTGGCAAAGAAATTATGCCTCAGCTTTTAGAAACAGAAAAATCAGGATCATGTCCTATTGGAAAGGAAATGAGAATCAATGGATAAATTAACTCAGGATTTAATCGCAGCTATTTCCGAATACCAGAATGGTGAATACGAAAATGCTGCTTACAATATCCGTGAAAACGGTGGATGTGCCGGAAGAAAATCAACTGAAAATATTGTAATTGAAGGTAAACCAGATGGTTCAGGTATTGATATTTATATCAAAGAAGGCACAAAGGACGAAAGCGTATTTATTCCTGCATGCGTAACAAGAGGAAATGTTGTTGATACAGTTTACAATGACTTCCACGTAGGAAAGAATGCAGACGTAAGAATTATTGCTGGATGCGGAATTCATTCCGATGCTCACGACGATGGAGATTCAACACATAACGGTGTTCACAGATTCTTCGTTGGAGAAGGTGCTCATGTTATTTATGAAGAAAAGCACATCGGTACTGGTGAAGGCGGCGGTGGAAAGCATATTGACCCGGTTGCTCATCTTGAACTTGAAGCAGACTCAGTGCTTGAAATGAATACAGTTCAGATCAGCGGTGTTGATACAACAACAAAGAAAACAACTGGAAGACTTGCTGACAGAGCAAAGCTTGTAATTCGTGAAAGCATTCTTACAGAATGTAACCAGACTGCAGAAACTGAATTCGAAATTGATATGGATGGAGAAGACTGCGCAGTTGACCTTGTTTCAAGATCTGTAGCAAAGGATGAATCATATCAGAACTACCATTCAGTAATCCGCGGAAACAACAGATGTACAGGCCACTCAGAATGCGATGCTATTCTTGTAGGACATGGCAAAGTAAATGCTGCTCCTGAACTTTATGCAGGACATCTTGATGCTTCACTGATTCACGAAGCTGCAATCGGTAAAGTTGCAGGCGAACAGATTCTTAAGTTAAGAACATTAGGTTTAAACGAAGAAGAAGCTGAAGAAACAATTATTAACGGATTCTTAAAGGCAGAAGGCTAAAGAGATATTTGAGGGAAGCTAAGGCTTCCCTTTTTTATGCAGTTTTTCGGGGTGGGGATGGTACTATGTTAATGAAGAGAAAGATGCAGACTGTAAAGCTTTACTTGGTTACAACCGAATAAAAATTAAACTTGTTTTCTTCTTGTGTATAATATATGAAGTCAGGTTCAGAAACAGGTCTTGATTGCTATAAATATGTTTTCGTATCTAAATCAGGGTTTGAAGGAGGCTTCCCTGAAAACACTGAAGGCACAGACCTTAAAACTATTTATTCTTAAGAATTCTTAAGATTTTTTTTTCTTCCCTTTATGCTAAAATGTAGGCATAAAAAGAACGTTAACATGAGCTATGGGAGGTAAGAGAAAATGAAAGGACATGCAAAAGACAGTATTATCCTCATCCTTATTCTGGCGATATTTGTAGTAAAAAAAGTTTTCGAAATAGGAAGAACGGAATCATTTGATGCCTTTAGCAGTATTTTTATTATGATTCTTGCTTTTGGAATCGGAGTTACACTATGGAGCCTCTGGAAGGAGAAGGGTATAAGAGAAGAAAATCCTGAGAGAAGAAAATGGGATAATGTAGAATTAACATTCGGAATTCTGGGTGCCGTAATGCTTCTTGTTGATACTATTCAGTCATCAACAGTATATAGCGTGGCAGGCTTAATATTCTTTGCAGCCTACTTTATACTTGGGATTGTTATAAAAAAGAAATTCGCTTAAAATCAGCAGTCAGGTATTTTTACCTGGCTGTTTTTTAAATGAAAAGCTGCGAGACTATTTCACGCAGCTTACATCTATGACTCTTAATATATTGTTTTCTACTTTAAAGTGTATTTCGTTTTCACCAAAAGCGAACCCGTAAATTCTGTTTTGGTCATTCTGATATGATGGTCTTGGATCCTGCTTAAGAATTTCTATAGCGCCAGCTCTCAGGTGTGCAGGAAGCTTTACTAATTCCTCTTCAGGAAAGTCTACTTCTATTTCGTAGTAAATAGTACTTCCCTGAAAACCATGAGCTGCGTCTCTATGGCAGTCCATGGAGATATATGGCTTAATATCGTAAATTGGCGTTCCATCAAGAAGGTCAGCTCCTGTAACGTAGATTACAGGTCCTTTTGATGTATTAAGCTCTATTTCAGAAATCCTTACAGAAGAAAGTCCCATACCATTTGGCCTGTATGGTGACCTTGTAGCAAAGACTCCCATTCTTGTGTTTCCACCAAGGCGTGGAGGTCTTACTGTGGCACTCCAGCCTTGGTTTTCTGAGAAACCCCATATGAGCCAGATGTGAGAAAAGCCTTCAAGACCGCGAAGCATATCTTCATTTCTGTATTCCTTTTCAAAGACTATTCTGCTTTCTATTGATTCTGCAATACCTGACTGTCTTGGGATTCCAAACTTCTCTTTAAATGGAGAATTAATATAGGCAATTGGCGATATGACTTTTATTCCAGTGTTTTTAAGATTATCTGTCATTTAAAATCTCCAGACTCTTTTCTAAGATTCCATTCATTTTAGCAATAACTGTTCCGTAATTAGTAAAGTTTACGCCGGCACTTCCTGATGTATTCATTCTGTTTATCATTTCTTTTGCAGTAAGCATGCAGCCTCCACAGTGAATTACAAGTTCATATTTCTTTAAGTCTTCCGGATTAGAAGGGAAGTCTTTTCCGCTTGTAAATTCAAAGTTAAGTTTTTTACCAGTGTATTCTTCTATCCAGAATGGAAGTTTTACTGTTCCAATATCATCGCACTGTCTGTGGTGGGTGCATCCTTCTGAAATAAGGACGAAGTCACCATCTTTTAGTGAATCAGTTTTTTCTGCACCTTTAACGGCTGTTTCAAGTATGCCGTTCAGCCTTGCAAAGAGAATTGAAAATGAAGTAAGTGGAATTCCGTCAGGGAGTTTTCTATTTACCTCATTAAATACCTGGCTGTCTGTAATAACAAGTGCAGGTGGATTCTTAAGAGCTGAAAGTGCAGTTTCAAGTTCTTCTGTCTGGCAGATAAAAGTACAGCAGTGCGCATCTAGTAAATCTCTAATGGTCTGAACCTGAGGAAGAATAAGCCTTCCTTTTGGGGCAGAAGAATCCACAGGAGTAACAAGAAGAACAACGTCTGACTTTCTGAGTCTGTCAGATATTACAGTCTTTTCCTGTTTATGAGGTTTAGCAAGATCAGCAATTACTGTTTTGAGATAGTTTATGCCTGTTTCTGAAAGTACGCTTGTTTTAACAAAAGTAATGTTTTTTTCCTCTAAGAAGTTTACAAGTTCTGTAGCTATGTCAATTTTATCTGTCTTGTTTATTACTGCTATATAGGGAGTTTTTAAACTTTCAAGATTATTAAGAAATTCCTTTTCACATTGGTCAGGGGGATTTCCGTCAGTAACAAACACGGCAAAGTCTGTTTCCTTTAGTACCCTGGCTGTTCGTTCTGTTCTTAATTCTCCAAGTTCCCCCGTATCATCAATTCCTGCTGTATCAATAATTGTTACAGGGCCAAGAGGCAGAAGTTCCATGGCTTTTCGTACAGGATCTGTAGTAGTCCCTGCATTATCCGAAACTATGGAAAGGTTCTGACCTGTAATGGCGTTTACAAGGCTTGATTTACCTGCATTTCTCTTTCCAAAGAAAGAAATGGTAAACCTCATATTAGCTGGCGCTTTATTAAAATCTGAAGTCACGTTTGCCATAGTCTATATCCTCCAGGTGTTCTTCTGTAATTTTTCTTACCTTATCACTTTTGATCTTAGGTACTTCGTTTTCTATTAACTTAAGACCTGCTTCAAGTGTTTCTTCTGAAGCATAGTCTTTCAGGTATTCTTTAAGTGTCATAAGTGCATTAGGATGGCAGCAGTTAAGAATCTGTCCGCTTTTGCAGAGACTCATAAATCTGTCTCCTGTTCTTCCTTCACGGTAGCATGCTGTACAGAAACTTGGAATGTATCCCAGTTTAATGAGCCAGTTAAGAACTTCATCAAGTGTTCTGTTGTCATTTACCTCAAACTGTGATGAGTCTTCCTCTTCAGGTTCATTATCAGCGTATCCGCCAACGCTTGTTTTTGATGCTCCGCTAAGCTGTGAAATGCCAAGGTGAAGAGCTTTCTCTCTCATTTCCTTTGACTCTCTTGTGGACATAATCATTCCAGTGTATGGAACTGCAATCCTGATAATTGCAATAATACGGGAGAACAGTTCGTCTGTTAAACCTCCCTGAACTCCGCCATCAAAGTCAGCAGGGTCAACATCATCAGCAGGGCGTACTCTTGGAACGCTAATTGTATGAGGTCCTACGCCGTGAACTGCTTCAAGATGTTCAGCGTGCATTAGAAGACCAGCAAGTTCATAGCGGTAAGATTCTAACCCGAAAAGAACACCTAGTCCAACATCATCAATGCCGCCTTCCATGGCTCTGTCCATGGCTTCTGTATGCCATGCGTAGTTATGCTTAGGTCCTGTTGGGTGCAGTCTTTCGTAGCTTTCTTTGTTGTATGTTTCCTGAAAAAGAATATATGTGCCGATGCCGGCATCTTTCAGCATTCTGTATTCTTCCACAGTAGTAGCAGCAATATTTACATTTACTCTTCGAATTGCTCCATTTTTGTGTTTGATGCTGTAAATTGTTTTAATTGATTCTAATATATATTCTATAGGACTGTTTAAAGGATCTTCTCCTGATTCAAGAGCCAGTCTCTTATGTCCCATATCCTGAAGAGCAATTACTTCTCTTTCAATTTCTTCCTGAGTGAGTTTCTTACGGGCAATGTGTTTGTTCTTTAAATGGTAAGGGCAGTAAACACAGCCGTTTACGCAGTAGTTAGAGAGATAAAGGGGAGCGAACATTACAATTCTGTTACCGTAGAAGTCCTGCTTTATCTGTTCAGCCAGTCTGAATATGCTATTAATGATTTCTTTATCCTCACATGCAAGAAGAACCGAAGCCTCTCTGTGAGTAAGTCCTTTGTGTTTTTTTGCTTTTTCTAATATATTGTTGATGAGGTCCATATTGTCCTTATTTTCATCAGCATATTTTATTGTTTCTAAAATCTCTTCGTGAGAAATGAACTCTTCAGCTTTAAGTGAGTTAACGTTATACATAGATTTCCTTCTTTCTGTAGTCTCCACGACTTACTGATATTTCGCATTCTATTTCTTTCAGACTTTCTTTAAGTATAGAAAGGTTGTTGTCCGTAGTATTTTTTACCCCGCCTTTCCCGTTATATATCATATATTTTTCACGGATTTCCGGAGGATTAAGATTAGGCATTATGACGTTTGCACCTGCAAGTATCCCCCTGTTATATGAACCGTCAAGGGTGAAGAGGGCAGTGGTTGCAGGTAAGAGAACGTCAGGCAGCATATATCTTACAATGGAAAGAACCTTAAGGGTAAGATCTGTTGAACCTGTTTTTTCTTTTGCAAAAGGTGTTCCGGCAGCAGGAATAAAGGGTCCGATTCCAATCATTTCCGGTTTAAATTCCTCCATGAACTTAATATCCTTTATAATATGGCTGTAAGTCTGATAGGGACTTCCAACCATAAAGCCGCATCCTGTCTGAAAGCCTGTTTCTTTAAGATCATAAAGGCATCTCATTCTGTTTTCAAATCTCTGGCTTTCGGGGTGAAGCAAAGAGTAGTGAGCAGAATCAGCTGTTTCGTGACGGAGAAGATACCTGTCAGCACCTGAACTGAAAAGACATCTGTAACTTTCTTTTGAACGTTCACCAAGAGAAAGCGTTACTGCACAGTCAGGATACTCAGATTTTATATTGTAAATAAGGGACTGAAGCCTGTAGTCTGTAAAGTCCGGGTCTTCGCCTCCCTGAAGCACAAATGTCCTGAACCCAAGATCATAGCCATAGGCACAGCGGCTCAGAATATCTCTGTCACTCAGTCTGTATCTTGAAACCTTTCTGTTACTGCATCTTAAACCGCAGTAGTAGCAGTCGCAGGAACAGATGTTGGAGATTTCAATAAGCCCCCTTATATATATATTATTTCCAAAGCACTCTTTACGAAAATTATCTGCTTTTTCTCTTAAGACTTCATCTGTTGCAGAATTCTCATTGGTAAGGAGAAAAAGAAGATCTTTATCGCCTAGTTCTTCGTGATTATGTAATTTGTGCAAAATTTCTCTTTCCATAAATATACCTCGTTACTTTGAAATATTTTATCACAAAGAGAAGATGGGATAAAGAGAAAGAATACAGCTCGCATAAACTGCCAATAACCTTGCCTGTCACATATATTAATGGTAAAATAAAAGTTAATGAAAAATTTCTTTTATATAAGAAAAGAGGAAAAAAGATGAAAAAGAAAGTACTTTTAGTAGTTGATATGCAGAACGATTTTTTAACTGGAGCTCTTGCAAATGAAGAGGGTCAGAAAATCATAGGAGCAGTTAAGAAAAGAATTGAAGAATGTAAGGAAGAAGGATATGAAATCCTTTTCACAAGAGATACACACGGTGAGAACTATATGGAAACACAGGAAGGCGAGAAGCTTCCTGTTCCTCACTGCATTGAGGGAACGGAAGGATGGCAGATTACAGATGAACTTTTACCATACACAGACAGCAGAAATGTTTTGGATAAGCCATCATTTGGAAGCCTTGAACTTCCAGGAAAAATTATGACAAGAGTTAATGATGAACCTGTTGAAATCGAGATTTGCGGAGTATGCACAGACATCTGCGTAATTTCAAATGCAATGATTCTTAAGGCAGCCTTCCCAGAAACACCAGTAAAGGTTAATGGAAACCTTTGCGCAGGTGTTACACCAGAAAGCCACGCTACAGCATTAGAAGCAATGAAGATGTGCCAGGTAGAAGTAATATAGGAGTGAGAAATGTATAATTTTGATGCTAAAAAAGTAACAGAAGATATAGTTAAATGGATTCAGGAATTCTTTGAAGCTAATGGTAAAGACTGCAAGGCAGTAGTTGCAATAAGCGGTGGAAAGGACAGTTCTGTAGTAGCTGCACTTTGCGTTAAGGCTCTTGGCAGAGACAGAGTTTTCGGAGTGCTTCTTCCACAGGGAGAGCAGGCTGATATTGATGCTTCTGAACTTCTTGTAAACCACCTTGGAATTGAGCATACGGTAATTAATATTAAGAATACAGTTGATGCTCTTACAGAGGAACTTGTTAACAAGCTTCCTTGTGAAGTAACAAAGCAGTCAAAGACAAATCTTCCTGCAAGAGTAAGAATGGCAGCAACATATGCAGTTGCTCAGTCAATGAACGGCAGAGTTGCAAACACCTGTAACCTTTCTGAAGACTGGGTAGGATATGCTACAAGATACGGTGATGCAGCAGGAGACTTCAGCCCTCTTTCCAGGCTTACTGTTCAGGAGGTTCTTGCAGTAGGAGCAGAACTGGGCCTGCCAGACAGACTTGTGTACAAGACACCAATTGACGGACTTTCAGGCATGACAGACGAAGAAAACCTTGGATTTACTTATGCTGCTCTGGATAAATATTTAAGAGAAGGCATCTGCGAAGACGAAGAAGTAAAGAAGAAAATTGATAATAAGAGAAGAATGAATAAATTCAAGCTGGAGCTTATGCCGGCATTTCAGTTTGACTGCCCGATTTTAGCGGCAGACGAAAAATAGAGTAATGGGAGAAATGATGAAATTAAGTAAAATGTTTCCGGGAGCACCGGATGTTGAAATAAAGGGACTCTGCATAGATTCAAGAAAAGCGAAGGAAGGGGACCTTTTCTTCTGCCTTAAGGGTCTTGAAGCTGATGGTCACAAGTATGCAGCAAAGGCTGTAGAACTTGGGGCAGTTGCAGTAGTTCACAGCGATGAAATAGAAAAAGAAGATGGCATAACATACGTAAATGCAGAAGATACAAACAGAGCACTGAATGAGGCTGCTTCAGTTTTTAACGAAGATCCAAGTCACAAAATGACAGTGTTCGGAGTTACTGGAACTAATGGAAAGACAACTACAACAAGCATTATAAGTGATGTATTTTCACATAAGAAGCCATGTGGATATATGGGAACAATTGCAGTAAGATACGGTAACTACAGCAGAGTTCCAAACCTTACTACACCAGATGCATTAGAAGTTCACAGCAACCTTAAGGAAATGTATGATCATAACATGGAAGCTGTTGCAATGGAAGTAAGTTCACATGGTCTTGCAATGGGAAGAGTTGATACTGTAGACTTTGATGTTGCGATTTTTACAAACCTTACTTACGATCATCTTGACTATCACAAGACAATGGAAAACTACCTTGAAGCAAAGGCTGCACTTTTCAAAAACATGAAAAAGGACGGACTTGCTGTTCTTAATGCTGATGACGACGCAAGCTTCGAAAAACTTAAGGAAGTATGTAACTGCAGATATGTAACATACGGAATTAAGAACGATGCTGATTACAGGGCAGAAAACCTTAAGCTTTCAGTAGATTCCACAGAGTTTGACCTTGTGCATAACGGGAAATCATACAGAGTAAAGACAAACCTTTCAGCTGAATACAATATTTATAATCTTCTTGGAGCAATTGCAGGAATGCACTTTGCAGGTATGGAAATTGAAGAAATGATTCCATACTTAGAGCACATTGCCCAGGTTGACGGAAGAATGGAAATCATTGACGAGGGTCAGGATTTTGCGGCAATTGTTGACTATGCCCACACACCAGATGGATTTGAACAGATTTTTAAATATGCAGAAGAAGTTACTGATGGAAAAATCTACTGCGTATTTGGATGCGCTGGTAAGAGAGATAAGGTTAAGAGAAAGATTCTTGGGGAAATCGCAGGGAAACATTGCGAAACAGTTTATGTAACTGAAGAGGATCCAAGAGATGAAACTGTTGAAGGAATTGCAGAAATGATTATGGAAGGAATTCCTGAAGAAAAGAGAGTACTTATTACTGACAGATATGAAGCAATAAAGGCTGCTCTTGAAAATGCGGAAAAGGGTGATACTGTTCTTATTTTAGGAAAAGGTGATGAACCATATATGTATCGTAAGAACGGCAGAGAACCATGGATGGGTGACCATGAAGCTGCAAGAAAAGTATTAAATGAAATGAAATAGATGAATTAAAACGGGTTTCCAGAAGGG
>SAMEA104404097__coassemble_530_pt1 | contig 37558 bp, 37 predicted proteins | sample SAMEA104404097__metabat2_low_PE_058 | metagenome-assembled genome bin SAMEA104404097 (sample SAMEA104404097) | Balaenoptera acutorostrata | reverse complement strand
TTGTAATAGCAGCTGTAAGAGTTGTCTTACCGTGGTCTACGTGACCGATTGTACCGATGTTAATATGAGGTTTTGTTCTCTCAAATTTCTGTTTTGCCATTTTACTTCTCTCCTTTTAATAATTAACATTTTAAATAGTTTGGAGCTGTTGAGCAGACTCGAACTGCCGAACCTCTTCCTTACCAAGGAAGTGCTCTACCACCTGAGCTACAACAGCCTGTGTGCATTATAAATAAAGTGTATTATCAGTAATCAGCCTTGATAATTACAAACCTTATTCACTGTAATCGTACTATATTTTCAGGTGATTGTCAACATTCTAATCCTCAAGCATATTTTTAAACTTCTTCCTTATTCGCTGTATGGCATTATCTATGGATTTTGGCTTTTTATCAAGGATTTCGGCTATTTCCATATAATCTTTTCCATTTAGCATCTGCTCCCATACCAGGACCTCGAAACTACTCAGAATTTCCCTGCCATCTGCATTAAAGTATTCCTTTAGTTCTTTCATAAGCATGAGGCTTTCTGGCTCCTTGTCTTTGTCAGAAGATATTTTCTCCCATAAAGGAACCATTTCTTCCTCATCATTTTTTTCACTATCTATAGAAATGGATTCTGTAAGAATCTGATGCTTTTTTCTGTTTGCACTTTTTATTGCATTAATAATCTGTCTGTTTATACATAATTCCGCAAAAGTACGAAAAGAAGCTTCTTTATCTGCATCAAAATCCCTTATAGCCTTAAAAATTCCTATCATTCCTTCCTGAATGACATCTTCATTATCTCCACCTGCAATAAAATAGAGTTTTGATTTCTTTTTCGCAACCTCTTTGTATTTATTTATGAGATATTCATATGCAGTGTTACTGCCCTCCTGGGCCATTTTTACAATGTCTTCATCAGTAAAAACATTAAGGTCTCTGTTTTCCATCTCTCTGTTTTCTCACTTCATACATTAAAACTGCTGCTGCATTTGAAGCATTTAGTGATGTAATATTTCCTACCATTGGCATTGAAACTGTAAAATCACATTTTTCTTTTACAAGTCTGCTTATGCCAAAGCCTTCACTGCCTATTACAATAGCAAGCTTTCCTGTAAGATCCTGCTCGTAATAGTTGCGTCCGCCCATGTCGCAGGCTGCTGTCCAGAATCCTTCTTCTTTAAGTGCGTCAAGTGTCTGTGCAATATTTGCAACTTTAACAACAGGCACATATTCAATTGCTCCTGCAGATGATTTTGCCACAACGTCTGTAAGTCCGCATGAACGTCTCTTTGGAATAATTACACCGTGAGCACCAGCACATTCAGCTGTTCTCATAATTGCACCAAGGTTATGAGGATCTTCTAAATTATCAAGTACAACAATAAAAGGATCTTCATTCTTCTCTGCTGCTCTTGCATAAATATCTTCAAGCTCAGCATATCTGTATGATGAAGCATATGCTGCAACTCCCTGATGTGGAAGTCCTCCTGCTACTCTGTCAAGAGCAGCTCTGTCAGCTTCGTAAATAGGAATGCCTTTTTCTCTTGCCATACCAAGAATCTTTGTAATTGAACCTTCTGCTCCTTTACCCACGAAAATCTTTTCGATTTCACGGTCATTTTTCAGCGCTTCAATTACAGGGTTTCTCCCAAGAATAAGGTTGGAGTCAGCTGGAAGTTCTTCAAAAGACCTGTCATTTCTATCCTGTCTTACTGGTTTTTCCCGTCTTGGAGCAGGCTTTCTGTCCTGCTTTCCTCCTCGTTCTCTTCTGTCCTCTCTGCCTCTTCCTGTATTGTTATTATTTCTTTTCAGATCTCGTCTGTTTTTTGCCATTATCTATTTTCTCCTGTATTCACAAAACTCATATGAAATGCCATTTTCTTCTTGTTCCTGACCTTTCCATACAATTTCAAAGTTCTCATCTTCATCAAGATTAACAAAGAAAGTGTCTGCATCAAAAGATTTCTTTATCTTTGTAATATAGCATGTATCACACTTTGGAAGAAAGTCTCTGTATACTTTTCCTCCTCCAATAATCATTACATCATCTGTATCAGTATCCTTTAGAAGTTCTGCAAGTTCAGCCTCTGAATGCGCTATTTCTGCTCCCTCAGCATGGTATTCTGTATTAGAAGTCAGCACAATGTTTCTTCTCTTTGGAAGAGGTTTTGCACCTGGAAGACTTTCTAAAGTTTTTCTTCCCATAACTACAGTTTTTCCTGTGGTTTTTTCTTTAAAGTATTTCAGGTCTCCTGGTAAATGGCAGAGCAGGTCATTGCCCTTACCGATTGCCCAGTTCTGATCTGCTGCAAGAATTAATTTCATAATAATCTCCGTCTTAAATTGCAATAGGAATATTCTTTATCTGTGGATTCTTTTCGTAATCTTCAATGATAATATCATCAGTTGTAAAATCATAAAAGTCTTTTACGTCAGGATTCAGTCTGAACTTTGGAGCAGCATACTGAGGTCTTGTAATCAGTTCTTTGATTACAGGAATATGTCTGTCATAAATATGAGCATCTGCAATTACATGAACAAGCTCGCCTGGTTCAAATCCGCATACCTGCGCCAGCATATACACAAGAACTGAATACTGGACAACATTCCAGTTATTAGCCGCCAGAATATCCTGTGATCTCTGGTTAAGAATTGCATTAAGTCTGTTTCCTGTTACATTAAAAGTAACACTGTATGCACATGGTTCAAGTCCCATTTCCATAAGATCACCAAAATTATATATATTAGTAAGAATTCTTCTTGAATATGGTGTATTTTTCAGCTGCCAGATTACATTATCAACCTGGTCCATTTCTCCCTGTTTAAACTGGTATTTAACGCCCATCTGATATCCATATGCTTTACCAATAGAGCCGTTTTCGTCAGCCCACTCGTCCCAGATGTGGCTCTTAAGATCTTTAATATTATTTGATTTTTTCTGCCAGATCCATAGCATTTCATCTACTGCTGATTTAATAGCTGTAGGACGGAGTGTAAGTGCAGGAAATTCCTCCTGTAAATCATATCTGTTTACAACACCGAAGTTTTTTATTGTATGGGCTGGCGTACCATCTTCCCATCTTGCCCTTACTTCCTGGCCTTCTGATGAGAAACCATGGTCAAGAATTTCCTGACACATGTTTACAAATTTCACGTCTGCTTTGCTCATTCTGTTACCTTTCTATTCTGCGCACTGCCTCTGTCATTACCTGTTCTGCTCTTTCCTGCTCTTCATTAAGCTGAAGATATCCGAGCAGGGCCTCAAAGGCTGTAGCAAGTTTGTACGAAACTGCATCTGCGCTTCTTGTTCTTGAAATTGACTTCCTGTTTCTTGCTCTCTTTACAAGTCGTACTTCTTCTTCTGTAAGAAAATCATTCATCATGGACTTTACAGCTTTTGCCTGACCATTTGCACAAACATACTTAATGGCCATTTTGTGAAGCACATCTGCATTTTGCTGACCAGTTTCCATTACATAATTTCTCACAAATACTTCATAAACGGCATCGCCTAAAAATGCCAATGCCGTTGTATTGATTTCCTTTGGATTTAGTTTACTCATTATTCTTTAATAATCTGAACTCCCTGAGGTGTATCTTTCAGAGTAATTCCCTGTGCTTTAAGAATGTCTCTGATTTCATCTGCTCTTGCAAAGTTCTTGTTCTTTCTTGCTTCCTGTCTTTCGTCAACAAGTTTCTGAATTTCATCGTCAACTTCGTTATCTGCATCCTGCTGTAAAAGTCCCAGAACAGTTGCCAGTTTCATTAATACTTCAACTGCTGCCTTTGCAAATTCCTTTGTAGCGCCATCTTTAACAGCTGTATTAATTGCTGTTACAAGTTCAAATACTGCAGTAATACCGTCAGCAGTGTTTAGATCATCATCCATTGCTTTTTCGAATTCTTCTCTGTATTTATCAAATCCTGCAAGAGTTTCTTTTTCTGCTGCAGTCATTTCACCGTCAGCGCCAGCTCCTGCAAGGTGCAGAAGGTTTTCTTTACAATTCTGCATTCTTCCAAGACCGCTCTTAGCACTTTCCATAAGATCATGACTGAAGTTAACCGGATTTCTGTAATGAGCAGATAAAAGGAAGAATCTTATTACTTCGCCTGAGTATTCTTTAAGAATATCTCTTACTGTAAAGAAGTTTCCAAGTGACTTTGACATTTTTTCATTGTCAATTGTAATATATCCATTATGCATCCAGTAGTTTGAGAATGTGCATCCATTGCAGCATTCTGACTGTGCAATTTCATTTTCGTGATGAGGGAACTGTAAGTCCTGTCCACCAGCGTGAATATCAATTGTATTTCCAAGATGTTTCTTTGACATAGCTGAGCACTCAATATGCCATCCTGGTCTTCCCATTCCCCATGGGCTTTCCCAGGCAATTTCATCTTCTGTTTTTCTTGCTTTCCATACTGCAAAATCAAGTGGGTCCTGCTTAACTTCACCAATTGCAATTCTTGCTCCTGATTCAAGATCATCAATGTTCTGCTTTGAAAGCTTTCCGTATCCTTCAAACTTTCTTGTTGAGAAATATACATCTCCATCAGCTTCATAAGCATATCCTTTATCTATCAGAGTCTGTACGAATTCTATGATTTCAGAAATATGATCAGATACTTTAGGATGTACTGTTGCAGGCGTTACGTTAAGAGCACCTGCATCCTTAAAGTATTCTTTTATGTATTTTTCTGATACTTCAGGCGCTGTAATCTGCTCTTCTCTTGCTCTGTTAATGATTTTATCATCAACGTCTGTAAAGTTCTGAACAAACTTTACATCATAGCCTTTGTATTCGAAATATTTTCTTAGTGTGTCAAATACAACGAATGGTCTTGCATTTCCTAAGTGGAAGAAGTTGTATACTGTAGGTCCGCAAACGTAAATTCTTACCTTGCCTTCTTCAATTGGTACAAATTCCTCTTTTTTTCTTGTCATTGTGTTATATATTTTCATCATTTGTTTCCTCTTTGATTATCTTCCTGTTGTTCTGTAAGTTTTAATATTTTTTTCTCCAGAGCAACAACTCTTCTGCGCAGACATTCCAGTTCTGTAGCAATAGGGTCTGGAAGATCAACCTGGTTAAGGTCATCTACGCTTTCCCCATATCTTCTTACTACTCTTCCCGGAATACCAACTACTGTACTTCCTGATGGAACTTCTTTAAGTACAATTGAGCCTGATCCGATTTTAACATCGTCTCCCACCTTAAACGGTCCGAGAACCTTGGCACCAGAACTTATTACAACCCTGTTACCAATAGTAGGATGTCTTTTCCCTTTGTCCTTACCAGTACCTCCAAGAGTTACACCCTGATATAGTGTTACATCATCGCCGATTTCAGTTGTTTCTCCAATTACGACCGCCATTCCGTGGTCGATAAAACATCGTCTGCCTATAGTGGCACCGGGATGAATCTCTATACCTGTAAGCCATCTGGCAAGCTGAGAAATAATTCTGGCCAGAAGCTTCAGATGATGATTATAGAGCCAGTGTGCAGGTTTGTGAAAAATCAGTGACCATACACCTGGATAGCACAAAAGGACTTCGAGACTGTTTCTTGCAGCCGGGTCTTTTTTCAAAACGGTTTGTATGTCTTCGTGAACTCCACTGAAGAATCCCATATGCACCCTGCCTCCTTTCTTTTAAATTTCTGATTTGTTTAATCAGGTATTATTCTACAATAATTGTCTTGATTACAACTGGTTCTAAAGGTTTATCTGCTCTGTCTGTAGGAACGCTTACAATTGCATCAGCTACATCTAAACCTTCTGTAATTTTACCAAACGCAGCATACTCACCATCAAGATGTGGAGCATCTGCAACCATAACGAAGAACTGTGATCCTGCAGTGTTTGGGAACATTGTTCTTGCCATTGATAAAACACCTTTAGTGTGCTTTAAGTTATTTTCAAATCCGTTTGAGTTAAATTCACCTTTAATTGTATATCCGGGACCGCCTGTTCCGTCACCCTTTGGGCATCCTCCCTGAATCATGAATCCAGGAATTACTCTGTGGAATGTAAGTCCGTCATAGAATTTTTCATTAGCCAGTTTTTCGAAGTTTGCAACTGTTTCTGGTGCAATATCTTCGTATAATTCACCTGTCATTACTCCGCCGTTTGCCATTTCAATTGTTACTTTTTTCATTTTATTTCTCCTTGTAAATTGAATTTTATCGTAATTTATAGTAGGTCATTCCGTTAGGTTCTTCCTTAAGAATGTCCCATATTTCTCTGTTTAAAAATGATGGATACAGATATTCCACCTGTTCAAGCTCTTCTCTTGACATAAAGCGTGTTTCTCTTAGAACCTGATTTTCATCCGAAAACTCAGGATCTTTTCCAAGTTCAAGATGACCACCTGTAATATTCCCCACCATATAGTTTACAAATCTCTGTCCTCTTTCAGGAGAAACCTCTTCAATATGCCATGCAACTCCTGTTACTTCTATATCGAGTCCGGTTTCCTCTTTTACTTCTCTGATAGCAGCATCAACTGAAGTTTCACCTTCTTCTATGCCCCCACCTGGCAGCATCCATATATCTTTACCTTCATGATGCTGCTTAACCATTAATAGCCTGTTGTCTTTTTCAATAGCAACTCTTACTCCGCCTATCCACATAATACAGCTCCTATTACTCCTGCAATTATTATTACCATAATCGGACTCATTTTAAACTTTCCAGAAAGAATAACTGTTCCAATGGCAATTGCATATCCAACAGGGTTACCCGCCGTTATGACGCTTTCACCCATAAAAATAACTGCTGTTCCTATAAGGCCTGCTGTTACAGGTCTTATTCCTGAAAAAGCTCCTTTAATCGTTCTGCTTTCTTTGAACTTATTAACAAAGTAGCAGACAATGGTTACCAGAATAAAAGATGGCAATGCGACTCCAAGGGTCGCTGCGACTGCTCCTGCATATCCTGCGCAGTTAAATCCAACATAGGTTGCGGCATTAACAGCTATAGGTCCCGGAGTTACCTGAGAAATTGCAACCAGATTTGAAAACTCATCAGCAGACATAAGACCAAAGGTTTCTGCTCCCTGGTATATCATAGGCAGCATAGCCATTCCTCCGCCAAATCCAAACAAACCAATCCTTGCAAATACGAAAAACAGTTTAAGGTAAATCACTTCTTTACCTCCTTCTTTTCTTCGTAGTGATCGTAAATAATCCCTGCAGCTATTCCTGAAAGAATCATCCAGACCGCACTTATATCAAATATAATGATCAGAGCAAAAGTAACTACTGCAAGAGTCCACTGAAAGCTGTTCTTAAGTGTCTGCTTTCCTACCTTGTATGCTGCAAAAGCAATAAGTCCTGTTGCTGCTGCACGGATACCTACAAGAGCTCCCTGTACATATGAATTATCTCCAAATCCGGAAAGAATTTTTATAACAAGAATGATTATAATAAAGCTTGGAATAATTACCCCTGTAGTTGCTGCAAAAGCACCCTTTACGCCCTTTTTCTCGTGGCCTATGTATGTGGCCATGTTTATTGCTATTACCCCGGGCAGTCCCTGGCTTACTGCTATGCAGTCTACTGCTTCTTCATCTGTCATCCAGTGCTTCCTGTTTACCACAATATCCTGAATCAGCGGAATCATTGCCATTCCTCCGCCTATTGTAAAAAGACCCAGTTTGAAAAATTCTGCAAAAAGCTGTATGTATATATTGTTTTTCAGTTGCTCTCTTTTATTCATTTTTTTCTACGTTTACCTTCGGTAAATCCAGTTTCTTAAAAACGGCGTAAAGTCTTATGGCAAGTGTAATTCCGAAGCATACATACATTGCAACAATATTTCCGAAATTCTCATATGTGCTGGCATATGCTACTGCACCTGCAATTGACGCAGCTGCATAAACTTCTCTGTGGAAACACCTTGGAAGAACCTGAGCAAAAACATCTCTCAAAACTCCTCCGAATGTTCCCGTAAGAACTGCCATGGCAATTATGACATAAAGGCCTCCGTTGCTGTAATCCACAGCAACCTGAGCACCTATTGCAGTAAAGGCTGCAAGTCCAAAAGCATCAGCTGCCGAAACAAGATGCTTTATCTTGTCAATTCTTTTATAGAAAAGAATTACAAACCCTGCCGTTATAAGACTTACTACAGCGTACCACGGATTAGCAAGGGACGCAGGAAGATGTCTTCCCACAAGCATGTCCCTTATAATTCCACCACCAATAGCTGTAATAATTGCAAGAAACCCGATTCCGTAATAATCTAATTTCTTTTCTATGGCAACAACAGCTCCCGATATTGCAAAAGCTACTGTGCCAATCCACTCCATTGCTGTTATAAAATCCAAGCTATAGACCCCTCTATTTTTCTTTGTTTACGATTTCTATAGCTTTTGAGATTGCATCTTCTACAGTAAGTTCTTCTTTTTCTGCATCTCTTCTCAGTTTGTATTCTACTTTTCCTTCACCTGCAAGTTTACCTACAGTGATTCTTACTGGAATACCAAGAAGATCTGCATCTTTAAATTTAACTCCTGGTCTTTCTTTTCTGTCATCAAGAAGTACTTCCACATGTGCTGCCTTTAGCTGGTTGTAGATTTTTTCTGCAACTTCTGCCTGAACTTCGTCTTCAGGTTTTACTAAGGTAACAATAGCGTGATATGGTGCCACTGACATTGGCCAGATAATTCCATTTTCGTCATGGTGCTGTTCAACTACAGCTGCAAGTGTTCTTGTAACACCGATTCCGTAGCATCCCATTACAATAAGCTGGTCTTTCTGGTTTTCGTCTTTGTAGTAAGCGCCCATTGATTCTGAGTACTTGGTTCCAAGTTTAAATACCTGTCCTACTTCAATACCTCTTGCATGTTTAACTGGTTTTCCGCAGCATGGGCAAGGGTCTCCTTCCTGTAGAACTTTAATATCTGTTACGATATCTCCTTTGTAGTCTCTTCCATAGTTAACGTTTTTAACGTGATGGTCTGCTTTGTTAGCTCCGGCTACAAGGTTTTTAAGTCCTGTAAGTTCGCTGTCTACAACTACTGTGCAGTCATGTAGGCCTACAGGGCCGGTAAATCCACCAACACATCCTGTTACAGCTCCGATTTTTTCTTCATCTGCAAATTCAATTGCATGTTCTGGAATATCAAGAGCATTTACAAGTTTAATCATATTAAGTTCTCTGTCGCCACGAACAAAGGCTGCAACATATCCATTTTCTTTTCCTTCGTTATCGTATGTTACGAAAAGAAGTGCTTTAATTGTCTGGTCTTCTGTAACTCCAAGGAATTCTGAAACCTCTTCTATAGTCTTTGTTCCTGGTGTATGTACTTCTTCCATTGGAAGCATTTCTACATCTGTCTGTGCAGGAGCATCAACGCATTCTGCTCTTTCTGTTGTAGCTGCCATTGAGCAGTTTTCGCAGTAAGCAATTTCGCTTTCTCCAACTTCTGAAATAGCTGTAAATTCGTGAGAATTGCTTCCTCCAATTGCACCGGAATCAGCTTCTACAGGTCTGCATTCTAAGCCACATCTCTTAAAGATTCTGTCATAAGCATCGTACATATCTTTGTAGCTCTGGTCCAGTCCTTCCTGGTCTTTGTCAAATGAGTAAGCATCTTTCATAATAAACTCTCTGCTTCTCATTAGTCCGAATCTTGGTCTTGCTTCATCTCTGTACTTTGTCTGAATCTGATAAAGATTCATTGGAAGCTGTCTGTATGAAGAAACGTCGTTTCTGATTAAATCTGTAAAGATTTCTTCGTGTGTAGGTCCAAGACAGAAATCTCTTCCGTTTCTGTCCTTTAATCTCCATAGTTCAGGTCCATAAGCAAACCATCTTCCTGATTCCTGCCATAGTTCAGCTGGCTGAACCGCTGACATGTGAATTTCCTGTGCTCCTGTACCATCCATTTCTTCACGGATAATATCTTCGATTTTTCTTACACTTCTCCATCCAAAAGGCATAAATCCATAAACACCTGATACTAATTTTCTAATCATTCCTGTACGAAGTAAAAGAATATGGCTTGGGATTTCTGCTTCGTTTGGAACTTCTCTGAGTGTCTTTATATGCATCTTTGATAATCTCATTTAGTAATTCTCCTTCTTAATATAATTTATTTACGGGATTAACGGTTAAGGATACACACTGCCTCTGCAGCAATGCCTTCTCCTCTTCCTGTAAATCCAAGTTTTTCTGTAGTAGTAGCTTTAATGCTGATTTTCTGTACATCTGTTTCCAGTGCTTCTGCAAGCTTTTCTCTCATCTGATCAATATATCCTGCAAGCTTTGGCTTCTGGCATATAACCGTAACGTCTGCATTTCCAAGTGAATATCCACTTTCCCGAAGCTTTCTGTTTACTTCTTTAAGAAGCTTTATACTTGAAATGCCTTTAAATGCGTCATCGTTATCCGGGAACAGTTTTCCAATATCGCCAAGTGCTGCTGCTCCAAGCATTGCATCCATAAGGGCATGGGTAAGCACATCAGCATCTGAATGACCCAGAAGGCCCTTTTCGTATGGAACCTCAATTCCTCCAAGAATAAGTTTACGATTCTCCACAAGTTTATGAACATCAAATCCTGTTCCTATTCTCATTTCCATCTGTAAATCCTCCGGTGTGGTAATTTTAATATTTGAGTATTCTCCCTCTGTTACGGCAACTTCTCTTCCCATTATCTGAACAAGACTTGCATCATCAGTTCCATAATAACCTTTTGCATAAGCTTCTTCAAAAGCCTGCTTTATAAGGCTGAAGGTAAAGCCCTGAGGTGTCTGCACAATGCGTAGTTCTTCTCTTGGAATAACTCCATGTCCCATTCTTCTTATGGTGTCTTTTGGTAAAACAGCAGCAATAGCTGCATCATTTTCTATTGCACATTCTGCAACCCTCTTTATGAGGTCTGTGCTGGCATATGGTCTTACGCCGTCATGAATAAGTACAATACTGTTATCTTCTGCTTTTAGTCTGTCAAGATACTTTATGGCCTCATACACAGAGTCCTGCCTTTCAGCACCTCCTGTTACGATTTCCATACGTTTTTCTTTCAGTTCCTTCTGAAAAATACTTCTGCACAGGCTTTCGTATTCTTCGCTTGTAACAAGGATTATACTGTCAATAAAATCGGAATGGGAAAATTTTCCCACTGTAGTTTCAAGTATGGTTTTGCCTCCAATCTCAAGAAACTGCTTAGGAATATTTTTCCCCATTCTTTTCCCGGAGCCGCCTGCTCCGATTACTGCATATATTTTTCTTTCGTTAATCATAGCTATTTTTTAAGTCTTCCGAATATCATTCTGCCTGCAGATGTCTGCAGAACACTTGTTACGTTAATATCCGTTGTCTTTCCTATCATTTTTCTGCCATCTTCTACAACGATCATAGTGCCGTCATCAAGATAAGCTATGGCCTGGCTGTTGTCCTTACCCTGTTTTACAAGGTGAACTGTCATTTCTTCTCCAGGTATTACTACTGGTTTAAGTGTATTTGCAAGTTCATTAATGTTAAGAACGTTTACTCCGTTAATTGCTGCAACCTTGTTAAGATTAAAGTCATTAGTTACAACTTTACCATTCATGAGCTGTGCCAGTTTCAGAAGTTTAACATCAACTTCAGGAATTTCTTTTAGTGACTTTTCATTGTCTGTGTTGTATATTTCAACTCCGTATTCTTCCTGAATCTTGTTAAGAATATCAAGACCTCTTCTTCCTCTTGTTCTCTTAAGAGAATCAGAAGAATCAGCTATATGTCTCAGTTCCACAAGAACGAACTCAGGAATTACAATAGGTCCTTCAAGAAAACCTGTCTTCATGATTTCTGCAATTCTTCCATCAATAATTACACTTGTATCAAAAATCTTAGGTATTCCTTCTGACTTTTTCTTACCTTTTGAAAAGAATGCAAGTGGTTCTTTTGCTGACTGATTCTGAACTACAGCAGAAAGTTCTGGTTTTACCTTTCTTGTGCCTATTACAACTCCCAGATATCCGAATATCAGATATGTTACTATAGTCACAACCATGTACAGATACTCATTGGTTATTACTCTGTACAGCTGAGTAATAAGAAGGGCTATTAGCAGTCCGATTACCAGACCGATTACGCCCACAATAAGTTCGTCAGCTGCTACGCCACGAAGCTCTCTTTCTATGTTGTCTGCAAGCTTACTGCTGAATCTGAAAACTGCCGGTGCAAGTCGGAAAAAAACAATACCGAATATAATTGCGAAAATTAAACCTGTAACAGTCTGTGATGTTTCGCTAAAAGAAGCATTTACATCAATTCCTGTTTTCTCAAGTCCGTAAACCAGTAACAGAAATAATCCATTACCCAAAAGTGCACCTAAAGCAGTAACAATAAGCCTTAGTACTTTTTTTATCATACATCTACCTCCTTCCCCGTTTATTTTTGTCTAAACAGTTTCCTCCACAAGCTCAGCCGCTCTGGAACTGGTTATGTCAAGAACCATCAGAAGTTCGCTTTCAAAAATCTGTCTTGCATTTGCAAGCATTCTCTTTTCCCCTGCCGAAAGACCCTTTTCTCTTTCGTATCTGAGCAGATTTCTTACTACTTCTGCAACTTCTTTTACATCCCCTGTCTTGAGTTTGTCAAGATTGTCCCTCTGGCGTTTATTCCAGTTTTTGTGCATAGGTGTGGATTCACCTGCCAGAACTGCCATTGCACTATCCATTTCTTCACGCGTAACAACAGGCCTGATTCCAATGTCTGCACAGTTGTCAACAGGTATCATTACATCCATATCATTATACGGAAGTTTAAGGATATAGTACATTCTTTCTTCTCCAAGAATGTCCTTGGTCTCCACGTCACGGATTATTCCGGCTCCATGCATAGGATATGATATTTTATCACCAATTTTAAACATATACAAGCCTCCAATCTCAATTTACACCTTACAGTATAGAACATTGTTACGCCCCATGTCAAGTATTCTAAAAATATAATATAATATCACAGAGGTTTTTTAATGTCAATGGATAAAGCATATTTGTTCTTTAATTATTTCCATGTATGTGTTAAAATAACTTAGAAAATATCATATTTTCAACACAATAAAAGATTAAAATAATCAATATATTTTAAAGGAGGGATTCCCATGTACAAACTTTTAGTAGTTGATGACGAACCAAAAATTCGCGAAGTTATAAGAGAATACGCAGAGTTTAACGGCTATGAAGTTACTGAAGCTGAAGATGGTATGAGTGCTGTCGGACTTTGTAAACTAAATAAATACGATTTAATTATCCTTGATATTATGATGCCAAAACTAGATGGCTTTTCCACATGTAAAGAAATCAAAAAACTTTATGATGCCCCAATTATTATGCTTTCTGCAAGAGGTGAAGAATACGATAAACTTTTTGGTTTCGAGCTTGGAATTGATGACTACATCGTTAAGCCATTCAGCCCTAAAGAATTAATGGCAAGAATAAATGTTATACTTGCAAGAAGAAATCCTGCAGCTGCTGCAAAGCCAGACGTTCTTAAATTTAACGGTCTGGAAATTAACATTGCAGCTCGTACCGTTACTGTTGATGGCAAAAGAGTTGAGCTTACACCTAAAGAATATGAACTGCTGTTTTATCTCATAGAAAACAAGAATATTGCTTTATCAAGAGATAAGCTGCTTTCAGATATCTGGGGATATGACTTCTTTGGTGATGACAGAACAATTGATACACATATTAAAAATCTTAGAAATAATCTTGGTCCATACCGTGACTATATTGTAACGCTGAGAGGAGTAGGATATAAATTTGAATTCGAAGAATAAATACGATTTTAAAAGCATAAGATTTAAGGTATGGGGTTATTTTATTGTCTTTGCAGTTGCACTTGTATCCCTGATATGGTTTCTTCAGATTTTCTTCTTTGATAACTATTATGAGCACATGAAAATCAAAGAAACCACCAAACTTGCAAACAGCATAGTAGACTATTATGAGTCTAATGATGAGGATATGCTTAAGCTTACTGCTGAGCTTCACTACTTATCGGCAAACAACGATATATACGCACTGGTGGAGACAAATGACGGAATTTACATTACATCGTCAGAATACGATGCGTCTATTCCACGATTCCGCTACGATGTGGAAACAAGATCTCTGCGTGAAAAGCTGAAGAGAAGTGGCCTGAATAAAATATCTACAATTTATTCCGGTGACAAGGAGAACGCCACAAGAATTCTTGCCTTTGCCTGCTACCTTTATGATGCAGAGGACAGAATTCCCTCTTTAGAAAATATGGACGATAATCATATTGTATATATTTTCTCACCGCTTTATCCAATGAAGTCTACTGTTTCCATACTTCGTATACAGCTGATTTACATTACATTTATTGCTATTCTTCTGGCTCTTACAATTTCTATTTATCTTGCTAACAGAATTTCAAAGCCAATAAAGGATATTACAAATTCTGCTGCCGAAATGGGTAAAGGAAACTACGGAGTCACATTTAAAGGTGGACACTATACAGAAATTACTGATCTTGCAGAAACACTTACTGTCGCCTCTCAGGAACTTGAAAAAACTGATATGTATCAGAAGGACCTTATTGCAAATGTTTCTCATGACCTGAAGACACCGCTTACAATGATAAAATCCTATGCAGAAATGATACGCGATCTTTCGGGAAATAATCCTGCAAAGCGAGAATCACATCTTAATGTTATAATAGAAGAGGCAGATCGACTTAACCTTCTTGTAAATGATATGCTGAGTCTTTCCAGAATGCAGTCACGAAAGATTACACTGGAAAAAGAAGATTTTGATATACGTGAAATAGCAACATCACTTCTTGCTTCTTACGACATACTTGCAGAACAGGAAGGCTACACTTTCAGATTTTTCTGCGGTCAGCCAATTATCATTAATGGTGACCCATTAAAAATAAAACAGGTACTTTCTAACCTTATTAACAATGCAGTTAAATATTGCGGTAAGGATAAACAGATTGTTGTTAATATACGCAAAGTAGGCAAGAAAATGCGCTGCGAAGTAATTGATCACGGTGAAGGAATTGCACCAGATGAAATAAATCATGTATGGGAAAAATACTACAAATCAAGTACTCACCATGTGAGAGCTACTGAAGGTACTGGTCTTGGTCTTTCTATTGTAAAAGAAATACTGATTCTGCATAAAGCAGACTACGGTGTTATAAGCAAGCCTGGAAAAGGCAGCATCTTCTGGTTTGAAATGGATTATGTAAAAGATAATAAGAAGGATAAGAAAAAATAAATATACACTTGTTCATAAAGCAAAATGGCCTGCAGAAATGCAGGTCATTTTCGTTTTATTAGTTTTTCGCCATTTTTCTCCAGTTAATGTATCCATATGTGGAGTTAATAAGGTAAGCAGACCACATAACGATAAGTGTAATAGCTGCAGAATCACCTTTTGCAAATGCCATAATCCAGAGTGCTACAGATAATACATTAACAAAAATCCATACAAGCCACTGTTCTGAATATCTTGCCAGCATAAGAATTGTTGCAATAATGCTGAGAGTTGTGGATGCTGCATCTACTAATGCAAAGTGTCCGCCAAGCATATTCAGGACCATGCTGTATCCTGCAATTGCTGCAACTGATCCCACAATCAGAATCACCCAGCCTTTTAATGTAAGGTTTCTTGCCTTAACTTCCGCATTGTCATCCTGCATGTTTTTCTTCCATGTTATAATACCAATAATAATCATAGGCACCATAAGAATGTTGTACATTACTTCGCCGTAAATATGCGCCTGGAAACAGATAATTGCATAAGTAATGGCCTGAAATAAACCAAATGCATAGTTTTCTATCTTTCCTTTCGCACATAATACCACACTGATAACCCCGGCAAGACTGCTGAAAAGTGCAATAGGACTGTCTCCCCAGATTAATGATAAAGAAACAATGAGTACTGCTGTTAATACCAGCCAGCATTTTTCGAACATTGTCCAGTCTGAAAAATATGATTTAATTTTTCCCATTTTAATAATCTCCTTTTATAAATTCATCTTTACTTAATGTTGGTCCACTGACCTGTACTACCAGAGAAGAAATATGATTTGCTTCTTTTAATGCATCTTCGAAATTCCTTCCTGATTTTCTCATTGCAATTACAGTTCCAATGTGAGAATCTCCCGCACCTGTAGTGTCAATGGCTTTTACTGGTATAGCCCCGATTATCTTACTCTCGCCGTCTTCCAGTAAAACTCCTTTTTCTCCCATTGTAATCATCACTGTATTTCCAAAAAGTTTTCTTAATTCAGCTGCAGCAGCTTCACATGTTTTTTCTCCTGTATATTCCAGGGCTTCCTTATCATTAAGATGAAGGATCGGATGAAGTGCTTCCATTCTCCTCTGTTTTTCTTCCGGAATAAAGGTGATTCTTGGTCCTGGTGCATAATAAACCTCAAGCTGTGAATTCTGTTCGAAAAAGTCAATGATGTTTTCTCCGCCTTCTCCTTCAATTTCATAACCTGATACATATGCGCAGTCATATTCTGAAGGATCAAGATTCTCAAACCATTCTTTCTTAAAATTACACTCTATTCCAGCTAATGTAATAAAAGTTCTCTCTCCATTATTCTCAACCAGTGCAAGGCAGTATCCATTATCCTGGCAGTCTGATTTAATCATGCTCTTATGACCCAGGGCTTTCAGCTTTTCTTCTACAATGCCTGCATAGATTCCTGTTCCAACTGGTGCAAAAAGATCGTATGGAATCTCATAGTGTTTAAGTATGTCTGCTGCATTTACTGCACATCCACCTACGCTCATTTCCTGAGAAGAAGCATAAACATCATCTCCTGATTCAGGAAGAGCATCAAGCCTCATGGTAAGGTCCAGCATTGCTGCACCGATTACTAAACATTTTTTCATGCCAGTTTTCCTCTCTTTTCAAGAATTTTATCTGCGTAGTATGAAAAATCAACATTATTTGCAGTTTTTATCAGCTGGATATCTTCCTTTGGGAATCCTTCAATTCCTTTTACCCCACCACATATTGCAACAGCCATGGCACCGATAGTATCTGTGTCTCCACCAAGATTTGCACAAAGAAGTGCACACTTATGTGCGTCTTCATAACTATAGTATGCAATTGCAATTGCACATGGAACAGAATCTGCTGTATTCACTCCTGCTCCCATCATATTATATAGTTCTTCTAAAAATGCAGTTTCATCATTCTGATACTTATCTGCAAGCTGCACTCCGTAACGGATTCTTGTCCCTATAGATGCTGATACTGTCTCCGCTCCAAGAGACATGGCATAGTCCTCTATTTTAATAACATCTTCGATCATCTGATTTTTGTCCCGGCCTGCCACAGCAGATGCCACACCCATAGCTACCATGCATGCACCTGTTAATGTGATATCACTGCTATGTGTAATACTGCTGATATTCTTCACATAGTCACAAAGTGCCTTGCCATCATCTGGTGTAAATAAAGTACCAACAGGCGGAATCCTCATGGCTGCACCATTTGACAGTGCCTGATCAGAAAATTCTTTTCCACTTTCTCCTTTTGAAAAAAGTTCCAGTGTAACCTTTGATGTAGGTCCGAGAATATTGTTATCAAAAGCATTTTCTTTTCTTGCCCACTCCAGGATATGGTTTGCAATATTTTTTCCGTCCGGTACAAAATCAGTTTCAATCAGACTATCCAGAATTGTTAATGCCTGAGAAGTATCATCCGTAAAGTTTCCCTTTTTATACTGAAAAGAAATAATATTATCCGGATGGCCATCAAGAAAATCTGTGATTTCACCATATGTATCTAAAAATCTTTTTCTGCTCCATAATTCAGGAGGCATTCCCATGGCGTCACCAATTGCCATTCCATATAAAACGCCTAGAATTCGGTTTCTCATCTTTCTATTCCTTTCACAATTGTTATATTATGTTTTGTACTTATTATAATAAATTGTTTGTTATACAATGTCAATCCACCTTTTTTCACAATTAAATCTGACATATTTTATGGTTAATCTATAATTTATATGTCATTTTATCTTCAACATGTTATAATATGTTTATTACATTATGGAGGTGACCTATGGAAAAAATACCAAAATATGAACTTGTTCATAAAGATCTGCTTGCTCTTATAGAAAATGGAACTTATACTCCCGGAATGGAACTGCCAAGTGAAACTGATCTGATAAAAAAATATAATGTGAGCAGAATTACCGTACGCCGCGCTCTTGATGAGTTATATCTTAATAATTATATAGAAAAGAAACAGGGAAAACGTGCCTGCGTCAAGGGCAGAAAGAAAGTTCAGCCGCTTGACGGCATTTCCAGCTACACAGAAGAAATTCTGGCTCAGGGCATGACTCCGTCAAGACATGTTATCAGTTCAGGACTTCGTCTTAGTACCTCAGACGAGCAGGAATTACTTAATCTTGACAAAGCTGATCCCGTTTATTATCTGGAACGTGTAATCTATGCAGACAGTACTCCTCTCTGTTATACAATAACAGCCATACCTTACAAATACTTCCGTGATATTGAACAATATGATTTTTCCATTCAATCATTATATAATATTATGGAGTCCACTTATAAAATCAAAATCACCTCTTCTTCGTTAAAGTTAAAAGCCCTTTCTGCCAGGGATAAAATCGCAGATTATCTTGATATGGACGAAGGCTCTCCTCTCCTTTACTATTCAGGAATAACATCAGGCCTTATAAACGGACAGGAACAGCCAATTGAATATTATACAACATATTATTCCACTGACCTGTTTGAGTACTCACTGACTCAGAAAAGATAGTAAAAAAAGAACCCTCTGCACTAAAATTTAATGTGTAGTGAGTTCTTTTTATTAACCTGCTTTTATCCGGATTTTCACTTCTTCTATCTGTCAGCAATGCTCTTTCTGATTTCCAGAAGAACAAGCACAAGGCTTACGCCAAGAATAATATGACCGATTCCTGCAATACCTGAAATTGCTGCGTTCATTCCTTTGTTTAAAGGACTTTCAAGCACCTGAACAATTCCTCTTACTAAAAACATTATTACTGTCAGATTAAGACCGCATTCATAAGCAGTTAAAATCTTACCGTTTTTCTTTCCGCCAAAGCCAAATGACTTTTCAATAAGCATCAGCAGAATAAAAAACATCATTCCAGGAACCAGGTAGTGAACGTGAACAACAGAAAGTGTTGTTTCACCTGTAAAACCATTAAACTTTGTAAACTCACGATAAAATACTCCACCAATCAGTGCCAGAATTGCATAAACTGTTGCGTGATTAATATACTTCTTCATATCTTCTTCCCTTTCCATTTATCATTTTTATATAATTAACTCCAAAAATAATTCCTGCAAGGAATAGTGATGCACCAAGTCCTGTATAGAAAAATGCAATAAATCTCAGTGGTGCAAATCCTGAGTTTCTTAATGCAATACCTCCTGTAATCATTACTGCCATAATTACAAATGACTTAAGGTCAAAGAATTTCATAAAGAAATGCTTTTCTTCTCCATATCCTTCAATTCTTACAGTATGTTTCTTTACAAGTCTTCCAAAAATAAACTTCTGAAATACTACAAAAACTGCAACTGATAAAAGTATATTACCAACTCCTGTATATTCTCCATGTGTAAGAATTCCAATGCGCAGAACATTAAATCCGGCAATTCCCCACACAATACATGCTATTAATAATAAAGTCTGTTTTCTAACCATATATCCTTGCCTTTCCATATTGAACATTGTTCATTTTGTTTTTTAAAAAAAGAGGATATGGACTATCACATCCTCCACTCTTTTATACCACTTTTTTTAAATCTTACACAAGACATCTCTTTGTAATTTCCAACGCCATATATGAATCAAAATCCTGATTCTGCATGGCAGAAACAATAAGGGCGAAAATAACTTTGCAGAATTTCTCAGGTGTAAAGTCTTCGTTAAAAGCATCAGCCCTTATGCTTATATCATTACGTATTACTTCGCAGATTCCTTTCTGAATATGACTCCAAGATTTTTTCATCATATCTTTACCCGTAATATTTCCGTCACCCTGAAGTCCTGTGTGCATGGTGAAAAATCCGGGATATTCTTCTGCACCCTTTTTCAGGCTGTCAAATATCCACTCTATGCAGCTTACTGTGCTAGTAAAATTTTCCCTTCTGCTCCCATGAAAAACTGATATCCATATGCTTTCAACTGTAGCAGCTGAAAGCTCTGATTTAGACTGGAAATAGTTATAAATCGATCCGATTGATACATTACAGAGCTTTGCAACTTCACGTATGTTAAGGGCATTAAGTCCATACTGCAAAACTATTTCTCTGCTTTTTTCTAAAATTTCTTCTCTTGATGTAACTACTTTATTCATTCTCACACCTTATTTGCCATAAGCTCTCATTGCATCAGCAATATTCTTTGCTCCTGTAATTTCACAATCAGATGGTTTACCATGCTTTTCTAACTGAAAAGCATTCTTCTTTGGCATAATGATTTTTTCGTATCCCATTCTTACTGCTTCGTTAACAATACGTTCAACGTTCTGTACTGATCTTAAATCTCCTGTAAGACCTACTTCTCCAATACATAGTGTTCTCTTACTACACACAATTCCTTTTGCAGAAGAATATACTGCAAGAGCTACTGCAAGGTCAATGGATGTACTATCTGGTTTCATCCCTCCTACTACATTTACATAAACGTCTTTGTTAATAAGGTTAAGACCTGCCTTTTTTTCCAGCACAGCAAGAATCATATTAAGTCTCTGACTATCAACACCTACTGCTGTTCTTCTTGCAAATCCTACATTAGCAGGTGCTGTAAGTGCCTGAATTTCAAAAAGTACCGGCCTGCTTCCTTCATAAACAGCAGTAATGACCGACCCTTCTGTTTTTTCTTCTGTACTCTCCAGGAAATTACCAGATAAATTTTCTATTTCTTTAAGCCCTTCCTCTTCCATCTGGAAGGCCCCTATTTCTGATGTAGTTCCAAAACGGTTTTTAAAGGCACGAAGTATTCGTAAGTCATGGTCTCTTTCACCTGTAAAGTTAAGAACGCAATCCACAAGATGCTCTACAATCTTAGGACCTGCAAGTTCACCGTTCTTAGTTACATGAGCCACAATAAATACTGGAATGTTATTGGTCTTTCCAAGTTTCATCAGTCTGTTTCCACAGTCCCTTACCTGGGATACACTACCAGGCACAGAATCAAGTTCTTCTGTGTACATTGTCTGAATTGAGTCTATTACAAGAAATGCCGGCTTAAGATTCTCACATACTGTTGCAATATTTTCCATATTGGTTTCTGCTAAAATATACAGGTTATCACTAAAATCAGGACATACCCTGTCAGCTCTCATCTTTATCTGTTCTTCTGATTCTTCCCCTGATACATAAAGAACGGTGCCTTCTCTTCTTGCAATATTTGCTGCCGCCTGAATAATCATGGTGGATTTTCCAATTCCCGGCTCACCTGATATAAGGGTTAAAGATCCCTTTACCATTCCTCCACCAAGAACTCTGTTTAATTCCCGTATTCCAGTGTCAATTCTTGTGTAGTCCCCTGAACCCACATCTTTAAGTTTTGACGGTTTTGCATCTGTTGAAGCTCTACGCCTTGTATCTTCCTGCTTTAGTTCAACAGCCTTTTCCTCTACAAAACTGTTCCATGCTCCGCATATGCACTGTCCCATCCATCTCGGACTTTCGTATCCACATTCCTGACATACAAAAACTGTCTTGCTTTTCTTTGCCATAATTCTCCTCCCACACATTCTTTCTAAAGTATAACAGACCCCATAGAACATGTCTATGAGGTCTGTATGATAAAATTTATTGAATTCTATTTGTGAGCAGCTTCTAATTCTGCCTGGTGCTGAGCAATAATCTTGTCAGCAATCATCTTAGGAACTTCTTCGTATCTTTCGAATCTGATGTCGAATGTTCCTCTTCCCTGTGTCATTGAACGAAGAACAAGTGCGTAGTCAAAGATTTCTGCCTGAGGAGCTTCTGCTAACAGTTTCTGTCCACCGTTTGCCTGAGGTTCCATACCTAAAATCTTACCTCTTCTCTTGTTCATATCACCCATTACATCTCCCATATATTCGTCGTCAATGTAAATGTCCATGTGATAAATAGGTTCAAGTAAGCAAGGTTTAGCTTCAACAATACCTTTCTTGAATGCTAATGATGCAGCAATCTTGAATGATACTTCGTTTGAGTCTACTTCATGATATGAACCGTCATAAAGAACTGCCTTAACATTAACTACTTTGCATCCAGCAAGAGGACCTTTCTGCATACTTTCTACAAGTCCCTTTTCTACTGCAGGAACGTAGTTCTTTGGAACTGATCCACCGAATAATTCTTCGCTAAATTCAAATTCTTTATCTGAAGGTGAGAATCTGATATGTACATCACCATACTGTCCGGCTCCACCTGACTGTTTCTTGTGTTTACCCTGAACATCTGAGTTTCCTTTGATTGTTTCTCTGTAAGCAATCTTCTGAGGAACGATTTTAACGTTAACGCCAAATCTGTCTTTAAGTTTGGCAAGGATAATGCTTAACTGAATATCTCCCTGTCCACCTAAAAGAGTCTGGTGTGTTTCTGAATTTCTTTCAACTACGAATGAAGGGTCTTCTTCTCTTAGTTTTGCAAGGCCAGTGCTGATTTTATCTTCGTCATTCTTATCTTCTGCTTCAATAGCAATAAAGTAGTTAGGTGATGGATAATCAAGTGGTAAGTATCTGATAATATCAGACTTATCACAAAGTGTATCACCTGAAACTGTATGCTGTAATTTAGCAACAGCTACAATATCACCAGCTTCAGCATAGTTAAGTTCTAACTGTTCTTTACCTCTTAAGAAGAAAAGTTTTCCTAATTTTTCAGGTTTGCCAGCTCTTTCGTTAAATACTTCTGTACCTGAGTTAATCTTACCTGTAACAACCTTCATAATGGAAATCTTTCCTACAAATGGGTCAATAATTGTTTTGAAAACAAATGCTGACATTGGAGCATCTGTAACTGAAATTCTTTCTACTGGTTCGTTGTCATCATTAAAGCCTGCATATGGACCATGTTCTAAAGGTGTTGGAACATATGTTAAAAGTAAATCTAACAGACCTTCAATACCATGACCAAGCTGGAATGCTGATGAGCATACTGGTACAATAACACCTTCTGAAATACCTTCGCTGAGACCTCTCTTAATATCTTCGTCTGAGAAATCATCTCCGTTAAAGTATTTTTCCATAAGTTCGTCATCAGCCATTGCAATTGCTTCTTTAAGATCATCGTCAATCTCTGCTGATAATGGCCAGCTGAATGGAATAAGAGTTTCGCCGAATTTTTCTTTTAGTTCATCAAATGTTTTGTAGAAGTCGAATTCGTCCTTGTCTCTCTTGTTAATTACAATAAATCTTGGCTTCTTGTATCTTTCGCATGCTTTCCATGCAGCTTCAGTACCAACCTGAACTCCTGCACCTGCATCAACTAGGATTACAGCTGCTTCAGCTGCTCTCATTGCTGCATTTACTTCTCCTACGAAGTCAAAATATCCCGGTGTATCTATAAAATTAATTTTACTGTCTTTCCATTCGATTGGAACTACAGATGTATTAATTGAATAACCTTTTTCAATTTCCATCTTGTCATAGTCGGAAACAGTGTTTCCATCTTCAACTTTACCTAATTTCTTAATTACACCTGTTGCTAATAGAGCTGATTCTAAGAATGTAGTCTTACCGCATCCACCATGTCCTAATAAAGCAACGTTTCTAATAGTTTCGCTTGTGTAGCCTTTCATTATATAAGACCTCCTACATATTTTTTACAACTGACATTATTATAACAAAAAAGAAGGCCCTATACAATATTTTTATGAATAGTTTGAATTTTCATTTTCTGTACAATCGCTGTAACTATTGAAATATCAATGATTTCGCACATTATTTTTCTAATATTTTTGTGAAAATATCACAAATTAAAGGCAGTAATTCATCATTAAAATCAAAATCCTCCGAATGAATAGGTGGCCAGTTTTCTCCAGCACCCAGCCAGATCATTGCTCCTTTTGTCTTCTTCAGATAGTATCCAAAGTCTTCGGAACTTCTGATTGGATTTTCCATTTCGTGAATTTCCCATCCGTTATATTCTGCAACCTCTCTGATTTTATCTACTGCTTCTTTATGGCAATATGTTTCTGGAAAAGGATCTTCGTATTGAAAATCCACTTTAAGATTATACTTTTCTGCCAGTTTTTCAGCAAAGCCTGTTATCTCCTTTTCCATTGCATCCATTTCTTCTTCGTGCTGACCTCTTATAGTCAGAAGAAGGCTTCCTTCGTGTGCTGCAACGCCGAATGCTCGCTCACCTAAATCGATCTGCACTACTGTAGAAAGAATAAGGCCTGTGTATCTTTCCGGGTCCGCAATATGATCTAGCTCTAAAACAAGTTCAGATATTGCCTTTGCAGGATTTTTACCTTTCTCTGGCTGGCTTGCATGAGCTGATTCACCTGTAAAATGAATTTCCATGCCTTTTGATGCACAGCATATAGTACCCTCTCTTATTGCAAGTGTTCCATATTTAACACCAGGAAAATTATGAACTGCATAAACTTCTTCTATGTTCTTTTCCGTAATCAGTGCAGAACATGGCTCACCTCCTGCTCCATTCTCTTCAGCATGCTGGAATATAAAATAGATGTCCTTATCTGCTCCTTTTTCTGCGATTTCCATGGCAAATCCTGCAAGGGCCGCCGAATGTCCATCGTGACCACATTTATGCGATACGCCTTCGTTTACAGACTTATATGGCAGGTCTGTTTTCTCATATACCTTAATAGCATCCATGTCAGCACGAAAAGCAATGCTTCCTTTAGAAACTTCAGGATGATATTCTGCATAGAACCACTTGCCCATATCAGTAACCTTAAGTCCTGTATTTTCTTCTACAAAGTCCATAAGCTTTTTCTTTGTCATTACTTCACACTCCGAAAGCTCAGGATACATATGAAGCTCATGGCGAAGAGCTGTAATCTTTTCCAGTGTGTCCTTTTTCATCTTTTCTCCTTTCTTATCCATGTGTCTTAATACATGTGTGGATAACTACTTCATTATTCCGTATTTACCCATATATTTCTGAACTGCTGTGAATATATAGCAATAGTACTATATATATTTCCCATATTATAAAAAGCAGCCTGTTTTACTGCACAGTAAAACAAAAGCTGCTTTTAATTTCATTAAAATTCTGCTGTTTTTGGTGTTCTTGGGAATGGTAGAACGTCTCTGATATTTCCCATACCTGTAATATACATAATAATTCTTTCAAATCCAAGACCGTAACCAGCGTGTTTAACTCCGCCGTATTTTCTAAGGTCTAAGTACCACCAGTAGTCTTCTTCCTTAAGACCAAGTTCTGCCATTCTTGCTGTAAGAACGTCAAGTCTTTCTTCTCTCTGGCTTCCTCCAATGATTTCCCCAACGCCAGGAACAAGTAAGTCGCATGCTGCAACAGTCTTGTTGTCATCGTTAAGTCTCATATAGAAGGCCTTGATATCCTTTGGATAATCTGTTACGAATAAAGGTTTCTTGAAGATTTCTTCTGTAAGATATCTTTCGTGTTCAGTCTGAAGGTCAATACCCCATTCAACAGGATACTGGAATTCCTTTCCTGATTTTAATAAAAGATCAACGGCTTCTGTATATGTAACTCTGCCGAAATCTGAATTTACAATGTTGTTTAATCTTTCCAGAAGAGTTTTGTCAATAAACTTGTTGAAGAATTCCATTTCTTCTGGAGCATGCTCAAGTACATAGTTAATAATATATTTAACCATAGCTTCTGCAAGTTCCATATTGTCTTCTAAATCAGCAAATGCAATTTCAGGTTCAATCATCCAGAATTCAGATGCATGTCTTGCTGTATTTGAGTTTTCTGCTCTGAATGTAGGTCCGAAAGTATAAACGTTTCTAAATGCCATGGCAAATGTTTCTGCCTCTAACTGACCACTTACTGTAAGGTTTGTTTCCTTACCAAAGAAGTCCTGGCTATAGTCAATTTTTCCATCTTCTGTTCTTGGAAGATTGTCCATATCAAGAGTTGTCAGTCTGAACATTTCTCCAGCGCCTTCGCAGTCACTACCTGTAATAACTGGTGTGTGAACGTAAACAAAGTCATTATCCTGGAAGAATTTGTGTATTGCATAAGCAACTAAAGAACGAACTCTGAATACTGCTGAGAAAGTATTACTTCTTGGTCTTAAGTGAGCAATCTCTCTCATAAATTCCATTGAGTGTCTCTTTTTCTGAAGTGGATAATCAGGGTCTGATCCTGCTTCAATTACAACTTCGTCTGCCTTAATTTCGAATGGCTGTTTTGCATCTGGTGTAATTACAACTGTTCCTCTTACCATAAGAGCTGCAGCAATAGGTGCCTTTGCAATTTCATCAAAGTTATCAATTTTATCAGCTTCATAAACGATCTGTACTGACTTAAAGAAAGTACCATCGTTAATTTCTATAAATCCAAACTTATTTGAACTTCTGTTAGTTCTTACCCATCCTCTTACAACGATTTCTTTGTCGCCATAAGCTGCAGTGTTTCTATGAAGTTCTCTAAGCTGTACGTCTTTCATTTCTATACCTTCTTTCAATTTATTTATTTTTCGTATACATAGATTATATATTTATCTATGTTGTTGTCAAGTCAACGTGAAGTGGCTTTCATCACACACGCAGGCATGTGGGTTTTCGCCACAGATTTATAACACAGTATGCAGTGTAAAAGCAGGGAATTACAGTTCTCTGATAGTCTCAATAAGAAGATCTGCATCTGTAATCTGATTTACTATGCCTCTGAAGGCTGCACTTCCAGGAACTCCTTTAAAGTACCAGCCTGTGAATTTTCTCATTTCTCTTACTGCTACGTGTTCACCTTTTAGTATTTTAACCTCATTAAAATGTCGTATAAACATTTCCTTTTTTTCATCAAGGGATGGTGGCTCTGGAATTTCATCACCATTCCAGGCAGCATTAAGCTCTCTGAATATCCATGGATTTCCAAGAGCACCTCTGCCTATCATAACAAAGTCACATCCTGTTTCGTCCAGCATTCTCATGGCACTTTCCCCATCAACCACATCTCCATTACCTATAACGGGGATGCTTACAGATTTTTTGACAAGTGCTATCTGATTCCAGTCAGCTTTGCCTGTATAATACTGCTCTCTCGTTCTGCCGTGAACCGCTACTGCAGATGCACCTCCTGAAGCTGCCGCCTTTGCGCATTCTACTGCATTAATATGCTTATCATCAAAACCAGTCCTTATTTTAACAGTAACAGGCTTTGTTGTATTTTTTGTCATTGCATATACAATATCATATATGAGATCAGGATTTTTCATAAGCGCTGAGCCCTCTCCGTTTTTAACTATTTTGGGAACAGGGCATCCCATATTTACATCAAGAACCGCATTGTCTCTGCCATCCAGTTCTCTTGCTGTATACGCCATAATATCTGGTTCACTTCCAAATACCTGAAGTGCTACAGGCTTTTCATCTTCAAAAATTCTAAGAAGCTGCTCAGTTTTTTTATCTCCATAAAAAAGACCTTTCCCACTTACCATTTCCGAATAAACCATTGAAGCTCCCATTTCGCGGCACAGTCTTCTCATTGGTGCATCAGTTATGCCTGCAAGCGGGGCAAGTACAAATGGACTTTCCAGGGTAACATTTCCTAATTTAAGTTCTCTATGCATCTTCTCTTTCCTTGTGTGTTTTGTGATGTTTTCTGTTCTTTTCGTATATTATTTCAAGACCCTCAAGTGTAAGCATTTTATCAACATAGTCTATGCAGTCAACACCATTATCTATGAGGTTTGAAAGTCCTCCTGTTGCAACAACCGTTACTGGTTTTCCTGACGGAGTAATTTCTTCTAATTCCTTTTTCATCTTCTTTACAATATAGTCCACAATTCCCATGTGACCATAAACAAGGCCCGCCTGCATGCTCTGTATTGTGGTCTTGCATATAGTATGTCCCGGCTCTTCCAGTTCTACCTTAGGAAGTTTTGATGTCTTTTCAAAAAGAGCCTCAGATGAAATTTTAAGTCCTGGCGCAATAGCGCCACCAAGATACTCTGCATTTTCTGTAACAGCACAGAAAGTTGTAGCTGTACCAAAGTCAATAATAATAAGAGGTCCTCCGTATTTGTGATATGCTGCAACAGCATTAACAATACGGTCAGCTCCTACCTGTTTAGGATTATCGTATTTTACAATCAGACCTGTTTTTACACCTGACTCAATTACAATCGCTTTTCTGTTAAAATATTTCTGTGCAAGATGCTGAAGCGTATAAAGAATGGAAGGAACTACAGTAGAAATAATTACATCCTCTACATCATTCATGTCCAGACCTTCATACTGAAACAGCTGATTTACAAGCATTCCATATTCGTCAGCGCTTTTGTTATTATCTGTCTCAATTCTCCAGTTGGTGATTAAGTTTCCGTCTTTAAAAACACCAAGTACAATATTACTGTTACCAACATCAAAAGCTAAAAGCATGTCCTTACTACCTCTTTTTCTTCCTATCTAACTACACGTTCAAGTCTTTTCAGGGCAAGTGCAATTGTAAGTCCCGGAATTACACGGTTACCTGTAATTTCTGCACCAAGAACTTCGTTTATTCTCTTTAATCTGTACTGTACCGTATTTGTATGGATTCCCATAAATTCCGAAGTCTTGCTGCTGTTCATTCCTGCATCAAGTACAAATGTTTCCAGTGTTTCAAGAAGCTGCTTTGCCTTGTTTTCTCCCATTTCTCTTCTAAATGGTTCAAGAAGATCAATGTAGGTTTTCTTAAGGTGACCTCCTCCCATCTGGATGGAAATACAGTTTGATACAAGAGCAAGTTCATACTTTGTAAACACTCTTTTATATGGGAAGACATTCTCTACAAATGTCCATGTCTCACTTATAAGTCGGAAAGCGTCTCCTGCTCCTTCAATTCCATCAAAACCAGTAGCATGGAAAATTCTTACCTTCTTATTACCTTCTTTAAGTTTATCAAACAGTCTCAGGCATCCTGTCTTCTGACTTTCATCTTCTGCTACAGGTTTATCCCCGTTTTTCAGAATAAGTCCGTAAGTTTCATCACCTTCTGCAATGCGAAGCACTTCTATGTTTTCACGTGTTTCAAAGTCATTTATAATATTATGAGCTTCTGGAGTTTCAATTCCTTTTGCATAAAATACGCTTAAAAGATTATCTGCATCTAAATCCATTTCATCTTTCAGTGAATATGCAAGAGATTTGTTTCCTCTAAGCAGTGCTTTTATCAGCTCTGCTCTTACATCTCTCTCCGGAGTATACTTCCACATACCAATAGCAAGCTCAATAATTTCAGCAAGTTTTGTAATTTCAGCTGCTGAGTAACTGTCTTCGTTATCCACAATAAACAGAAAATACTTTTCTTTGTTAATCATTACCGGACCCCAGTATGTAAGGACTCCGTTTACGTCAATAAATGTGTAGATTCCTGTTTTTTCAACATTCTTTTCTTTGCCAAGTCTTATAGCGTCGGCAATTGTTGTGCGCTGTCTCGTTTCAACAGTGAGAATAGGATTAAAATCCTTTGATAAAAGCACAACCTGAAAATCATTGCTTATGGCTGCTTCGTGAAGTGCAGACTGAAAAGTTCTGTGCTTTTCGAAGTTAAGCAGATGATAAATTGTATTGTTAATTAAACTGTTTTTGAAATTATCTCCATAACGGAGTTTATCCATTACCTGTTCAATAGCAGCTGCATATCCCATTCCACTGTTTTCAGGCATAACAATAAGCGGAAGTCCTTCTTTTTCTGCCATTTCAATAACAACATCACTTACACCATTAACACCTTTTTCTGTGCTGTAAATAACAAGTGCGCTGATGTTTTTCTTTGCAAGTCCTCTTACAATATCGCATTTTACGGCATCCTCTTCTGGCATTGTGTGCACTGATGTAAGCACCAGCTGACCTTCGACACCGTTATCTCTTACTGCTATTTCCGGATTATTGGAATCCATTACAGAAATTGAGCGTACACGGTTATCCAGCTGTCTTTTTCCTGCTGCAAGAATGCTTGGACGGAAAGCGTCAAGACTGAGACAATCATTTACTGTAATCTTCATTCAGTCACCTCTATTTCTCTTCTTCGGAATCTTCTCCAGCTTCTGCTGTTTCGGAAGCCTCTGATTCTTTTTCACCTTCAGTTTCTTCTTTATCAGTTACTTCTGATTCTTCACCTTCAGAAGTAATTTCTTCTTCATTTTTATTTTCGTTCAGATAGTCAGAATCGTATTTTGCAAGTTCTTCCTTAAGTTTTTCTTCTTCCTCTTTACGGATTTTCTCTAATTCTGCTGCTTCTTCTGCATTTTTTCTTGCTAATTCAGCATCCTTTTCTCTTACCTGTTCTGCAAGTTCTTCTGCACTTACTTCACCAGTATAAAGTGATTCGAACTGAGGTCCGTCAAGAGTTTCAACTTCAATAAGAGCTTCTGCAACTCTTACTAATCTGTCCATATTATCATTAAGAATCTGTTCAGTTTCTTCATATGCCTTGCACAGAATTTTTCTTACTTCTTCGTCAATTGCTGATGCTACGCTTTCTGAGTAGTTCTTTCTTGTAGAGAAATCTTTTCCTAAGAATACTTCATCAGAATCGCTGTAGTTAACAGGACCGATTGCTTCGCTGAAACCATATTTTGTTACCATATCTCTTGCAATTTCAGTAGCACGCATAATGTCGTTACTTGCTCCTGTACTGATATCGTCAAGTGTAAGCTGTTCTGATACACGTCCGCCAAGAAGGTGCTTAATTGTATTAAGCATTCCGTTCTTTGTAACATAGGCCTTATCCTTTTCTGGAAGTGACATTGTAAATCCGCCAGCAGCTCCTCTTGGAATAATTGTAATCTGGTGAACAGGGTCTGAATCAGGAAGTGCTCTCATAACAATAGCATGTCCTGCTTCGTGATAAGCTGTAAGTTTCTTTTCTTCAGGACTTATTACTCTGCTCTTCTTCGCAGGTCCTGCCATTACCTTTGTTGCAGCTTCTTCAATTTCTTCCATTCTGATCTTTCTGCCATTTCTTCTTGCTGTAATAAGTGCAGCTTCGTTAAGAAGATTTTCTAAATCAGCCGGTGTAAATCCAGGAGTTCTTCTTGCAATTACACTTGGAGAAACTTCTTCTGATAATGGTTTGTTCTTGGAATGAATCTTTATGATTGCTTCTCTTCCCTTAACATCAGGAACTCCGATAACAATCTGTCTGTCAAATCTTCCTGGTCTTAGTAAAGCAGGGTCCAGTACGTCCGGTCTGTTTGTTGCCGCTAGGATAATGATTCCGGAGTTTTCACCAAAACCATCCATTTCTACAAGCAGCTGGTTAAGTGTCTGTTCTCTTTCGTCATTTCCGCCACCAAGTCCTGCACCTCTCTTACGGCCTACAGCATCGATTTCGTCAATGAAAACGATACAAGGAGCATTCTTCTTTGCCTGATCAAACAGGTCTCTTACTCTTGATGCACCTACACCAACGAACATTTCAACGAAGTCAGAACCACTGATTGTAAAGAATGGTACTCCTGCTTCTCCTGCTGTTGCCTTTGATACATAAGTTTTACCTGTTCCCGGAGGACCTACAAGAAGGATTCCTTTAGGAATTCTTGCTCCTACTTCCTTGTATTTTCTCTGGTCTTTAAGGAAGTCAACAACTTCTGCCAGTTCTTCTTTTTCTTCTTCAAGTCCTGCTACATCTTCAAAAGTGATTTTTCTGCCATCGCCCTTATACAGTTTTGCCTTGCTCTTTCCAAAGGAAAATGCTTTTCCATTACCACCCTGATTCATCATAATGTAGAACAGGAATCCAAGGCTGACAATCATAAGCAGCGTTGGAAGCAGGTTAAGAATAAACGAACCTGTCTTAGGTTTGTCAGTTTCGTATGCAATCTTGCCTTCTTCCATCTGTGGGAAAATATACTTTTCTTCAACTTCATCTAATGCTGTAATTGAAGGAACAAATGCATATACATACTTTTCTTTGCTGATTTTACCTGTAATCTTTGTGTCCGTAAAATTAACTTCTTCAATTTTACCGTCCTCTAAGTAATTTGCAAATGTTGAGAATTTTACTCTTTTAAATTCTGCATTTCCAGCATCCTGGAAGAAAAATGCAGCTAGTAAAACTAATCCGAAAATAAGAAAATAAATAGTTATATTTCTGCTGTGTTTTTTCAATTTTTACTCCTCCTGTTATTTCTCTATCTCAAATTTGTTCTTTTAAACCAAATCATTCGTATTATTTTATCATATCATACTAATGATTTCAACAAAAAACACTTTTTTTGTGTCTGCGCACAATTTATATCTGCCTGAGTACCTTCCTTTAGAAACACCTGGCATTATCCACAATATTTCGCTTCCTGAAGAAAGTAAGCTGATTTTATCTCTTTCATCTTTCGGTACCTTATTGTCAATAAAGTAATCCTTCAGTTTTTTCCTGTGTTCACTATTAATTGCAATATAGTCTCCCTGAAGTCTTTTTCTTACAGTAACGTTTTTTTCGAAATCAACGCCAAAGCACTCTTCAAGAAGATCATAGTCAAAGGCTGCTGTTTTATCCTTTTCTGCATTTATTTTTCTATATTCTTCATATGATAACACTTCTGTTCTTACAGTTACCGTTTTACGGTCTTCATTTAGTGCAATCTTAACGTCGTCATAAACTTTTGTAATATATGCATTGCCTGGAAGATCTGCTCTTGCTGATGGTTTCTTATTAAGCACAATGCTTTCGCAGGCTTCAAAGTGAACAGCTCCTATATCTTCATTTATTCCTATGTGTCCTAAGGCCATGCTTATTACTCTCATTAACACTGCACTATGCAGATTGATTAATAACTTTCCCTTTAATACAACATGAGAAGCATTTTCTTCAGAAACTGCATTTCTGTATATTTTCTCAGCTTCTTTCCATATATAGTCGCTGTCTTTTGCAGCATTATGACCCATTCTCACAAGGGTTTCTTTAATACCCGTGTTAAAATTTTCTTCAATATATGGAATAAGATTAAGCCTGATTTTGTTTCTGGTGTAAACAGGTTCCAGGTTTGTCTTGTCCGTTCTGGGATCAAGATTATTTTCTTCGCAGTATTTCTCGATTTCTTTTCTTGTAAGGTCAAGAACAGGGCGCACTATTTCATTTCCATACTGATCTCTTCTGCTATACTTTATGCCTGCAAGTCCGTCTGTTCCTGCACCTCTTAAAATTCTGAAGAGAATTGTCTCTGCCTGATCGTCAGCATTCTGCGCCACAGCTATTTTAATACTCTCTGCTTCTGTTCCCCCTGCTCTCAGCTCTTTGCATACCTCAGCAAAAGCCTCGTATCTCACAAGTCTTCCTGCTTCTTCTGAGGAAATTCTCTTCTCCTCCGCAATTCTGTTACAGTCAACCTCATATACTCTGCACGGGCAGCCTTTCTCAAGGCATATTTTTTCTACATAGGCCTGGTCTTCTTCTGCCGCTCCTGGTCTGAACTTATGATTAATGTGAACAGGATGAATTGTAAGGTTCATTTCCTCTCTGAGGCTCAGAAGAATATGAAAAAGGCACACTGAATCAGGGCCTCCAGAAAGGCCGGTTACAATGTGCTGATTATTCTCTATTAAATTGTGCTCTCTTATTGTTTTAAGTACTTTTTCTCTAATCATAGCTCCTAAATTATACCACAGTTTCAGCTGTAAGCCTACAAAAAAGAACTGAACTTTCTTGGATATCTGGTGTTGTTTCTGTGTATAAAAAAAGAGACCCTTAATATAAGAATCTCTTGATTTAAAGCCACGGACAAGGTGGCTAAAATGGTTTTGAAAATTGTTGACGTTTACGAAAATTATTTTGTTCACTTCGTCCGTGGGGGTTAACTGTTTAGTTATTTAATATCAAAGAAATGCTTTGCATTTTCACATGTAATGCGTGCTACTTCTTCATATTCCATTTCTTTAAGTTCTGCAACTTTTCTTGCTGTATGTTCAACATAGAAAGGTTTGTTTCTTCTTCCTCTCATTGGTTCTGGTGCCATGTATGGTGAGTCTGTTTCAACAAGAAGGAATTCAACAGGAGTATCTGCTACTACCTCTTTCGTCTTTCGGTTGTTTTTAAAAGTTACAGGTCCGCATATTGAAATGGTTGCACCAAGTTTCACATACTGTCTTGCTGTTTCCTTACTTCCTGCAAAACAGTGAATAAGAACTCTTGCATCAGGAAGCATTGTTCCATCAGGCCCTTTTCTTTCAGGGAACCAGCTCTTTCTTTCATCAGAAAAAGCTCCCTCCTCCTTAAGAATTTCCATGGTTTCCTCTTCAGCATCCCTTGAATGGATAACTATAGGCATCTTTAACTCATTGGCAAGCTGAATCTGTCTTCTGAACCATTCTCTCTGAGCATCTCTGTCCGAATTATCGTAGTGATAGTCAAGACCGATTTCTCCAATAGCCTGTACTTTGTCTTTCTTTGCAAGACCTTTGTAAAGTAACAACTGATCTTCATCCATACCGTCTGCATCGTGAGGATGGCATCCTACTACTGCATAACACCATGGATTTTCTGCTGCATCCTTTACTGCCTGCATTGAGCTTTCAAGGTCAAAGCCTACGTCCATTACATATGAAAGGTCGGAGTTTTCAATTTCTTTAATAAGTTCCTGACGCTGTTCATCTGTAAGGTCTTCGTTATTAATATGTGCATGTGAATCAAATAGCATAAATTCACCTACCTCTCTTAGCTTACTGCGTTACCGTCCTCAGCAATTGTTGTAACGATTTCGCATCTCTTTCCGTTATCAGCAAATAGTAACATTCCCTTTGATTCAAGACCTCTTAGTTTTCTTGGTTTAAGGTTAGCTACAACGATAACTTTCTGACCAACCATTTCTTCAGGTGTAAAGTCTTCAGCAACTCCTGAGATAATCTGTCTTCTTTCTGTTCCCATCTTAACCTGGAAAACAAGAAGTTTGTCAGCCTTTGGATGTTTTTCTGCCGATTCTATTGTACCAACTCTGAAGTCGATTTTGTCAAAATCATCATATTCAATTGCAGGTTTTAATTCAAGTGGAATATTTTCTTCTACTGGTTCTTTACCTGCATTCTGTAATGCTTCTAATTCTTCAATTTCTTTTTCAATATCAAGTCTTGGGAAAATAGGGTCGCCCTTCTTAACCTGTTCCTGATAGCACATTTCAAAGTTTGCTGCATCTTCCCACACTACATCAGCATACCATAAGCCCATCTGCTTTCTGATTTTTTCTGATGTTGTATGCATAAATGGATAAATAAGGATTGAAATGATTCTTATAGCTTCTGCAAGGTTGTGCATTACTGTATCAAGTTCATCCTTCTTGGCTTCGTCTTTTGCAAGAACCCAAGGAGCTTTTTCGTCAATATATTTGTTTGCTCTTCTTACAACAACCCAGATTTCTTCTAACGCCATGTTAAATGCAAACTTATCCATCTGTTCTTCAACCTTAGCTGCTGCTCCTGTTGCAATAGCCTTAAGGTCTTTATCAAATTCGTCTTCGCCGTGAGCTGCTGGAACCACTCCGCCGCAGTATTTTTCAATCATTGATACTGTTCTTGAAACAAGGTTTCCTAAGTCATTAGCTAAGTCATAGTTCATACGTTTAAGCATTACTTCATTTGTAAATACGCCGTCCTGACCAAATGTGTATTCACGAAGTAAGAAGTATTTAAGTGCGTCAATTCCATATCTGTCAATTAGTGTTACAGGATCCACAACATTTCCCTTTGACTTACTCATCTTTCCGCCTTCAAGAAGTAACCAGCCATGGCCGATAACTTTCTTTGGAAGTGGCAGATCAAGTGACATTAAGATTGCAGGCCAGATAATTGAGTGGAATCTTACAATTTCTTTACCTACAAGGTGTACGTTTGCAGGCCAGTATTTGTTGAATAATTCCATATCATCAGGATATCCTAAAGCAGTAATATAGTTTGTAAGTGCGTCAAGCCATACATAAATAACATGTTTAGGGTCCATTGGCACCTGAATTCCCCAGTCAAATGAAGTTCTTGAAATGCAAAGGTCATCAAGACCATTTCTGATAAATCCAAGCATTTCGTTCTTTCTTGCTTCTGGAGTTAAGAAATCTGTGTTTTCTAATAAGTCGATTAGTCTGTCTTCGTATTTTGACAGTTTAAAGAAGTATGCTTCTTCTTTTGCCTTCTGAACTGGTCTTCCACAGTCCGGGCAGCATCCATCCACTAACTGGCTTTCTGTCCAGAATGATTCGCATGGTGTGCAGTACATTCCTTCGTATTCGCCTTTGTAGATGTCACCTTTTTCGTACATCTTGTTAAAGATTGACTGAACTCTCTTTACGTGTCTTGGTTCAGTTGTTCTGATGAAATCATCATAGTCAATTTCCATTGTCTTCCACAGTTCTTTAATTCCTGATACAACTTCATCAACATATTCCTGAGGAGTAACTCCTTTTTCTTCTGCGATTGTCTGGATTTTCTGTCCGTGTTCGTCTGCACCTGTTAAAAATCTTACATCGTATCCGCAAAGTTTCTTGAATCTTGCCATTGCGTCTACCATTACTGTGCAGTATGTATGTCCAATGTGTAAATTAGCACTTGGATAATATATAGGGGTTGTAATATAATATGTACCTTTTTTCTCTGTCATTTTATATCTATCCTTTCAAAGTAATGCATTATCAAATAATTATACCTCTTGAAGACAACGGTGTCAACGATTGCAGAGGCTGTGATATCTGGATTTTCTTCCTGATTACATCTGGCAGTCCTTTATGCTTTTACATACTTTAATATTTATTATGCTTCATCTTTTCATCTTTTCATCATATTTTTGTGTTAAAATAAATACAGACTAATAAAAGAGAGGTATTCACTATGAAAAAAATCGTTGCATTTGTTGGAAGCAACAGAACGGACGGCTACTCTGCAAAAGTAGTTGATCAGATAAAAAAAGGTGCTGAATCAGAAGGCGCAGAAGTTACAGTATTTACACCAGGCAAAATGAACATCAGTGCCTGTCAGGGCTGCATGTACTGCAGGCAGGGCAAAGGCTGCATAATTAAAGATGATGATATGACAGAAGTCTATGCAGCACTAGATAAAGCTGATGGTGCAGTTTTCGCAATGCCAATTTACTTTGGTCAGATGTCAGGTCAGATGATGACTCTTGTAAACAGACTTTATCCTCTTGCTCCGCCAGCGGGAATGAAAAAGGCTGTTACAGTATATTCCCACGGTGCACCTGCAGGAATGTATCAGAAATATATTGATATGACAGACCCGTTATTCAAGGCACTTGGCATGGATGTCATCAAAACCCTTAATGCAGGTCTTACTTCAAAAATGCCTGAAGATCAGGAAAAAGAACTTCTTGAAGCAGCTTTTGAAGCAGGAAAAGCCCTGGCTGAATAAAAAAAAATAACCGGAGACGCGAAATAGATTTCGTTTCTCCGATTTTTTATATTTCAGATAATT